>ERZ780226.458-NODE-458-length-37350-cov-31.133262_pt1 | contig 37350 bp, 29 predicted proteins | sample MGYA00511165_ERZ780226 | MGnify/ENA primary metagenome ERZ780226 (study PRJEB29588, sample SAMEA2152373) | human gut metagenome | biome: human gut; feature: human-associated habitat; material: faeces | place: Denmark | collected 2008/2010 ...
CAAGTCCCCCGCGGCAGATGGAACGCGAAAATGAGATGATCGTTATTTCACATCGTCTTTTCTTATTTGTAAATGATGATGGTCGATACATCATCGCTGTCGTTCTCGGAGGAAAAGGTTTCCGGTGACGGCTGCTCCGGAGCGATCACAGTGTCTGATCTTTCAGCGGTTTTCGCGTTGGCATCGGCTTTCTTTTTCTGAGCCTCCTCGGCAGCTTTTTTCTTAGCAGCTTCCTCGGCAGCCTTCTTGGCTGCTTCTTCCGCGCGGCGCTGTTTCTCTGCAGCGGTCAGGTAGACGGTGTATTTCGGCGTGGGCGAGACCATGGCATTGATCTCAAAGAGGCGTCCCCATGGGAAATCGGCGGAGATCGTCGCCGGGTCAAGTCCCATTTTCCGTTTGGCAAAGTCCTGCACCTCGGCGATCATTTCCTCTTTCATGGCCGGGGTGGGGATGTAATTCGTCCTTTCGAGCTCTGTCAGGCGGTTGATGTTCTTCCTGACGTTTGCCTGATACGCCCAGTTGTCGATGTATTGCTCGGTCAGCATATCGCGGTGATCTGTCTCGCTCATGTCCGGCGCGAGGATGGCCTGAGCGATGGCATAGCCGATCGTGTTGGAGGCCGTGTTCCATCCATTGTAGGCGGCGACCTTGTAGAGAAGATCATGCTGCTTCATGAGGCTCATGAGCGTATTGTCCGAACCATTGGCGAAGTAGACGTCCACCATGGAGACGGGAATGCCCTTATCGATGACGGCTTTCACCTGATTCATGAATTCCGTGGTGGAAGGCTTCATCATGCCGTAATTGGAAAACTGGCCGGACTCACCCGTGGAGGAAAGGGGGGTATTCACGGCGAGTACGATGTCGGGGCGGCCTTTAGGATCCATGATGCCGCCGACGGCTTCTACATGCTCGGCGATGGTCTTTCCGATGGGCTGGCTTTCATAGCTTGGGACTGTATCCTCTGCGCGGCCTAAGGGATAGATGGAGGTGAAGCTCGGCGTGAGGTGATTTACGTCATTGTGATAGCGCGCGATGAGGAGCAGGGCAAGCTGGTCTGCTCCCGGGAAGGAGCCATAGACTTTGGGAGACAGCTTCGCACTTTCCTTTCCCAGATACCGTGCTTCCATGGCGGACTGGGAGTTCGTGCTGTTATCATCATGCCCTTCACAGAAATAGGCAAAGATACCGCTCTTGGTATCTTTGAGGAGCAGGCGGTTGATCGTATGGTTCTTTGTGCGGCGCTTGAACCAGTCCTGCAGATATTCGGACGGGATGGAGAGCTTCAGGGACAGCATTTCTGCCGCCTCATCCTTTGTGAGTGTGCCTAGATCCATCTTGTCCTGCAGGCCGGAGAGCACATAGAGGTCGTGGCCGTACTTGGCATAGTAATACGGCTCGACACCACTGTTTGAAGCATACGGCGTTCTCATGATGGTGCCGAAAGCATAGATCGGCACATTCGGATACATGTGGTGAAGCCGCTGGATACGGTTTTCCCGTGCCATCAGCGTATCGAGCGATTCGTTGTGCTTTCTTGAGTCGACAAGACCGCCGTAGATGATGGTGTCCGTAGAAATCACCGCCGCATCGGCCTCTTTCATGTGCTGCTCGACCCAGCGCCAGACCTGATCAGGGCTGCCCTGATAATTCTTCCCGGAAAGATAGCCTTTCGGCGGCGTCAGTACCGTGTAGCCGGCCTTTTCTGCGGTGGAAACCGTGTAGTCAAGAGAGACGGGACGGTCATCCTGCGGTACAAGCAGGATGGTGCGCGCATCAATCGAAGCGAGTCCGCCTGCGATCAGGAATGCCATAGCCAGCGCGCCGATTCTTTTATGATAGTGCAATGGAAAGCCCCCGTTTGAGAATTAGGGAAACGCTGATTAAATCGCAGAGTCGGATTTCACATGGATTTTTATACATGGCTTCGTCATCATCTTCCTTAAATAGCTTGCTATTCGCGTCAGATGATTCCTCGCTCTGTATAAAAATCCAAGAATGAAATCAGACAACGATTTAATCAGTGTTTCCTTAGAAATGAAAAACAGAGAAGCGGCGCGTCAAAGCATGAAAGCGCCGCATGACAGATCATTCCACGCGGTAGAAGAAACGCTACTGCGTGACATATTTATATGGTATTATTATACCATGAATGAAGAAGGTACGCAGGCGTGACCAGCGAGAAATGAATATATGGCGGTGGTCTATACATCGGATACGCTCTGCCCTCTTTTTTCACTCCCAAAGGAAAGTAAAAATGAAGGTCTATGAATACAAGGAGATACATTGTGGCAAAATATCAATTTGATGAGCTGGTCAAGGCGGCCGGATCTGGTGAAGGGTTCTATGATCAGCTGAAGAAGAAGGAGATCAGCGAGAAGGAAGCCATTGAGGACATCCTGCAGGGGAGCTTCCGCTTCTCCATCACCGATGGCTATCTCGTAGAAAAGGGCGGGCAGTTTGACTACGCTTTTGATTTTGGAAATGGGGCCTGCGTGCGCTATGATTGGCGAAGCGGAGTCCCTGTCAAGAAAGAGGCGGTGCTGTCACGGGACGTGATGGAGACTTTCGCGAAGGAAATTGCATTTCTTTACCAGCTTCCGCAGAAGCAGTTTGTGACCGACACGAAGTCGACGACCGTCCAAACGAATGCGTATGAAAGAGAGAAGTATGGTCCCATCAAGCGCCTCACTCGCGCGGAGCTCAGATTCGGTGATAAATTCTTCCGTTGGGTACCGGAGGAGGATGAAGACCGGCCGTTTAAGGAATTGTATGCAGCATTGATGACGCTTCGAACGGCGGTGGATAAGGAAATGAAATAGGGGCTAGCCCGTGGAGGCGCGCATTCCCTTGATTGCGTGTGAAAGAGGTTCAGTGGGTTCTGTAGGTTCTACGGGTTCAAAGGGGAAGGTGCGGCGTATGAAAATTAGAAGCGCCGCGGAGTATAAAAAGGGCGATGCCCAAAAGTAGTATTGAAGTCACCAGTCACTAGTGACTAAATTCCCTAGACCACTCGCCTAGAATGGTGTACAATAGGGGCATTATTAAGGAAACGCTGATTCAATCGCAGAGTCGGATTTCATATGGATTTTTATACATAGCTTCGTCATCATCTTCCTTAAATAGCTCGCTATTCGCGTCAGATGATTCCTTGCTCTGTCTAAAAATCCAAGAATGAAATCTGACAACGATTGAATCAGTGTTTCCTTAATCAAAATCCGCAGTTATTCCACAAAAGTTGCCTTGCGGAATTGACATCAGAGTTTCCCTCGTATCGTCAGCCCCTCTTGCGGGTAATGCTATTAAGTTAAGGAAATCGTTAGCTACGTAACGTCTTGCTTCCCCCTTCGGGGGAAGTGCCGAAGGCAATAGGGGCATGCTAGCGGTATAGCGTGCTATGTTGAATAGTCCTATGCTATCGATATTCCAACACTTTCATGCAATACCGCTACGTAGCCCCCTCAGCCCTTCGGGCAGCTCCCCCGATGGGGAGCCAAGAACGTTCTTCCGCTTAACTTAATAGCATTACCCTTGCGGGGAAGGTGCCCTGAAGGGACGGATAGGGCACAGGCGGTATGAAAGCGGAATGAGGCTGGAACGACGAGCGATGCCAGATAGTCTCTTGGAAAGAAGGCTTCCTGTTTTCGTGCCTGCCATCAACCGTTTCACCGCAAACGAAAAAGATTTCTCGCTTGCGCTCGAAATGACGGTGCGAGAGGGCTGCAGTCATTTCCCATCCATGATCCCTGGTCACAAGTCACTTATATATAAGGAGACATACATTCATGCACGAACTTTTTGACTGGATTTATTCCATCGTCGTGGCGCTTTTTATCGCCATGATCATTCACATTTTCCTTTTCGTCCCGACCAAGGTATCGGGGCAGTCGATGTACCCGACGCTGAATAATGGCGAGTACCTCATCGTATCGAAGATCAGCCACGTTTTCCGCGAAACGCCGGAGTATGGAGACATCGTTATCATCGACAGCCGCACGCATCGCGAACGCTCTTGGATGGATGATCTGGAAGAACCGATGAAGAACTACATCGCCATCTTTGATCGCTCGAGCCGTGAGCACAACGTCTGGGTGAAGCGCGTCATCGGCAAGGGTGGTGACACGCTGGCATTTAAGGAAGGCCATGTATGGCGCAATGGCGAGAAGCTGGAAGAACCATACATCAATGAACCGATGGAATTCTCTATGGATGGCTCCTATACCGTGCCGGAAGGTATGGTCTTCGTCATGGGAGACAACCGGAACCACAGCTCTGACAGCCGTTTTATCGGACCTGTACCCGTGGATCATGTCCTTGGTAAGGTTGCGATCCAGTTTTGATCGGTATTCTTTGGAAACCGCTCTCTGAAAAGAGGGCGGTTTTATTGTGGGGGAGTGATCAGGAGACTTGGAGACCAGGGAAACGCTGATTAAATCTGACAACGCTTTAATCAGTATTTCCTTAACTCCTGATTTCAAGTTGCGGCTTTTTACCTTTTGGCTTTTTGTTGTGAGAATGTTATGGATTTGCTATAATGTAAAAATAATGTAAATTAAGACATTACGCGAGATAAAGTTTTCCTTTTGAAAACAGCGTAAGAAGGGCATGGGGCCACATATGAAAAAGGATAATAGTGATACGTACACAAGAAGAGTCATACGCGGGCTCTTCTTGTTGTGCTTATGGGTGCTTTGGCTCTTGCTGCCGGTGTCCGTCTGCCGCGCAGAGGGAAAGGTGGTGCGTGTCGGTTCGTTCGAAGATACCTTCAATTTCATCGATCAGAATGGCGTGCGTCGCGGCTATGGCTATGAGCTCATGCAGAAGATCGCCGGCTATACGGGCTAGACTTTCGAGTATGTGACCTGCGACTGGTCGAACTGTTTCGAGAAACTCGAAAATGGTGAGATCGACATCATGGGGGATATTTCCTACACGGATGAGCGCGCAGAGAAGATGCTTTACTCTGATATGCCGATGGGGGAGGAGAAGTACATCCTGTATGCAGATCTGGAAGCATCGGGGATCCGTCCTTCTGACCTGTCTACCATCAATGGACGGCATGTCGGTGCGCTTCTGGGATCGAAAACTGAGATGATGCTGACGGCATGGGAAAAGAAGCATGGCATTGAGACGACGCATTCGAATACTCCCAATTTTGATGAAGTGAATCGGAAGCTCGCGGCGCATGAGATCGACTGTTTTGTTTCCCTAGAGCAGCCTTTCTGGAAAGAGCGGGGGATTTCCCGTATTGATATGATCGGGAAATCAGATATTTATTTTGTAATAAACAAAAATCGGGCAGACATCAAGAAGGAACTGGATGAGGGCATGCGCCAGCTCGAGGAGGATGATCCTTTCTTTCTGGCGGATCTGTACAAGCAGTACTTTTCTTTTGACATAAAGCCTGTACTGACGGGAGAAGAACAGAACTGGGTCAATGAGCATGGCGCGATCCGCATCGGCTATTTGAAGGATGAGCCGGGTATAAGCGTCAAGGATCCAGTCACGGGGAAAAAGGGCGGCGTGCTGTATGACTACATGGAGTACGCGGATGACTGTCTGGGAAATCAGCAGCTGGATTTCGAGCCCATCGAGATGGAGAGCCGCGCTGCATCGAGGGAAGCATTGCAGACGGGCAAGATCGATATGATTTTCACTGTCAGCAATCCGAATGCCGGAGAAGAAAAGGGGATCGCTTTTACAAATACCGCATGGACATACAATCTCTTCGCCGTCACCGAAAAAAAGCCTTTCGAGGAGATGGCGGCGAACCGCGTGGCGATCCTGAAAGATAATCTGCCGGTCCGGCGGCAGATCGAGTACTACTATCCGCAGTGGACGATCATCCCGTGCAGGTCTGTAGAAGAGGCCAGAAACAAGACAGTGAGAGGAGAGGCCGACTGCTTCGTCACGGGTGCCCGGCAGGCAGTGAAATACACAGAAAGAAATGCACTCTACAGCATCCCCCTCTCCAGACCACTGGAGATATCCTTCGGCGTGAAAAGCGGACAGCCGCAGCTGCTTGCAGTCTTGAATAAGACACTGAAGGCGATGCCGATAGGTATGCTGTCAAGCTCCTTCTCCATGCATGAAAATGCAAAACATAAGGTGACACTCGAAGACTATATCAAGGACAATCTGCTGCTCTTTTCCGCCAGCTTTCTTCTAGTCACTCTGCTGATTCTATCCATTTTCATCCTGCTCCTGCAGAAGGCCAGAAAAGCGGAGCGTGCTGCCAGATCGGCAGCTGGGAAGGCAAAGGATTTGAATGAGAAGCTCCAGATCGCGGTCGAAAAAGCCGAAGGGGCGAATCGCGCGAAGACGAATTTCCTGAATAACATGTCTCATGATATCCGCACCCCGATGAATGCCATCCTTGGCTACAACCGGCTCATGCGGAAGAAACTGACCGATCCGCAGCTCATCGACTATCAGAGAAAGATCGAGCAGTCGGGGAGTCTCCTCCTCTCTATCATCAATCATGTGCTTGACATGGCGCGTATCGAGAGCGGTAAGAGCAAGCTTGATGAGAATGCCGAAGTGCTGGGAATGATCTTCGATGAAGCCTATGGAGTCTTTGCTCCAGAAGCAGCAAAGAAAGAAATACGGATGAAGAAGACCATCGCCGTCGAGCATCGCTCTCTTATATGTGATGGGACGAAGATCCGGGAAATCTTCGTCAATCTCATCAGCAATGCTGTCAAGTACACGCCTCGCGGCGGCTCAGTCGAAGTGAATGTGAATGAACTCCCGTGCGAGCGGAAAGGCTTCGCAAGGATCCAGACAGTCGTCACTGACACCGGCATCGGCATGAGCAAAGAGTACCTTCCGACCATTTACGATTCTTTCTCCCGTGAACGCAATACTACGATGGGAAAGGTCGCCGGCACAGGGCTTGGCATGGCGATCGTGAAAGAGCTTGTCAAGATGATGGGCGGTACCATCGAAGTCAAAAGTGAGCTCGGGGAGGGCACCACCTTCACCGTCACGCTTGACCATAAGATCGCGGAGACCCGTCATGACGATAGGAAGGAAATAGCAAGCCGGAAGGCTGCGGCAGAAAGCCTTGCCGATCTTCATATCCTTCTGGCCGAAGACAATGATCTTAATGCAGAAATCGCGATGACACTTCTTGAGGAAGCGGGGCTGAAAGTCGACCGCGCAGCCGATGGCATCCAGTGCGTCAGCCGCATAGAGAAAGAACCCGCCGGCACCTACGCCCTCATCCTGATGGACATCCAAATGCCGAATATGGATGGCTACAAGGCGACAGAGACCATCCGACAGCTGCCGGATCCAAAGAAAGCGGCCATCCCGATCATTGCCATGACTGCGAATGCCTTCGAAGAAGACAGGAAGATGGCACTCGCCAAAGGCATGAATGGGTATATCGCCAAACCGATCGATCCTGCCAAGATGCTTGCTGCCATACAGGATGCGATAGAGAAATAGAATCAGCCGCCCGGTGCGAGAGACTTCTCGCACCGGGCGGTTTTTGCTTTTGGGGACAATGGGCTCTAGGGAAACGCTGATTAAATCTGACAACGATTTAATCAGTGTTTCCCTAGCGGGGCAATGCTATTAAGTTAAGGAAATTGTTAGCACCGTAATGACTTGCTTCCCTCTTCGAGTAATGCTATTAAGTTAAGGAAATCGTTAGCTACGTAACGTCTTGCTTCCCCCTTCGGGGGAAGTGCCGAAGGCAATATGTGCAAGCGAACTGGATTTTCGCGTCGCTTCACTCCTAAAAATCCAGTTCGCTTGCACAAGCCCTCCGGGTAGCTCCCCCGATGTGGAGCCAAGAATGTTCTGCCGCTTAACTTAATTGCATTACCTAGCGGGGATAGGGAGATACATGGGAAGGAGGTTCCGCACGGTAAAGTGGGAGTCGAAGGATCTATTTCGCGAAACGTGTTTCCAAATCTCACTGAATGAAAATATGAAATCTGTATGAATGGAAACCGGAAATCTTATGGAATGGAAATTCAAAATCTCACTGAATAGAATTGCAGAATCTTACTGAATGGCATATAATACGACCATAGGAGGATTGCTATGGACAAACAGAAATACATGCCGCGGCTGATAGACAAGAAGGTCGAGACGTATCTCAAAACCTTCGGCGCACTTTGCATTGAGGGGCCGAAGTGGTGTGGGAAGACGTGGACATCCGCCTATCATTGCAAAAGTGAGATTCTGCTCGGAAACCCGGAAGGCAATTTCCAGAACAGGCGGCTTGCTGAGATGTCGCCTTCGCTTGTCCTTTCTGGAGAGCATCCGCGCCTGATCGATGAATGGCAGGAGGTACCGCCGCTTTGGGATGCGGTGCGCTATGCGGTCGATGAGACGGGGGGAAAAGGGCAGTTCATCATGACGGGTTCGGCCACGCCGAACCACAAAGGCATCATGCACAGCGGTGCAGGGCGTATCGCACGCCTCCGTATGCGTCCGATGTCACTCTACGAAGCGGGCTTTTCTTCTGGCGATATCTCGCTGGAAAAACTCTGCGAAGGACAGCTTACGCCCGAGCTCACTGGCGAGGTGGGACTTCCACGACTCATCGAGTACATTCTGCGCGGGGGCTGGCCTGGGAGTATTGACCTGCCGCTTGCGGAAGCCTCCCTGCTTCCCAAAGAGTACGTGAAAGCTATCGTCGAAGATGATGTGTACCGCATGGATGGCATCAAAAGGGATACGAATAAGATGCGCCTCTTGCTGCGATCGCTGGCGCGTAACGAAAGCACGACGGTGACGAACCGCACGCTTAAAAATGATGTGAAGGAAATCGATGATGAAGACATCGATGCGAATACCATCAATGAGTACCTGAATATTTTTGAGCGGCTTTTCCTCATCAATAACCAGAAGCCATTTGCCGCGTCTGTGCGTTCATCTGTCCGCATCAAGCAGGCAGTGAAGCGTCACTTCGTCGACCCGTCTATCTCGGCGGCGCTCCTTGGTGTCACGTCTTCTTCTCTTTTGAACGATCTAGAGACACTGGGCCTCCTCTTCGAGGCGCTGTGTGAGCGTGACTTGCAGATTTATGCTGACGCTTTCGGTGGATCGCTGTATCATTATCAGGACTACAAGAACCGCGAGATCGATGCGGTGGTAGAGTGCCCGGATGGCGAGTGGTGCGCTTTTGAAATCAAGCTCGGCGCGAACCAGATCGATGCAGCCGCCGAAGGGCTCTTGAGACTCAAGGCGGAATTTGAGGCAGATCCGAGGGGCAGGCCGCCGAAGGTGCTCTGCGTCCTCTGCGGCCTTTCGAATGCTGCCTACCAGCGTCCCGACGGCGTCTTCGTCGTTCCATTGACGGCGCTGAGAGATTGATAGTTGTTAGTTGAAGGAGAAACACTATGATTACCGGAGATATCAAACATTTAGAAGACTACAAAAAACAGTTGCCGACATTCATCTACGAGTGCCTGAAAGAAGTCGCGGCTTTTGATTTTACTGCGGTGCCTGACGGAAAGTACAAAATCAATGGCTGCGATATGGGCGTGGAGTCGCCTGTGACCGAGCCGGCGGCGGATAGAAAGCTCGAAGGTCATAAGAAAATGATCGACATCCAGTACGAAGTGGAAGGTGAAGAAGAATGGCTCGGCGTGGAGATGATTTTCGAAGCGGGAGAGTGCATCGAGAGCTACCCGGAGCGTGACCTCTATTTCTATGAGTCTTCGCCCAAAGGGGAGTCGAAGGTGTACTTTGAGACAGGCCGTTTCGCCGTCTTCTTCCCCGAAGACCTCCATCGCCCGCTCTGCCAGGGAGAAAGTGGCAGCCGGCAGCTTCGCAAAGCCGTCGTGAAGGTGCCGGTGGAATGTGTGAGTGTGAAATAGAAGTCAGGGATCAGAGGTGACTGGTGATTGCGAAAAACTGAATGAACCTCTTCTTGACTTACAGTCAACTCTTTGCTATGATAGACTATATTCGATTACTAGCGATTTCTACAGTACCGCACGATGAAGGTGGTATGTGTAAGGGGGCAGAGTATGAAGTATAAAAAATTTTTGGCAGCTGCCATGGCGGCAGGCTTTTTGCTTTCCGCCGGCATGATGACCGGCGGATGCGGGTCGGCCAAACAGCAGCAGGGGCAGCAGCAGGCGATGAAGGTCACGACTTTCAAACCGTTCAAGTCGGACACGCCGATTCAGAGAGAGTATGCCGGCTCCATTATGGCATTGCAGGAGGTGCCGGTCCGCGCGAAAGTATCCGGTACAGTCATGGAAAAATACGTCAAAGGCGGTGACCATGTCACAGAAGGGCAGCCGCTCTTCCGCCTAGATACGCGCACTTATTCGTCCTCTCTGGCAGCCGCAGAGGCGCAGGTGGCGCAGGCTTCGGCCACCTATGAAAATGCGAAGCGCGATCTCGCCCGCTATGAGCAGCTGATCGCGACAGGAGCGATTTCCAGGCAGGCCTATGATGCACAGAAGGCAGCGACAGAGTCCTATCAGGCCGTCGTCGAAGCAGCCCAGTCGCAGGCAGCGATCGCATCGGATAATCTCTCCGATACCATCGTGACAGCTCCCTTCACAGGGACGCTCTCCATGGATGATGTGAATATCGGCACCTTCGCTTCGGCAGGACAGACGCCGCTCGTCACGATTTCCTCGGCAGATCCGCTGTATGTTCAGTTTGATATGTCGGAGAGCGAATACCTTTCGCTCACCAAGAATAAGAGTGGCACGGAGACGCTCGGGGATACCCTGAAGCTTCGCCTTGCTGATGGCTCCATCTATCAGGAGACCGGCAAGATCGTCCAGATCAATCCGGGGCTGACCGGCGGGCAGCTGACCATGAAGGCAGCCTATGCAAATCCGGATAATCTGCTCGTACCGGGGATGTATGCGACCGTTGTTTCTGATGCAGAAATCGCCAAGGGCAGCATTTTGGTACCGACCAAGGCACTAGTACAGCTCCTGAACCGCGATATGCTCGATGTCGTCGTCGATGGCAAGGTCCAGCAGAAGGCAGTCAAGCTCGGGGCGACCTATGGCATCTATACCATCATTGAAAGCGGCATCGATGAAAATGATGAGATCATCGTCGAAGGCCAGAATAAAGTCCGTGTCGGACAGGCAGTCGCTCCGGAAGAAACCACGCGCGAGGCTTTGGAACAGGCGGCGCTCAAGGCCGTTTCTGTGCAGCATGGCACGACAGATGCTAAGAAATAAGGGGAGGAGCTATGGCAAATTTCTTTATTAAACGCCCTATCTTTGCTATCGTCGTGGCTCTTGTCATCACGATCGCCGGGGCACTCTGTATTTTCTCACTGCCGATCGACCGCTATCCGAAGATCACGCCGCCGCAGGTCTCTGTCCATGCGACCTATCCGGGCGCTGACTCTGAGGTCGTAGCGCAGACGGTGGCCGAGGTCATAGAAAAGAATGTCGTCGGTGCCGAAGGCTTTGATAATATGTCTTCGACATCGAATTCGAATGGCTCCTATTCGCTCTCGGTCCAGTTCCTGACAGGGACGGACTCGGATATGGCGACCATCCGTGTACAGAATGGCGTCACGGCTGCCGATGCAGGGCTTCCTGATACAGTCCGTTCCATCGGCGTCAGCACGAAGAAATCTTCGGGGGACATGGCACTTGTCGTCGGCCTGCTCTCACCGAATGGCACTTATGATGACGTATTCCTGAAGAACTATTTCTCCATGAACTACCTGGATGAGCTGAAGTCCATCAAGGGCGTCGGCAACGTACAGGAATTTGGCTCTGACTTTGCGATGCGCATCTGGATGGATCCGACGAAGATGTCGCAGAACAAGATCACTGCGAGCGAGGTCATTTCTGCTGTTTCTTCGCAGAATAAGCAGATCGCGGCCGGTAACATTTCCAGCGCTCCGGTCGATCAGAATGCCTCCTTCCAGTACATCATCACGGCGAAGGGCCGTCTTGTGACGGAGAAGGAATTCGGCGATATCGTACTTCGTACCAATGATGACGGCTCCATGCTTCGTCTGAAGGATGTGGCCCGTATCGAGCTTGGCGCAAAGGACTACAGCTTCATTTCCCGTGCGGCGGGACAGGAGTCGGCGATCCTCGCCTTCTCTCTGACCGATGATGCGAATGCGCTCGAAACTCTGGGGGCGATCAAGGAGAAGCTGAAAGAAGATGCGAAGAGCTTCCCAGATGACATGACCTATGTCATCTGTGCGGATAACACGGACTTCATCTATGCCTCCATCAAAGAGGTCATGCATACCTTCGTCGAAGCGCTTCTCATCGTAGCACTGATCGTGTACATTTTCCTGCAGAACTGGAGATCCACGCTCATCCCGATGATCGCGGTCCCGGTATCGCTCTTTGGTACCTTTGCTTCCTTCCTGCTTCTCGGATTCACCATCAATACCCTGACGCTTTTCGCAATGGTTTTAGCCATCGGGCTGGTCGTCGATGATGCGATCGTCGTCATAGAAGCCGTCGAGTATGAAATGCGCTATAACAACATGGGCCCGAAAGAGGCGACTGTCGCTGCGATGCAGAAGGTACAGAGCCCGGTTATCGGCGTAGCGGTCGTTCTGGCTGCGGTTTTCGTACCGGTTGCTTTCCTTGGCGGGATCATGGGTATCCTGTACAAACAGTTTGCTCTCACCATCGCTGTCTCTGTCCTGATTTCTGCTTTCGTCGCGCTGTCTCTGACTCCGGCGCTCTGCGCCGGCCTCTTGAAGCCGCCGAAGAAGCAGAATAGGAAAAGCTTCCTCGATCGATTCTGGGATACTTTCAATGATGGTTTCGACCATATGGTAGAAATCTATGGGGCGATCCTGCAGAAGATGGGACATGCGATCGCTGCCCCGATCATCGTCCTTGTCGTCATCACGGTCGCAGCCTTCGGTATTTTCTTCAAGCTGCCGACGGCATTCCTGCCGCAGGAAGATAACGGCTTCTTTATCACGGCGTTCTCTCTGCCCGAAGGCTCTGTCAATGTCAGAACGAATGCAGCCATCACTGATTACCTTGATTATATGGGAAAAGATCCGGCGATCGAACAGTCGCAGGGCGTCACCGGCTTTGATATTTTGTCCGGCGGGCAGAAACCAAATGCAGGCCTTTCCTTCATCAAACTGAAACCGTGGGATGAACGTAAAGCGCCAAACGAACAGATCAATGCCATCATGGGCAAAGCCATGGCGTATGGGGCGACCCATCCGGATGTATCTTTGATGGCGCTGAATCAGCCTCCGATTCCAGGCCTTGGCTCCTCCGGCGGCTTCAGCCTTTACATCATGAACAAGAGCGGCGCATCGGATGAAGAATTCCAGCGCGTCGTCGGAGAATTCCTCGGCGCAGCAAACCAGCGTCCGGAAATCCAGATGGCCTACACCACCTTCCGAAGCGATACACCATCCTACAATTATGATATTGATCGAGAAAAAGCACAGCGAAATGGTGTGGCTGTCGGTGATATCTTCACCGCCCTTCAGGCCTACTATGGCTCTGTCCAGATCAATGACTTCACCATTTATGGACGTAACTTCAAGGTCGTTGCGCAGGCGGATACCCAGTACCGCACGAACCCGGAGGATAACAAGTTCCTGACGGTCCGTGACAATAAGGGCAATATGGTGCCGATTTCCACCTTCATCACTCCGAAGAAATCCAATGCTGTCTCTGTCATCACGCGTTACGACAACTTCCCGGCGGTCAAGGTCGGCGGGCAGCAGAAGGACGGGTATTCCTCCGGGCAGGCGCTTGATGCGCTCGAAGAAACTGCCAATCAGGTCCTTCCGAATGGGTATGGCTTCGAATTTGTCGAATCCTCTGCGCAGGAACGTGAAGCGAGCGGTAAGACCGTATATGCCCTCTCGCTCGGCATGCTCTTCGTATTCCTGTCCCTGGCAGCTCTTTATGAAAGCTGGAAAGTTCCATTCACGGTCATCTTCGGGATACCGACCGGCTTCTTTGGCGCGAGTCTTGCAGCTCTGGCATTCCATGTATATAACGACATTTACTTCCAGATCGGTCTCTTGACCATCATCGGGCTGGCCGCGAAGAACGCCATCCTGATCGTCGAGTACGCGAAAGTTCGTACGGATCATGGTATGGAAGCGCTTCAGGCGGCTGTCGAAGCATCGAAGATCCGTCTCCGCCCGATCCTGATGACATCCTTCGCTTTCATTGTGGGTAACATTCCGCTGGCTCTCTCGACCGGCGCAGGTGCAAATTCCCGCTTTGAAATGGGGATTGCCGTTGTATTCGGTGTGCTTTCCGCTACCATTTTCCAGATCTTCATCGTTCCGATGCTCTTCGTCGTCATTGAACACATCCATGGATTCAAGAGATCGAAGAAAGTCGTCACTGAAGACTGATGATCGTAAGTAAAAAAAGAGCCTCGAGCCTTGTGCTCGCGGCTCTTTTCTTCTGAAGTGACTAGTGACTGGTGACTGAAATGTCAGCTCATGGCATCGCTACTATCTATTCTCTGCGGCGCTTCTATATTCTTATGCGCCGCACCTTCCCTTCAGAACCCTCTGAACCTGTTGAACCTGCTGAATCCGTTGCACCTTTCGAATATGTTGCGCACTTTCACGAAGCATTCCCCTTGTGCTATACTAAGAATGAATCAACACGAAAGGCGGTGCTCTCATGCTTTGGGATAGAAAATCGATCCACACCATCCACTGCTTCGGTGACAGCTTGACGGCGGGCTACGGGGCGCTTCCCGGCGAGGGCTGGGTGGAAGTGCTCACAAAGCGGCATCCGAAGGTGGAGTGGTACAATCATGGCCAGTGCGGTGCGCTCACCGAGGACATCCTGGATGCACTCGAAGGAGCGGCTGCTCTTGCTGGGACGGGGGAAGGCTTCTTCTTCATGGGCGGAACGAATGACATCCTCTGTGGTTTCCGCCTCGCCGTGGTGGAAGCGCAAGTGAAAGAGCGGTTGGCACGTCTTTCAGAAAAAGTCCCTCTCGCGATCGGCATCCCGCCGCTTTCGACAAAGGAGAGCATATGGACGGGCTGGCAGAGTGAAGCGGTGTTTGAGAGAAATCAGGAAGATCTTGCGGCGTATGGCGATTTCTTAAAAAAGCTCGCAAAGAACATCGGCGCACTCGCTATCGATTTTTCAAAAGCCTTTCCTCTGGAGGAGGCTTGGTACTATGATGGTCTCCATCCGAATGAGAAGGGGTATGAGCGCTTCGCAGATATGGCAGAGGCAGCTTGGAGGATCAAAGAGAGGTAGAAAGGAAAAGACAGAATGAATGATAGAGAAGAACGAAAAAGGGAACTTATGAAGCAGCGCGTATTTACGTGGGAAGAAGCGGAAGCGCAGATCGCAGCATGGAAAGCGAGGGGTGAGATCGTCGTATTTACGAATGGATGCTTTGACATGCTCCACCGTGGTCACATCACCTACCTCGCGCAGGCGGCATCCCTGGGCGACCACTTGATCGTAGGGCTGAATTCGGATGCGTCGGTGAAGCGGCTCAAGGGAGAGTCGCGCCCGGTGAATGGAGAAAACGATCGTGCGTTCATGCTCTCTGCCCTTCGTAGCGTGGACGGCGTCGTGATCTTTGGGGAGGACACCCCGACCGAGCTCCTGTCTCATCTGAAGCCGGATATCCTTGTCAAAGGCGGGGACTACAAGGTGGAAGAAGTTGCCGGAAGAGAGTACGCCGGGAGCGTGGAGATACTCTCCTTCGTCGATGGATACTCGACGACGAAATTGATCGAGAGAATCAGGGCGTGATGAGGGCTGGTAGCTAGGGAAACGCTGATTAAATCGCAGAGTCAGATTCTACAAGAATTTTTATACATAGCTTCGTCATAGCCTTCCTTAAATAGCTCGCTATTCGCGTCAGGTTATTCCTCGCCATGCATAAAAATTCAAGAGTAAAATCTGACAACGATTTAATCAGTGTTTTCCTAGTGACTGGTGACTAGTGACTAGATATCAGACATCAGACATTAGACATGGGGCACTAGACGTCGGGCGTGAGTCGTTAGACGTTTAATCCCTAATCCCTAATCCCTAATCCCTAGTCCCTATCTACTAGTCCCTAGTCACTTTTTCAAGAGGCATTGATACTATGCAAAACTGGAAACGAATCGTGTATACCATGGCAGCGATACAGATCGGGACAGGGATCTCGATCATTGGCGTCGTTGCCTTCATTCCGCTCTTTCTGACATCTGAGTTGGGCGTCACGGACCCGGGAGAAGCGGCGTTTTGGGCGGGGCTGATTTCGGGTGTGACGCCCTTCTTCGTCGCGATCGCGGCGCCTTTCTGGTCCATGCAGGCTGATCGCAGGGGACCGCGTTTTGCGCTGTCCATGATCCTCTTCATCTTGGGCGTGGTCATTGCTTTGATGTATTTCACACGATCGCCCGTAGAGCTTCTGATCCTCCGCATGATTCAGGGCATGTCCGGCGGCTTTGTCGCAGTCGGCATGTCTCTCGTCATGAATGTGACGCCAAAGAAGCAGTTGACGTGGGCGATGGGTGTCTTTCAGGCATCCATGGTCATGGGAGTCATGTTTGGTCCGCTCGTAGGCGGCATGATCGCCGATACCCTGGGCTATCGCATGCCCTTTGTCATCTTTTGCGCTCTGTCATTTTTCTGCCTCGCTGCGGTGCGCCTGATGGTGCCAAAGCAGAACGGGCAGGAACAGGCAAGGAAGCGGGAATCTTTTGTGGAGCAGCTTTCCTACTTTATGAAGAATCCTGTCGTCCGGCTGATGGTCATGCTGCAGTTTCTCTGCAATTGCGGGATGACAGGGATCGGTCCGATCCTCCCGCTCTATATCAAGGAAATGATGGGTGGAGATGCCATGGCGGTCGCGACGATCGTCGGGATCATCATCTTCATCGCAGGCGCCACGAGCGTCACCTCTTCTTTGAATGTTTCGCGCCTTGCTAAGCGGATCTCTATGCCGAGGATCCTCATCATTGCGTCTTTTGTGACAGGCGTGAACTTTATCCTCCAGTACCTGATGCCGGAGGTCTGGACGCTGGGCTTCATGCGCGGGCTCACCGGCTTCTCCCTCGGGATGATCATGCCGCTGGCCAATACCATCCTTGCCTCGGCGGTGCCAGCGGAAAAGCGTACGATGGTGGTGGGTTTCTCGACCAGTTTCGCTCTTATGGGTAATGTCGCCGGCCCCATGGCGTCGGGCGCCATCGCCATGCAGTGGGGCTATGGTATGGTCTTCTGGTCGACAGCCTTCTGCTTTTTCCTCGCTGCATGCGTGATCTATAGGAAGAGGAAAATCATATAATGGGTTCAGGGTTCAGGTTGATGGGTTCAAGGTTGTGGTGGCAGCTTCGCTGCAAAATATATATTTGCGGCGGAGCCGCCACCACCATTTCTCATTTCTCGTTCAAGTGAAGCTTTCCAACGGAATCAAAGAGCGACACGCCCGTGGGCTAACCCTGACCCCTGAAGTTTGAAAGCAGGGATGAGTGGCTAGGGATTTGGGATTAGGAGTGACTAGTGACTAGGAGACATGAGACTCTCGTATCGTCATTGAAAGCGTTGCCGAGAAATCTTTCTTGCAGACCGCTAAACGAAGGATGTGTGAAAGTAGAAATACGCAGCGCCAAGGTGTCGTTTCCGTACCGGTGCTTATGTGATACTGACCGCAGTGCAAGGGAAACGCTGATTAAATCGCAGAGTCAGATTTTACAAGAATTTTTATACATAGCTTCGTCATAACCTTCCTTAAATAGCTCGCTATTCTCGTCAGGTTATTCCTTGCTATGCATAAAGATTCAAGAGTAAAATCTGACAACGATTGAATCAGTGTTTCCCTAGAAAGATCCCTCGGCTACGCTCGGGATGACGACAGCGCGAAGCACTATCAAAATTCCGCGGCGCTTCATTATTTTATGCGCCGCACCACCATTTCGGATTTCTCATTTCTAATTTCTCATTCAAGCGAAGATTTCAAACGGAATCAAAGGGCAGTACGCCCTAGAGGCTAACCATGAACCCGCCAACCTTTCCCATTTTCCTCTTGCATTTTGCTTTAAATCCTGCTATCATACTAACGTATATGTACAAGCAAAGATGGGAAGAAGCTGGGAAATTTCTCACAGAGAGCCGCCGGGGCTGGAAAGGCGGCAGGAAGGAAACAGCGGGTCACCCCGGAGCTGACAGCGAGATCTGTCCGCGGCGCACGTTACGCGCGAATGAGCGATCAGTTACTGATTATTTAGGTGGTACCGCGGAAGCACTCTTTCGTCCTATGTGGATGAAGGAGATTTTTTTATTGTAGGAGTGAACGATATGGCAGAAGACATGAAAGATCTGGGAAAATACGATCCCAGTCAGATCGAACAGAAATGGTATAACTTCTGGGAAGATCATGGTGTATTCCATGATGAAGCAGATCCTGAAAAAGAACCGTACAGCATCGTGCTGCCGCCGCCAAATGTCACCGGCCAGCTGCACATGGGACATGCGCTCGACAATACCCTGCAGGATATTCTGATCCGTTACAAGAGAATGCAGGGCTACAATGTCCTGTGGCTGCCGGGCAAAGATCATGCCGGCATCGCAACGCAGGTCAAGGTCGAAAAGCAGATCGCTGAAGAGGGTCTCAATAAATATGACCTCGGCCGTGAAAAATTCCTGGAACGTGTATGGCAGTGGAAGGAAAAATTCGGCAACCGCATCGGTCTGCAGATCCGCCGCCTCGGCTCTTCCTGCGACTGGTCCCGTGAACGCTTCACCATGGATGATATCTGTGCGCGTGCCGTTCGTGAGGTTTTTGTTTCCCTCTATGAAAAAGGCCTGATCTATCAGGGCTTCCGCATCACGAACTGGTGTCCGCGCTGCCAGACGGCACTCTCCGACATCGAAGTCGAACATGAAGATGAAGTCGGACATCTCTGGTACTTCAATTACCCGATCGCTGGCGAAGAGGGAAAATATATCCAGATCGCGACCACCCGTCCGGAGACCATCCCGGGCGATACCGCTGTCGCTGTGAATCCGGAAGATGAACGCTACAAGGATCTCGTCGGCAAGAAGGTCGCACTTCCCGGCACCGGCCGTGAGATCCCGATCATTGCCGATGAATACGTTGACATGGCTTATGGTACCGGCTGCGTAAAGATCACACCGGCGCATGACCCGAATGACTTTGAGGTCGGCCAGAGACATCAGCTCGAGACCATCGTCATCATGAACAAAGATGGCACGATGAATGAAAAGGCAGGCAAGTATGTCGGCATGGATCGCTACGAAGCGAGAAAAGCCATCATTGCTGATCTCAAGGAAGCCGGTCTTCTCGTCAAGATCGAAGAAACAAAGCATGCGGTCGGTCACTGCTCCCGCTGCAAGACCGTCGTCGAACCGATGACCACCAAGCAGTGGTTCGTCAAGATGAAACCGCTTGCTGGTCCTGCTATGGAAGCTGTTACCTCCGGTAAGACCAAGTTCGTCCCGGAACGTTTCTCGAAGACATATATCCAGTGGCTGTCGAACATCCATGACTGGTGCATTTCCCGCCAGCTTTGGTGGGGGCATCGTATTCCGGTCTGGTACTGCGATGACTGCGGCGCTGTCTCTGCATCCCGCACCGACCTCACAGAATGCCCGAAGTGTCACAGCCAGCATATCCATCAGGATCCGGATGTACTCGATACCTGGTTCTCCTCTGCGCTTTGGCCATTCTCCACGATGGGCTGGCCAGATCAGACACCGACGCTGAAGCAGTGGTATCCGACCTCCACCATGGTCACCGGCTACGACATCATCTTCTTCTGGGTAGCCCGCATGATGTTCATGTCCATGGAATTCATGAAGGAGATCCCATTCAAATACGTCTTCATCCACGGCCTTGTCCGCGACTCTCAGGGACGTAAGATGTCCAAATCTCTCGGCAACGGTATCGATCCTCTTGAAGTCATCGAAAAGTACGGCGCAGATGCGCTTCGCTTCACCTTGGTGACCGGCAACACCCCGGGCAATGATATGCGTTTCTACTATGAACGTGTCGAAGGAAATAGAAACTTCGCCAACAAGCTCTGGAATGCGACCAAGTTCACCTTGATGAATCTGGATGACTATGACAAGGATTTCGTCCCGACCAAGGAACAGCTGACGCTGGCAGACAAGTGGATCCTCGACCGTCTCGCCTACACCGAAGACTATGTAGGCACGAACCTTGACAAGTATGAACTCGGTGAAGCGGCAGACAGCATCTACAACTTCGCATGGAACTATTTCTGTGACTGGTACATCGAAACGGCGAAGGGTCGTCTCTATGGCCAGCACAATACGGATAGAAAAGTCACCCAGTATGTCCTCGTGTACACCCTGACCCGCATGCTGGCACTGCTCCATCCGTTCATGCCATTCATCACGGAACACCTCTGGCAGCATCTGCCGCATGAAGGCGAAACGCTGGCAAGAGCTCCGTGGCCGAAGGCGGACGAGGCGCTCCGTTTCCCGACCGAAGCAGAACAGTTCGATCGCATCATGGACTGCATCAAGGCGGTCCGTAACATGCGCGCTGAAGCGGGTGTCACCCCGAATAAAGCCTGCCATATCCAGATCGCTGTCCTTCGTGATGACCTCAAAGCCTGCCTTGAAAACAATAAGGAATACTTCGAAAAACTCGGCCATGTCGAAGGCATGAAGCTCCTCGCCGCAGATGCGGCAAAGCCGGAAAATGCAAATGCGGCTGTCGTCACAGGTCTTGAAGTCTACCTCGAGCTCAAAGGCCTCATTGACACGGCGAAGGAAAAGGAAAAGATCCAGAAGGCGAAAGATGCTCTGGCCAAAGATATCGCCCGCACGTCCGGCAAACTTTCCAATCAGGGCTTCCTCGCCAAGGCACCGGAAGCTGTCGTAGCGAAGGAAAAGGAAAAGCTGGCGACCTTTGAAGAAAAGATGAAGTCTTTGGACGAACGTCTGCAGTTCCTGGAAAAGCTTGGCTAAAAGACCGTTGGCTGCGTGCAGCAGGCAGAGGGCATCCGCTACCTGCCTGCTGCTTGCAGCGAGCAGCTAACTATAGTAAGGAGAAATCATGAATTACGAAGAATCTATCGCCTATCTGGAAGCGGCGGCATCCTTCGGGATCAAGCCGGGTCTCGAACGCATCGAAACCATCCTTGAACGTCTGGATCATCCGGAAAAGGCTTACAAAGTCATCCATGTCACCGGTACGAACGGCAAGGGCAGCGTGGTGGCTATGATCACCAGTGTACTGGAAAATGCGACACTCAAAGTCGGCCGCTACATTTCCCCGCATCTCATCGATTACACCGAGCGCATCCACATCGCAGGCCATGATATTCCGAAGGAAGACTTCGCGAGGGCTGCGACCGTCGTCCGCGAAGCCGCAGAAAAAGCCATCGCTGACGGCGTCGAAGCTCCGACGGAATTTGAACTCCTGACGGCTATGGCGTTCTGGTATTTCAAGGAACAGAAGGTCGACTACGCTGTCATGGAGGTCGGCATGGGCGGGCTCTACGACTCTACGAATGTCATCATCCCGGTCGTTTCTGTCATCACGAATGTAGCGATGGACCACGAGAAATACCTCGGCAAGAATCTGGAGGAGATCGCACATCAGAAGGCCGGCATCATCAAAGAGGGCATCCCTGTCGTCACCGCAGCCCAGCATGTACCGCTGAAGCAGCTGAAAAAAGAAGCGCATGATAAGAAAGCGCGCCTTTATTTCTATGGAAGAGACTTTGAGATCGATACCCGCAGTAAGTACGGTCATGGACAGGTCGTCGTCGTCAAGCGCAAGGACATGCCCAAGGAACTCGAAAACTGTCTCCTCTTCGTGCCCTTCGTCGGCGCGCATCAGGCAGTCAATGCGGCTGTCGCGACCATGACGCTCACGCTCATCATGAAGCAGGATGAGAGAGTCAATGAGAATGACTTGCGTGAAGGTCTTGCACGTGCCCAGTGGAAGGGCCGCTTTGAGATCCATGATCTGGGCGGTATCCCGTTCGTCATGGATGGCGCGCACAATCCGGCGGGCGCTGAAGCGCTGAAGGAAGCGATCGAGGAACAGTACCCGGACAAGCGCCGCGTCCTCGTATTCACTTCTCTTCAGGACAAGGATACGGAGACCGTCATCCAGCTCCTCATCCGCAAGGGTGACCGTGTATTCCTGACGGAAGCACCGACACCGCGCACCAGAAAGCCGGAAGAGATCGCTGCCATGATCGATGAGCAGAAGATCGCAGCCGTGCATACGGCAGAGCCGTCTGTTACGAAAGCACTGGATGCGGCACAGAAAGAAGCCAAAGATGGCGATGTCGTCATCATCTGCGGCTCCCTCTACATCCTTGGCGAAGCCATGGAGTGGATGGCAAAGAAGATCGGAAATTGAACATAGTAAGGGAAACGGTTACATCGCCAGCTGGCGGTGTAACCGTTTTTTGTCTTGGGGTTCAAGGTTAGCCCACGGGGCGTGCCGTCCCATTGACTGCAGGCGAAAGAGCGGGTTCTATGGGTTCTATGGGTAGGGCGGGGGTGGTGCGGCGCATAAAATATGGAAGCGCCGCGGAGTACAAATAGTGGCGATGCCAAGGTGTCGGCGGATAGCAGGTTTTCCGTTTGGGATTTCCAAACATCGACCGCTGAGCCGCGAATGACAAAGATTTCTCGCTTACGCTCGAAATGACAATACGAGAGAATTCCTAGCTACTAATCCCTAATCCCTGGCTACTCATCCCCGCTTTCAAACTTCGGGGTTTAACGGGCTGCGGTAGCCGCTTTTTCATGACTTTCTGGCATCGCCCCATATATATTCATGGCGAAACCACCACCTTCATTTCTGATTCCTCATTCGGGCAGAGCTTTCAAACGGAATCAAGGGCCAGCACGCTCACGGGCTAACCTAGAACCTTGAACCCAGAACCTTGAACCTTGGATCATTATCTCTAAAATAGATAAATTTATCTAAAAGAGTTATACATATACGCATGCATATGTTATAATGAGAGCACGAAACAAAAGACTATTTCTATGGAAACACTGATTTTGAAAGGAAATCAGCATTTCTGTAAGTGCGGCATGGCTGCGATTTCCTATAGGAGGACCTCAATATGATTACCGAACGTGAAATATTCCTGACCGATCCTGAAGAAAAAGCAAAAGTTGTCGAATTCCTGAAAGGCTTTGATCTGACTTTTACGGGGATCATTGACTATACCATGGGACTTTTTGATGATGGCAAGCTCATCGGCACCGGTTCGCTCGGCGGGCGCGTCATGCGAGATATTGCGATCAGCAGCGATTATCAGCGAAAAGGTCTGACTCACCGCATCATCAGAAACCTGCAGGGGGAATCCAACCGCCGCGGGATCAATGGAAATCAGATCTTCACAAAGCCGAAGAATGTACCGGTCTTTGAACACATGGGCTTCAAGTGTGTGGCTGTCGCTGAGCCGTATGCAGCGCTTTTAGAGTCAGGTACAGATACACTCGAGGACTATCTCGCGCGCGTGCGTACCTTTCTGGGCAGCGGGGAGGGAAAGAACCGCGGTGCGATCGTCATGAACTGCAATCCTTTCACCTTGGGACACAGAAGCCTTGTCGAGTATGCACATAACAACTGTGATGAAGTCATCATCTTTGCCGTGCAGGAAGATAGGAGCGTCTTCCCTTTCTCGAACCGATTCACCCTCATCAAGCAGGGCGTGAAGGATATGAAGGGGGTCGAAGTCATTTCCGGCGGGGCTTTCATCATTTCCAATGCGACCTTCCCGACCTACTTCATCAAAGGCACGGATGAGCTCGCCGCGCAGACGAAACTGGATGCGACCATCTTTGCTACCCGCATCGCACCAGCGCTGAATATCACCGTCCGCTTCGTGGGCGAAGAACCGACTGACAAGACCACGCTGGCCTACAATCAAGCCATGCGTGAGGTCTTCGCTGAAAACGGGATCGAGCTCAAAGTCATTCCCAGAGAGCAGAAGGGCGATCAGATCGTTTCCGCCTCCTCGGTGCGCCGCGCTCTTGCGGCAGATGACTGGGAGACCGTTTATCGCATGGTACCGAAGACCACGCTGACGTACCTTCGAAGCGAGGATGGGCAGACAGTCATCCGGAATATCAAGATGCAGGAAGCATTCAAACAGATGGAAGGAAAAACGAAATAATGAGAAAAGGCTAAGCTATCATGGGATGGCTTAGCCTTTTCTTATGGGACTGGAGGTTAGGGATTAGTAGCTAGGGATTAGGAGTCTCAAGTGACTGGTGACTGGGAATTGGGCGCGCCAGCGTTTTTCTCGTATCGTATCCCCTTTCCCACGGAAAGGGGGGCAGGGGGATAGGGAGCCAAATGACACAGCAGCCAGTCCTCTCATTTGGGGCTGACTACGTTTGTTTGACCACGCTTTCCATTCTGCACATGCCGTAGTCTGCCCCGTATCTGCTGACTGGCTGCCTGCACACTTTCCACCCTATCCCCCGCCCTGCGGGCGGCCCCTTCCCAATGGGAAGGGGCTTTGCGATACGTGATGACCTATTTTTACAACTTCGCGGCGCTTCCATATTTTTATGCGCCGCACCACCACTCCTCACTCCTCACTCCTCACTCCTCACTCCTCACTCCTCACTCCTAACTAGAGCAAGCGAGAGGCTTTCAAGCATAATCAAGGGACGACCCGCCCCATTGTTTAACCCTGAACCTGTTTCTAATGTCAATCTTGCTTTATAAAATAGTTGACCAATGGTTTACAACTGATTATAATAAGGAAAAATAGTAAACCAAACATTTCCTGTATAGGGGGCATTTCTATGCGAAACGAAATTCTGGATTATTTCCGCAAAGCCAATGGTCAGTTTATCTCCGGCGAGCAGATCTCCCGGGATCTGCATGTGTCGCGGACGGCCATCTGGAAGCATATCAATATTTTAAAAGAACGCGGTTATATTTTCGAGTCCAGCACGCGCAAGGGCTATCGGCTGATCTATGCGCCCAATCTTTTGACACCGCTGGAAATCGATAGCGCGCTGCACACCGAGACCTTTGGCCGTCATGTGGTCTATCTCTCCAGCACCACATCGACGAATGAAGAAGCGAAGAAGATCGCGCGCGAGGGCGCGGAAGAGGGGACCATCGTCGTAGCGGAGGAACAGACGGGCGGTCGCGGACGTCTCACGCGCTCCTTCTATTGCCCCTTTGCGAAAGGGATCTGGTTTACGCTCATTCTCCGTCCGAAATTCTTCCCGATGGAAGCGTCCAAGTGTACGCTGATGGCAGCCGTTGGTGTCTGCCGTGGGATCCGCCGTCTGGGGCTTCAGGACGCGGGCATCAAGTGGCCGAATGATATTCTTTATCACGGCAAGAAGCTGGTCGGCATCCTGACGGAAATGTCTGCCTCCATGGAAAAGATCGACTACATCATCATCGGCGCCGGTATCAATACAGGGATGAAGAAAAGCGAATTCCCGGAGCTCTTCCGTGAAAGTGCCACCTCTTTCCTGGCAGAGGGGATCGATGTTTCCCGTAAGGATCTCCTCGCTGCCATTCTGGCGGAGCTGGAGAAGGAGTACGAGATCGCACAGACACAGGGCTTTGACAAGGTGCTTGAGGACTGGAAAGCTCTCTCCGTCACCTTAGGTCAGGATGTCCGCGTCATCATGGGCGAGGAAAACTATACCGGCAAGGCGGTCGACATCGATAAGGATGGCTGTCTCCTTGTCGATACCGGTGAAAAGGTCGAGCGCGTCATCGCAGGCGATGTCTCCATCCGCCCGATCGATGCGCCGCTCCCGAAACGATAAGTGCGGTTGGCAGGTAAGTGGTGAAAAACAAACGGGTTCTGAAGGGTCAATGGGTTCAACTAGGAGTGACTGGTAACTAGTGACTGGGGTTCTCTGGCATCGTCATCCCGAGCGTAGCCGAGGGATCTTTACTGCACTGCAGAAAATCAGCGTGTATGTGCTGAGGAAAAACGGTGTCTTGGTGCTGTCTCACATCAGGCAATGAGCGTTCTGCCATAGAGATTTCTCGGCTACGCTCGAAATGACGACGGCGCGAAGCGCTATCAAAATTCTGCGGCGCTTCTGGTTTTTATGCGCCGCACCACCCCCGCCCTACCTATAGAACCCGCTGAACCCTGAACCCTTATTCCTCATTCACGAAAGAAGGTCTTTCCTTTGGAAAAAGGACATATGCATGATATGATCAGTGCCGCTTTATTTGCGGGCATTATGGCGATCCTGTCACAGTTTACATTCCCCATCGGTGCTGTGCCGATCACGCTGCAGAGCTTCGTCTGTGCGCTGGCCGGCGGTGTATTGGGACGGAAGTGGGGCGCGATCTCCATCGGATTATGGCTTCTCCTTGGGATGCTTGGCATCCCGATCCTTACCATGGGGAAGGCTGGCATCGGCATCTTCCTTTCTCCGGTCGGCGGCTACTATCTGGGCTTTGTCGTCATGGCTTGGCTCTCGGGCTTCCGCCTGGCACAGAAGGGACACTTCGTGCGCCAGATCGCCTGTGCACTGGCCGGTCTTGTCTGCTGCTATGCTTTGGGGACGGTATGGTTCATGGGCTATTTCCAGTATGGCCTTGACAAAGACATGCCGCTGTGGACGGCGCTCACCATGACAGTCTTCCCCTTCATCGCCTTTGATCTCATCAAAGTCATTCTGGGTGTCCTTGCCGGTACCCGCATCCGTCAGGCGCTGCATCAGGCAGGATTCTATCCGTCCTTGGAGCATTGAGCGCGTAAAGACGTATTGATCTCACCTGAGAAACAGGGTGTCCTTAAAAACGTTTCATCTCATTTTGAGGTGAAACGTTTTATTTTGGACTCGCTATCAGACCTTCTTGCTGCCAGCCAAGCATCCCTTCGTATCTCTCATCCCACCTTTTTTATTCATAACTCTTTTTGCATGGGATTTTTCATTCATATCAGAATAATCATTTTTCCCTTGACAGAATGGAAACTTTGTTGCATGATACACATGGTAACAAGGGGGATGATTTCAGAAGGACAAGAATACCCCTTGAAATTATTGGCTATGCGCCATTCACTTGGAGGAGATGCACATGCTTCTTGCTTTTGATGTAGGGAATACGAATATCGTCTGTGGTGTATATAAGGATAGGAATTTGATCCGTCACTGGAGGGTAGCAACGGATACCCTGCAGACCGCGGATGGATACGCTGCACTGCTGGGCAATCTTTTCCAACTGACTGGTCTCAGTTTCAAAGAGGTAGAAGATATCATCATTTCTACTGTCGTCCCCCCGATCATTCCTATTCTGGAAACGATGTCTCAGCGCTACTTCCATACCAAGCCGATCCTTGTGGGGCCTGGCATCAAGACAGGACTGAATATCCTCTATGATAACCCGAAGGAGCTTGGGGCTGACCGTATTGTGAATGCTGTAGCTGCCGTGGATGAGTACAAATGCCCTCTGATCATCATCGACATGGGTACTGCGACCACGTTCTGCGTCTTAGATACCAAGGGCAACTATCTGGGCGGTGTTGTCGCACCGGGCATCGGGATCTCCATGGAAGCCCTCTTCCAGAGAGCTTCGAAGCTTCCGCGCATTGAGCTGGTCAAGACGCCGAGCATCATTTGCCGCAATACCGTTTCCGCGATGCAGGCAGGGGTCTATTACGGTTTCGTCGGACAGATCGATGAGATCGTGAACCGCATCAAAGAGGAACTGAATGAGAAAAATGTCAAGGTCATTGCGACCGGCGGTCTTGCCACTCTCATCGCGAAGTCTTCGAAGACCATCGACATCGTGGATCCGATGCTGACACTGAAGGGGCTTCTTGTCCTGTATGAAAAAAATAAAGCGGATAAGAAGAGAGAAGCGTAAGAGAATGCCGGATTTACAGATCCTGCGCCGCTCCCTGCAGAATCCTTTCGTCATAAATCCATGAGGCCTCCGGGTGAATACGGATCCAATCATGACTTGATGGGATCTCGCGTTTCCCCGGAGGCAGATATTTCTGCATTTTTTCTTTTTTCCCTCTTGCAATTTTTACCCGTGTCGTGTATAATTACTTGCACATGGCCGGTTAGTCAAACGGTTAAGACGCTGCGTTCTCAGCGCAGAGAGTATGGGTTCGAATCCCATACCGGTCACCAAAGTGAAAGCGCCTCGATTCGAAAGGATCGAGGCGCTTTTTGCATGACAGGGGGCTAAAGAGACACCAAGGTACATGGGGCGATCCCCATGAGGGAGTCTCAGCCCCCTTCAAGGAAAGACATACTGCACAAGTCCCATGTAAAGGATCGTGCCGGCGGCCATGGAGAGCATCATCTGCCGTTTTCAGAGGTGGAACAGCGTGGTCACAAGGAGGGCGATGGCTTCCGGGATACTGTGATCTCCGGACAGCAAAGAAACATCCTTCAGACAGTACACGACGAGGAGTGCGAAGACCGCAGACGGCAGCGCTTTCCCCAGATAACGGATGTAGGAGGGAAGGGATGCCCCGGGCTTAAAAAGGAGAAAAGGAAGGGAGCGAGAAAGCATGGAGGCGAGAGAGCAGAGTGCGATGATGACGCACTGCTGCCAGAAGGGAAGCGGGCTCATCAGAAGCCTCCTTTCTTTTCCAATGGCTTACGATACAGTGTCATGATGAGGAGCATGAGGCCCATGGCGGGCAAGATGAAATTCTCTTTTCCGAAAAGCAGAAGGCTGCCGATGGAGGAAGAGAGTTCGATGAGGGCCGTGTAGTGCTTCTTCTCTTTCATCCACTGCTCAAGGAAGATGACGAGGAACATGGTCGTCATGACGAAAGAAAGACCTTTCGTATCAAAGGAAATAAGGCCGCCTAAGAGACCGCCGATCGCTGCACCCGAGCACCAGTACAGGAAATTTAAGAGAGAGACCCAGAAGTAGAACCAGCCTTTGTCGATCGAGTAGGGGATGGTGGCAGAGTAGTTCAGCGCGAATGTCTCATCACACATCATATAAATAAGGAAGGGCTTCTTCCAGCCGGTGCCGGTGTATTTCTCCAGCATCGGGATCCCGTAGAAGAGGTGGCGTGCCTGCACTGTGAAGGCGACGACGAATGTCTCGATCGGGGCAAAGGAAGAAAGCAGCATGGAGATCGTGACGAATTCCAAAGAACCGCCGAAAATGATCGCGGCCATCGCCATGGGATAGACCCAGGAGAAGCCGAGCGTATTCATATAGAAACCGTAAGCAAAGGCGATAAACCAGAATCCCGCGAAAATGGGGAGTGTCAGTGGAAAGGCCTCTGCCAAAGCCGCCATGGCAGCGCCATTTTTCCTCATCATAAGAGTCCTCCTAAAAACTGTTACGATGGATGAGAGTTGAATACCATCATAGACTATTTGATGGAGAATGACAAGGGAAAAGGGGTCAGGGGCAGCCAGTGGGGCGGGGCAGCCCTTGATTACGGATGAAAGCGCTGCTTCGAGTGAGGAATTAGGAATGAGGAATTAGGAATGAAGGTGGCGGCTTTGCCGCGATCGAGGGCTCAGGTCGCAGCTGTTCTGGCATTCGTTATCTCAAGTGCGACGTTTCTCGCCGCTCAGGATGACGAAACGGGGCGATGCCCGAAGGTTGTATTCAAGTCACCAGTCACTGGTCGCTCGGCGCTCCTCATCCCCAATCCCTAATCCCTAGAATCCTAAAATTGTGGTACAATGAAAAAAAGACTTACCAGCGATCAAGAATAAAGGAGAATACCTATGGAACCCAGCGTTGTCACGAAGGTCGTCACAGACGAGCTCAGCATCACCACCCGCTTCATCAATGGACTGAAGGAACTCGCCATGACGCGCGGGATCGATTTCCTTGAAGCACTCATCATTTTCATCATCGGCTACATCATCTGCCGCTACATCCGCCGCGCGGTCGCGCATATTCTGGAGAAGAGCGAAGTGGATCCGTCAGCAAAGACCTTTATTGAAGAGATCATTTTCTTCTTGTGTCTGGCCATCGTCGTACTGGTCGCGCTGGGGACGGCAGGCGTCGGTACAGGGACTCTCGCGGCTGCTTTCGGCGGCGTGGGTCTGGCGATCGGTCTTGGGCTCAAGGATAATATCGGCAATGTAGCCTCCGGCATTTTCATCCTCATCTTCCGCCCCTTCCGTGTGGGTGACTACATTCAGGTCGCCTCGAATCAGGGGACAGTGACGGAGATCAGCATCATGTATACCATGCTTTCGACGCTGGGAAATCAGCGCATCGTCATCCCGAATTCCTCTCTGACGAGCAGCGTTATCAAGAATTTTTCTGCCTATGATACCAGAAATCTGGAGATGACCTTCGATGTCGGCTATGACACGGATCTGAAATCCTGTGTGGAGCTCCTTAAAAAGATATTCACAGAGGATGCGTATGTGGTCGATAAGGAAAAGCTCACCATCTATGTGAGCGGCATGGCTGACTCTTCCATCCGTATCTATGTCCGCGCTGCCGTAGAACGTGCGAAATACTACGAGGCGCAGAATGACCTTTACATCCGCGTGAAAGAGGCCTTCGATGCAGCGGGGATCGATATCCCCTTCCCGCAGCTTGTCGTGCATCAGGCGGAAAAGGGATGAAGGTTCAGAAGGTTCAGAGGGTTAGCCTCGGGGGCGTCCTCCCCTTTGATTCCGAATGAAAGCCTCGATCGAATTAGAAATTAGAAATTAGAAATTAGAAATGAGAAATGAGAAATGGTGGTGCGGCGCATAAAATGATGGAAGCGCCGCGGAGATTTGAAACTAGCGCTTTTCTCGTATCGCAAACCTAATCCCTAGCTACTCATCTCTGTCTTCAAACTTAGGGGTTCAGGGTTTAACGGGTTCTGTAGGTTCAGAAGGTTCAACGGGGTTGGTGCGGCGCATAAAAATAGAGAAGCGCCGCTGAGTATATAGTGGCGATGCCATGAGCTGGCATTGTAGTCATGAGTAACTGGTGGCTAGGGATTAGGAACCTCGAGTGACTTGTGACTTGAATACCACTCTCGGGCATCGCCTCATATACTTGCGGCGAAGCCGCCACCACAATCCTGAACCTTTCCTTTATTTGCCAAATCTTCTTGTTTACGCTATAATCTATATAATGATAAATTTCGATATAGAGAAAGAGGAGGATACCTATGACAGATGTGATCATTATCGGAGCAGGCCCGGCGGGCCTGAATGCAGCGCTCTATGCTGCGCGCAAGGAGCTTTCTGTACAGGTCGTATCGACGGACATCGGCGGGCAGATGCTTCTCACGGGAGAAATCGAGAACTATCTGGGGCTGCCGCATATTTCTGGCTTTGAGCTGGCAGACAAGATGGAAGCCCATGCGAAAGAGTATCCGGTAGACTTTGTCTTTGCCGGCGTTCTTTCCACAGAAAAGGACAGCGAGGGACATTTTCTGGTGCATCTTGATGATGGCAAGGTGCTTACGGGAAGAACCCTGATCGTGACGGCAGGAAAACGCAGCCGCACACTCGATATTCCCGGCGAAATGGAATATACCGGCCGTGGCGTCAGCTACTGCGCGACCTGCGACGGTCCTTTCTATCGAAAGAAAGACACGGCAGTCGTCGGCGGGGGAGACAGTGCGGTGCAGGCTGCGATCGAGCTGTCACGTCTGGCGAACAAGGTCTACCTCGTGGTCCGAAGCCGCATCCGTGCTTCGGAGATCATTGTACGTCGCCTTGAGGGGCTTTCCAACGTAGAGATCCTTCTGGGGTATACACCGGAAGAAGTGAAGGGCGAGAAGAAAGTCACGGGGCTGGTCGTGAAGGATCGCGCTGACGGTGTGACAAGAGAGCTCTCGGTGCAGGGGGTCTTCGTCGAGGCGGGCGGCTTGCCGAATAATCAGTGCGTTCCTGCAGATGTCAGAAAAAATGCAGCTGGTGAGATCGTGACAGACAAGGGTGGATGCACGAATGTAGCAGGCCTCTTTGCCGCGGGGGACGTGACAGACTCTCCCTACAAACAGGTCATCATTGCCGCCGGAGAAGGCGCAGCGGCGGCACTCTCGGCCCATGAATACTTGCTGAGGCAGTAGGTTTCGGGCAGTGCTTTTTCAAGAAACGCGGATCCGATCTGATCATGATAGGATCCGCGTTTCCTAAACAAGATGAAACCATGGATCAGATTTCAATGACCGGCCATTCTTGTCCCATTCCCGGTCAATGATGAAAGAAAGTGAACAGATGCGAGTTACGAAAAAGATCAAAGAAGAGCAGCTGAAGCGTCTCTCTGAGGTGTACCATGACGATGGTACGATGCTTCATTTTACCAGCCCTTTTACGCTGCTGGTGGCGGTGATCCTGTCAGCGCAGTGTACGGATAAGCGGGTGAATGTCATCACCGGCCGCATTTTCCCGCGGCTTGCAAGTCCGGAGAAGATGGGAGCGCTCCGTCAGGAGGAGCTGGAAAATGAGATCCGGGACTGCGGCCTCTATAAGGCGAAGGCGAAGAACCTGCTCGGCATGTGTCACATGTTGATCGAAAACTACGGCGGCGAAGTGCCGGAGGATTTCGATGAGCTGGTGAAGCTGCCCGGTGTCGGACGAAAGACGGCGAATGTCGTCCGCTCCGTCGCGTGGGGATATCCTGCCATTGCGGTCGATACGCATGTCTTTCGCGTGGCGAACCGGCTGAAGCTGGCTGTCGGTACGACGCCCATAGAGGTGGAGAAGGGGCTCATGAAGGCCATTCCGAAGAAGGACTGGTCCGCTGCGCACCACTGGCTCATCTGGCATGGTCGGCGCGTGTGTACGGCGAGGAAGCCTGCCTGCGAGACTTGCTTCCTGCAGGATATCTGTCCCTCGTGCACGGTGGGAAAGAAATAGGGGAAGGCGGAATGATCGTTTGGGTCATTCCGTCTTTTTCATTGAGGGAGATGGGTTCAGGTTGACGGGTTCAAGGTTGTGGTGCGGCTTACAGCGCTGCGAGTTTGAACATGTCAGTATTCCTGTATCGTCATTTCGAGTGAAGCGAGAAATCTTTGTCATTCGCGGTCAGGTGGGCAATGTTTGGAAAGTTAAAAATGGGAAACCTGCTACCCGTAGACTTTTGGGTATCGTCCCATCATAATCGCGGCGAAGCCGCCACCACCATTCCTCATTTCTCATTTCTCATTCGGGCCGAGCTTTCATCCGCGCTCAAGGAACGGCACGTCCCATGGGCTAACCCTGAACCCCTTTCCCTGCCAGCGCAAATATTGTATAATTTCATAGATACATTCTACGCATTAGCAAAAGAGGAGACGTCATGAAGAGACTGTTTTTAGCGATTACCAAAGGGGAAGAGATCCGTTTCCTGGGACATCTGGACTACCTGCGTACCATGGAGCGCGTGGTGGTTCGTTCAGGGATCCCGATCGCCTTCTCGGAAGGCTTCAATCCACATATGAAAATTTCCCTTGACTCGGCGCTGGCCGTGGGGGTCACAGCGGATCCGCTCTATATGGAGATCAAACTTGAAAAGGATATGCCCATCGAAGAAGTGAAGGAGCGTATGCAGCGCGAGATGCCAAAGGGCATGACCATTTACCACATCGAAGAAGCGGCACAGGAATGGCCGAAATTCGTAGCTTTTTTCAATGAAGACGCTTATGAAATGGAAGGTCCTGTGACGGAGGGGGCGGATGCCGAAGCGGCAAAAGAGGCGATAGCCCGTTTCAATGCGCTTCCATCCTTCATCTACCAGCGTGTCACGCCGAAAAAAGTCCGTGAGATGGATGTAAAGCCGATGATCATGGAGCCGATGAAGGTCCGTATCGAGGGAGAAAGAGCGTATCTCACCTTCTCTCTCATCCGCAGCAATACAGGTACGGTGCAGCCTAAGGATGTATGGAAGATGCTTGCTGAGTCCTTCGGCCTTCCATGGATGCCGGATGCCTTCATCTGCTCGCGTACCGGGACGTATCGGAAGGAAGCGGGGGAGAGAAAGACGCCCTTTGATCCCGGTGTCTTTGATGCGTGGGTCAAAAAGAAATGAAACAGATACTGCTCCATGTGACAGAAGAGGAAAAGGTGCTTGCTGTCCTGGATGAGGGCGTACTTTCGGACATTTCTGTCGAAAAAGCAGAGGAAACGGATCTGGTGGGGCGTGTGTACAAGGGCGTCATCCGGAATGTCGTACCTTCGATTAATGGGATGTTCGTCGATATCGGTATCGGTAAGAACGGATTCCTCCGCACGAAAGATATCCTGTCCAAAGAGCCGCATACTGAGGGAGCCTCTGTCCTCGTGCAGGTGGAGAAGGACAGCACTGAGACGAAAGGCCCGCTCCTGACGGAGAAGATCTCCTTTGCTGGAAAATATGCGGTGGCTCTCCTTGCAACGAACTATATCGGGATCTCCAAGAAGATCCGAAGCGAAGAGAAACGCGCATCGCTCAGAGCTATGGCGCGCGACATATGTCCTTCCGGTATGGGAGCCATCGTGCGCACCGCGGCAGAAAAGGCGGAGACGGAAGAGCTTCGGCGCGATCTGTCTGCGCTTTCTGCCGTCGGAGAGATCGTCAGCCGTCGCTTCAAGGTGGAGAAGGCACCTAAGCTCCTCTACCGTGACGGCGACCTCGCGGTGAAAAGTCTGCGTGACTACATGACGCCGGACGTCGAAAGCCTGATCACGGATGACAGGCCGACCTTTCAGCGTTTGAGGCAGCTTGCGGAAGGAGAAGGATTCCCCGCAGAAAAGATCCGCTGCTATGAAGGAAAGGAGCCGCTCTTCCAAGCCTCTCATGTCGATGAGCAGATGAAAGCACTCTTCGATCGCGAAGTACCGCTCCCTTCCGGCGGCTCGCTCGTTATCGACTACACGGAAGCACTGACTGCGATCGATGTGAATTCCGGCTCCTTTCAAGGGAATATGCCTCATGGGGAGTTGGCTTTCCTTCTGAATCAGTCCGCTGTGAAAGAGATCGCCCGCCAGATCCGTCTGCGTGGGATCGGCGGCATCATTCTCATTGATTTCATCGATATGGAAAGAAAATCGCAGGAAGCCCGTCTGGTCGAGCTTTTGAAAGAAGAAGTGCGGAAAGACCGTGTGAAGACCGTCGTCTGCGGCATGACCTCGCTGGGCCTTGTCGAGATGACGAGAAAACGTACAGTCCATCGTCTTTGGCAGAATTACTATGAGACATGCCCTCTTTGTCACGGACAGGGCCGTATCCTTTCGGCAGAATCAGTGGCCCAGCAGATCATAGAGGACCTGGAGCGGCAGAAAAGCCGTGCGCCTTTCCGAAGCGGTATTCTCATCCGCTGTGAAAAAGAAGTGGCGCATCGCCTCCATGCGCCGGATATGCAGGCGCGCCTTGAGTCCCTCGTTCATCATGATGTCATCATCGAAGACAATGGAAGCATGATGAGAGAAGGATACAGCATACTGGGAGTTGGAGACTAGTATTGTGTTTTCTGAATAACTGACATTTAAGTCGATTTTCGAATCAAGTTAGGAGTGAGAAGTTAGGAGTGAGGAGTGAAGGTGCGGCGCATAAAATTTGGAGGCGCCGAGGAGTTTTATATAAATAACGAACAAGCTATTTTATATAATGGGGGATTGGGGCGCTATATGAATTTTGCACCCCTTCCAACACTTCTCACTTCCAGCTAAGTCCAAAAGTTGACAAATCCAATACTAGGGAAATGCTGATTCTGAGATGGAGACAGCGTTTCGCTGGCATTTGACATCCCGTGAATGAAAGGAAGAATTGATGATGATCGAAGATATTCACTCCGCCCAAGACATGGACCGTCTCGTCGCAGAGGGGGAAGGCTATGTGCTTCTGTGGCTTTGGGCGGCCTGGTGCCGCCCTTGCCAGGTCATGGCACCTGCCGTGCAGGCACTGGAAGAGCGTTTCGCGGGAAAAATACGGGTGGTGCGCATGGAAGTCGATGAGCAGGAGGAGCTTGCGGAAGGCTTCGGTCTCGTCGGCGTGCCGACCTTTATCCTGTATAAGGACGGCGAAGAAAAAGGCCGCATCATCGGTTATCGCATGAAAGCGAAATTCTTCGAAGAGCTCGAAGCGATGATGAAGTAGGCTTTGGGTGACTGGTGACTAGTGACTGAAATACCGCTTTCGGGCATGGCCCGCTCTTGTTCATCCGATACGCTTGAAATTTTCAAGCGTATTTTTTTTATTTGTTTTTTTCTATGCAAACCTTGCCACTTCATGCTATAATGACATCATAAAATGATACGTGCAAAGAGACCTGTCTTTGCATGAGTGAATTTCTCGACAAGTGAAAGCTTAGCGAGCTGAAACGCCAGTATCTTTTGCGGCGGATGATTCATTCATGCGGAGGCAGGTTTTTTTGATAGTATCGATCAAGAGCTGTTTTTGCTGAGGAGGAATCATCATGGCAAACGAAGTAACTATGGAATTTGTACAGGGTATGCCGAAGGCAGAGCTGCACCTGCACATCGAAGGAAGTCTGGAACCGGAGCTGAAGCTCGCACTCGCCCAGAAGAACCATGTGGATATCGGACAGTCTACCATTGAAGAAGTCAGAAAATCTTATCAGTATGACGATCTGGCTTCCTTCCTCGCTGTGTACTATCCGGCGATGAATGTGCTTCAGACGGAAGATGATTTCTACGATCTGGCGATGGCCTATCTGAAACATGCGAAGGAAGAGAATGTCCGCCATGTGGAAATTTTCTTCGACCCGCAGGCACACACCAGCCGCGGCGTAGCCTTTGCTACTTTCATCAAAGGTCTCTACCGTGCGACGGTCGATGCGCGTGCGATGAACATTGATGCTCGTCTCATCATGTGTTTCCTGCGCGACCTCTCCAGAGAGTCTGCCAGAAAGACGCTCGAAGAAGCCCTGCCGTACAAGGATATGTTCATCGGTGTCGGCCTCGACTCGGATGAGCACAACAATCCTCCGATGAAATTTTTCCCTGTCTTTGTCGAAGCGGAAAAGGCCGGCCTGCGTCTCACAGCCCATGCGGATATCGACCAGAAGGACTCCATCGAGCATATCCGTGACCTTTTGGAAGTCATCGGCGTAGAACGTATCGATCACGGCACGAACATTGTCGAAGATCCGGATCTCGTCGACTATGCCGTGAAGCATCAGATCGGCTTCACCTCCTGCCCGCTGTCGAATTCCTTCGTTCGTCCGGAAATGAAGGGCCCAGAAATCAAAGAGCTCCTCGAAAAGGGAGCGAAGATCTGCATCAATTCGGATGACCCGGCATACTTCGGCGGCTACATCAGCAAGAACTACTATGAGCTGGCCTGCCAGTTCGACCTCACCAAAGAACAGGTCGTTCAGCTTGCCAGAAATTCCTTCGAAGCCAGCTGGATCAGCGAAGAGCAGAAAGCGATCTATATCGCTGAGCTCGAAGAATACGCGAGAACGCACTAAGAAATGAGGAATGGGGGATGGCTATCTCCCCCCCTTCCGTAACAATGCTATTAAGTTAAGCGGCAGAACGTTCTTGGCTCCCCATCGGGGGAGCTCCC
>ERZ780226.459-NODE-459-length-37332-cov-3.881348_pt1 | contig 37332 bp, 20 predicted proteins | sample MGYA00511165_ERZ780226 | MGnify/ENA primary metagenome ERZ780226 (study PRJEB29588, sample SAMEA2152373) | human gut metagenome | biome: human gut; feature: human-associated habitat; material: faeces | place: Denmark | collected 2008/2010 ...
TAACGGTGGCAATTAAGCCTATGCATCTGTCTGCATTAGTCGGCTCAACCTTAACGGTAAGCTTCTTTTTAACAATCGGCCTTGTTATCAGCAGCATTAAAACAGATGTTACGATAAAAACAATTATCTGCACATAAAGTTTTGCACCCAAAAGGCTTGAAACAAGCGCGGCACACGAACCGATTACAAACCAAACAGATACAAGCTGAACTGTTACCGCTTCAAGCACACCGAAGATTATTGCGGCACAAATCCAGACTATATACATTTTTTCAAAACTCATTATACCACCTCCGTTTTTAATTAACACATAAAATGCATTTCCATATGTTGTGCTTATTATACCATATTTCTGTGCTTTGTGAAGACAGGATCTGTGCTTTCCTTCTTTCTGTGCATTTGCACATACCGCTTTTGGCACAAGTTTTCCGATATATCCGGTGTTTTATGCTCTATTTTTCATTTTCAAAGGTAATATGTGACGACGGAATCGAAAAGGCAAAAAAGTTTTCTGAACAGAGCGTGTGGGACGTTGAACAAAAGCTCGGCAGAATAGAAAATCTTATAGATGAGTCGATAAGCAAATATATTTTTTTAAAGACAAGTTCATCAGAGGGCAGCTATTACGGTATAAGCTACTTGCTTTCGGACATCAGAAAGGCGTATTATGTGGCAACCGACTATGAGCTTAATACTTTTACATATTTGGACGGAAGAGTAGATATTTACTACGGTGATTCGGGAAGGTCGGCAGATTTAGGAAGATTTATTTCCGAAAGATATGATGATATTTTAAAAAGTCTTGCTCAAAACGGAGTATACTATACCTGTATGGATGATGAAATTTTTTGTATTAAGCAAACACCTCTTCAGAATGAGGGGTGTTTGCTTGGCGTTCAAATTCCGTCAAGGCTTTTCACCAAATCAATATATAATTCAAAGAATATCTTTTTAAAAGCGGTTAATATTTTTATCTCATTTAATGACGGCGAAATTATGCAGATAGATATGGGAAATAAATTGTTTTCAAACACTAAAACCGCCGAAAAATATATTACATCCGGTTTTGAAACATACGATAATAAAGGAATCATCATCACGGGAAAGAATATTAAGAATAATAATTATACAATAATTGCCATACAGAACACTGATTTTGTAACCGAAATAAAGACTAAGATAATACTGCTTTTATTGATTGCGTTTTTGATTATATTTTTTGTATGCGTCATTCTTTTCAGAAGAATAGTTTCAAATATTATAAGTCCTATGGATGACTTGTATATGCAGATGAATAATTACGGAAAAATAGGAGGCGAGCGTAATGTTTGATATTATGATAGTCGATGACGATGAAATATTATTGTACGGACTTGAAAAAACAATCGACTGGGCGGCTATGGATTGCAGAATTGCTGCAAAGTGTACGGATTCCGACGAGGCGATTGAGAAATTCAAAAAAATCAGACCCAGAATAATAATAACGGACATTTGTATGCCGGGGGATAACGGGTTTTCATTGATTGAAAGCGTACAAAAAATAGACGGCGATGTACAGTTTATAATTCTTTCGGGATACCCGAACTTTGATTTTGCCAAAAGTGCAATCGAAAAGAATGTCGGGTCGTTTCTGCTCAAGCCGACTAACACAAACGATGTTATTGAAGCGGTCGAAAAAGCAAAGGAAAAGTTAAACCGTCAAAAATCTGTCAATACGCTGCTTAGAAACGAGGCGTTAATTAATGTTCTCGAGGGTGATTCCAATATAAATGATTTCCTGAAAGCGGTATCATCATCGGCTGTAGGAATCAAGGATAATTACACCGTTGCGGTTCTTGCAATCGATAATTATAACGGAATCTCCGACAAGAAAAAAGTGTCTGCATCGCTTGCCGAGATTACCGAGCGAAGCGTCAGTATGAGCCGAAATTATATTCTCCAGTGCAAAATAGAGAAATCAAAAATATTTCTTTTGATTTTTCTTAAAGAAATTCACAGTAATATATCATTTTTTGATTTGCTGAAAAATATTCAGCTGTTGTTTCTTCAAACGACAGAACAAACCTTAACCATAGGCGTAAGCGGAATATATAAGAATCTGAATATGCTTCATCGGGCGTGGGAGGCGGCTGAAAAGGCCGTCGGACAGAGGGCACTTCTCGGAAACGGAAGAATAATCGATTATACGCGAATTGACAATACCGGTATGGGTCAGCCGCAGTTCACGGTTGAAGAAATGCACGAGGTAATTCTTTCTATAAAGAAAATGAATAAAAAAGCGGCGCTTGACATAGTAGACGATTATTTCGAAAAGGTTAATTGTGCAAAGTACCTTGAGGTTGATGATGTTCGAAACAATATAGAAGAGCTTGCTATTTTGATAATACACAATTGTGTGAAAAACCAGGCCGAGATGGAAAAGTTGTTCGGCAGGATAGTGAAGCCTGTGGTCGAAATTGAAAATATTGAATTGGTTTCCGAAATTCAAAAATGGATTGCCGAAATTATTTCGACTATTATAGACGAGCCTCAGACTATGATAACGGGTATAAATAAGCCGCTTGTTCAGGACACTGTTTTATATATAATGAAGCATTATGAAGAACAGCTGACAATAGAAAATGTTGCAGAGAGTATGTTTGTAAGTGTCAGGCATCTTTCGCGGCAATTTAAGCTTGAAACAGGAAAGACCTTTGTGGAATACCTGACCGACTACAGAATACAGATTGCGATGGAGCTTTTGAAGAACAGTACCCAAAAGGTATATGAAATCAGCCAGGAGGTTGGCTATAAGAGCCTTAAATATTTTTGTAAAATATTTAAAGAACGAACCGGCTTGACACCGCTGGAGTATCGGAACAGCGTAGACATACAATAGATAAACAACAGACATAGATATACAATAGTATAAACAGGAGCAGATACTATGAAATTCTTAAAGAAGATTTCAATACGAATACAGTTTTTGTGTTTTATTTTGCTGTTCACATTGCTGCCTACGCTGATTGTTTCGTTTATAATCAACCGATATTGCATCGAGGTCACAGATAAGACGGCGGAACAATATATCGAGGCTGTTTATAAAAAGATGGATAATAATATATCCGAATATTTGTTTTATATAAAGACTATAAGCAATCAGATACTTTCGCTGAATCCGCTTTATAATACGCTGACGGATGATAATAAGTCATTTAATGAGAAAAATGACTTTTTAAATGAAGCTATGGGGGTACTTCTTTCAGAGAGTAACTCTGAAAATAACGGGATTTATGCGGCTGAGATTATCACGGGCGGGGAAAGATTTTGTTATCCAAAGAACAAAACCGAAAGCAAATATACACCGTCTGAGGAGTTTTTGAAGAAGTGCAATCGTACGGATATAACAGTTGACAAAAACATAGTATCAACAGATGACGGAAACTTTCTGGTGCTCGGGCAGAGAATGTATAATTTCTATAGCGGTGCGGATATAGGCTGGCTTATTCTGTATGTCAACGAAGAGGAAATGTGGCAGAATTATAAGGATATTATCCTCGAGGACAGCTCGGTATATATGACGATTGATGACTATGTTATATCTCATTCGGACAAGAGTATGCTCGGTTATAAGGTTATGTTTCCCAATATGAGCAATATGGATGTATATTCATATGATGTACATAAATCGGACAATCTGTTTCTGATAAAGAATGAAATCAGTTCAAACCTAATGGCACCGAGACCACAGATTGTTCAAGTGCTTTCTGTCAGTAATGTATTTAAGTCAACACAGCGTATCAGAAAAAACATTTTAGAAATAGCACTTTTCGGAATAATTCTGTCTATTCTCTTATCGGTGTTTATTCCGAACAAGCTTCTCCGCGGACTTGTCGTGCTGAAGAAACGAATACTTATGTATATGTCGGGAGTGCTGTCCGGAACACCCGAGTTGTTTCACAATGAGGTTGCTGTTTTAGAGGATAGCTTCTATAAGATGATAGAACAGATTGAGAAGCTGAGCGAGAGAAATAAGGCTGAAATGAAGCAGAAAAAGGACGCTGAGCTAAGAGCACTCAGCTCGCAGATAAACCCGCATTTTATTTACAACGCCTTGGATACGGCGGTATGGACAATCAAGCTGGGAAACCCCGAGGATGCGGAAAAGATACTCCGCGCTCTCGGAATGTATTACAGAATCGGCTTGCACAAGGGTTCGCTGTTTATCAGCGTAAGAGAAGAGCTTGAGCACGTAAAAATGTATATCGAAATAGAAGCGATGAGACATATGTCAAGAAAGTTTTCGATAGAATATGACGTCCCGCCGGATATTCTGGATTATTATATATTAAAGATTGTGCTTCAGCCTTTGGTAGAAAACTGTATAAAGCACGGATTTAAAGGAATTAAAAGCGGCGGGATTATCCGGATTCGCGGAAGAATGAACGAGAATAAGGATATTGTTTTTACGGTGGAGGACAACGGCACAGGCTGTAGGCAAACACCTCTTGAAATTAAAAAGGATAAAAAAGATATGGCGGGGTACGGAATTAAAAATATAAACGAAAGGCTTATTCTGGAATACGGCGAGGATTATGCGCTGAAGTTTTCCGAAAGTGAGCTTGGCGGTCTGTGCGTGACGGTAAAGTTGAAGCCGTTTACTGAATTACCGTAAGAGATTAAGAAAATATTTATTAAGAGAATATTGGAAAACCGGGAATTTATTCAAAGGTTTTCCAATTCCTTTTTATATGCTGAAAATATGTCATAATTGTAGAATAAATGGCAGGATTGTGCCCTTGTTTATTTATGATGAAATAAGATATAATTATAGTATAAATTAAACAATAAATTAAGGAGTTGAAAAGTATGAAAAAGGCATTGTGCATAACGCTTGCGGCGATAATAGGCTGTTCGGTGTTTGCCGGATGTAATTCAACAAAGAAATCGGCAGATGCCGAAAACGGGGATAAGATTAATCTTCCGATAGGTGCATGGGTGCGAAAGGACGAAAACCCAACGGCTTATGAACAGTCGCTTAAAAATGTCGAGGAGTTCGAGAAGCAGAATCCTCAGTATAAGATAGAACCGGTTGAGTGGTCTTATGACTTATCAACGTTTTTGCCAAAGGCGGCGGCGGGTGAGCTTCCTATCTGTTACGATGTGGCGTTTACCGAGGTTAAGAGGATTGTCAGCTCGGGTTATGCCGCAGATGTGACCAAGTATCTTAAGGAATACGGGTATGAAGACAGTATTAAAAAAGAAGTGTGGGACTTGCTTACATATGACGGAAAGAGGTCATTCTTCCCGACCCGTACATATATAGAATCGCTGTTTATAAACAAAAACCTCTTTAAACAGGCGGGACTTGTGAATGAGGACGGAAGCGTGAAGATTCCTCAGACCTATGATGAAATGATTGAGTATGCGGGAATAATCAAACAAAAGACCGGAAAGTACGGATATGCGATTCCCACCACAAACCGTGAAGGCGGCTGGGCTTTTATGAACATCGCATGGTCATACGGAACAGAGTTTATGAAACAGGATGAGAACGGAAAGTGGAAGGCGACGTTTGACTCACCCGAGTGTGCCGAGGCGCTTAATGTTTTAAAGCGTGCGAGATTTGAATATGATGCCGTTCCGCCTAATGTTTTGTTGAATCCGTCGGAGCTCGGTAAGTTATTCGCCAGCGATCAGCTTGCTATGTATATAATTCCGCCCCCACAGAACAACCTCTTTAAAACCTATGGTATGAACCCCGATGATATAGTTATCGCAAAGACTCCGGCCGGAAGCAAGAGCAGAAGTACCCTGCTCGGCGGTGCGCTTTTGGCGTTTGCCTCGGGATATACCGATGAGCAGTATGAAGGGACGTTTAAGTGGCAGGAGTTTATAGGAAACGGTCCGAAGCTTAAGGAAGGAAGCGAAGAGAAGCTTGAACAGGGTTATCAGACACAGAAGAATGATAACAAGATGGTCGGCGTTCCGCAGTTTACATTCTGGAAGGATGATTTAGAGCGCATAAAGAAGGACAGAGAGCTTCAGCAAAAATATGCGACAGTTAATCTTGATAATGTAAAGGATTTTGCTGATACCGAGGTGGTTACCATCAAACCCGAAGAGCCGACAAATTGTCAGCAGTTATATGAGGTTCTTGACACGTGTATACAAAAGGCATACGAATCAAAGGATTCTGATATAAACAAAATCCTTAAAGAGAGCTGTGACTTCTTCCAGAGAAACTATCTGGATAAGTCAAATTGATGTCGGCTGCATATTGATTTAAATAACGCGGCGGCCGTATTAACCGCCGCGTTATGTATTTTATGAATGTTTGAAACGGAGGAAACAAAAATGAATAAGAAGGGTTCGGGGGTACAGAGAGTTTCTGCCGCGGAACTGAGACGGCATAAATTAAGACAGAAATTTTTGTTAAATACGGGTGCCTGGATGCTTATGGTTCCGTCTCTTTTGGCGATGATTATATTTTGCATTCGCCCGCTTGGAATGGGTATCGTATATTCTATGTATGAGATGCACGGATTTGAGCCGATAAAGTTTATAGGCCTTGAGAATTTTAAAAGTGTTATAGGTGACCTGCTTTTTAACAAAGCTATTTTAAATACTCTTAAATATGTGTTCTGGTCACTTTTGATTGGGTTTATTCCGCCTGTATTCCTTGCGATATTATTAAATGAGATTCCTGTATTTAAAGGCGGATTCAGATTTCTGACGTACTTTCCGGCAATCGTTCCCGGAATGGTTGCGTCAATGCTGTTTGTGTTTTTGTATTACCCGAACAGCAGCGGACTTTTAAATATGCTTCTCGGAATTTTCGGGACAGAGCCGCAGATTTGGCTTGATAACAAAAATCTGACCATAATGCTGATAGTTGTTTCGGCATCGTGGACGGGAATAGGCGGAACGGCGCTCTATTACCTCGCCGCGCTTCAAGGCCTCAACCGCGAGCTTTATGAAGCGGCGATGATAGACGGAGCGGGAATTTTCACCCGATTAAGAAAGATAATGCTTCCGCAGCTTGTGCCGATTTTAATGCTGTTTTTGGTAAGACAGATGATTGCTCTTTTTGGAATAATGCAAGAGCCTCTTGTTATGACGGGCGGCGGACCTGACAATTCTTCGATTTCGCTTGCGCTTTTATCATATCAGTATACGTTTACATACGGATATGCCGATAAGGGTATGGCTCTCGGAGTTATTCAGTTTGGGCTCAGCCTGATACTTACCGTTTTTTATGTATTCTTAGACAGAAAATTTAACGAGGAATGAGGGAGAGAATATGAATATTATAAAAGAAAAAAATATGACCGGTGTGGTTGGTTATACCGAATTAAAAAAGCCATCGGTAAGAATATTTCACTTAGCGATTGGGCTTATACTGATATTACATATTGTGGTGTTTTTACTGCCATTACTGTGGCTTATTCTGTCCGCATTTAAAAGCACAAAGGAATTTTTACAGATTCCGCCGACGCTTTGGCCCGAAAAGTTTCACTGGGAATACATACCCAAGGTCTGGAACCGCTGTAAGTTCGGACGCGCTTATATAAACACGGCGTTACTCGCGGCGGGAAGCTGTTTCTTTAATATAACGTTTAACGGCCTTACCGGGTATGTTTTATCAAGGCTGAAGCCTAAAGGCTCGGCAATCGTAAACACAATCATATTCTGGATGCTGCTTCTTCCGAGCGGAATGAGTACAGTACCTCTTTATATGACCTTTACCAATTTCCCGATTCTGCATATTTCACTTAATAATACCTTCTGGCCGTTTTGGCTTCCGGCAATGTTTAACTGTTTTAATATATTATTGTTTAAAAGCTTTTTTAATGGTATATCAACAACGTATCTCGAAGCGGCAAGAATTGACGGCTGTGGAAATTTAAGAGCATTCATAAAGATAATTCTTCCGCTCAGCAAGCCTATCGTCATAACACAGATTGTTTTCGGAATAAACGGAAGTATGAATAACTTTTTCTTCCCGCTGCTGCTCCTTACGCGGGATGAGTTAAAACCTATCGCACTTAAGCTTTATGCACTGAAGGGCCAGCTGGTCGAAAATGAATACTTGCTTGCTCTTTTAATTGTTACGGCTATTGCATCGGTTATATTCCTGGTTTTCCAGAAGTACATTATGCAGGGTATGAATTTAGGAGGTATTAAGGAATGAGAAAAAGGTTTTTAGCTAAGCTTATTAGTTTCACAATGGCCATTGTACTTATGTTTCCGGCTGTCAATACCTCTGCCGCTCAAAGCTCCGAAGCTAAGACAAACGGAAATGAGAAATTCGTATTTAACGTCGGGGCAAAAAGTGAAAGAGGTCTAAGCGGATTTTTTCCTTTAGGCGTAAACGTATCGCCGAAAAGTGTGCAGGGAAAGCAGGCATACACCCTTGAGGCAAAAGGGGATACAAATAAAAAGACCGTTTATTTTTCGGTGGATAATACGAAGCTGACTCAGGATATTATGAACGGAAGAGGCGTAGAAGTCACCGTTGAGTATCTGGATAACGGAAGTGGAATTTTTTCACTTGTTTATGATGATATATATGATGAAATACAGGATACCAAATATGAGTGGACAGAAATAGTCAGAAATCATGCGAGAAACTGGACGGATGTTGACGGAAAGTACGCAGGCGCCGTATATCTTAATGATACAAAGGTATGGAAGACACATACCTTTTATATCCGCGATGCAAGATTTTTAAAACGCCTGCCTAACAGGTCCGACTTTTATATTTCGCTTAATAACAAGTTTAGCGGAAATTCAGAAGGTGATGTATCCATAGCCTCGGTGTCAATAAAGGCTATGGATACCAAAAGTCCGGCGAGGATATGGTCAAGCACAGACAGCGTGGGAAGTATATTTTTTGCTGACGCTGACGTGAGCTTTAATACTGATATAATCAGCACGGTTAATTACGATTTTGAAGGTGAGGCTGTTTATTCCGCGATTAACATAAACGATGTAGGAACGAGATATGATAAGACAATAGAACCGATGCGTCTTGAGCGTGACGGCACGCTCGATTCGAGCCTTATTCTTGAACAAAAGCGTGAGCATATCAGTTTAAAAGCGGGAGAAACCATAAATAAAACCGTTAAATTCGATAACGTAAAGAATTTTGGGTGCATGACATACAGGGTTGAGCTTATAGATGATAAAAACGGGTTGTACACCGTGTATGACAAGCCGTTTTCGAGAGTGGTGAGAACAAAGGACGAGCCGCTTAATCAAAATCTCGGAATATCGATGCACTATTTTAATAACAGAGCCACGGTGAACGCATATGCCGATACCGGATTTGACCTTCTTGAAAGAATGGGTATAAGCTGGATAAGAGGTAATGTCAACTGGCCTAATATTGAAACAAAAAGACATAATTATGCGCTTGATAAGGGAACCGAAAGCTTCTTTAAGCGTAATATGGAAAAATACGGCGGAAAGTTTCATATGTATCCGATATTGGGTGACAATAACAGCTTGTTGGGTGACGGGAAGGAATATACATATGAGAACTTCGGAAGTAAAAAGGCAACAGATGCCTTCGGTGAATTTGCTGAGGCTTGTGCAGAGCTTATGAAGCCATACGGCGTCGATACGATCGAAATAATAAATGAGCCGAATCTTTCAAAGGTTTTAAAGCCCGATATATACGCGGGTGTTCTTGAGTCGGTTTACAGAATAGTTAAAGAGGACTATCCAAACGTTAAAATCGCGGGACCTACTGTAGCTGAAATACCGGTGACAAGCGAAACGGATTATATACCTGAGCTGTTTAAAAAGGGCGGATTAAAGAATATCGATATAGTTTCGGTACATCCGTATAACTGGAGGTTTGCCCCTGAGTTCGCCGGAAATATAGAGAAAATTAATAAGCTCAGAGAGCTTTGTAGGGAGTACGGAAAGCCGAACGTTCCTATATGGGCAACCGAAACAGGCTATCCGACCGCAACGAAAAATCAGCAAATCAGAGAGGCAGGAAACGATACCGGCGTACTCGCTCAGGCGCAGTGGATGTCGAGATCGATTATTATCAATATTAGTGAGCATATATTGGATAAAATATTTTTATACACATTACACGATGGTGCCGACCCTACAAATACTGAGGCGAGATTTGGTATTTGCACGGGCTTTGAATCATACTACGAGCCATTTACGGCAAAGCCGGCGCTTGTTGCGGTATCTAACGCGAGTCATATGATGAATGAGGCAGAGTGTACCGATAAAATAATAGCCGATGAAAGAGCGTCATCCGTATACCGCTACAGCCGTAAGGGAAAGGATGATATGATTGCACTCTGGACATCAAAGGACAGAGAAGAGCTCTCGCTTTCACTCGGCGCGAAGGAGATTACCGTAACGGATATGTACGGAAACGAGGAAAAAAGGTATTCGCCCGACGGTGTATATGACTTTATGTTAAGCGGAGACGTTATGTATCTGACAGGAAAGTTCACAGATTTTAAAAAGGTTGAACCGAGAATCAAAAATGACAATAGTATTTTAAGTGCTGTGCCGGGTGATACATACGAATTTAGCCTTAACAATAATACGGGTCTGCCGCTTACAGTTAAGGCACAGGGCGGAGCGGGAACGGAAATCACAGCCGCACCTGTCTTTAGCGAGAACAATAAGGCTGTCGGAGCTTTCAAACTTAAAACATCGGCGGAAAGTGAAATAAAGCTCTCTTTCTATAACGGAGATAAGCTGTATGCAGCCGAAAGCTATAAGGTTGTTCCTGCTGACAGGGTTGAATTTGAGGTCGAGAATGTCGAAGCGTACAACGAGAACACATTAAACAGATGGTATGTGAGTGTGTTGATTTCAAATAAGGGTAACGAACGTCCGGTCGGCGGATATATAAAGCTCCAGTCGCCGGCGAATATCGCCGGAGGAATTTCATCCATACCGGTGGGCGAAATTCTGCCCGGAAAGCAGAGAAGAGTTATTTTTTACCTGCCCGAGATGAATAAAAAGTATAAAGACGCCCTGGTCGGAATTTTCTATATGAATGACGGAAGTGAGCAGTATATGTCGGTTGATATTGATTTTACCATTGCGAAATATACAGACAATCCGCCTATAATTGACGGGGTAATAGAAAACGGCGAATGGACAAAGGGTGCATGGATATTTATGGATAAGGCGACGCAAATCCGTCAGATAAAGGACTGGAAGGGAACGGAGGATTTAAGCGGAAGAGTAAACATAATGTGGGATAACGAAAATCTTTATCTTGCCACAGTGGTGACTGATGATGTGCTTGATACTTCGTGGACTGACCCGTCGGGGGCGTGGCGAAATGACAGCCTTCAGATTGCGCTGAAGTGTGATATGAACTCTGAGGCGTATGCTTTTAACGAGATGTGCCTCGCTATGATTAACGGTGAAAGCTTAATATACAGGCATAAGGCAGAGGGAACGGCTCAGGTCGGTCTTGTTACAAACTTTAAAGGCAAGATAGTCAGAGATGAGGATCAAAAGACCACGACGTATGAGTTTGCTATTCCATGGTCAGAACTTGTCAAGGAGGGCTTTAAGGTTAAGCCGGGTATAAGTATTGCCTTCTCTATGCTGATTAACGATAATGACGGTTCGGGCCGCCGCGGCTGGATTGAACTCACGCCGGGTATAGGATATGAGAAGGATCCGCGAATGTTTACAAAAATTACGCTTATGAAATAATTTAAAAATGAGGTGGATTTATGAAAATGCGAAAAATTTTTTTGGCTTGTCTTTCGGCTTTTGTTATAGCTATGAGTGTTTCCACGGTCAGTGTATTTGCCGACGCTCATTATTATCAGAATGATTTTGAAAGTAAATCGTCCGATAATTTTGACAAGTACAGAGTACAGCTTGATGACGGGAACTGGGTTGCACAAGGATTAAGTCAGCATATAAAAATGTTTGAAAAAAATCCCGTAACCGAAGGAAGGTTCTATATAGGGCTTGATGCAAACTGGCAGGACATAGGAAAACTGCAGACTGTACGCCTTATCAACAACGGAAACGGAAAAACATATATGCTTTTCGGATCATATGCGGGTTCGGTGAAATATGCGCCTAACAATGAAGACAACTGGCAGCCGACAGCCGGCGGTTTTAAACCGGAATTAGGCAGTACTGTTCACTTTGACATTGTAATTGATTTTGATAAAAAGACCATAAACTATTATAAAAACGGAGGAAGCTGGGGCGGGACCTCGATGAGCGATGAAATCCATCAGTATGGATTCAATGGATTGTCATTTGTTAGTGACATGAAAGACTCAACAGCAAGACCGTGGTACATTGATAATCTTATTATGACGGATATAAGTGATTTTATTACGCCGAAGGCTGAGGTAAATATGACGGATAGCTATATCGATATAGATTTTAAGACCGCACTCAGTCCTGAAGATAAAACGTCTCTTAATTCTTCCTACATAAAAATCGGAGAGAGCGGAGCGGAGAGTTCTTCCTTAACGGTAACGTCTGTCGATAATACGGCCGGTGCAAGATACAGAATTACATATAGCGGAACGCCTGACCCGAATAAAGAGTATTACGTTGAATTCCCCAATACTGTTACAAGTTTATTTAATCAAAAGCTTTCGGATAACAGAGTATACTTCACGGGCTCGGGAAACAGCGTGATTTCTGCCATAAAGCTTATTGACGCACGGGGAAGTGAAGAAGGAATTTTATCTCCGGATGATGAGATAGCACAGATAAAAATTGAACTGAATTCCGCCATTGCTCAGTCCGAACTTGATAATATAACTCTTACGGCGGACGGAGAGACCGTTACCGCAGAGCGAGAGTTAAACGATAATGTCTATACGATGAAGTTTGATGATATTATCGGGGCAGATAAGAAATGTGTGCTCAATATCCCGTCAAGTGTAAGCGAAGTTGATAATTCAATAAGAAAATTCACGACCGGGGACGGAAAGTTCGAGATAAGAAGCCTTAAATTTGAAAAAGTTGACGGCACAGAAGCCGCGGCAATATCGGACGCGGATAGTCTTAACGCAGAGATAATTAATACCAATAATACCGAAAAAACCGTTTATGTTTTATTCTGTGCATATGACAGAACCGGAAAGATGACGGATTTTAAGCTTGAAAAAGCTGATTTAACGCGTAAAAGAGCAGAGGTTAAAATAGATAACTTAAATGCAGGCGGCGCGAATAAAATTAAGGGCTTTATTATTGAAGAAACTCAGTCGAACGAGAGCTATATAAGAAATCCGCTTACGGCTTCGGTATCACTTACGGCGGAATAGCTTTAACAAAATCCATGCGGAGGTGAGAACGTGACAAGGTTTAAAAAAGCGGCGGGGGTGCTTTTGGCGGCGTTGTTTTTGACGCAAACGAACGGTCTTGTTGTTCCGAAGGTATCGTCCGAAGCCGCCGAAGCAAGTGAAAGTATCATAATAGATGAGGATTTTTCGGATTATTTCGGAGGCGTCCCCGACGGGGTGAGTAATACCGGTATCAAGGCTCTTGCCGGAAAGTACAGCGAGTTTCAGAAAACATCGCTTGAGTGGAAAAATCCGTACGGAAAAAACGACTCGGGAGAATTTGAAAATCAGCTTGTTGACGGACTTACATACAGCCTTGATACGCCCCTTGAAAACGGGAGATATATTCTAAGCTTTGAGTGCTTGTTTGAGACCGCACCCGACACAGATTTATCTGTAAACGATAGATTGTTTATGTGCAGTGTAGGCAACAATAATAATAGCGGAAGAAGCTTTATTTGCAAAAATGGGAATATGGGCTTTGATGTTAATATGAATACGTGGGTGCCGACCAATCAAAGTAAGTTTAAATATGATATAGATAGGTGGTACCATATAGATATGGTGTTTACACTTTCCGAAGCGGAGAGAAGCATTGACTATTATATAGACGGAAAATGGTATGGGAGCGGAGCGAAGATTCCCGATAAGCTTTATCCGATAAACAAAATTTCCTTCCGCATAGAGGACAGATATTCACAAGGCTCTATGTATCTGGACAATATAAGGCTGACTAAGGATACCGGCGGACGAACGCTCGGTATAAAAAACGAGGTTCTTGAAAACCGGGATACTGTTGATATAAGGCTTCCGATGTCAATAAAAGCAGACAGCGGAAAAGAATTAACTAAGGAAAGCGTTAGTCTTATTGATTCAGACGGGAAGAGCATCGGGGTTTCTGAGGTGAAAAAGCTGACGTCCGAAATCTATGAGATAAAAACGGTGGAAAAGCTTAAACACGGTGAATATGAAATACGCATAGCCTCCGATGCCGTTGATTATCTTGACGGAAAAAGTCTGAATAATGTCTCAGTCGGGTTTACCATATACGAAAACGTGAATGATATTAAGGGAAAATTCGGTTTAGATGATACATATGTGATATTAAGCGACGAAGAGACCGAGAGCAAAGGAATGACGGTTGCGTTAAAAAAGAATACATCCCCCGAACTTCTTCAAAAGAAGGGAATATACGGATGGCAGATTATCACAAACAAAGAAAATCCCGACTTATATTTTGATGTGACGGATAAAGAGCTTTCAGGCATTGCCGACGGTGGTGATGTCAGTGTGAAGGCTGTCTATTTCGACTCCGGGTACGGAACCTTAAATCTTTATTATAATTCGGCGTATTTGGAAAAAGAATTTTGCGGACGGGTTGAACTGACCGACACCGGTGAGTGGAAGACACATACGTTTGATTTAAAGCTTCCTGTATTTGAAAATGAAATACAGAATAACGGCTCAGGCTATGATTTTATGCTAAGCACATATAGCTATGACCGTGGATATTCAAAAAACTCGGTTATTGTTGCGGCGGTTTCGGTTAAAAAGTCAAAGGCTGAGATTCCCGTTAAAATAACCGCGGACAGCCGGAGGATAGGAAACATATTTTACACCGATGATGAGCTTGAATTTGATTTAAAGCTGAATGATTTAGGGAGGACGACAGAAGTATATACAAGAGAAATCACGGTGACGGATAAAAGCGGGACAGTGGTTTGGAAAAGCGGACCAAAGCAAGCAAATTTAAAAAAATCACCTGTTTATAAAGAAAAAGTTGTCATACCCAAACAGAGATACGGAATTTATAATCTAACCGTTTCGGTCGAAAGAAACGGACAGAAAATCCAAAGAAGCTATGAATTTTCATATGTAAATTCCGGACGCGGTGAGGTTCTCAACGATAATCTCGGCATATGTATGCACTATTCGCTCGGTGATTACCGGAACTGGAACAGTTCATCCGAGACCCTTCTCGATTTATTCTCAAACGCCGGTATAGGCTGGATCAGAGATAATGTTAATGTAGACGATTATGCGATCAAAAACAGCGACGGAACATACACGCGAAAAATCCCGGCCGTGATGAGCGGATACATTAGCGAAATAACTAAGCGTAAAATGAAGTTTGTGCCGATTTTGGAAGGCGGCGGAAGGTGGTTTAATAACGAAAACCCTTTGTATACCGAGGAGGCGCAGAAGATATTTGCCGAAAACGCCGCGTATTATGCAAAGGATTTTGAAGCTGCGGGCGTTAACTGCTTCGAGCTGTGGAATGAATACAATAGTGCGGCATACAATATTCCACCGAAAAGCAATTTGTCAAATGATGCTTATTATGAAAAGACAAAATATTATGTTAATTTTCTTGATTATGTATATACAGAGGTTAAGAAAAAATCTCCCGAATTTAAGATAATCGGCGGAGGAACGGCAAATGTTCCCACTACATGGCTTAATAAAATGTTTGAGGGAATACAAGAAAAAAACAAGGGTGGACTTATGGACGCGCTAAGCGTTCATCCGTATATTCCAAACCCGTCGGTTTCAACACTTGTCGATAAGATTGAGAATATAAATAAATCCGCTTCAAGCTATGGATTGGAAAAGTACCCAATCTGGGCAACCGAATTCGGATGGCCGACCTCGGGCTCAGCCGGTGTCTCACCCGAGCGTCAGGCACAGATAATCACATCATATTATATTTTGGCAAACGCTCATAAGACGCTTGATAAAATGTTTATATACTCATATAAAGACAACGGTACGGACGAAACGGAAAAGGAGGCACAGTTCGGACTTATAAAGGCAAACAGAAGCGATCTTCTTGATGTTCCCTGTGCGGCTAAACCCGCGTATCTTGCCGTTTCAAATATGAATGTTCAGATAGGCGATGCAGTATCATCTGAGGTCATATACGATGAGGACAGTAAAAATCTATATAAGTACGCCAAGAAAAACGGCGATATGGTATATACGGCGTGGGGAAGCGGAAAATTAAGCTATGATTTTAAGTCTCCGCGGATAATTATAGCCGATATTTACGGAAACGAAACGGTTTCAGAGAGTGAGAGCGGAAAATATGAAATTGAGCTTTCGGGCGATGTCTCATATATAAAAGTACCGAAGTACAATATTCCGACTTATACCGTGAATCGCGAAAGTAAGACGGCGCGCATAAATTTAGGTGCGGATTCCGGGGTTTCGGAGGAAAACAAGCCGACAATCAGCACGAGTGACGGAAATAGTGTAAATTATGAGTTAAAAAGAGACGGAGAAGCTTATTATGCAGAGGTGAGTTCGGAAAATAATTATACGGTTATGTGGACGGAAAACGGATATATAAACCGTTTTAAAGCAGCACCGGCAGATAAAAAGCCTCAATTTTCAGATTCGGCTTCGGCATACTGCATAGGCATTAGCTCTGCCGAAGGCAAGGTTAAGTTCAGCGGCGTATCGGACAGCAAAAACGCAGAACTGTGCATGGCGGCGTTCTTCCCGTCACAGAAAAAGAGCGTTTCGCCGTCAAACGGAATACCCGCGTGGTACGATAATGCTTTAACCGATGAATACGGGCGGTACTCTGCTTCGTTTAAGACGGAGATAACACCCGGAACGTACGCTTTAACATTGTCCTCGGACAGCAAAATTGAAACGGAGGTTATGTTTGAGCTGAAGCAGGATATAGAAACAAGTCTTAAGCAAGGAAAAAAGCTTGTCAGAGACGTGAAAGATATTGATGCGGCTGAGCCGGTTTCCGTTTCGGCATATTTTAAGAACCCGAACGAATATCAAAATGCAGTTCTTATTCTCGCGGTTAGGGCGGATAATCAGCTTAAATATGCCGAATACAGGACAGTGGGCAGATGTGAAAATGACGGCTGCGGTAATTATCGGTTTAATGTAGACGGAAGCGTTTTTAAAGGTGCTGACGGGACACAGGTTCTTCTTTGGGAGGACTTAAAGACCTTGTCGCCGCTTAAAGAGATTATGAAATAATTAATGCGGCCGCGGATAACGGTCGGAATTGAATAAAACAGTAGGAGGAATGAGCATAGATGAAAAAGCTTTATGTATTTGGAAGTTTACTTGCGGCGGCATTGATTCTGCAGGCCGGAGTATCGGCAGAGGGATTAAAGATTGAGCCGCAGGGCTCAGATGGTGCATACAAAATCAGCGGAAAGGCAGAAAAGAATGCGCAGGTTCTGCTTCAGATTTTTGTTAAGGATGGGGAAAAGTGGAATAAAAAACCGCTTGGAACGGCTATTGAGAATTCTGTAAACAAATATGTCGGCTTCACCGATCAGACCGGTGCCGGCGAAAACGGTGAGTTCACATTTGATTTAAGCGTTGCCGGACTCAGCGAAAATTATGAAGCGTATGTATACAGCGGGGGCAAACAGATAGGAAGCGGAGAATTTAATTTCAGCAATAACGAAGAGTTTAAAGAAAAGGTCGGCGAGCTTACCGATATTGCACAGGGAAGCGATACGGATGAGAAGAAAATTTCCGATGTAGCGGTTTATATAGAAACAAATAAAAAAGCACTCGGCCTATCATTTGAGCTTTATGAAAATATGAATGCCGCGGCTAAGAAAAACCTTGCAGAGCTGTTATTTAACACCGGGTTAAAGGACGGAAAGTTAAAAGCTGAAACAGGTTCGGATATAGAAAAGGCAAAGCTCACCTTCCGTAATCTTTCGGCTGTGGCGGCTTTGAACGGAAGACAAACGCAGAATATTTTTGACTATAAAGAAGAGCTTGACTTTAAGTCAAGTGATATAAAGGACTGGTATAACAAGGAGATTGTTAAAGAGACCATGCAAAGGTCTGTAACCGCCCGAATAAGCGGGAAGGGATTTAAGACCGAGAAAGAATATAATGATGCCTTAAAAGAGGCTTTAATACTTGAGGTTGTTAAAGAACCGGACGGTTGGGGAAATGTAAAGGCTATAATGGAGGATTTCTCCGATTTTATCGGAATAGACACTTCGATAGGTACTCAGGGAAGGTATCAAAGCCTTGTCAAAAAGCAGTTTGCGGATAAGGCTGCCTTAAAGACGGCATATACCGATTATAAAGAACCGCCGGAAGGCGGAAACGGCGGCGGAGGTGGCCGCGGAAACGGCGGAAGCGGAGGTTTCAAGGCGGATTCGAGCATTTCAAAGGTAACGCCGCCCTCGCCGATTTCCACCATGGATATGACAAAACAGCCGGTTCAGTTTTCGGACCTCGGTGATGTTGAGTGGGCAAGGGACGCGATAAAAGACCTGGCTGAAAAGGGAATTGTCTCGGGAAAGGATGCCGAGCATTTTGCCCCGAACGACAATATCACAAGAGAAGAGACTGCGAAAATAATTGCGGAGATATTTAAACTTTCGGGGTCGGGAAGCGTTCCGTTCGGCGATGTGACCTCCGATGACTGGTTTTATCCGTATGTTTCGGCGGTTTACAACAACAAAATTGTAAACGGAATAAGCGAAAATATGTTCGGAAGCGGACTTCCGGTAACAAGGCAGGATATGTGTACGATGATTTATAATGCGGTTTCGGCAAGCGGAACAGAACTTGATAAAAAGTTCGCTCAGAAGACATTTGAGGATAACGATATGATTTCACCGTATGCAGCCGAGGCTGTCGCTGTTCTTCAGACCGCTGGAATCATAAGCGGAGATGAAAATAATGAGTTCAAGCCGCAGGACGGTGCGACACGTGCTGAGGCGGCGGTAATGCTTCAACGGCTCTTGGCATATGTAAGTGTTTCGGAAACAGAGAATATGTCAAACTAAGCAAAATGTTACGGAGGGTTTAACAATAATGAAAAAACGATTATTCTATAAGTATATTATTTGTATGCTGACGGTGGTTTCGGTATTTATGACTGCGTTTTCAACCGCTGCTTTCAGTGCGGATAGCGAATCGCCGAAAGCGGCGGAGGATGAAAGCAAGCTTATGAATTCGGAAAGTCTCGGAGTTCTTTCGGCTGTCGGAATCATAACCGCGTTTGATGACGGTACCTACGGACTCAATCAGAACCTGACAAGGGCAGACCTCGCCGTGTATGCGGCACGTATGCTTGGCTATAACGAAGCCGAAATAACCGAGAATACATATTTTAAAGACGTTCCCAATTATCATTGGGCGGCGTCGAGCGTCGAAAAGCTTGTGTCGCGGGGAATCATCTCTCCCGACACCGAATACAGGCCGGATGATAATGCAACTATGCTTGAAGTGATAAAGGTTATGGTTGGACTTGCCGGATATGACACCCTTGCTAAGGCAAAGGGCGGCTACCCGACAGGCTACCGGAGCGTCGCAAGTCAAATCGGAATTTTAAGCGGTGTTGACGAAGCCGGAGGTGATACCTGCCTTCGCTATAAGGCGTTTGAAATTATGTTTAATACGATGACGATAGATGCGCTTGAACAGACGATATACGGCGGTGAAACAGGAAAGTATGAAAAAACGGGCGAGACAATGCTCTCGCTTTATCACGATATTTATAAGACCGAGGATAAGGTGAACGGCGTTTGGGGAATAAGTATTGACGAAAAAGAGAAGCCCGAGAAGGGAAAGCTTCGAGTTGGTGATAAGCTTATGTCGTCAGAGAATATAAAAAATTCCGAGAGCTTTCTCGGACATAGCGTTATATGCTACTTCCGCGACAACGGTAGTGATAAAACCGACAGATATGAAGCGATATATTTAAGAGCGGACGATAATTCCGTAAATATAAACGCCGATGACTTTGAGAGCTATAGCGGAGATTTGATACGCTATGTTGACAAAACCGACAAAACCCGAACGGCACAGGTTGACCCTGCGGCGGTGGTCGTGAAAAACGGTGCGGTTGTTTCACAAAATATAAGCGACGCATTTAAGATTGATTACGGAACAATAGAGCTTGTAGGCGATTCGCTCTATAAAACGGTTATAATCAATGAAATAAAGAGCATTGTATGTGCATCTGTTGATACCACAAATCAGCTGATTTATGCCGAGAACGGGAGATACACGCCTATAAGCATTAAGGATAACGGAAAAAGAACGGTAAAGATTCATCAGGACGGAGGTCTCGAGGTTGAGGACTCTGCTATAAAGCGCGGAACGCTTTTAAGCGTGATTGAATCGGAAGATTATATTGATATAGCCATATCAACAAAGGAAATGACAGTCAAGATTGACAGTGTGAGAACAGACGGTAAGTACCCTGTGATTAAATGCGGCGATGCCGAATATAAAATCCTGCCCGAGGTATATGTAACCGAAAAGATAAATATAAAGCCGGGTGCAAGCGTTAAGCTTCAGTTTAACACCCTTGACGTTGCCGCGGACGTTGAAACGGCGGCAGAGAGTGCCGGTGAAAAGTGGGCGTATGCCTTCCAAATGGCGAAGGAACAAGGCCTATCGGGTACGATTAAGCTTAAAATGTATACCTCTGACGGAGAATTAAATACATTTTATCTTACCGAGCAGGTTCGTATTGACGGTGACAGGTATAATCTGAGCCGTGATAATAATTTAGATACAGCGGCGGCCATACTTGAAAAACCTCAGATTATTATATACAAGCTGAACGAGGATGGAGAAATAAAGGAAATTGATACAAAAGAAAAGGGCAGTACCGAAAACGAAAACACCTTAAAGCTTTCTATGGAATGGGGAGAACATACATTTGTTCCGTGGACGCTCTTTCAGCCAATGAATTATGTTGAACAGACAACGCTTGTTCTTGCTGTTCCCGATGACGATGAAATATCATCGGCGTCGGCCGAGGATTTTTCGGTGTCAACGATTAAGAGCCAAATAACATATCAGTGGTCGAGAAAGTATGAGTGTGAATCATATAAGCTTGACGGTTCGAAGTTTACCGAGGATATTGTGGTTATGAAAAAATCGGGAAGCTCAAAACGCCGTATGTATGACAGCGGAAACTATATCTTTGTTGTAAATGATGTTATAGAAACGGTGAACCCGGACGGTGAACCTATTAAGGCTATAGAAGCGGTTGATCGAACAGGAGGCTATGTGACCTATACTATGTATAAAAATAAGCCCCTTTGTGACGACCGCACGGAAACAGGAAATCTTGAGGTCGGAAAGGGTGATTGCGTCATCGCTTCATACCAGACGGATACCGAGCTTCTTGCGCTTGAGATTATGTATGACGCAAGCGAGAAGAAGTGGACAGGTACAACCACCGGATACAGAAAGAACAATATTGACGCGGACGTTAGAATTTCTATGGGATATTTCTATAAGTTCTACGGCGAATACGGAACATGGTCATATCCGCCGAATAAGGGAATATCCGAGGACGAGGGCGGAAAGCTTACTGATGTAAGCATCCTTATGGTAGAGAATAACAGAGGAAGGTTTAATATCCACAAGGGCGATTCATCAGAACTTAAGGCATATGTTGATGCAAGAAACAACTGTTCAAAGATTATTGCTCAGGCAAATAAGTGCCAGCCGCGTGTAATTGTAATTTATAACGAGGATTAAGACAGGGGGGTCAGAACAATGAAAAGGCTTATAAACGGATTAAAAAGGCTTACCGCCGTTGCGGCGACAGCCGCGCTTATCGCGGCGGGGCTTCCCTCGGTTTGTGCCGAGGAAGCGGCGGGTAAACTTGAAAGGCCGTCAAACGTCATTCTAAAGGATAAGAGTAATTCAACCGTCAGTTATCTTTATAACTTCACACTTGGTATTTCGTATGATAAAGACAGCGCGCTTTCAGAGTTTGTTAAAAACGGGGAATATAAAAAAGCGGTTGCACAGGTCGATTGGAGCATAGACAGCGAGAATAATTGGATTTATAACGAGTTTAAGGATAAGTGGGATACCATTTCATCGGATAACTCAAAGATATGGGACTATTCCGGCTGTGACGGTGACGAGAGTGCAAGGCTTACGGCAGATAAGACTCAGGAGAGGGATATATTAAAACTCTATCATGCGGCGGATAAGGAATGGAGCGAGTCCGGCTTAAAGGAAAGAGTAGCGGCGTATACATACACCTTAAAGGACGCGTATATCACAGATGTTCCTCTGATTGATTTAAAGCATCATACAATCTATGTGCGCGTCAGGTACGCGGTTGAGACAAATAAAGGCGAATTTATGTTATCTGATTGGTCAGACACAGCGGCGATAGGTAAGGACGAAAAGCCGTTCGACAATTCGGGAAATGACAATCCGAATAAGAATGACGAACCGAAAATCGACGTCAGCTGGACAGGCGTGTCCGACTGGGCGGCGGATTCGGTGAAAGCCGCCGCCGAGCTCGGGCTTTATCCGAAGGTTTTGGATAAAGAAAATCTCACCCGTTCGATAAATCGCCGCGAGTTTGCGGGGATTGTCGTTTCGCTTTTAAACGGCCTTGGATTAGAGACAACGCTTCCGGCGGAGAATCCGTTCTCGGACACGCGCGATATAAACGTGCTTAAGGCTTATAATGCGGGCATTATGCTCGGAAAGTCACCCGATATGTTCATTCCTATGGAGGCGATAACACGTGAAGAAACAGCGGTAATCCTCGACAGAGTATACAAGGCGGCGTATAAAAGCGGCGTGATGAAGGAACTTTCGGCGGTTAAAGACGTGAAATTTTCAGATGACGGAGATATTTCTGTCTGGGCTAAAGATGCGGTCTATGAGATGGCGTCGGCGGGAATAATCGAGGGCGTCGGCGGGGGTAACTTCGCACCGAAAAACATCACCGCCGAGCAGGTAAGAGCAGGCTATGCAAACACCTCTATAGAACAGGCGCTTGCACTTTCTCTGAGACTTTATAGACTTAAAAAATAAAAAGATGTCCGAAATGAGGGTGTATTTGGCGCGTTTGTGTCCTTGTATGCCCTCTGACAAATTGCTATAATAATGGTATAAGTTAAGCACGGCATATGTGATAAATGCATAAATATTAAGTGCTTTTATCATAAATTTAAGATGCCGTGAAGTATGAGGAGGAAATATAATGTATAAAAAAGGTTTAAAAAAGCTAATGTCGTGTTTTTTGTCGGCGGTCACGGTTTGTACACTTTTATCCGGAATTTCTCTTCCGACCTATGCGGATGAGATGAAACAAGTTGTCTTTGATGATGATTTTGAGGACGAGAATCGTACGGGTTCTTACACAATAACACAGGGCAAAGTAAGAAACGATGACAAGACACAAATTATTTCAACCGATAAAAGTCAGGTTAAAGAAGAAGGGGATAGCAACAATGCATTAAGACTCTTTTCGGATTCCTCCGCGAAGTTCACTTTTGATAAAGAATTTAATAAAAATGACGGGGTTTTGCATATTCAATTTGATATGAAGGGCACTCAGTTAACGCCGGAAGGTTTAAGTTTTAAACTTTATAATGAAAACAATAACGACTATACGTTCCTGCAATTAGGAGACAATAAGCTGAATCCGCCGGCAACGGATAATAACTGGAAGGGTGACACAATTTTAGGTAAGGGCATAACCGGGTACTATAAGCGTACGTATGATGCAGCGAAGGACGCGTATATAAATGAGGATGAGAGTCCCAGCTATGGTGAAGTTTATATAGACGGGGCTAAAATAACCGATTCAACTAAATATGAACAGGCAAATATATATAATAAGGTTAACGTTTATATCGATTTAAAGAACAGTATAGTCGGTTATGATATAAACGGTCAGAGCTTTACAAAAATGACATCGGATTTTTATGCATGGAACACCAATAACAAACCCGAGCTTACACAGATAAAAAGTTTTTCACTTGCGTCCCACAAAAGAGATTGGACGGGAAAGGCTGACCCTCAGCTTTATTACGGCGACATATACTATGATAATGTAAAAGCCGAGATAATTAAAAATAAGTCCCTCGGCGATGTTATGTTCACAGGTGTTTATGATATTCCGTCATTTGTTGACTTCGACAGCTTTACCGTGGGAAAGGACGGCATGGTTAACTTCCCGGAGGAGAATTCAAATATTGCGCATAAGGGAACGCTTGACCTTTCGTTTAATCAGACCTATAACAGCGGAAAGTTATATATAGGCTTTGACATAGGCGAAACCAGGGAAGGAACAGATGCAACGGGAGTCGATGCTTGGACAATAGCGAAAACGATCCGTAATTTTAGTGTTAAAGCTACAGACGGTAAGGATGTTCAAATAGCCGGTATCGTATCGGATTCTCTAGGTCTGCAGAATCTAAATGATTGGCAAAAGACCACCGGTAATGTTAAAATCAACCGTAGTAAGGGAAAAACCGACAGAATAGACCTTATTCTTGATTTTGATAACAGCAGAATAAGCGGATACCTTAACGGTGTGAAGTTTAAAGCTGAACAAAATATGGATAAGGGAACTGTAAGAGATTTGTCTGTTCTTTTAAACGGGGTTAAAGGGTTTAGTATACGAGCAGAAAGAGAAACAGAACCTTCATTTGTTACCGATAACTTCAAAGTCACACACTTTGACGAGGGTCTTACCGCTATTCCGACCGTAAACAAAGCTGCTAATACAGTGGATATCGAGTTCGGAACCTCTCTTACCGAGGATGAAATGAACTATCTCACAGGTGATGAAAACGCGTCTAAATGGACGGTTGATAATAACATAAATGTAACCAAAGCGGAAAAGCTCACTCAAAGCAGGATTCGCCTTACCGTAAGCGATATAGCGGATAATACGGTTTATACTCTTACCGTTCCTAAGGTTATCGACGCTGACGGAAATGAGCAGGCTATATCGGGCGTGGCGGAGACTAAATTAAACGCTGATACGATTAAGTATTCCGTATTGAAAAACATAAAAAACATTACGCTCACCGGAGTTGACGGCAAGTCAATGTTCCTTTCAAATGCCGAACCGGGCGCAAAGGTGATCACCGTTGACGCTGACTTTACCCCGTCAAGCATTACCTTGAAAAAAGGTGAAATGAACGTAGACGGAACGAATGAAGGAAATACGCTGACGCTTAACAGCTTCCTTGAAAAAGGCAACTACACCCTCGATGTAGACGGCTTTGTATATAACTTCACCGTAGGTGAGGGAAGCTATACTGTTTCAGACTATGGCTTTGTTGATGCTGACGGAAATGCTCTGACAGATGAAAAGGCGATGTTAAACGGCGGAAGCTATAAGTTTAAAGTTTCGGCTAAGAACACAACGGGCGACAACTCTAAGTCTTTATACGCGATTGTTGCATATTACGGCGAGAATAATAAGATGCTCGGAGTGGAAAAGACCGAGGTCAAAAACGCAGAAGGAATCACTGACGGCTATGCTATACAGAGTGGAGTGGTAGATTTTACCGTTACTGTTCCGGAGGGCGGAAGTGTAAAGTGCGTCAAGGCCTTTATGTGGGACAGCCTTAATAAAATAAAGCCGATACTGAAGAGCGTAGAAGTTACTAATTAACGGGAGAAAAAAATGATCAGACGATTTTTAAGTGTGCTTGCCGCATTTACCGTTATAGTTTCGGCGGTAATAGCGGTACAGGCAGAAGAACCAAATACAAAATCAACTAAAATATATGACGATATGGTTTATGTAGAAGGAAGGCTTCCCGCTTATCAGCTTGATAAGGATGAGAGCATAACGCTTATGATGGTTAAAAAAGGCGTGGACTTAGATACACCCGAAGGCTTTGCCAAAGGAGTGGGATATATCGATGAGATATATCCCGACTTCGACGGCGGATACAAGCTTATGTTTGAATTCGACGGTGAAGTTTCGGATTATTCACTTATGATGAAGCTGGGAAGCAATGATGTAACAAACTCGGTTATCGAGGCGGCTTCCTTTAAAGGCATTATAAAAGTGGATATTTATGACGGTGCGTCGAGCGGACTTGTTGAGTTTTGTACAAAAACCGTTAATAAGTATAAAGACCAAAAGAATTGTTCAATAGTCTTCGCGGTATACGATAAGGACGGCATGCTCTGTGACACGGTAATATCGGACAAAGCACTGACGGGAACCGAAAATTCATTCAGGACATATCTTAAAAGACCTGAGAATATGTCAGCGGCTAAGGCGTTTGTCTTTAACAGTATGACTGATATTAAGCCGCTGACCGAGAGTTTCGTCAAAGGCGAAGATAAAAGACTTTCGTCCGTCACGGCGAGATATATCGGCGGTGAAAACTATAATACATCAAAGTCAAAGGGCTTTATACGCAGCGTAAACGATGTAAACCAATACGGCGATAAGCAAGAGGGGAATCCATACGGCGCGGAGCTTACCGAAAAGGGCGGATATATTGCGTTTGACGATGTCGATATGACGGATATGAACGCGATCCAGATGTATGCCGGCGCAAACGTTCAGTCGTTTAAGCTTGGAATTTATGCCGATGAGATTAAAACCGAGAACAAAATCGGAGAATATGTTATAAACGGAGATTCAAACAATCATTACATTGCCGTTTACGGAAGTGCGGTTCTTTCTAAGATGCTGAGCGGAAGGCACATGCTTTATATAAAGAGTGAAGAAGAAAATGACAGCGCAAGGTGCAAGATTAAGTTTATCCGCCTGACCGATAAGGCCGATAAGAAGATAAGCCCCGAACTGATAGACAATACTGACGCAAATATTAAATACACCGGAAGCTGGAGTGTAAGTGGAAATGAAAATGAAAATAAATATAAAGAATCCGGTGAGAAAAATGCCTCAGCAGAGCTTAAATTCAGCGGAACTGCCGTGGATATAAACGGCGTTATCGGAAGTGACTGCGGCTATGCGGACGTATATATCGACGGTGTGTTTGATAAAACTTTAAACCTGTACAACAAAAAAACGCTTGCCCGCTGTGTTTATACCAGGGCAAATCTGTCGGACGGCGAGCATACGGTTATGATAAAAAAGATAACGGGCGAAAAGCTTTATCTTGACGGGTTTAAGGTTTATCATTCGCCGATACGCGTGGTATGTATAGGCGACAGTATTACCCAGGGAACAGGCTCAACCGAACAGGGGAGTTTCTCGTGGCCGGCACAGCTTCAAGAGCTTTTGGGAAGCGGATATGTTGTCTTTGATAACGCAAAGCACGGCTGTACCTTAAAATCATGGCAGGCAAATTGGATGAAACAAAGCACAAGCCTTTTAAACGCGGATATTGTTATATGCGCTATCGGAACCAACGATTACTGCGGCGGCTGGGCATCGTTTAATGCCGATACATATAAGAAAGATTATACAGCGTTTATGAATATGATAAAGAATTATAGCAAGGTTTCGCCGAGAATGTATGTTTCAAAGCCGCCGGTTAGAAAAAGCGAATCTGCGGAGGAAAGAGCTGTTGTATGGAAGATGTTTGACGAGATATCAAGCGAAAATAACTGGCCGATAGTTGACTTTTTAGACCCGCTTTTGGAGCAAGGTCAAAATTATACGGACGGCCTGCATTTAAATAACAGGGGCTATGGAATTATGGCTGAGATAGCAAATTCCTCCCTTCCCTGTCCCGAGATAATGCATAAGAAAAAGCTTGATTATGCAATTTCGGAATTAAATAAAAGAAACGCGGAGCTATCAGACTGAGAGAGCGGCAATTAGCTTTGCCGGAAAAGGAGTAAGGAAATGAAAAAGAGCTTTTATGGGATATTTTCGGGCATTGTTGCCGGTGTTATGATTGGTACGTTATCTGTTGCGGCTTCGGCTGAAGCCGCGGCAGATAATAAAAGCGTTCAGGCGAGATATATTGAAAAAAGAGTGGTAGTGAGCGGACATATAGATCAGTCTGAGGCGATTGAAAACAATATGCTTACAATATTGCTTTCGGATGAGAACAATAATATTGCATACATAAATGAAGCGGCTGTCGATGATTACGGTGACTATAAGCACAGCTTTGAATTTATGGGTGAAAAGAGTATTGACAGTTATATTTTAAAGGTTAAGGCCGGTGAAACGGATGTCACCGATACCGCAAAATCTATCGGGTACTTTACCGATATGATTGAAGCCGGGGCAGTGAAAAGTGATGAAAATGAGAATGGTTCAGTAGAAATCGGAGTTAAGCTTATAAATGATTATTATATGAATCAGGATTATACTATGTATGCGGCGGCATACAGCGCGGACAATACGCTGATAGATGTGAATGTATTTCCTAACAGCCTAAAGTCATCAGACAGCGGGATGAGAAAATTCCTTAGGCTGAATAAAAACGGTAGGGATATTTCTGAGGTCAGATTATACGTTTGGGATAAAGACAACGGCATAAAGCCGCTCGGAAAGGTGTTTGCCTTTGGCGGAAATAATGAGAATAAAATAAAGAATGCTGCGGAAAAAACCGTGTACAAACGCATTGAAGCCGAAACAGTCTCGGCGGCCAAGTCTAAAAATGTTGAAGTAAATGTTAACAGTTTCGGAACTCAGAACATTAATTATCAGAGACAAGATACATATATGTGCTTTGAAAATATAGACTTGACAAATGTCAAATCTATTACTGCTCTTGCTGACACAAACAGAGATAATGAGTATCTTGAGCTTAGAACAGACAGCCCGACAGGCGAACTTATCGGAAGGCTTCCGCTGGTGAACAGCGGCGAATATGCACACGGCGATAATGTCAGCTATTCCCTTACGTATGCGGGAATTAAAGAAGTAAACGGTAAACACGACCTGTATATCGTAAGACCGGGAGAAAGTATAGCCAATTTTATACTTGAGCATTTTGTATTGTCTTCCGAAAAGCTTTCGGAAAGCGGCGAGAACGACGAGCCGTTTTATTCGGAAGGAAAAGATATAAAATTGAGTGCTGATAAAAAGACGGCTGAGTATTCATTCTATGGAACGGGCATAGATTATATCACGAATCTTTCGGCAGATGCAGGAAACGTTAAAATTTTTATAGACGGGAAAGTAGACAAAACGATAAATTTAAGTAATTCTGAAATTCTTAAAAATCGTACTGTTTATACAAAGACGGGCCTTCCCAAATGGAATCACACGATAAAGATAGAAAGCTATAAACCCATAGATAATATTAGTTTTAAGGTTTATCAAAGACCGATTATTGTTGCCTGCGTTGGCGACAGCATAACAGATGGTGTCGGCACTATCGGCGGAAAGCACATTTTTTCTTGGCCGGCACAGCTCCAAAAACGGCTCGGCACAGGTTATTATGTTGTTGACTGCGGACACAACGGCTCAACCACGGAAGGAATCTTTGGATTTTCACAAGGAAGGACTGCCCTTAAACTCAATGCAGATATTTTTATAAACGCACTTTATACAAACGACAAAGAGGTAAACTACGAGAATCAGCCGGAAAAATTTAAGAACAATTATAAAAATACAATGGATAGGCTTAAGGCCTCATCGCCCTATGCACGTATCTATGTTGCTATTCCGCCTTGCGGAAACACGAGTAACGTTGAATGGTGGCAGCAGAAGAGAACCTGGACGGAAGCGCTTGCGGCTGAGAATAATTGGCCGATAATTGACTTTAATTATGTTCTTGAAAATCATCGTGACGAGGGACTTGATGAAAATGGAAATATTCGTCAGGGATTCTATTTCATTGACGGCACTCACCCGTCGGCAAAGGGATATTCGTTTATTACTGCCGCAGTAAAGCTGAGCCTTCCCTGTCCCGAACTATTGGATAAAACGGCGCTTGATAATGAAATCGAAAGACTTGATGAATTTGATAAAACCAATATAAATTCGCACGAACAACTTAAGAATGAGCTTGACAGCTTAGATGAATCGGGAAATCCGACGACGAGTAAATAGGAGGGAGAATGAAATGTTTAAAAGAACTTGTTTGGTAATATTGGCTTTGACTGTTATACTTCCGCTCGGCAATGTATTTTCAGAGAAATCGGAAACGAAAATTGGTAAGTATAACGATATGTATTATGTCAGAGGCCAGCTTGAAGCAAGTGAGCTAAGTTTCGGCGACAGGCTGACGGTTCTTATGAAGGATAACCAAAATAATATTAAATATATAAACGAGACAGAGGTTAATGCGGACGGCTCTTATTCGCTTGCGTTTGAATGTGAAAATGCAGACGGTAACAATAATATATTGGTAAAAGCAGGGGACGCCGTTGTAAGCGACAGTACATGCTATGCCGGAACCTTTGAAGATATTATAGATGCAAGCATAGTCAAAACCGCTGATAAGAAAAACATTAAAATCTTTGCAGAGGTTATAAATCCGTATCTGATGGAACAGAACTATACTATGCTTGCCGCTGAGTATGACTCAAGCGGGAAATTAAAATCCGTTAAGACGAAGAATGAGAGCTTAATCGGCAAAAGTGCTGATAATAAATATCTTTTCACATTTGAAAGTGAAAATACAAGCCGAGTGGCTCTTATGGTGTTTGAAAGCTTAAGTAATATTGTACCGCTTTGCAAGAGCTTTCCGGCAGATGATTTTGAGGCTCTTCCGACTGAGACAGACGTGTTTTATAACAGATATGAGGTTGAGGATTCAAAACACAATACAGGTTTTCGCGAAGAGCTGATGAATGGCGGTCGGGCTTTGACAAAAACGAATAAGAGCGGATACTTTGTGCTCGAAAACGTTGATATGACAGACGTTAAATCCGGAATAATAAACGCGGGCAGTACGATAGAAAACCGAAAGCTTGAAGTTAGGTTAGACAGAGAAAACGGGAAGAAAATAGGTGAGGTAACTTTAAATACGACTGAAACACAGTTTACACTTAAAACTACCGAGTTTAAGATTAATGCGGCTGATGTGGCAACCGAAAAAAACCACAATATTTACTTTGTTGATAACTCAAAGAATACGGATTATACTGTTGATTTTGTTATTCTGACCAACGAGAAAACCTCAGAGGAGTCAGGCGCAGGCGCACCGACATATGTGAACAATACGGATCAGAATATTGTTCACACAGGCGAGTGGGAGAATAAAACGGGTGACTTTTATCAGGACGGTGACGCGGCTGTCCTGACGGGCGAGGGAAGTATAAAATATGAGTTTTACGGTACCGGAGTTGACTTAATTTGTGATGTGACGGCATCCGACTGTAATATCGATATTTATATCGACGGAATCAAAGAGAAAACTCAGAATCTTAAAAACCTCCTGAATTCGGGACAATCGGCACCGGCAAGAACCGTTTTCACCAAAACCGGCTTAAAGAGATGGAAGCATACAATAGAGATTAAATCTCAAAGCGGCGGAGTGACCTTTGATGCGTTTAAGGTTTATACAAGGCCTATACGTGTCATCTGCGTCGGCGACAGTATTACCGACGGTGGACATAAGGGTGCGAAATTTAGAAACCAAATACTGGATAAAGAGTTTTCGTGGCCTCACGAAATGAATAAGATTCTCGGCGGCGGATATATGATATTTAACTGCGGCAAGGGCGGAATATGCGCGAATAATTATGACAATGCGGACGTTTATGTTTTTAAAACAGCTAAATCAGAGGACGCGGACGTTGTTATAAATACCTTAGGGTATAACGATTATGGGTTAAAAGACTTTAAAGCAGAAAGTTTCAAAGAAAGATTTGTCTATATAATGAATGAAATCAAAAAGACTTGTACCACAACACCGAGACTTTATATAGGTTTGACACCGTTTGGCACCGAGAATACAGCGAAAGATTCTAAGCGAATCGCCGGAGTGAACGCGTTAAAAGAATTATCCTCCGAAAAGAATTGGCCTATTGTTGATTTTCTTGATTATATGGCGCCTTATCGGGATAACGGAAAGTATTTCCCGGATGGTACACACCCGTATACGTATGAGGCGAACAATATGATGGCAGCTATTGCGGCGGGGCAGTTACCCTGCGCCGAGCTGTGTAACCCCGATGACCTTAAGAAGGTGGTTGAAAATTGTTCCAAAAAGGCAGAATGATTTTAGATATGCTGAGAAAATTGAGTTATAAGGAGGGCAATAATGAAATTAAAAATAGGAGAAGAACACGTTATAGCGAGAGGGTGCAGGCCGGAAGAAATTCCGTGGGGCGCATGGCAGTTCCCACAGCCGTATAAGGACGGTGAGAGGCTTATAGTATCGGTTCATGTTTCGGACGATGATATAAAATCGTTCGGCAATCCGCAGAAATGGTACGAAAGCCGCGATAACGGTGTTTCGTGGAAAGAGATAACGCCCGAAAATCCGGTTAGGTTTGGAACAGTACTTCCGAGCGGCGACAGAATATATTTTCCTCCGCAGTCAGCCGTGTCCTTAAAGGATTATAAAATGCCCGATTGGGGAATGCTGACACCGGCATATGATTTCACAAAGCAGGCAAGGGAAGGAGAGCTTCCCTTGCCCGACGGAATGACATATTGGCTTGACGGAACGGTTATAAAGGCATACAAGGCGGAAAGAATGCCCGAAAGTCTCGCTAAAAAAGAATGGCAGATGGAAAGATTGCTCCGCGGCAGCGAAAAAATTGTGACGGAGGATGTCCCGCTAGATTGGCCATATCTTACAAGAGTAGTTTTCACGAATACCTTTGATAATGATATGAAAACGATTTATCCCAAGGGAAAAATAAAAATTGCACCTGACGGAAGCACATGGGTAAGCTCATATTCGGGCGAAGGACATATAAATCCGCAGACCGGGCTTTATAGTCCGTATTATTCGGCTGAGCTGTTCCGCTCGGATGATAATGCACATAGCTTTAAACAAGTTTCACATATGGAGTATGAGGCGGACGGCCATGAATATCCGTATCAGAGCGGAGGTTTTAGCGATAGTGATTTTGAATTTATGGATGACGGATCAATTATCTGGGTTTTAAGAAGTGCATGGGCAATGTACACAGGCAGAGAATGGGACCCGATGTATATATCAAGATCAGAGGATATGGGAAAAACATGGTCAAAGCCTGTGAAATTTGCACACACCGGAATATATCCGAGAATGTGTAAATTAGGCTGCGGAGCGGTTCTCTTATGTTATGCGCGTCCGGGAATGTTTGTTACTGCCTGTGATGACGGAAAGGGTATTGACTGGTGTGAGCCGTTAATGCTTATGACAGACGGTGACAGGAGCGGGCTGCATAATCTGAAAATAACAAATCCGACCTTCCATCAATGGGACGGTTCGTGCAATAATCCTACGATGATTGCCATAGACGATAATACCGCAATGATTTTTTACAGCGATTTTTACTATCCCGATGATGAGGGCGTAAAACGTAAAACCATTCTTTGCAGAACAATTACGGTAGAAAGGGATTGATACAATGATTCCTTACATATTGCTGATTATATCTCTTGCCGGGGCGGTGACAAAAAATCTTATACCGAAGGCGGGGGGTAAAGAATTTTCAACGCTTAACGGATTGATGACCGTAAATATTATGTCCGGCATCGCCGGTATGATTATTTGCGGATTCAGCGGGATAAGTATAAAAGATGCAGATAGCTTATGTTTAATTATTTTGGCCTTGATTTATGGCTTATTTACACTTTCAATGCAGAGCTTTTATATGACGGCGGCGGAGCGCGGCTCCGTTTCCGTCTGCTCGCTTATATATGCCTCGTCTTTTGTGATACAGACCGTATTTTCAGCCGTTTACAGCGGTGAAAAATGTTCAGCTCTTAATATATGCGGGATTCTGGTGATGATTGCCGCTTTGACAATGGTATCTCTTAAAGATTTGGGCGGGAAAAGAGGCAGCAGGATTTCGATAATCCTTGCGGTAATATCGATGATTTTTGCGTCAGGTGTTGGAATTGTACAAAAAATTTTCGCACATATTTACGGAGGGCAAGGTCAGACCGAATTTACTTTTCTTGCTTTTTTGTTTATGACGCTTTTCGGTGTGATGGTGAAATTTATGATATGCCATAAAACAAATAAAACAAAAATGGACTCATTAAACAAGAAATTTTATAAATTTGCCTGTGCAATGGCTTTGTGTGTGGCGGTGGTTAATAAGCTTAATGTTATCTTGATAACAGTAATGCCCGGGGTGTTATATTTCCCGGTATATGCTGCCGGAACGGTACTTTGCTCTGCGATTTGTTCGAGAGTTATATTCAAAGAAAATCTTACAAGACTGCAATGGGCGGGGATTGCGTGTGGTGTAACCGCTATTGTTATGATAGTGGTATAAAAGAGACTTGACAGAACCTCTTTTTTTGTGAAACAACTAAATAGGAACGGAGGCAGAACATTGAGAGAATTAACAATAACATCAAATAAGTTTAATAAAGACGATATTCCGCATAACGGGAATAAATTCCTGACGGGAAACGGCTACTTCGGCGTTCGCGGAACGCTTGAGGAATATGACAAGAATAATATGTGTGCGATTAACCTCGCCGGAATTTATGACAGAGTGGGTGATTCGTGGCGGGAGTCGGTAAACGCACCGAATCCGCTTTTTACTTATATTCTAATAGACGGCGTAAAGTATTCGGTCTTGGAGGCTGAGCCGGCCGAGCATACACAGACGCTAGATATAAACCGCGGAATCCATACCCGCCAAACGGTATGGAAGACCCAAAAGGGAAGTATAACCGTTGAGTGCGAACGCTTCGCATCAATGGCAAGCCAGCATTTTATGGGTATGAAATACACAGTTTCCACCGACTTTGTATGTGACGTTGAGGTTGTAACGGGGATTGACGGTGATGTTTGGGATATAAACGGCCCGCACTTTAAAGAGGTGAAGATAGAAAATTCGGACGGAATTAAATCGGTGACGGGAATCACGGGCGAAAAAGGAATCTCGGTCAGAACCGAGGAATACATAAAAATCGATTTTGACGCGGAACGCGAAAAAAAGCTTTATGATAAATTTGCGCTTGAGCATATATGCTTTACCGCTGAGCCATCAAAGAAATATTCAATAGAAAAGGTTGCGGCGGTATCGACCACGGCGGATGAGAACAAGCTGACCGAAAGCGCCGCAAATATAGACTATTCCACGCTTAAGACCGCGCATATAAAGGCGTGGGAGAAGATATGGGATATGTCATATGTGGAGATAGACGGCGATGATGAAGCCGAGCTTTCGCTTAACTATTCGATATACCACTTAAACTGTATTGCGCCGAGAAATATGAAAAGTATGTCAATCCCCGCGCGCGGCCTTTCGGGTCAGGTGTATAAAGGTGCGGTTTTCTGGGACACAGAGATGTTTATGATAGATTACTTTATCTTCAGCGACCCGAGGATAGCGAAAACGCTGATACAGTATAGAATAGATACCCTCGGCGGAGCGAGAACAAAGGCGAAGGAGTACGGACTAAACGGCGCATATTATGCGTGGGAGAGCCAGGAGGGCGGCTATGAGGCTTGCTCAAACTATAACGTGACGGATATTTTCACAAACAGACCGATGCGGACGTATTTCAGAGATAAACAGTACCATGTTTCAGCGGCGGTTGTGTATGCAATAATGAAATATATAGACGCAACCGGTGACTATGGAATTTTGTCGGGCGGAGCGATGGAGGTAGTCATCGAATGTGCAAGAATGTACCGTTCGCTTCTGATAAAGAAAGCGGACAGCCGATTCTATGAGATACTCGATGTGGTAGGCCCTGACGAATACCACGAGAGGGTCAACAACAACGCGTATACCAACCGAATGGTCAAGTTTGTTTTTGAAACGGCGGTGAGCCTTTCGGATAAGCTCAAAGAGCTTGATGAAAATTGCTATGATTCACTCAACGAAAAATATGACTTGAATAAGCTTAAAGAGGTGTTCGAGGATTCGGCTGAGAATATGCTGATAAAAGAGCCGAACAGCGACGGAATAATTGAACAGTTCGACGGATATTTTAAGCTTGAACATACAAGCGTAGATGAGGTTAGAAGCAGACTTCTTAACCCAAAGGAATATTGGGGAGGGGCATACGGCGTGGCCGCGGACACACAGGTGCTTAAACAGGCGGATGTTGTGGCTATGCTGAGTATGTTCAAAAACGACTATAACAACGACATAATGAAGAAGAACTGGGAGTATTATGAGCCGATAACAGAGCACGGTTCATCACTTTCGGCGTGTATGTATTCGCTTCTTGCCTGCTATATAGGGAAAACCGAATATGCGTATCCGCTGTTTATAAAGTCAGCGTCAGCAGACCTGAACAAGGGCGGAAAGGAATGGTTCGGAACGCTGTACATAGGCGGAACGCACCCTGCGTCAGAGGGCGGAGCGTGGATAGTTGCGATAAAAGGCTTTGCCGGGATTGAAATAACCGACAGCGGTTTAAAATGTACGCCGAGGCTTCCTGAAGGCTGGACAAAAATGGCGTTTAAGCTTGAATATAAAGACAAGGTTTACAAAATCGAGATAAAGGACGGAAAAGGAAACATAACGGAGGCAGACAAATGATAAAAGCGGTAATATTTGATTTGGACGGAGTGATAGTGTCGACGGATGACTGTCATTTTCGGGCATGGAAGAGAATGGCGGACGAGGAGGGAATATACTTCGACCGCGAGATAAACAACAGACTCCGCGGAGTGAGCCGAATGGCGAGCCTTGATATTGTGCTTGAAAGGGCAAAGAGAGAATATTCCGAAAGAGAGAAGCAGGAGCTTGCGGAGCGAAAGAATGAATATTATAAAGAGCTTATCTGTGAGCTTATGCCCGACGATATTTTGCCGGGAGTTATGGATAAGCTGGAGAATCTTAAAGAAAACGGGATAAAGATTGCCATAGGCTCGTCAAGCAAGAACACGCCGATAATACTGAAACAGATAGGACTTGACGGTTATTTTGACGCGGTGTCGGACGGGAACAATATCACACATTCAAAGCCCGACCCGGAGGTGTTCCTAAAGGCGGCGGAGATGCTGAATATTCCGCCGGAGGATTGTATGATAGTCGAGGATGCGGACGCAGGGATAGAGGCCGGTAAAAGAGCCGGAATGAAAACCCTCGCCGTACAGGGCGCAAAGGGCGCGGATTTTTCAGCGGAAAACTTAGAAAAATGCGACTTGATTTAAAAAAGAGAGATGACTTTATCATTTCGGACAGATATATAATTTATAAAATTGGATTGAAAGAGGCTATAAAATGAAAAACGGTGAAATATGGCAGGATGTAAAAG
>ERZ780226.460-NODE-460-length-37329-cov-6.883002_pt1 | contig 37329 bp, 35 predicted proteins | sample MGYA00511165_ERZ780226 | MGnify/ENA primary metagenome ERZ780226 (study PRJEB29588, sample SAMEA2152373) | human gut metagenome | biome: human gut; feature: human-associated habitat; material: faeces | place: Denmark | collected 2008/2010 ...
CGGCGCAATGCTCAAAGAGCTTGTCGGATAGCACCAGCTCATTGAACAGTATCGGGCGGTGCATTTCCAGATACGCCTTGCGAAGTCTGCCGTAGTGTCCGATGGGCTTGGTCTTGCGGATAACAATGTTCGGGATAAGATAATCTCCGTTCTGTCTGTAAGTGATGTTCAGGCAACCTGGCTCCCTTTATCCATCTCTCAGTCAAGGATCCTGCCGTCCGTGGAGATCGTCACGACCTGCCACGGGATGAATTTTCCGCTCTGCTGCAAGGCGGTCTTCGCCGCGTGCTCCAGTCCGCCGCAGCAGGGGACCTCCATGCGGACAACGGTCACGCTTTTTATATCATTGCTCCGGATGATCTCGGTGAGCTTTTCGGAATAGTCCACGCTGTCGAGCTTCGGGCAGCCCACAAGGGTGATGTGTCCCTTGATAAACCGCTCGTGAAAGGCGGCATAGGCATACGCCGTGCAGTCGGCGGCGATGAGCAGCTTGGCCCCATCAAAAAACGGCGCGCGCACCGGCACGAGCTTGATCTGCACCGGCCACTGGGAAAGGCGGCTTTGCGCCGCAGCCGGGGCAGGCTCGGTGTCGGGTGCCGCCTCATGCCGGAAGGTTCTCATCCGCGTTCCGGGGCAGCCGCCGTGAAGACTCATCCCCTGCTGCTGCATCTTTTTCTGCTTATTGGCGAGCACCGCCTGCTCATCGTAAGCGGCGGCTTCACGCTCTACGAAGGAGATCGCGCCGGTGGGACAGGCGGGCAGGCAGTCGCCCAGACCGTCGCAGTAATCGTCGCGCATGAGCTGCGCTTTGCCGTTTACCATAGCAATAGCCCCCTCGTGGCACGCTGCGGCACACGCGCCGCAGCCGTTGCATTTATCCCGGTCGATCTCAATGATCCTTCTTTTCATTTTTGTGCCCTCCTTGTGTTTTACGTCTGGATTGTAGTATAATACTTTCAACAAGTCGGTTGAATTATCAACGAAAGAAGTTTTTTATGAAAGAATTTTTGCCAGTTATCCGGTCGTCTTCGCTTTTTTCGGGCATTTCCGAGACGGAGCTTGCGGCCATGCTCTCCTGTCTGGAAACGAGAGAAGAACGCTTTCCGAAGGACACCTTTCTGCTCCGCACCGGTGATACGGCCGAGTCGATCGGTCTTGTGCTCTCGGGCAGTGTTCTTGTCGTGCAGGAGGATATTTGGGGCAACCGCAACATTCTCTCCAAAGCGGGGCCGGGACAGACGTTTGCCGCCGCGTATGCCTGTGCGCCCGGCTCGCTGCTGAATGTAAGCGTGCTCGCCGAAACGCCCGTCACGGCAATGTTCCTGAACGTGAAGCGCGTTTTGAATGTGTGTCCGTCCGCCTGTGAGCACCACAGCCGCATCATCCGGAATCTTCTTGGCGAGCTTGCCGAGAAAAACCTGCGCTTCGGCGAAAAGCTCACGCATATGGGGCAGCGCACGACGCGCGCCAAGCTGATGTCCTATTTCTCCGCCGAGGCGCAGCGGCTCGGGACGTATGAATTTGACATTCCCTTTTCCCGCCAGCAGCTCGCGGATTACCTTGCGGTGGAGCGCAGCGGTCTCTCGCTGGAACTTGGCAAAATGCGCAGCGAAGGACTTCTGGACTTTCATAAAAGCCATTTTATACTGAAGGTGTAAACGCTTGATTCGCGAATATATCAGCGAAAACCGTCCCTCTTGCTATTTCACTTTCACTTGTAGCACAGGCATTTGTCCGCGAGGATGTTGAACGCTGCGGTCGTTCTCTCGCCGGGGGCCGTGTTTTCCGGCAATGCATTTGAGCGTTACGCTCTTGCCGCAGCCGGAAGCGCCGAGCAGCGCCATGCGCATGATCGCCGCCGAGGGGCACGGCTAAAGCATTTCTCTTGCAAAGGCGCCGGTGCGGTTATATACTCTTATGGATAATTGCCGCGCCGGAGGTGATTAAAATGGAAATGGAATCGCTGCGCCATCCCTTCACGGCGATCTATGCGCCGGATTCGCGCATTCTGATCCTCGGCTCGTTTCCCTCGGTAAAGTCCCGCGAGCAGATGTTCTTTTACGGGCATCCGCAAAACCGCTTCTGGCAGGTAATGGCGGCGCTGCTCGGCGCGGACGTGCCGCAGACGGTGGAGGAAAAGCGCGCGTTTCTTTTGGCGAATCACATTGCGCTCTGGGATGTGATCGCCTCGTGCGATATTGCGGGTTCGTCCGACGCCTCCATCCGGAATGCCGTGCCGAACGACCTTACGCCCATTCTGGAGACGGCCTCCATCCGGCAGATCTTCACGAACGGCGGAACGGCCCACCGGCTGTACCGGAAGTATATCTACCCGCTCACCGGGCGGGAGGACGCCGTCCTTCCCTCCACGAGCCCCGCAAACGCCGCGCGCTCACTCGATGCGCTTATCGATGCGTGGCAGCCCGTGCGCGAAGTGCTGGACGAAGAAGCGGAATAAATAATAAAGATAGAGACAGAGCCTGCGGCTCCCAAGCGAGGCACGCAGGCTCTGTCTTTCTGTTTATGGGGTTTTCCGCTTTACTTGCGGAGAGGGTTGTCGCCCGAGGTGCCGTCCGGCCCGCCGACAAGGTTACCGTTCGTGTCCACATGGTAGTAGCAGCGCTGCCCGTCCTCTGTGTACCAGAAATAGGTGTTGCCGCTCGGGAGGCCTTCCCTGCCGTCGGCATAGTGGAAAACATAGGCGACGAGCCGGTTCTGCTCATCGTAGCGCAGTTCGTGGTAGTATCCGGGGCCGAAAACATCCGTCGGATCATATTCCACGTTGATGCGCGTGAGATTGCCGCGTTCATTATAGATGTACGTTGTGAGCGTTGTGTACTCTTCGCTGCTCCCGCTGAGGTCGGAACACCCCAAGGTAGAAGCAACTTTTCCGTCCTCGCGGTAGGAGACCGTCTCGGTATTGAAGCTGGTGGTTCCCAGATTGGCCCATGTCCAAACCCGTTCCCAATACACCAGCCGTCCCTGTGCATCGTAGCGTGCCGTGCTCGTCAGGCCGTCGGAAATGCCGCCGCCTATTGAATTGGTCACAGTGGTAGTCCCGTCAGCGTTATGAGTATAACCTGCCGCTTCGAGCGGCACGCCGAAGCGCTCAAATACGCTTTCCGCACCGAACACCGCGCATGGCAGAAGCGACCCGTCGGCGCAGCCGTCCGCGCCGTCTCCGGCGGTAAAGAGAAGCGCGCGTCTCCCGTCGGCAAAGCGCAGGTAGAGTGGGCAGAGAGTTTCCTGCCCGGCGAAGTCCGCCCCCGTGGGGGTGATGCGCACGGTGTCCGCTTCTTTGGAAAGCGCCTTTTCAAGCGAACGGAGCGCTGTCTCTTCCGTCATGACGAAGCTCTGTCCGAGCTGCGGAACATACAGCTCCGCGCTCGCGAGCGTCGGAAGGGCGCGGCCGGAAAACAGGTCTTCGATCCCAATGGCGGCGACGGTATCGTTGACAAGGACAACGTCCACGGGCCAGCTTTTGGCCGCAACAATGGTGTAGGTATTGTCCCCGTTGGGCAGTTCACGGATAAAGATACTGCGGCAGTAGCATTTAGTCCCGTTGAAGTCCGCCGTGCGCCAGCCGAGTTCGGTTTTCGGCATACCGGTAAAGGCGATCCAGCCGTAATAAGTGCCGCTCTGGTTTCCGCCGCTGCTCAGGCCATGAAACTCCGTCCACAAAACCTCTCCGCCGTCCACCCAGCGGTCTACGTATTCCGGGAGAAGGGTCTTCTCTATCAGACCGGAGAGGCCGGAATCGTCGCCGGTCTCCTCATAGTATGCCTCCGGATCGTGCTGGAAAGAGTAGCCGTCATCCACCGCGTTCGGCTCCGACCAGTCGCGCGTCTCCGTGCCCGGCGCGGCGGTACTTGTGCTCTGCGCTTCGCGCGCTTCTGTCTCCGGCGTCCGCGTGCCGCAGCCGCCGAGCAGCAGCGCCGCCAGCAGCAGAAAAACGATGATCCGTTTCATTTCCCGTCTCCTTCCTTATCAAACGCCGTCCAGTCGATCGTCTCGGCAGCTTTCTCCATAAACGGGGCGTCGCTCACGCCGACGTTGACAAGAACATAGGCGCTGTCCGTTTCATAAAAGAGGTAGCTTCCGCTGACCTTCTCCGGCCCGTCCGTCGCGCACACAATGCTCTGCCCCGATGCCGTTTCGCAGCTCCACACTCTCCGATACTCGGCAAAATCCGTGTAGTGCGTCATGCGGGTGTATAGGGCGGTCTTTGGTATGTAATGTACGAGCCATTTTCCGCTGCCCACTGCCTCCGGCTGGGGTCGTTCCTCGTAGAACGCGCCGTTATCGTAGATGACCTTGTTTTCTTCCTTCGTTTTGTCACTGGCATACTGAAGGCCGTACCGCTCCGCAAGCTCCGAGAGCTTTGCGCTGATGTCCTCGTAGCCGCTCTGCCCGTACACGCCGGTGAAGCACGCGCCGTAAAAATTCTCCGTAAAGAAGCCCTGAAACTCCCGTGCCGCGCGGAAAGCGCAGCTCTTATAAAACGCTTCCAGCCGCGCCGCCGCGTCCGGGTCGTAGGATACACGCGCTCTTTCCACAAGAGAGCGCGCTGCGCCGTTATTTTCGCAGACCGCGGAGAAATCGATGTGATCGGCAAGAAATTCTGCAAGCTCCCCGGCATTCTCCGCGCCGAGCGCGCGCATTTTCCGCGCCGTCGGCCGGTCAAACTCGTACATGCGCAGCGCCGCGAACATTTCGCCGTCTTCGGAGAGATACCAGATCTCCAGCCTCCCATTCTCCCACAGGACAAGATTCACGCTCTGCCCGAGTGCGCTTCGGTATTCCCGCTCGGTATACTCCGCCGCGGGCGCAGGGAAGCCGAAGGGATAGAGCGCCCCGGTCGAGACGCGCTGGAGCGTCACGGGAAGCCGCGTCTCTCCGAATGCCAGACAGCCCTCCGCATAAAAGGAGCCGTCCGGAAAAATATACCCGCTTTGCAGCTCGTCGGTACCGTCTTTTACATACGGCTGCATCCCGCTGCGGTCATACAGCTCGTCTCGTCCGGTCAGAGCGAAGCTCTCGGAATAAAGCTCAAGACCGTAGGTCTCCGCGATCTCCCGCAGCTTTGCCGCGGCCTCCGGCGTCGTCGCCCGGTATGTCTCGCAGGTTTTGCGCAGAGCGTCGTCCCCTTGCGTGAAGCTCCAGTCGGACTCTGTCCAGGTCTCCCGCTGCGCCGCGGCCCACGTCCACCATGCGGCGGTGCCTTCGTATGTTTTTGTGCCGCGCAGTCCGTTCGGCACAACGATAACGCGGTTCGTTCCCTCAATGGAATATGTCTGATCCTTCCAGTGCAAAAGCCCCGCCGCATAAGCCGCAGCGGCGAGCAGCAGCGCGAGCGCCGCGGCAAGCAGCGCCGTTTTCCAGAGCTTTGCCTTTCCGCGTCCGTGCGGCTTTTCCTCGCCGATCCGGAGCAAATCCCCCGCTTCCAGCACGAAGCAGTCGGATACGCCGTTCAGCGCGTCAAACAGAATATCTCCGCCGTTCATTCAATATCCCTCCTCTTCCAGCTTTTGCGCCAGGCGTTTCCGCGTCCGGTACAGCGAGGTTTTCACCGCGGCGGTCTTCATGCCGAGCCGCGCGGCGATCTCCTCCGCGGTCAGCGCGTAGAAGTACCGTCCGAGGAAAATGACCCGCTCCCGTTTGGGAAGCAATGAGAGGAACGCATCGATGCTCCGGAGAAGCTCGCGGTTTTCCGCCGTCCGCGCCGGGTCGCTCCCTCCCGGCAGGCACTCGGAAAGCTCGTCGATCGCAAGGCTCGCTTCCCCGCCGCCGCGCTTTTGGCTTCCGCTGCGGCGCAGGCGTGTTACGGAAATATTGCGCGTGATCCGGCCGAGAAACGCCTTCAGGCTGTTCGGGCGCTCCGGCGGCATGGCGTTCCAGGCCGCGAGCCACGTATCGTTCACGCTCTCCTCCGCGTCCTCGGCATTCCGCAGGAGATTATACGCCACCGTGTGGCAGTACGGGCCGTAGGCATTCTCCGTTTCCGGGATGGCGCGCTCGGAGCGCTGCCAATAGAGATCGATGATGCCCGCGTCGTTCATGCTTCCCACCTCCTTACACTCCTAAAGTCGCAAAAGCGGAGCAAAAGGTTTCATATTTTCTGAAAAAAGCTGCCGTGGCTTTCGGTCGCGGCAGCTTTTGGATTCCTATTCCCCGCTCCGGAGCGGCAGGTTGGAGAGCGCTTCGGATACGTAGTCGTTGAATTTATAGACGTCCTTCGTGCGGGCGATCTTTTTGGCGAGCTCGTCGGCGCCGATGAAGAGCGAAGAGAGATAGTGCCAGAGCTCCTTCATTTTCCGCATGGCGTTCACGCCGCCGAGCTCGGCGCGGTACGCCTCGTACAGCTCCTCGTGGAACTGCCGCAGCTCCTCGCGGGAGGCCGCCGCCCCGCCGCGCAGACGGCGGAACAGCGCGGGGTCAGCCGCCGCGCCGCGGCCGAGCATGACCGCCTCCGTTTCCGGGTGGGCGGCTTCAAACGCGCGGATGTCCTCCGCGGTGAAGAGATCGCCGTTGTATACGACCGGGAACGGGCTTCCCGCCGCGGCGAGCGCGAAGGCGTCCATATGCACCGCGCCGGAATACATTTCCTTTCGCGTGCGCGGATGGAGGATGAGCTCCTGCGCGTTATATTGCCGGTAGATCGACAGAAGGCGCGGAAATTCCTCCGGCGCAAGATACCCGATGCGGCTTTTGAGCGACACGGCAATGGGCGAGGCGGCAAATACGTCCGCGAGCAGCGTGTCGAGCGCGTCCGGCTTTTGCAGAAGCCCCGCGCCCTTGCCCTTTGCCGTCACGGTCGCCGACGGGCAGCCGAGATTGAGGTTAAAGACCGTATATCCCATGTCTTGCAGCCCCTCGGCGGCCCAGACGATGTCCGCGGCGCACTTGGAGAGGACCTGCGGCACGACCGGCGCGGCGCAAGGCGTCTCCGGCGTCAGCTCGCGCAGCTCCCGCGGCGTAAAGAGATGGTCGGACGTCGGGGAGAAAAACGGCGTATAGTACCGGTCCGCGCCGGGAAAACGGCGCGAATGGACCGCGCGGAAAACGTGCGTCGTGATCCCCTCCATGGGGGCGAAATAGTATTTCATGTCTGCATAACTCCATAAGAAAGCTGCGATCGTCCGCGGGCGGAGCGAAGCCCCGTCCCTACTGGTTTTTCATTATATCGCATAGCGGCGGCAGTTGCAAAACATTTGACGCGCGTGCTATACTTAGACAGCATTACAGGAGGCATCGTATGAACATTAAACGCTTTCTTTCCGGCGCGCTTTGCGCCGTGCTTCTGCTCGCGCTCTGCCCCGCTGCGGCGGCGGACGCGCCCTGCGAAATATCCTCTGCGGAGGAGCTTTCGCTCCTGCGCGAGACGCCCGACGGCGACTTTGTTCTCACCGCCGACATCGACATGACCGGCGTGGACTGGCAGCCGATCGCCTTTTCCGGCACGCTCGACGGCGGCGGACATACCATTTACAATCTCACGATCTCCTCGCTCGGCGCAGACCGCGCCGAGACGGTGGACGGGAACGACAAGACCTACGACACCGCGCTCACGGGCTTTTTCTCCGTGCTCAGCGGCGCTTCGGTCCGCAATCTTTCGCTGCGCGGCGTGAACATCGCCGTGGAGACGCCGGAGAATGTGTTCGCCGGAACGCTCGCGGGCTTTGCTTCGCCTGAAACGGTGCTCGAAAACGTCTCCGTTTTTGATGCCCGCATCGATCTCACGGAGACATGCCAGCGCGAACCCGCCGATGAGCACGACCGCTGCATCGCCGGTATCGGCGGGCTCGTCGGCTTCGGCGGCGGAACGTATACGAACTGCTCCGCGGATTCCACACTCGTTTTCTCCGATGAGAGCATTGCGTCGCTCCGCTGCGAGGAGTTTCTCGGCGGCATTCTTTCCTGCGGCAACGCGGCGCTCACCGGCTGCACCGCCGCGATCGACGGCTACGCCGCCTGCCGCGGCTATGCGCACAACGGCGGACTTGTCGGTATGTTCTATCAGTACGACAAGACCGTGGACATCGGCACGATCTCCGGCTGCGCCGTGACCGGCAAGATCACGTTTTTCGAGGACAACGCCGACCGGCGCGCCTACTGCGAAGCGTTTGCCGGAGAGCTTCTCACCTGGACGAACATCACCGAATGCACCGCCGATTTTCAGCGGAATGAGATCTTCGATTACTCCACCGCCGTAAAGCCGGAAAAATGCGCTGAACCGTCCTACACCGACACGGTGGTCACCGGGAACTGCGATACCTTCGGCTATACCGAGCACACCTGCGCCGTGTGCGGCTATTCCTACCGCGACACGTTCACGCCGCCGCAGCACACCCCCGGCGAGTGGACGGAAACGAAAGTGCCCACCGAGACCGAAGACGGCGAGGAGACGCTCCGTTGCGCGCTCTGCGGCGCGGAAATGGAAAAACGCGCCGTGCCGAAGCACGTTTCCGGCGACTGGATGACCGTCACCGCGCCGACGTATGACCGCGAGGGGCTGCGCCAGCGCTTCTGTGCCGACTGCGGCGTGCTGCTCGGCGAGGAGAGCATCCCCATGCTCATCGCCGCGAGCGGCATAGAGGGACTGCCGGACGCGCTCACGCTGCACTATAAGGACACCGTGACGCTCGAAGCCGTGATCACGCCGGAGGACGCTTCCGACAAGACCGTCCGCTGGTACACGAACATCAACATTGCCTCGGTCGACCCCACGACCGGCGAGGTGCGCGCCTGCGCGCGCGGCGAGACCGTTCTCACCTGCGTTTCCGGCGACGGGTTCGTCACGAAGGAGATCCCCGTAACGGTCGACTATACCGTCGGGCAATGGCTCATCAAAATTCTCCTCTTCGGGTGGGCGTGGTACTGATGGAAAGCTATACCGTCATCCGCGCAAACCGAAGGACCGTCGGGCTGCGGCTCGATAAAGACGGGCGGCTCGTCGTTCGCGCGCCGTATTGCACGTCGGAGGCAGAGATCCGCCGGATCGTGGAAAAGGAGAGCGCGTGGCTCGCGCGCGAGCATGAGCGGTTCGCGGCGCGGCAGGCCGCGCACCCCGAGCCGGACGAAGCGCAGCGCCGCGCGCTCATCGAAAAGGCCAAAACGATCCTTCCGTCGAAGATCGACCGCTATGCCGCGCTCATGGGCGTGGCCCCGACGCGCGTGACGATCACCGGCGCGCGCACCCGCTTCGGCAGCTGCAGCGGCAGGAACGCGATCAGCTTTTCGTGGCGGCTGATGCAGTACCCCGAGGAGGCGATCGACTATGTCGTCGTGCACGAGCTCGCGCACATCCGCCACCACGACCACTCGGCGGCCTTTTACCGCTTCATCGCCTCCGTCATGCCTGACCACGAGGCGCGCCGCGCACTGCTGCGGCAGTAACGAAAGATAAGGAGACCTCTCCATGCACATTCCGACCGCCGACACCGATACGCTCGAGCTGCTGCCGTTCCGCGAAGCGCTGGAAAAGAGCGGACAGCGCGGCGATTATGACGCCGCGCGCTGGCTGTACGTTCCGGATTTTTATACCGAGTACCGATACATTCTCGGCACGCGCGGGGAAAAGCCGCTCATCTGCATCGGCGTGAATCCCTCGACTGCCGCGCCGGACGCCCTCGACCCAACGCTCCAGAGCGTGCAGCGCATTGCGCTCTCCAACGGGTATGACAGCTTTATCATGTTCAATGTCTACGCCCAGCGCGCCACGCGCCCGAACGACATGGACGCCGCGCTCAATGAGCATCTGCACGCGGAGAATATGGCGGCGTTCCGGTACGTTCTCGAAGCCTCTCTCCCCCGCCGCCCGGCGGTATGGGCAGCCTGGGGCAACATCATTGAAATGCGCCCGTATCTCCCGCGCTGCGTTTCGGACATGATCGCCGTCGGCGAGGAGCTTGGCGCGGAGTGGTTCACGGCGGGCAAGCGCTCCGTAAAGGGCCATCCCCATCATCCGCTCTATCTGCGGCGCGATACGCCGCTCGACCCATTTGACGTAAAATCCTACATAGATACACTGGAAGGAAGAACTCATCATGCAGAACTTTGAATACTGCGTTCCCACGAAGGTCGTTTTCGGGCGCGACACCGAAAGCCGCTGCGGTGAGCTTGTCCGCGAATGCGGCGGCACGCATGCGCTCGTCGTTTACGGCGGCGGCAGCGCCGTGCGCTCGGGGCTGCTCGGCCGCTGCACCGATTCGCTCAAGGCCGCGGGTATCCCTTACGAGCTGCTCGGCGGCGTGCAGCCGAATCCCCGGCTCAGCCGCGTGCGCGAGGGCCTCGCTCTTGCGAAGGAGACCGGCGCGGACTTTCTGCTCGCCGTCGGCGGCGGCAGCGTGATCGACACGGCGAAGGCCATCGGCTACGCGCTCGCCAATCCCGAATTTGATATCTGGGATCTCTTCATGGGCAAGGCTGCGGCGAAGGCGTGCGCCCCCGTCGGCGCGGTGCTGACGATCTCCGCCGCGGGCAGCGAGACGAGCAATTCCTGCGTCATCACCAACGAGGACGGCTGGCTCAAAAAGGGTGTCAACTACGAATGCTCCCGCCCGCGCTTTGCCATTATGAACCCCGCGCTCACCTGCACGCTGCCCCCGTATCAGACCGCCAGCGGCGGTGTGGACATTATGATGCACACGATGGAGCGCTATTTCTCCAACACCGAGCACACAGAGCTTCTCGACCGTATGAGCGAGGGACTGCTCAAAACCGTGATGGCGAACATCAAAAAGGCGCTCGCCGACCCGAACGACTACGACGCGCGCGCCGAGCTCATGTGGGCGGGCAGCCTTTCCCACAACAATCTTCTGGGCGTCGGCAAGGTGCAGGACTGGGCGACGCACAAGATCGAGCACGAGCTTGGCGGCATGTTCGACGTGGCGCACGGCGCCGGTCTCGCCGCCGTGTGGGGCAGCTGGGCGCGGTATGTGATGCACGCCAATCTCCCCCGCTTCACGCGCTTTGCCGTGGAGGTCATGGGCTGCGAGATGAATTACGCGAACCCCGAGGAGACCGCTCTCGCGGGCGTCGCCGCGTTCGAGAGCTTCTGCCGCTCGGTCGGCATGCCGTCGAATCTGCACGAGCTCGGCCTTGGCGATATTACTGAGGCACAGATGCACGAAATGGCCGTGAAATGCACGCAGAACGACACGCTCAAGATCGGCGGTCTTGTCCGGCTGTACGCCGCGGATATCGAAAAGATCTACGCCGCTGCGAAATAAAAATCCGAATCATTAAGACACGCCGGTGCAGGTACGCATACTTGACACCGGCGTGTCCTTTGTGAATAATAGAATCACCGTCAACGGCGAAAGGAGGCGCGGCGTGAGCACGAAGCGGATCACGGTGTATTACTCGCTCAATCAAGTGGGATTCTGGATGGTCTTCTGCCTTTCCAGCAGCTTTGCCGCCGTTTATCTCGGCGCTCTCGGCTACAGCAACACAAAGCTCGGCAGCATGCTCGCGCTGGGCAGCGTTCTCGGCTTTCTGCTCGGCACAGGGCTCTCCTCCTTTGTGGACACCTCCCCGCGCTTCAACGCGGCAGATGTGCTCTGGCCGGTGCTGACGCTTCAGGCGGCTTTCTTCCTCCTTCTGCTGTTTTTCCCGGCGCGCGGCGTCGTTACGACGCTGTGCTATCCGCTGCTGCTGGCGTTCACTCTCGCGGTGAACACGCTCAATCTGAAGCTCTGCGCCGATTTTGAGCATTACGAATCCCCCGTCAATTACGGCATTGCCCGCAGCATGGGGTCGGCGGCGTATATGGTGCTTTCCATGCTGCTCGGCGTTTGGGTCACGCGCTTTGGCGTGCGCGTCATCCCCATTGCCGGGCTTTCCGTCACCGCGCTGCAGGGCGTTTCCAACGCGCTGCTCTCGCGCTCCGTCCTCCGGCTGCGCAGGAAGCTACTCTCCGGCCATGCCGCACCGGCGCCGCAGGGCCGTTCGCTCGGCGTGTTTCTGCGGGAGAGTCCCCGCTTCTGTCTGCTGCTCGCCGGAATGGCGCTCCTCTTTTTCTCGCACAACACCACGTCCACGTTTCTCATCAACTTTGTGGAGCACGCCGGCGGCGGTATCGAGACGCTCGGCTATCTCACCGCGTTCCTCACCGCGCTCGAGGTGCCGACGATGCTGTTCTTCTCGCGTATTTTCCGTCGGAGGAGCTGCGCCGCCGTGCTGCGGTTTTCGTTTATCTTCTTCGCGCTCAAGACCGCCGCGATCGCCGCGGCGCCGAACATCCCGCTGCTCTTTGCCGCGGAGTCTCTTCAGGTGCTGTCCTATGCGCTGTACGCGCCCGCGATCGTGGCCTATGTCACGCTCATCGTCCCCTACGACGACGCTGCCAAGGGACAGAGCCTTGCCTTCAGCATGACGACCATAGGCGGCGTGCTCGCAAGTCTCATCTCCGGGCGTCTGCTCGATGTTCTTTCCGCTCCGGCAACGGCATGGATTGCGGCGGCGGTCTGCGCCGTCGGCGCGGCCATCGCTTGCCGCGGGCTCGAAGAGCCAAAACAGTAATTTTTTCACGATAGAAAAATCTCCCCGAATGCTTACGCATCCGGGGAGATTTTCTATAATGACTTAGAGAACGGGCGTCCAGGCGAGGTTCAGGATCTCGTCCGTATCGTCCATGGAGGTGATGAGGCCGAGGCGGACGTAGCGCTCGATAAAGTCCTTGAGCGTCGCGCCGGTGAATTCGTCGGAAAGGCCGAACTGCAGCGCATTGTTGATCATGATGTTCATCTCGTAGTTGCCGCCGTTCCAGCCCATGTCCATGAGCACCTGCGTGGCTTCCGCGGAGTTATCACGCATCCAGCTGTGCGCCTTCTGCACGGCCTGCGCCACCTTCTTGGCAATGGTGGGATTCTCACGCACAAACTGGCCGTTCATAGCCAGAACACAGCAGGTGCGGTCCGCAAAGTCGGTATCCTGCTGGGAGCGGATGCACTTGAGCTTTCCATCCTTCACCATGGCATAGGCAAAGGTATCACTCAGCAGCGCCGCGGCGATCTCGCCGTTTTCCATAGCGGCGACGCAGGCGTCAGCGGTGACCTTCACGAGTTCCACGTCGGTGGCATAGTTGATGCCGTCAGCGTCAAGCAGAAGAGCGGTGATGTTATAGTCGGACATGCCGATGCCGTTCGGCGTAGAGATCTTCTGACCCTTCAGGTCGGCGGTAGTGTTGTATTCGCCGTCCGCGAGAACGTACAGAGACTTGCAGCCGATGTGAGAGCCGCCGACGAACGTGATGTCCACGCCGTTGGTGATGGGAACGAGCATCTTTGCCATCATGCCGGAAGCAACATCCACCTTACCGGTGCCGAGGCCTTCCACGTCCGTGGTGCCCTTCACCCCCTCGGCGGTCAGGCCGGCCTCGGCATAATAACCGAGATGGTCAGCCATGGTCGGGCCGGAGGTGCAGCCGTCGGACATGAGGTACACGATGGGACGGCCATAAGCCGGCTCATTCTTCATGGCTTCAAGCTCTTCCGCGGTCGGGGTGAGATCAAAATCGGTCATTTCGATCGCGCGGCCCTCGATCTGCACGGGGACGAACAGTGCTTCCCAGTTGCCGGACGCAGAGGCTTCGGCCGCATCCATGTGTTCGCTGGCTTCGTTGACTTCCACGTCTTCCACGGTGCCGATCTCGATCTGGCCGTCGTTGTTCTCGTCGGCGATCACGGTAGAGGAACCGGTGTTTCCGGACCCGGCGTTGTCGCCGGTCTCCGGGGTCTGTGCGCCGCACGCGCAAAGCGCGAACACCATGGCGAGCGCGAGCACAAGAGCAAGGGTCTTTTTCATGTACTTTTCTCCTTCAATTTTTTTATTTACAGGGCATTGCCTTATAAATCTTTTTTGTCTTTCTTCCCGCCGAAGTGCAGGCGGTTGAGAATTTCGTTGCGGTACTCGACAAAGCTCGCGGACGAACGGTCGCGCGGGAAGTCCTCGTCGATCTTGATATCCGCAACGATGCGGCCGGGGTTGGACTCCATCACGAGAACGCGCGTACCCATATACACGGCCTCGTCAATGCTGTGCGTCACCATGAGCGCGAGCTGCTTTCTCTGCGACCAGATGTTCAATATCTCGTCCTGCATGTTCATGCGCGTGAACTCGTCCAGTGCGCCGAGAGGCTCATCGAGCAGCAATATCTCCGGCTCGTTGATGAGCGTGCGCACGAGTGCCACGCGCTGTGCCATACCGCCGGAGAGCTGTGCGGGATAGTCGTTTCGGAAGCGCTCCAGACCGATCATGCGGATCATTTGATCCACTCGCTCGGCTTTCCCGTTTTTCATGCCGCGCACATCCAGACTGAACGCAATGTTCTTTTCCACCGTGAGCCACGGGAAAAGCGTAGGATTCTGAAACACAACGCCGCGTTCCGGCGAAGGCGCCTCCACCTCTGCGCCGTCTACCGTGACACGGCCGAGCGTCGGCAGGATGAGTCCTGCCACAAGGCGGAGAATCGTAGACTTTCCGCAGCCGGAAGGGCCGACGAGGGAGACAAACTCCCCGCTTTTCATCGTGACGCTCACATCCTGCAGCGCGTGCGTCACCTCGTCGCTTTCGACCTTGGCAAAAACCTTGCTGACGTTTTCCAGCGTCAGGCAGACATCTTTCTTTTCGTTTCGCATTACTTTTCCGCTCCGTTCTGCCATCTGAGCAGATAGCGCTTGATCCGCTCGAGCCCCTTGGTGACCAGCGTGAAGATGAAGCAGATCACAAAGAGCGCCGCGAAGGATTTATCGTAGCTCGCCCAGCCGGTCTGCCATGTCATATACCAGCCAAGGCCGGACTTTACGCCGAGCATTTCCGCAATCATGATCACGATACACGAAGAACTCATCGCCTGCGTGCAGCCCTGCAGAATGGACGGCATGGCGTGCGGGATCGCCACGCGGAACACGAGCTGACGGTCGTTCGCGCCGAGAGTGCGCGCCGCTTCAAAATACTCCTTGCCTACGTTGGCGATGCCGGTGAGCGAGGCTACCGTCACAGCGAACCAGGAACTGAGTGCAATGATGAACACCGCACCGCCGAAAAGTGAGGTAGCAATGACCATGATGATCGGAATCCACGTGGATGTGGGGATCGGCCCCAAAAACTTGATGATTGGGTCGATCCAGTAGCGGATGCGCTTGGAATAGCCGCATGCAATACCCGTCACAAGGCCGAGGGATACACCGATAAAGTAGCCGAGAAACAGCAGCTTGAGCGTGTTGAGCGTACAGTCAGCCAGCATTTTGTAATCGGCAAGAAACGCATTGATGATATAGTTCATGCACGGCACAAACGGCTGCGTCAGCACGCCGGTCTTCAGCGTGAGATAATCGTACAGCGTCAGGAACAGCAGCAGCACCGAATAGCGCGGCGCTCTATAGTGCAACGACTCATAAAAGTCTTTCTTCCCGTGCTGTTTTCCGATCACCGCTGCGAGCAGGCAGACGATATACACCGCCAGCGCCGCGCCGAGCACCCAGACATAGCTCCACGGGTTCCGGTTGCGGCTGTTGTTCGGCACGAGGAGATATTCGAGCAGCGCGATACCGCCGCAGAGCAGCGGCAGCACCATAATGACCGCCTCCGCCGTTTTCTGGGCGGGCGTCTTTTCCTTTTCCTCCAGCTCCCTGAGCTGGCGGCGGGTTAGACCTGAGAGCAGCGCAAGATCGGTGCTCTGTTCCTTTTTCATTTTTGTCTCGTCGAGCATGGGACCACATTCTCTTTCTTTGATTTCAGACTTTTCCATTATAGTCGGGGCAATCGCTTCGTCAAATTGGAGTTCCAAATCATTTTACCAATTTCATTGGGTTTATCGATTGAACAATCGGGATAAGGGATTTTTATCGGCTTTTTCGCTGCTCTCGTCGCTTTCTTCGGTTTTTTCAATTACCGTGGCAAAAGAGCGAAAGGCGTGTTATAGTAGGCGCAAGAAAAACGAGGGGAGAATCACGGCATGGACTACGCCATCGGCATCGATATCGGCTCCACCTGCGCAAAGACGGCGGTGCTCGCCGCCGACGGGTCTTTCGCCCTGCTCTCGGCGCGGCCGACGGGCTGGAGCAGTGTGGACACGGCGGAGAGCATCCGCGCCGAGCTCAAAGCGGCGCACTTTTCGCCGGAAACGTACCCCTGTGTTGCGACGGGGTACGGGCGCGTCGCCGTGCCGTACGCCGGAAAGAGTGTCACGGAGATCACCTGCCACGCGCGCGGCGCGTGCTTTCTGCACGGGCGGGACGATCTTCTCGTGATCGACATCGGCGGGCAGGATACGAAGGTCATCGGCGTATCCGGCGGCGCGGTGCAGGACTTTCTTATGAACGACAAGTGCTCCGCCGGAACGGGGCGTTTTCTCGAGATCATGGCAAACCGGCTCGGCATGCGCCCCGAGGAGCTGTGCGCGTTCGCCGCGCGCGGCGGCGGCGCGTCCATCAGCTCGATCTGCACGGTGTTCGCCGAAAGCGAGGTCGTAAGTCTCATCGGTCAGGGCGCGCCGCGCGAGGATATCGCTTACGCGGTCGTGGATTCCATTGCCGGAAAGGTTGTCACACAGGCAAAGAAGCTCGGCGGGAGCTATGGCGCGGTATGTCTCACCGGCGGGCTCTGCCAGACGGAATACCTGCCCGACGCCATTGCCGAAAAGCTCGGCGCGCCGGTCCTCACGCATCCGCAGGGGCGCTTTGCCGGGGCCATCGGCGCGGCGCTCGCCGCGCGCAGACTTTCCCGATAACAAAGAAACGAGGTCATATATGCATGGAGCTCTCTCTTCCCGAAACATTTGAAGCCTATTCCGACGCGCGCAAAGCGGGCTTTCTCAAGGTGAAGGCCGCCAAAGAAGGCGGGCGGCGCGTAGCCGGTACGTTCTGCACGTTCACGCCGCTGGAAATTCTGGACGCCGCCGGGATGCTCGCCGTGAGTCTCTGCGGCATGAGTGCCGAGACGATCCCCGCCGCGGAGGTCGATCTGCCGCGCAATCTCTGCCCGCTCATCAAATCGAGCTACGGCTTTTATGTGAGTGACAAGTGCCCGTATACCTACTTCTCCGATCTGATCGTCGGCGAAACGACGTGCGACGGGAAGAAAAAGATGTATGAGCTGATGGCGCGCGGCAAGGAGCTTTTCCTGCTGCATCTGCCGCAGGGCGTTGATCTGCCCTATGCGCGCGATATGTGGCGCGCCGAGGTGCGGCGGCTGAAGAAATATCTCGAAGAGCGCTTCGGCGCGGAGATCACAGACGATGCGCTGCGCGCCGCGGCGCGGCAGAGAAACGCGCTGCGCGAGGCCCGCTCGCATCTCATGGAGGTGCTGCGCGCCGACCCCGCGCCCGTTTCCGGCACGGAGCTTTACAAGGTTCTCGACGGACTGGGATTCGACTTTGACCTTCCCCACGCCGTTGCGCATGTAGAGGAGCTGGCCGCGCGTCTGCGCGAGACGCCGCCCGCCGCTCCGTCCGGGAAGCCTCGGCTTCTCGTCACCGGCTGCCCAATCGGCGGCGTGTACCAGAAGGTGCTCGGCGCGGCGGAGCGCGCGGGCGCGCAGGTCGTCTGCTTTGAGAACTGCGCGGGCATCAAGCCGGCGCGCTGCTGCGTAGACGCCGAGGCGGAAGACATTCTCGCCGCCATTGCCGACGCCTATCTCACCATCGGCTGCGCCGTGATGACGCCGAACCGCCGCCGATTCGATATGATCCCCGCACTCATCGAGGAATTTCACGCCGACGCCGTGCTCGATATCGCCCTTTCGAGCTGCCACACCTATCTCATCGAAGGCCGTTCTCTCCGCGAGCTCTGCCGCAGTTTGGGCGTGCCGTATATGGCGCTGGAGACCGATTACTCCCAGCTCGACGCCGGACAGATCGACACGCGCATCGCCGCGTTCGTAGAATCGCTGTAAATACGGAAAAAGGCTCCCTTCACGTTTAAAAAAACGTGAAGGGAGCCTTTATTGTTTTTCGGATCATTCCGTTGTTTTTACCGGCTGGACAATGTCCGTGAGATTGCGCACCCAGCGCTCGCGCTTGAGCATGAAGTGCGCGATGGTGATCTTCACGAAGTCTACGGCCTTGACCATGCCGTACATGGCCACCGGGCCGATCGTCGTATAGCGCGCTACAAGGAAGATGCCGGGGATGATCATAAGAAGCGTCGTTGTGGCGTCCACCCATAGGCCCATGGCGGTATCGCCTCCGGCGCGGGACACGGCAAGCTGGACATTGATATACACCCACGGCGGCATAAAGAGCGACATGAGCACGATCATCCGCCGCGTGATGCTCTGGGCGCTTGCGCTCAAATGGCCGAACACCACCGGGATGAGCGGAACGGTGAGCAATCCGACAAAGATCATAAAGAACCCGAACACGACCCCCGCCGTCATAAGCCAGCGCTTTTCCTGCCGGGCTTTGTCCAGTTCACCGCTGCCGAGCGTGGAGCCGAGGATAACGCCGGTCGCCGTTGTGATGCCGCTGAACGCCACGAAAAAGAGATTGGCAATGGCGAAGCTCGCCGCCATACCGGAGACGACGTCCGCGCCGCCGCGGCCATTGTAAAGCGCGGTCGTGACCGTTTCGGAAATGACCCAGAGCATTTCCGAGCCAAGCACCATCGAGCCCTTTTTGAGCATGCGGAAGAAGAGCGGGAAATCTACGCTCACAAGCTCTTTCGGCGTAGCGGAAAACGGCGGGCGCTTGACGGCAATGAAAATGAGAAACATTGTCATTTCCGTGAGACGCGCGATGATCGTGGCGATGGCCGCGCCCTGTACCTCGAGCCGCGGCGCGCCGAGATTGCCATAGATCAGCACCCAGTTGAAAAACGTGTTGACGAGCGTGGCAATAACGGAGATGTAAAGCGGCGTACGCACCCGGCCGATCTCGCGCAGGGACGACGAGCAGATCGTGGAAATGGCCATGGGAATACCGTTGAAGCCCATGAGGAACATGTACTTCACGGCCTCGTCCAATATGGCGTCCGCCTGGGAGTTGCCGACGACCATGAGCGAGAGTACCTGCCGCGGGAACACCATGCACACAAGAAGATAGAGCACGATGGCCACCGCCGCGAGCACCGCCTTGAAGCTCAGCGCCTGACGCATACCGCGCTTATCGCCCGCGCCGTAATACTGCGACATGAAGATGCCGCCCGCGGTGCAGATCGTGTTGAGCAGCACCATGAAAACAAAGAGGATCTGCCCGGAGATATTGACGCCGGACATTTTCACGTCGCCGAGGCCCGAGACCATGAAGTTGTCGATGAGCGACACCATGTTCTGAATGAGCATCTGCAGCATGACCGGCAGCGCGATGAGCAGCGCCTTTTTATAAAAGCTCGCCGGGCCGAAGAGTTTGCCCTTTCCGAGCGTTGCGGTTTCCATAGACCTGTGTTTCCTCCCGATAAGACTTCTGAAAGTCAGATGATTCTATCCACTTTGCCCGAAAAAGTCAATAGGACAAAGTTCACCATTCACCGCGCGCTTTTCTCTACGATTTGCAGCACCTCGGCGATATCCGAGACCGTGTAGTCGATGCGGAGCTCCGGCGGCGCGGCGTGGCCTTTGGGGTTATACCAGCAAGTCTGTATTCCGGCGTTGACGCCGCCGCGGATATCACTCGTGAGTGAGTCGCCGACGATCAGCATCTCCTCCGGCTTTATGCCGGGAAATGCCGCGAACACCGGGGCAAAGAACGCCGGCGACGGCTTTTCCGCCCCCACGACCTCAGAGATGAAGATCGGGTCGAGCAGCTTATCAAGCCCTGAGCGTTCGAGCTTTTTGTCCTGCGCGATCTTCGTGCCGTTCGTCACGGCGCACTGCGCAGCTATGCCGCGGAGGGCCTGCACGGTTTCGAGCGCGTGCGGGCAGAACTTGATCGTATCGCCGAGACGGAGCTGGTATTCCGCGTTGAACGCCGGTGCAACGGCGGTGTCGATACCGCGCGCGGTGAAAAACTCCGCAAAGCGCCCGACAAGAATCTCCGGCTTCGTATACTCGCCGCGCTCGAGCGCCTGCCACCAGCGGACGTTGATGGCGGAATACTGCGCGATCATCTCGTCGGTACACTCGCCGAGACCGAAGAGAGAAAAGCAAGTCTTTATTGCCTCGCGCTCGGCGGCGAGAAAGTCGAGAAGCGTCCCGTCCACGTCCCAGAGGACCGCTTTGATATCACTCATGGCGCGCCTCCCACTGTTCCCGCAGCCACGCGATCTCCGCGGCGTACCCGGCGTCGTCGTTCGGCGTTTCGAGAATGAACGGCCGCCCGGCAAGGGCTTTGTGGCAGACGATGCGCACCAGCGCCTCCGGCGGCAGAACGCCCTCAAGAATTTTGGCATGGCGGTCCTTATGGCTGCCGAGACCGTTGAGGGAGTTGTTGAGATGTACCGCCTTGAGCCGGTCAAGACCGATCACGCGGTCAAACTCGGCAAACACCGCGTCCGGGTCGGAGACGATATCGTAGCCGCCGTCCCAGATGTGGCACGTGTCGAGACAGACGCCGAGCTTGTCTTTAAGCTCCACGCGGTCGATGATCTCGCGCAGCTCCTCAAACTTTCCGCCGATCTCGCTGCCCTTTCCGGCCATCGTCTCCAGAAGCACCGTTGTGCGCATGTCCGGCGAGAGAACCGCGTTTAAAAGCTCCGCGATCATTTCGATCCCGGCCTCCGTCCCCTGCCCGACGTGGCTGCCGGGATGGAAATTATAAAAGCAGCCGGGCGTGAGCTCCATGCGCTCCAGATCTTCCGTAAAGGCGCGTTTGGCAAAGTCGCGCACCGAGGGCTTGTCGCTGCACGGGTTGAGCGTATAGGGCGAGTGCGCCACAAGCGGGCCGAAGCCCTGTTCGGCCGCCCACGCGCGGAACGCCGTGACGTCCGCTTCCTCCACCTTAGCCGCCGCGCCGCCGCGCGGATTGCGCGTAAAGAAGGCGAACGTGTTCGCGCCGAGCGCCGCGGCGCGCTTCCCCATCGCCATATACCCTCCGGCAGAGGATACGTGGTAGCCGAGATACAGTTTATTGGTTGACATAATATTCTCCTGCTGCGTTTTTTTCAGTATAGCACAGTTTCCGAAATAGGAAAAGCCCGCGGTATTTTCGCCGCGGACTTTTCCTATGCAGAGAGCACATAAACAAAAGAGGCAATCGAATCCGCGTAGCACTCCTGCCGAAAACCCAGCTTTTCAAAAAGGCACTGGCTTTTCCGATTGTCTTTGTCGATCAGCGCCACAATATCCAGTGTCGGATACTTTTCCCGGACGGAACGGATCACTTCCCGCAGCATTTCGCAGGCATATCCGTTTCTCTGGAAACGAGGGGCAACGGTGATACCCAGCGTGATACAGTCCCCCGGCTTATAAAAGTACGCCAGTTCGCCTACAAGCTCCAAGCTGTTTCTTTGGACGATCCCAAAGTGCTGTTCCTGCTTGTCTGACAGGAAAACATCGCTTTGAAACTTCTCAATATACGCCTCGATATCCGGAAGCGTGAAGGCCTCCCACCGCTGATACCGTCGGCATGCCTCGTCGTTTCGGTATCCGCTGATGCTTTCCGCATCGGATAGCTCCAGATTCCGAAGAGACAGCCTCTCCGTTTCTAAATAAATCATACGTTTTTTCCTAAATCATAAGTTTTCTCCGTGTTCGCCGGGAGATTTTATCTCGTCGGTACGATCTCCAGCCAGTAGCCGTCCGGGTCCTGAATGAAGTAGATGCCCATGGCGGCGTTTTCAAAGCAGATGCAGCACATTTCGCTGTGGAGCGCGTGCGCCGCGGCGAAATCGTCCGCACGGAACGCGAGATGGAATTCTTCCTCGCCGATGTCGTAGGCCTGCGGATGGTCGCGCAGCCACGTGAGCTCGAGTTCAAAGTCGGAAGCGTCGTTGCCGACATACACGATGATATACGAGCCGTCGGCGGCTTCCTTGCGCCTCTTTTCGTGCAGGCCGAGCGCTTTCTCGTAAAACGCAAGTGAGGCGGCAAGGTCGCAGACGTTATAGTTTTCATGGATCATTTTGAACTGCATGGCTTTTCTTCCTTTCAGATCGTGAATGTCTGGTTGGGCGCGGTTATATCGGCGATCCTATCGCGGTAGGCTTCCGTTACGCTCATCGCCTTGAATTTGGGGATATACTCATACTTTTCCCACATGTGCATCGGGAACGCCTTGCGGATGTCCGCCGAGCGCATCATGGCGTCAAAGCCCATCCAGTAGTTTGCGCCGAGACGCGGGTCGAGCGGAAGAAACGCCGCATCCAGCCGGACGCCGTTGAGCTTAGCGATCTCGGCAAAGTAACGGTTTTTCATATCGCGCTCCTCCTCCGGCGTATCGTCCGGCCACGCCCACCAGTGGAGATCGCCCGCGTGGTATACGGTCTTTCCGGCGTAGTTTACAACGAACGCAACGCCGCAGTCGGTCGAGCCTATGGTGGAAACACTCATCGCCCCCCTCTTTCCGCCCGGAAAGATGCGGCGGCAGTCTGGCCCTGTGCGGACAACCGGGGCCTTTTCCCCGGCAGGAACGGTGCGTATATCGTCCGAGAGAATGAACGTGTGGCGCGGGTGGTCGGCAAAGCGGGTAAATATCTCCGGATTGAAGTGGTCGGAATGATGGTGGCTCGCGAAAACGCACAGGCGCTTATCGCGGTCTATCTCCGGCAGCTCGCCCTCGGCATAGTCAAAAAGACAGACAATATCCTCCCATTCCGCAAGAAACGCGCTGTGCCGGATGTATGTAATGCGCATGGTGCGCCTCCTTCATGATTTACATAAGTGAAAAAAGTGTTTTTTATGTAAATCAAGTATACGGGCCGCAGGGCGCTCGGGCAAGTTACAGTTTTGACTTTTTTCTGTCAGTTTCTGCCAACGTCGGCAGCGAGCATTGAAAGCGCGATGCGCTTTTTCGCCGCGTCCACCTCGACGACGGCAACATCCACCACGTCGCCCACGCGGACAACGTCCGAGGGTTTTCGCACAAAGTTGTCCGAAAGGCGCGAAATATGCACAAGGCCGTCCTGATGCACGCCGATATCGACGAACGCGCCGAAGTCCACAACATTGCGCACCGTACCGCGCAGCTTCATGCCGGGCTTCAGATCCTTGAGCTCCAGAATATCGGTGCGCAGCAGCGGCGCGGGCAGCTCGTCGCGCGGGTCGCGGCCGGGCTTCATCAGATCGGACACGATGTCCGAGAGCGTCGGCACGCCGACGCCGCAGTGCGCCGCCGCTTTTTCCTCGCCGAGCGCCTTTACGCGCTCACGCAGCTCTCCGACGCGGTGGGCGCGCACATCCGCCTCCGTATAGCCGCAAAGGGCGAGCAGCTTTTCCGCCGCGGCGTAAGACTCCGGATGGACGCCGGTCGCGTCGAGAACGTTTTTCCCCTGCGTCACGCGCAGGAAGCCCGCGCACTGCTCAAACGCCTTCGGCCCGATGCGCGGCACCTTTTTGAGCGCGGCGCGCGACGGGTACGCCCCGTTTGCCTCGCGGTAGGCGACAATATTTTTCGCCGCCGTGTCGTTGAGTCCGGCGACATAGGAAAGGAGCGGCGCCGACGCCGTGTTCAGATCGGCGCCAACGGAGTTTACGCAGTCCTCCACCACGCCGCGGAGCGTTTCGTCCAGCCGCGCGGGGGGCATATCGTGCTGGTACTGCCCGACGCCGATGCTCTTCGGCTCGATCTTCACGAGCTCGGCGAGCGGGTCCTGCAAGCGCCGCGCGATGGATACCGCGGAGCGGAGCGAAACATCGTAATCCGGAAATTCCTCCGCGCCGAGCTTGGACGCCGAATAGACGCTCGCCCCCGCCTCGTTTACGACCATGTAGGCCACGCCGGGAAGGTCGCGGATCATGTCGGCGATAAATATCTCCGACTCCTTGGACGCCGTTCCGTTGCCGATGGCGATGGCGGTAACGCCGTGGCGGCGGATCATGGCGGTGAGAGTTTTGCGCGCCTCGTCCTTCCGGTTGTGCGGCGGTGTGGGGTACACAACGCCGGTTTCCAGCACCTTGCCCGTCTCGTCTACGACGGCGATCTTGCAGCCGGTGCGGTATGCCGGGTCAAAGCCCATCGTGACGCGGTTCCGGAGCGGCGGCGGCATCAGCAGCGGCTGGAGATTCTGTCCGAAGGCGCGGATGGCCGCCTCGTCCGCCGCGTCCGTCAGCTCGCCGCGGATCTCCCGCTCCGCGGACGGCTCAATGAGCCGCCGCCAAGCGTCTTCACAGCAGGCATTTACGAAAGCATTTGAGATGCTGATGCCGCGGAACACCGCCCGGCGGATCTCCTGCAGGGCGAGCGCGTCCTCGATCTCCACGCCGGCCTTGAGCATTCCCTCCCGCTCGCCGCGGTTCACCGCGAGAACGCGGTGGCCCTGCACCTTGGACACCGGCTCGCGGTAGTCATAGTACAGGCGGTACACGCTGTCCTCGTCCGTTGCGGCCTTTGCCCAGAGCACGCCGCGCGTGCGGTACAGCCGCCGGAGCGCGGCGCGGATGGCGGCATCGTCCGAGATCGTTTCGGCGATGATATCGCCCGCACCGGCGAGTGCGTCGTTAGTTGACATAACTCCTTTTTCTTCGTTCACATACGGCGCGGCGAGCGCTTCCAGCGTGCCGGACGTGACCGTCTGCGAGAGCAGCAGCTCCGCGAGCGGCGCAAGCCCCTTTTCGCGCGCGATCGTGGCGCGCGTGCGGCGTTTCTGCTTGTAGGGGCGGTAAATATCCTCGACCTCGGCGAGCGTCTGCGCGTTTTCGATGGCGGCAGAGAGTTCGTCCGTAAGCTTGCCCTGCGCTTCAATGGCGCTCACGACGGCGGCCTTGCGCTCGTCGAGACCGCGCAGATACGCGAGCCTGTCCGCAATGGCGCGGATGGTCTGATCGTCGGTCGTGCCGTGCATCTCCTTGCGGTAGCGCGCGATGAACGGGACGGTGTTGCCCTCGTCGAGCAGACGGAGGATGTTCTCTATATGCTCCTCCCGGCGGGAAAACTCCTTCGCAAGAAGGGGGGTGAATTTATCCATGCGTGGTGTCTCCTTTAAAAGATTGGATATGAATTTTACCACAGTTCCCCGCGCCGGGCAAGGAGCATTGTTTCCTGTTGACAAGTTTACTTGGCGTTGCTATAATAATGACAAGAAAACTTGGCATAGGAGGATCGATATGGAAAAGGAAGAAATTCTGGCGATCAGCCGCCGGGAAAACAAGAACCGGGATCTTGCGGAAGCGGCAACGGCACAGCAGGCCGGGAATATTGCCGGGCGTGTCGGCGCATGTGTGTGCTGTCTGGTGTCCGTGGTCTTCGTCTGGGCAACCGGAACGATGCTCTACAGTCCCTGGGTCATTTATTTCAGCATTCTCGGCACGCACAGTCTGGTGACATACCGAAAAAAGAAAAGGAAAACGGAGCTTACGCTCACTATTTTGTATTTTGCCATGTTTCTCCTGTTCCTTGTTCTTTTCGCTGTACGGCTCGTTGGGGTGCACGGATGAACGATGAGCTGAAACTCCGAAACCGCCTGAAGGAGGCTCGTACGGAAAAGGCGCTTTCTCAGGCGCAGCTTGCGGAGATGGTGGGCGTATCACGAAATACGATCAGCTCCATTGAAACGGGTCAATTCAATCCCACGGCAAAGCTTGCCTTAGTCCTCTGCATCGCTCTGGATAAGAAATTTGAAGAGCTGTTTTATTTTTAAGGAGGCCGTTATGGAAAACTATCTGCTGCTCATTGTGGGCATTCTTTCGTCTGTTATCGGTGCGGTGAATATAAAGGGGAACATCCGCACGATCCACGCCTACAACCGCCGGAACGTCAGAGAAGAGGACATCCCGAAATACGGCCGCGCCGTCGGCACGGGAACGCTCATCATCGGCATTTCGCTCACCGCAGCGTTTTTTGTTTCCCTGCGGAATGAGGCTGCCGTTTCGTTCATCGTTCTTCCGGGGCTCGCCGTCGGTCTGGCATTCATTCTGTACGGACAGATCAAGTACAATCACGGGATTTTTTAAACTTTTCCTACGGAATGGGAAATTCTCGCGTCTTGACTTTTTCCGGCGCGGCGGATAGTATGAGAGCATGATGAAACGAAAGATATTTTTCCTTCTCACGGCGCTGCTTTGTGCGGCGCTCCTCGCCGGGTGCAGCGGCAGCGCGCTCGACATCTTTTTCCCGACGCCGTCGCCCACGGCGACCGCGGAACCGACGCCCTCCCCCACCGCGGAGCCGACGCCGACACCCGAACCGACGCCGGAGCCGCTCGTTCCCTATGAGGGCGAAATACGGCACATCTTTTTTCACAGTCTGATCGTCTATCCCGAAATGGTGTTCACCGACCGTGAAACGCCGATGGGCGGCTACAACGCCGGGTTCTCGGAAAAGGCGGAGCTGGAAAAGATTTTGCCGCAGCTCTACGAACGCGGCTATGTGCTCTATGATCTGAACGAGTGCTACGAGATGGTCAACGGTAAAATGCAGCAAAAGGAGATTTTGCTGCCCTCCGGAAAAATGCCGCTCATCCTCTCGGTGGACGATGTGGCGTACGCCTACGGCGACGGGTACGCGCGGCGGCTTTTCGTCGATGATGCCGGTGCGCTGCTCTACGAGGTGCCGAACCCCTCCGGCGGCGTGGACATCATCGCAGACGGCGATGTGATGGGCGTTGTGGACGCTTTTGTTGCCGAGCACCCGGACTTCTCGTGGAACGGGCACAAGGGAACGATCGCGCTCACCGGGTTTCAGGGAGCGTTCGGCTACCCGAGTTATGACGATCCCGCATACCAGACCGAGATCAAAAAAGTTGCCGACGCGCTGCGCGCCGACGGCTGGAGCTTTGCCAGCCACAGCTATACGCACAACTCCGGCGTGTACGGCTTCTGGGGCACGGGCTGCATCCCCGATAAAATTTATTACGACATCAACAAGTGGGTCGATCGCGTGTCGCCGTGGATCGGTGAAACGAACCTCTTTCTCGCCCCCTTCGGCTACCGCGCGACGGGCGAGGCATTGCAGCATGTGCTCAATGCCGGGTTCAATATCTACTGCACCGTGGACGACCATGTGGTCAACGAGCTGTACGATAATTACGCGCTTCAGTCGCGCATTGAGATCGGCGGTTATTCGATGACGTATTACCGCGATATTTTAAACGAGCTCTTTTTCGACGTGGACAGCGTTCTCGATCCCAACCGCCCGCCGGTCGTATACGATGAATGAAAAACCGTTCTCTGCGCTTCATGCAGAGAACGGTTTTTCTTATTTTTCCTTGCGCGTGATCGCGCCGAGGAGCTTATGGAGCGGGGTCACGGCGCGGTAGTACCGGCGGTAGACCTCGCGGTAGATGCGATCATAGAGCTTATGCTCCTCCGCGTCCGGCGTGAACGTGTCGCGGATCCGCACCATGTGGGCGATGGCGTCCTCATAGGAGGTAAATTTCCCGAGCGAGACGAACGAGCAGATGGCCGCGCCGAGCGCGCAGGATTCGTGTGTCTGGATGCGGGAGACCGGAAGGCCGAACATATTCGCCGTGATCTGGCAGATCTCGTCGCTGCGGCTGCCGCCGCCGCCGAGATAGAGATGGCGGATCTTCTGCCCGGAACGGCGCTCCATGCCGTACATGCCGTCCATGAGGGCAAAGTTCAGACCCTCGATGATGGCGCGGTACATGTGGTATTTCGTGTGGTGGTCGGTAAAGCCGATCATCGCGCCGCGCGTGTTCGGCGTGGAGAGGCCCGGCGTCCAGTGCGGCAGCACGAGCAGACCGTCGCTCCCGGCGGGGATATCGCCGAGGTGCTTGTTCAGAATTTCCTCCGCCGAGCAGCCGAGCGCTTTGGCCGCCTCGACCTCCGCCTGGGCGAAGTTCTGCTTGAACCAGGTGAGCATCCAATAGCCGCGCAGGATTTGAATTTCGGGGTTATACATATCGTTGGGCACCGCCGGGTACGCGGGCATGAACGGCGTCGGTTCAAAGTACTTTCTGGTCGTGAACTGCACGGTGCAGCTCGTGCCGAACGAGAGCGCCGCCTGATCCTCGCGGATGACGGAAAGGCCGATCGTCTCGCAGCCCTTGTCCGAGCCGGTGGCGAGCATCGGCAGCCCCGCCGGGATGCCGGTCAGCCGCGACGCCTCCGGCGTCACGCCGCCGACGACCGAGCCGGAGGGCAGGATCTCGCAGAGCTTATCCTGCGGGATATCGTATACGCAGCGGGTGAGACCGTTTTTGTCCCACTTGCGGTTTTTGTAGTCATAGGGGATCTTCGCCATGAGGCTCGCGCTGCTGTCGGCAATGCGGCCGGTGAAGCGATAGTTGAGATACGTGGACAGGCAGACGTACTTATCCGTTTTCTTCCAGAGCTCCGGCTCGTTCTCGGCGATCCAGTTGCAGGCCGAGGTGCGGTGGAGCATTTCAACGGTCTCCGTCATACCGGCGAGCGCGAAGATCGCCCTGCGTTCTGCCGGGAGCGGCTTCGGGTTTTCGGCGCGGCGCTGATCCATCCAGAGGATGCAGTCGCGCAGCGGCCGCCCGTCCTTGCCCATGCAGACGGTCGTATCGCGGAACACCGTCACCGCGACGCTCGCGGCGCGCGCAAAATCTTCCGGGGACTGATCCTTCAGCCGCTGGGAGACGATGCATATATGCTCAAAATAGAAATCGGGCCGCTGCTCCGCCCAGTTCGGATTGCGGGAATAATAGGGCTGCTCATAAATGTCCTGCGCCGAGCGGACAATGTGTCCGGCAGCATCGAAGAGCATTGCCCGCACGCTCTGCGTTCCGACATCAAATACCAGCGCCAATGCATCGTTCATAGCCTTATGCCTCATTTCCGTGCAGTTTTTTCTTGTTCGGATGGAAGAGCCGCCAGAGCCAGCCGTGCTTCTTCTCCGGTGGGAGCGGTTCCACGGTCTTTTCTCCGAAGTACTCATAGAGCGTGTCGTGGCTCGCCGTGCCGGGGACGGTCTCGGCGTGGGAATAGCTCCCGTCCGGCTGCATCGTCCAGCTCTTCTCCCGGTCAGCGCGCAGCGCGTCGAGAATGGCCAGCACGCCCTCGCGCGTTTCCGGCGTAACGCATTCGATGAACGCCTCAACGCGGCGGCGGGTGTTGCGGTTGAGAAGATCGCCGGAGCCGATGAAAATGTGCTGTTCCGCACCCTCGCCGAAGGCGAAGATGCGCGAATGCTCGAGATACCGCCCCACAACGCTGCGCACCGTGATATTCTCCGTATACCCCGCGACGCCCGGCCGCAGGCAGCAGATGCCGCGGATGAAAAGCTCCGTGCGCACGCCCGCGCGGGACGCGCGGATGAGCGCGGTCATAACGCCGATGTCGTTCATGGAGTTGACCTTGATCGCAATGCGCCCGGCCTCCCCCTTCGCGGTCTCGGCCTCAATGAGTTCCAGCACACGGGAGCGGTAGCTCAGCGGGGCGACCCAGAGCGCTTCCGTCTCCGGCGGCGTCTGGCCGGTGGCGAGCGCTTCAAACGTCTGCGCAGCGTCGCGCCCGACGCGCTCGTCGGACGTAATGACCGAAAGATCGGTGTACTGCTCGCTCGTGACCTCGTTATAGTTTCCGGTGCCGACCTGCGTGAAGTACTGCACGCTCTCGCCGCGCTTTCGCGTGATGAGGCAGAGCTTGCTGTGCACCTTCATCTCCGGCAGGCCGTAAATGACCTGACATCCGGCGTCTTCGAGCACCTCGGAATAGTCAATATTATTCTGCTCGTCAAACCGGGCGCGCAGCTCCAGAAGGCAGAGCACGCTCTTTCCCCTGTCGGCGGCATACGCGAGCGCTGCGGCAACCTTGCTGCTTGCCGAGAGCCGGTAGAGCGTGATGCGGATGGACACGACGTCCGGATCGTCCGCCGCTTCGTAGAGATATTCCACGAACGCGCTCATGCTCTGAAACGGGTACGACAGCAGCAGATCCTTCTTTTCCAGATACGGGAAAAACTCGCCCTTCTGGAGCTTCACCGTTTTCTGGCTGCGGCGCTCGGCGTATTTCATGCCGGGCGCTTTCTTCACGCCGGAGCCGAAGGAGAGGTCGAACGGCAGCTTCGTGGTGAACACGTTGCTCTCCGGGACCTTGAGATCCTTGATGAGCGCTGCGCGCAGCCTTGCGGACGGCTTGCCGCCGATCACGAGACGCACCGGCTGCTGGCGCTTGCGCTTGCGCAGCATTTTTTCCATGCTGGCGCGGAAGTCCGCGTCGTATCCGTGCAGGTCGTCATCGATGAACACGTCGGCATTGCGCGTGACCTGCAATAGGACAGCGTCGCGCACCTCCTGCTTTTTGAAAAGCTGCGGCACAAAGTGGCGCACGAGCTCTGCCGTGAGCATCACCTTCTGCCGTCCGTCCAGCTCCACAACGCGCCACGGCGGGAGCCGCAGCAGCGAAACAAGGCCGAGCCGGAAATCGTCGCCCTTGCCGATCGTCGCCGCCACATATATCTCACGGTTGGCGATGAACGGGAACGGATGTCCCCCGTCCACAACGCGCGGCGAGAGGAGCGGGCGCAGTTCGGAGAAATACTTTTTCGCCACGACCTCCTCGGGCTTCGTCATTTTATGAAAGTCCAGCACGTCGATCCCGGCGTCGCGCATGTCTTCCAGAAGCCGCCGGTAGATGCGCTCCTCGCGCGGCTGCTGCGCGGCGACGGCGGCAAGGATGGCGCTCACCTGCTCGCTGGGCGTGCAGCCGGTCTTTTCATCCCGCTCGTCCGGCAGCAGCGCCGCGCGGTGCGTGAGCGAGCCGACGCGTACCATGAAAAACTCTTCGAGATTCGAGCGGTAAATACCGAGGAATTTGAGCCGCTCCAAAAGCGGCACGGTCGGATCGCCCGCCTGTTCCAACACGCGCCGATTGAATTGCAGCCAGCTCAGCTCGCGGTCGAGAAACAGGCCCGCGGCCTTTGCCTCGGCAAGAAGCTCTGTTTCCGGCTCCGATGCTTCCGGCGCGGCGGGGGCGGTCAGCTCCGGTCCTTTTTCGGCTTGGCACATTCTTTCTTCACTCCTCGGGTGATATGCTCGTTCACCGCCTGCTCCAGCGCGTCCGTCACGATCTGAAGAACGCGGATGCGGGCGTATTTCTTATCCACGGATTCAATGATATGCCAGGGGGCATACGCTGTGCTCGTCTTTTGCAGCATTTCCTCGACCGCCGTTTCATACAGCGGCCACTTTTCGCGGTTGCGCCAGTCCTCGTCGGTGATCTTCCACTGCTTTTCCGGCGTATTCTGCCGCAGCTCAAAGCGTTCGAGCTGCGTTTCCGGATCGATGTGGATCCAGAACTTGAGAACGATCGTGCCGTAATCGGCGAGCTCTTTTTCAAACTCGTTGATCTCGCCGTAGGCGCGCTTCCAGTCGTCCTCGCCGCAGTAGCCCTCGATGCGCTCGACCATGACGCGGCCGTACCAGCTGCGGTCAAAGATCGTCACATGGCCGCTGCGCGGCAGGCGCGTCCAGAACCGCCAGAGATAATGCCTTGCAAGCTCGCCCAGCGTGGGGCTTGCAATGGGGATCACGTCAAAGCCGCGCGGGTCGAGCGGATACGCCAGACGGCGGATGTTGCCGCCCTTTCCGGCGGCGTCCCAACCCTCGTAGCAGATGACAACGGGAATACGCTTGCGATATATCTTATTATGGAGCGCCGCGAGCTTTTCCTGCAGGCGCTTGAGCTCAGCCTTGTATTCCTCCGGGGCAACGCTCTTTGTAAGATCGGCGTCGCGGAGCGAGGGTGTGCCGAGCAGCGGGAAATCGTTCTTCCCCGCCTTGCCGATACAGCGGCCATTTTCCAGACCGTTGTCGATCGCCTCCGTGATGGCGCGAAAGCCCGCGAGCAGGCGCTTTTTCCGGTTCCCGGCGTCAAGAACGTGCCATTCGCCGCAGACGGACGTTTTCTCCATAAACTCGCCATAGGCACGGCGGAAGGCCTTGTACTCCTTGTGCTGCCAGAGATCGTCGCCCGTTACGCGCCACTCGGTATCGATATTCTCGCGCAGCTCCGCGATGCGCGAGAGCTGTTCCTCGCGCGAAATATGCAGAAAGAGCTTCACAACGATATATCCGTTGTCGCGCAGCTGCCGCTCAAAGATGTTGCACGCATCCACGCGGCGCTCGTATTCCTCCGCGGTGATTTCCCGGCGCAGGTATTTATAGACGCAGTCCTCCATCCAGCCGGTGTCCATAAAAAGGAACTTGCCGTTTTCCGGCAGCGGCTCGAAGAACTTCCGGAGGAACGGATAGCGCTCCTCGTTCTCCGGCACGCGCTTATAGACCGCCACGCGGTAAAACCGCGGGTCCGTCTCGCTGATGAGCTCGTTGATGAGATGGCCCTTTCCCGCGCAGTCCCAGCCCTCCACGAGAACGACCACCGGCAGCTTTGCCGCCATGACACTCTGCTGCTGCGCCGCGAGCCTTTCGCGGAGGCGGCGGATCTCCGCCTTACGCTGGTCTTTATCGAGTCCGTCGTCCGCCGGTTTAAAATCGTGAAGCATATATTTGCGCCTCCGAAAGAAGAATTCCGTTTCTTTTTAGAATATCACACTGCGTTGTATCTGTCAAAACCTGCCGGGTCTTTCCCAAGTCAAAACGGCCTCCCTGCGGCAAGGCCGTGGGGAGACCGTCTGAAGGCATGGATTATTCCGCTTTTTCCGCCGCTTCCGCGCTCTGCTCCGCCGCTTTCTCGGCGTCAAGGCTTTCACGCTCCATCAGGCGCGGGTCGGCAAGGTATTTTTTGATCTGCGCAAACGCCTGCGCCATATAGTGGCCGCTGGCGATGCGCTCGTCCATCACGACGCCGAGCGGCATGCACCGGTCAAAGACGATGCCGTCCTTGGTGCGGCGCGGCACCTCGCGCATGTTGCCCATGGTGATGGCAATGCTCGTCGTGCCGAACTCATACACATGGTGGTAGATGTGGTTCGTGCGGATGCTTGCGAGATTTGAGATGAGAAGGCTCGCGTGGAACGGCGTCAGATCGATGAGCGACTGTGGCAGAAGGCCGTGGTTATCCAGAAACCGGATCAAGCCGATGATCGGCGGCAGGAGCCAGCGCAGCTTCGTCGTGAGGATCTTCATCGCCGTATCAAAGGAGTTGGCCTCGCCGACCTGTCGGTTCTGGTCGATATAGCCGGTGATCTTCGCCTGCACGTCGAACACGTCATCCGTAGGCACGAGATCAATCTTTGACATCGTATCGCTGCCGTCCGGCTTGAGAACGACCATGGACACCTTGATGTCCTTGTGCTGGTAAATGTTATGTCCTTTGATGAAGCGGTTGAGCGCGGGGTACTTTTCCAGCGTGTGGAGATACGCCGTGAGCACCAGCGCGAGATGGCTGATCTGCTTTCCCTCTTTCCGCTTTTCGTTCATATAGGCGCGCATGGGCATTTCCGGAATGTCCAGCGTGATCATGTTCATGGCATCATACCGCTTTGTGAGAAAATACGGGATGAGATAGTACATGGGGTCTTCATTTTTTACAAGGATTCCGTCCGGACGCATTGTTTTTCCTCGCTTCCCTGAATGCATAAAAATTTTGATGAAATTATACCGCCCGCGGCGATTTTTGTCAATATTTCGTCGAGCGGTTCATGGCAAAAAATGAATTTTTTGTTAATTCGGCGGAAAGTTCACGACTTATTTACGATTTCGTATTAAAGTCTATGAAAGAAGCGGGCGTTGGAATGCCCTTTTTTCCCCGGAGGTCTTTTTTATGCAGCGTGGTTCCCCCAACCGAAATTTTACCGCCTTCATGGCCGGCCGGTACGGCGCAGATGCGCTCGGCCGGTTTCTTTCCGTATGCGGATGTATATGCATTCTCGTCTCCGTCGCTGTGCGCGGGAAGAGCGCTTTCTTCTCCGCCGTATTCTCCGCAGCGGCGCTCGCGCTGCTCATCTGGTGCTATGTGCGCATTTTCTCGCGGAAGGTCGCAGCCCGGAGCGAGGAAAACCGGAAGTATCTTTCGTACCGGAACCGCTTTTTCGGCTCGTTCCGGCTGCTCAAAAGCTGCTTCCGCCAGAGAAAGGAGTATGCTTTCTTCCGCTGCCCAAGCTGCAGGGAGGTCGTGCGCGTCCCGCGCGGCAAGGGAAAGATCCGCATCACCTGCCCGCGCTGCGGCTATGCCTTTGAAAAGAAAACATGATTAATAAATCGCCCTCCGATACAGAATGTGATCTGTATCGGAGGGCTTTTTTTACTTATTGAAGTTGTCGTCTAGGAGACGGAACGTTTCGCTGAAGCATCGGTTCAAAACCAGCGTATCCAGCATAGCACAAACGACTTTGCAGCCCCGCTCGATCCACTGTCCAACTTCTTCCTTCAGAAGTTCTGGCGTAGGAGCAAGCGGCACACACATCACCGGTATCCCTCTTTTCTGCGATGCTTTCACAACCTTCGTCAGCGCAGCAATCACTTCCGGATGATCCCATTTTCCAGGATATCCCAGAGAATGTGACAGATCAAAGGGTCCAAGAACGACCATATCGATGCCGGGAACATCCAAAATACTTTCGATATTATCCACACCCTTGCGGCTTTCGATCAGGGGGCAGAACATCGTATTCTTGTTGGAATATTCCACATATTCATCCCAACTCCTGTTTCCGCCGAGAACGTTATATGCTCTCGATCCAGGGCACGCACCTCGGTTTCCCATCGGAGGATACTTCATCCGGGCGGCAAGAGCTCGAACTTCGTCTGCCGTTTCCATCTCCTGCGCAATGAGACCGCCCATACCGGCATCCAACAGCACATTCAGCATACCCGTGTCCGCAGTGCTGCGGAGACGAACCAGCGGAGTTATTCCAAACGCCTGCGCTGTACGAATGAGTTCGATGCACTGTGTCATGTCAATGAGCCCATGTTCGCAGTCGATCCACGCAAAATCAAAGCCGTTGCGCGCCATCAGTTCCACATGATCTACCGACGGGATCTGCACAACACCGCCTACCGAGATTTTTCCTTTGGTTAGAGATTGATTGATTTTATTCATTTTGACTCCTCATTCACTTTTGGATATTTTGTTTTCTTTATGCTTTTGTGCCAGCTTGATTGGCGCAAAGACTACGATTGGCAACACCAGTGAGAAAATGCACAGGTAGTTTGCAATCGGAGCAAGAAGCTTGAGCGTGCTTGCCATGCCAAGAGGCGCAAAAAAGGCAAAAATCACCGCAAAAAGAATATACACAATAGAGTTACGCGTACGCTCGGATTCAATCTTCTTGGGCAGATACGGGGAAAGCTGCGCTCCGATTGTCACGAGGCAGGATGCCCCCGTAGAAATCAGCGCCAGAAACAGAAGAATAAGATAAATCTCCGTAAAATGCGGTATTCCGGAAAGGTTCACAACATAGGCTGCTGGGATGCTTTCCAGACTTGCTGCCGGAGAATATGCAAGGATGGCAAATGTTGGAAGAATGAAAGCGGAAGCGTTCAGGACAAAGCCAATTCCAAGCATCTCTCCAACATCCTTAGCCGTCGTCAACTTTTTTCCGGACATAATAAGAATGGGAAGAAATCCGACATAAAGTCCAATAAAGCTCAGCGCCCACCAAAGCATTTTTCCAACGCTTGCCGTTTCCGGCATCCACCGGGAAGCCACAACAGTTTTCAAATTTTCTGCACCGCCGTTAACAAGCGTAACAACATAGCACACGGTCAAAATGACAAACATGGCAAGGCACATCCAGGACTGCAGTTTCTTGAACACTTCCAGTCCGAAGAAAACCACCAGAATGCACAGCACCCCAACGATAAGTCCTCCAACGATTGGGCTGAGATTGGTATACTGCGATACAATCGTGCCGGCACCGGCAAATGCCATGGCAGAGGACAAAATCATCATGTAAAAAACCGTTATATTGGCCAACGGAGTCAGGAACTTCTTCAAAACAGAGTTGCCATAAAAAAGATTATAAAGCTGTGTATGATTTTCCAGATTATACTCTCTTGCTGTCTCCATGCCGATGTAATAAAGCGCGAAGAGAATAAGCAGTGCAAGAACAGAGGCCGCAGCAGCACAATACCCGCCTTTCTGAATAAAATAGAGCGCAACCGTCGCGCCGGACGCAACCCCTGCTCCCAGTACGCCACCGAACTGTGTTGATGCAACCGCAAATTTTTCTTTAAAGTTAACGTGATTTTTCATATTACCCTCCTCTTATTATTGGTATTCCGGAAATTCCAATTTGGTATCTAGAATATACCACTTATAGTATGGAATGTCAACCAATTTATCGCCTGCTCCGGATAATTTCTTCGACTTCGTCGTGTTGACGAACGGAATGTTTGAAGATATAATATATAGTTATAATCAATTGAAAAAGGGATAATTCGTAATGAAAGAAATCAAACCTGTCGATCTGGTAACTGTACCGGAACTGGTAACAAAAAGTTTATTGGAGTATATATTAACCAATTCTCTTTCGGTAGGTGATCGCCTTCCCAGCGAGCGTAAAATGGCAGAGACCTTATCCGTAAGCCGGGTCTCGTTAAAAAAAGCGATTGACATTCTCCGACATTATGGCATTCTGGAAACTCGTCCGCAGAGCGGCAGCTATATAAAGGACATCAGCGAGATAAGCAAATTCAGCAGCGATTCTTCCGTAAGGAGAAGCTATTCTGCTAGTGACATAATGGAATGGCGCGAATGCCGCGCCAGCGTTGAACCAGCAACCTGTCGACTCTGTGCTGAGCGAATAACCACACAGGAGTTGACAGAGCTCGAAGCTTGTCTGAACAAAATGGTTGACAGCTACAATCAGGGAGATATTCCTGCTTTCGTTCTGGAAGACTTCAATTTTCACTATTACTGCGTTCGTTTCACGCATAATGCTTCGCTCTTCCGAATGTATCGGGAATTTTGCGGTGATTTCTACCAGTGGCTGGTTTCCTGCTCTGAGCCATTTTTCCGCGAAATATACGACGACTCCATGATTCAGCACAAGGCGATGTTCGAAGCTATCCAAAATCATGACCCGGATCGGGCAGAAGAGATTTCCCGGAAGCACAATCGAATGTCTCTCAGCGCCTGGCGCAGCTTTAAGCCTTAAAGTATTCCTGTCCCATCAATCCTATCGAGCACATCATCCGCCGCAGAGCTTATAATATCACAGCTGCGGCAGGCTCCCTGGGGCCGGCTGTTTTTTCTATCCCCTTCAACGCCTCGTTTTTGTTTACCATAATATTGTTAACTTAAATAGCGCTTGCGCGGCTGTTATTTCTTGGGTATAATATAAAAAATATAGAATCAAAGGAGAAAGCTATGGCCGCAGACGGAAAAAGAAAAACGACCGGCGCGCTCGGTGTTGTTTTGGCGCTGGCGCTGACGGTCGTCGTCGCGGGTGGTGCTGCATACGGTGCG
>ERZ780226.473-NODE-473-length-36761-cov-16.550155_pt1 | contig 36761 bp, 34 predicted proteins | sample MGYA00511165_ERZ780226 | MGnify/ENA primary metagenome ERZ780226 (study PRJEB29588, sample SAMEA2152373) | human gut metagenome | biome: human gut; feature: human-associated habitat; material: faeces | place: Denmark | collected 2008/2010 ...
GCTGCTTATCCTTCAGGAACTCCTGGTTTACTGTTGTGATTTCCAACTCACCACGGGCAGAAGGCTTGAAACCTCCTTTTGGCTAAAGGGAGGCAGAGCATTTCGATAACGCATACCCTCCAATCACCCCATAACATACTAGCGGTATCAAAAAGGCAATCGCCATGCTGCCCGTAGTATCCGCTATATACCCCATGATTACTGGAGCAACCGCACCACCCACTATCGTCATGATAAGCAACGAAGAGGCAAGTTTGGTCTTTGTACCCGCATCCCTCAATGCCAGCGAGAAGATAGTCGGAAACATGATGCTTTCTCCCAGATACAGGGCGAAGAACGCAATGAGAGATAAAGTTCCGTTACATACCACCACAATCAATGTGGCAACAAAGGTGAGGATGGCACAGACCAGCAGCACCAGCCTTGGCTGGATATAATTCATGATGACACCACCAGCCAACCTGCCGATAAAGAACAGACCCATTCCACCAAAGGCGAGATACAGACTGGCAGTCTGCTTCTCTATATGAATACTCTCCTCGGCATAGTTGATGAAGAAACTGTTCACACCCGTCTGGGCAGCCACATAGAGAAACAAGGTCAGCATACCGAAACCGAATGCCATCACTCGCATCGGCTTTTCCTCCACCATCTCGTTCGTATCCGCCTCATGCGCTCTCCTTGGATCAGGCAACTTGATCCTTGACAGGACCAGTGCCACTGAAAGCACGAAGATACCCACCAGAGCATAAGGAATGGCGATGTTGACACCCGAGAACAGAAGCTGTCCGCCAACCAACGGTCCTACAATCCAGCCGATACCATTGAGCGACTGCGACAGGTTGATTCTGCTCTCCGCCTTGTCAGGATGTCCCAGTACCGTAGTATAAGGATTCGCACTCGTTTCCAGACAGGTCAGTCCGCATCCTATCACAAACAGCGACAGAACGAAGAAGTAGAAACTGTTGATCCTGCTTCCCGGTATGAACATCAGAGCACCGATACCGAAGAGACCCAGACCTGTTATCACTCCCCTTCTGTAACCCCACTTCCGGATAATCCATCCGGCAGGCAGTGCCATCAGAAAGTAGGCACCATAGACAGCAGCCTGCGTCAAGGCCGACATCGCCTTGCTGATATGGAACGACTCCTGGAAATGCGGATTCAGCACCTCCAGGATGCCATGGGCAAATCCCCACATGAAGAAGAGACTGCTGATGATGAGGAAGGGCACCAGATAGTTATGCCCTTCGTATCTGAAGATGAATGGCTTCGTCATGATTCTCTGCAAATTTAAGACTGTCCTTTACTACCAGTGCCAGATAACCACCGCCACCGGCTCCCGGCATCTTCCATGCCAGAACCTCCTCCATGCTGCTGTAGCGGTCAATCATCGGCTGCACACTCGCCTCCGGTTCTATCACACCGTTGATAGACGGATTCACCATACCCGGGAACATCGCAATCTGGGCCTCGAAAGATGCCCTGTATGCTGCCGCAAAGGCATCGAGGTCGTGCGCAAGAATCGCCTTCCAGCAGGCATCAGCCGCATCAGCCAGCGCCTTCACCTTCTCAGGCGTGATATCCTTACCTTCCACCACACTGCATCCCGGCCGTCTCGGTTCCATCGGAATCATCACCAGATGGTCTTCCAGGAAACGGAGAGTCATCTCATCCTGCGTACTCTCAATCTTCTCCGGCCAGAAATTGTTGTCATAATAATGACGCACCAGACCGGGAACACAGATACCGATAGAATCCTGGGCACCCGAGATGATACCATCGTGACGCTCCGGATTGTTCTCGAAACAGAATACCAGTCGGGCGAGCATCTCCGGATCCATCTTCGGCAACTTCACCGGCCATATCTTCTGAATCATCTTACGGGTAGAGGTAGACAGACCACAGCGGTCGCGCACCTCAAAGGTCGGTTCCAGCGAGATGGTAATCGCCCATCCCGGATGATAGTGACTCACATAAGGCTGGTCAATCCAAGTACCAGCCAGATCCAGACGGGTAGGAATCCCTGCCTCCTGTGCCGAATTATCAGATACGTTCGATAACGCCTTCTTCAAGTCAGAAGAAGACCGTGCCTTCAAACCAGCATGAGGCGTGCGCTGAAGTTCGACATATTCGATACCCCTTTCCTTACAGATCCTACGTTTCTCATCAGACCCACCTTCAGCGTTCACCACAAACACATCCGGTTTCACCTTATCAAGAGTTGGCAGGAAATCGATCACTCCGCTTCCCTCATTGATATACGCCTCCTTCACCGCCTTGATATTCTTGACCATGAATAGCCTTTCCTCCTGCGGAAACATAGGCTTGCGATGCTTATACTCCAGATAAGTAGCATCCGATCCGATACCCACATACAGGTCACCATACCGTGATGCCTGCTGGAAAAACTCCACATGACCAGAATGTAGCAGGTCATAGCAACCGCTTACAAAAACTTTTTTCTTCATTATGATTATCATTGATAATCGAAGTGCAGATTGTCATCCTCATCTAGCTGATTACCTATCTGCATCTCGACAAACATAAACAGAGTTATTTCAATTGATTATTTAATTAATTCATTTTTTATATTTTAGCCTCCAGAAGAAGTGCCATATCCTAAACAAAGGCTCGCATAGAGCCTCAGCAGGAAAATACCTCACGAGTCTTATATCCCGATACACCCTTTGGAGATTATGCCCGAGCTGTGATCTCCCAAACCGATTCCGGGCATCATGCTTTCCGAAGTTCCCGGCTTCCAGCACCTCATTCAACACAAACTTACCATACTTCTCATTCGGATGAACAATAAGCCGAGAGGCAGGCATGCCGAACACCTCCTGCATGATATACATAATGACACCAGCAAACTTCCACAATCCCAACTCCTTCAATTCCTTCTGCACCCTATCGATAGCTGCAGAAGAATTGGCAGCAAAAGAAGAGAGAGCAGTAGCAGTTGCAGAAGTCATATCCCCAATAGCATCCCGGCGGTCCCATCCCGCACAATTTGGCGAGACCTTTGATGGTCCGCCATCCTTAGAGCGTAGCGGTTCCGAGCACCGAGAAGGTGCGGTTACATCCCCGCTTCCTGAGGAAGAGGGGCTTGGGGAGAAAGTGGAACTCCCTTTGGAAAGGGAGACGGAGGGATTCGAAGAATTTTGATAGACTTTATAAAAGTCGCAGATCACAAAGTAATAATCCACCAGCTGCCTTAACCCAATCCCCTCATTCATCAGATGCGAGAAAATATGAGTCAACTGGAAGATGAGATTGAATTCCGCTGTCGGAATTGCAATCTCCCCTTGTTCCCCCAACATCACCCGATGCGAGAACTGCTCCTCCTTCACCATCCCATAATATTTCTGAAGTTTTCTGTTATGCCGGAAGCACAGCAGGAAGCTAGGCCGATAATGCACTTCAACCTCCACACCCTTATACGATGGGAACTCGATGTGGTGATAGCACGCCTTTTCATGAGGCGAGATAGAGCGGACAAAGGAGATAACCCGTTTATCTCCACCTTCCACCCAGATATCAATATCGCCAGGAGTCCGGGAATAAGGATTCGGATACATCAATGCATTTCCCAGCCCTTTCAGGATACAGGTTCTGAATCCCTTTTTCCGGAACCACTCAGAAACCTGGATGGCAGCATCGTTCAGCCGCACATTCGCTTTCTCCAACATTTGGCTTTCCGCCATCCAATGGAGCAGCAACTCCTTCTCCATCCCTACATGTTCCGCAGGCAACTTCTTGATACCATCAAAGAGAACACCCACCAGGCATTGCTTCTTGGCAATAGCATACAGCTCCTTCCAATCCGCATCCTTTAAGGAAGAAGGAATCTCAGAGTCCGAGCCAATGCAGAATCTTAGGAAATCAAAGAAAATCTGAAGTTGTTTCTTCACAAGTTACTCTTTCGTCATGTTCCAGAGGAACAAGCTATTACCGATGATATATCTTCTCCACATACGCTTAGGCTCCTTGATCAAGCGATAGAGCCATTCCAAGCCGTGCTCCTGCCACCAGATAGGTGCACGCTCTACGGTACCAGCGAAGAAGTCAAAGACGGCACCGATGGTACCCACATGACAATGGATGTTCAACTCATTCCAATGAGAGTACGTCCACTTCTCCTGCTTAGGAGCCGTCATACCGATCCAAAGCAAATCTGGGTTGGCAGCATTGATGGCATCAATGATAGCCTTGTTGTCCTCATCCGAGAACTCAGGCTTATAAGGAGGCGAATAAGTCACCACCTTCAGATGAGGATAATCCACGGCAGCACGCTTCACAATCAGGTCGAGCACCTTCTGCGAACTACCCATAAACATCACCGTACCACCCTTTTTCTCCAATTTGTTCATCTCGAAGAAAAACAGGTCCCAGCCAGCTATTCTTTCCTTAGGCTGACTCTTAGCCTTAATCCACTTGCACGCCTTTACGATACTCACGCCATCCGGAATCAACACATCACCATTTGTCAGAGCATCAGCAAAGAGCTGATCCTTCTTTGCGGTGTTAAAAGAATGTGCATTTACTGTGTTTATGAGCAATTTGCCCTCTGGTAATGAGGCTAGTTCCGCCTTACTACCCAAAATTGTTAATGTTTTTAGTCGAAACATAACTGTATTTCAAATTATTTTGTTATCTTCGCAGCCATAAACTACGGGTTCCATCAGAATCCCATCATTTCATGAACAAGAAACAATGGTTATGACATACGATATTAATACTATATATACGAAGTATAAGCAGCTTACGAAAAAGCAACGTCAGCAACTCCTTGCGGCTCTTCAGTCGCAAGGCATCAACATTGTGAAAATCGAAGCCTACGAATATGCTGATGCCCCAGGCATCAAACATCTGTTTTTCTATTTTGCAGAGAATAGCAGGAAAGCTATTCCCTACTTCATGCTAGATAACGATATTTGGGAACAAATCCAATTATTCATTATACAAGATGTAAGATAGAATGGAATCTTTGGCTACATGAATAATCATTTACTTCCATCAATAGCAATTCCCCAATAAGAGCATAAGGATTTTAGCCCATCGTCATCTTCATGCTGTTTAGTCAAAGCAGATAACTTATTTGTAAAGTCTGACGTATCATCCGCCTTCTTCATCATCTGTTTTACAATACTCTTGTTTTCTGACACCAGTTTTAATATTTCTGGGTCATCCAAAAATTCTGAACGTAGAATCTTATTCAAAGACTTTTTAGAGCCTTCCAAATTACCATACAAGAAAAGCCATTTACCAAAGTACCTCAATTTGTCTTTATTGACACAAGAGTTATTAACAAAGATATCTCTCACTTCCTTGAAGACTATAGAACAGTCATATCCCATATCGTTCAAAATCGTGATTGCTTTTTCTGTCAATTCATTCGATATCGAAGTATCAGAATTACCCAGTGCATAACCACGCATAATCTCCTTGAAAGCATCAATATAGAACGCAAGTGACTTTGGATGATAAACGCATAACAATTTAAAATTATAGTCATTTGAGACAAGACTATGTTTCCATGCTTCTTGATCTAGAGATTCAAGATACTCCTCGACCATTCCTAAACAATGCTTAGAAATTTGAAGATCCGAGGATTTCTTCATATCCCCAACGAGACTAATAGACAACGATGGAACATCTTCCAACGTTACAGAAGAAATATATTTTTTCCAATCGTTGAATCTAGTAAGAATGACATGCGATTCTAATTTTAAGTTCTCATGTATAGTATCATAATTCACCAATGCCTTTTTTACATTCATAGTTGAAACGCCATACTTACTTGTAGTCAGTTTTCTTGCAATATCAGCAACATACTGCATTGCACTAAAGTCATCTAATTGAAGCAACAAATCGCCATAACAAATATAGTATTCTATGCAGCTTGAAACTTTCTCTGTTTGTTCTTCTGTCAAAGTTCCTATACTATTTTGCAAGTATCCCCGTATATATACATTGCCACTAGAATATCGAGAAATTGCCATACCCAAAACATCTGGATACAATTCATCATCTTTTGACAACGCATTAAGCATATTGTAAATATCATTATCATTAAGATAGATAGAAATATCAATTGGTCTATTATTCTTAACTATTTCTTTCAACCTATAAAGCAGTTTAGTTTCAATTTGAATATTCGAGGTATTCTCAGCAACTAGCTGCTTAATTTGTTCTTTATATCTTGGAAGTTCTACCTCATTTTTCAATAAAGGATAGAGTTTCATATCTGCGAGTTTATTTACATCTAAATTCACAAGGTAATCATCCATTTTTTCATCTTCTACCACAAGACCATACTCCTCGAAATTATCTTTTCTACTTTCTACTAATTGCAAGTATTGTTTTGGTGAAATAATTGTCTTACGGTCCGATATTTTTCTATCTTCTTCGGAAATAAACTCATGTAATTTATCAATACCATTTATGTAATTTTGCAAATCAAAGCCATCATAGATATTAGCATGATAAACTGTTAGCAAGTGCGCATAATATTCTTTTTTCTCCGATATATGCTTTAGCAAAATACCATGATATTCCTCGTATTGTTTATCTCGCGTTGCGCTTCCAGGGTTACTCCTCATATACAAAGCATCCCATATTAAAGACGCTTCATGAGAACTATTATCTCCGAAATGCTTCTCTAATGCCAAGGCTGCATTCTCTATGTTAGATACCTCAGTTATTGAATGATTCAAGATTTCCCAATAATTTGCATTACCTCTCAATTGATCAAGAACTTTCACGTTGTTATCATCCAACTCTGCAGTCACCTCTCTAGTAAAGACCACATCCATAGCTTTATCCAAAGAGAGTTGATAATACAAAGAAGATATATTGCTTGCCATGTTTTCATCATCAGAATACAGAAAATTCAATCCTTGCAAATACGATGGATTCAATATCTCTTCAAGAGGATTCTCTATGATTTTACTCCTTCCAAAGATATACAATGCAATATATTTATCATCAATTCTCTCATCACATAAATTACGAATGGTGACAAACTGATTGATAAAGGCAATTATTTTGCGAGGACTTTGCTCTTTGGTCAACATATCATACACTTGCAAAACACTATAATCCACAATAGCACTATTGCCAAAAGCCTCTTTCCATCTATCTTTGAAATAATGCATCCAACCAGACAATATTGGAGGTGGAACAGTATAGACTATGTAGAACGTTTTGTTAATAAAATCATCCCCATATACAGTTATAGCATTATCCTTACCATCACACTGTCTAACCAGATTCTCAGATTGAAAGGCATTACGTATATGCAATCTATCGAATGGAACTATGATTCTTATATTTGTATATTTCTCCTCTGAAAAACAAGAATGAATTGCAGCCCAAAGTTCTTGTACTTTCTGCTTGGGCAATCGATCCATGTTGTCAATAACCAAAACTAAAACGATGCCATTATTTTGTTTCAGCCCATCATCTATTTCATGTATCCATTCTTTGAATTGTCTGCTAGAAGGTTCCTTTTCAGAAATTGTTTCAAACTTAGTCTCTTCTTTAATATCATCTTTATAGATCAAAAAAAACTCAGAAAGGCATTTTTCCCATGTAAAAGCTTGCTTGTATTTATCTTTCATCTTTCCATAATGACGATACCCGAAAAAGCCATAAGCTGCGACATAAGGTATAACTAAAACAGCTTGCTTTAACCATTCTACAGAAACCAAAGAAGCAAGATGAGTAACAAAAGGTGTCAGTAAGATTGAGAACATACTAACTATAGTACCTATTCCTATTGCAGGAATCGTTTTTGTACTCGTATGTTTCTTCTTTGCTAAAAGATTCTCCAAACTATCCTTCCAACTATTTTCATTTAAAATAGGCGTCTGCCCTTTCACTAAGTCAGAAGTAAGTTCTTCAAGTATCGTTCTTCTCTGAAGATCGGTTTGATGTCCCCAAGCATCATAGGTAAAGAAATGATACTTGCCTCCATTCGTACCAATAGACAGTTCTTTTTGTATCATTCCAACAAGGTTGGATTTACCAGAACCCCATCCTCCATCAATACCTATAATGGTGCAATTATCATCATTGCGTATCTCATCGGAAATTTCTATAGCCAACTTTCGATGAGCACCACCTTCAAAAAGGTCATCATTACAAGGAACTTTACTTAAAAGTTTACCTTTTCTCATTGTTTTCATTTATTGAATCTTCAAAAGTTATATTTAACCAGCTTCTTCTCCTTGCAGATATCTAACATTAGACAAGAAACCACTTTATCAAACATTTCATTTAACCAAGCTTTTCTGCTTGTTTATATATTGTGAGAGCAGCCTATCGATGTTGTCAAACCGTTGTAGGATTATCTTCTTACTATCTATCATCGATGAAAATTTATCATAGAAAAATGTTTTTAAGTCATCACATTCCAGACTGATAGCATTTACTATATCATTATCTTCTATCAACGGAAAAATCTGATTCATATCTTGAATTAGCGCAGACAATTTTCCGAACAATTCTGTCATATTGCGACCTTTGTTCCAATTTGCTCCTCTAGAAATCGTTATAAAGTTTTTAAGTTCACTATGGAAACGCTCTGAATAACTGAATATATCAAACATATGCATAAAACTTCGGGTTTCCTCCTTATATACCTTAGCGGACTTTGCTTGACAAAAAGAATAAAAAGCACAAATAATAGAAATTACAGTTACTATTGTATTAACGTTGGTCGCATCTATCATATTCTTCCAAAAGTTCCAATCCATATTCTAATTTTGAAGAAAAATAGTCTATTTCATCATAACTCCAGCCCTTTTCTGTTTGTAGCCACTCCTCAAAATCGCTAATTGACAGATCTTCCTTGTTTTTATGCAAAGCTATCACAAAATTCATCCATCGTTCCTGGTCATGGGGATGATGTGATAAAGGAAAAGCATCGACCCATAGGAAAAAAGCATTCCAAGAAAGAGGGATCTGTTCTTCAAGAGTATAACTTTCCTGATTAGTATAGACCTTATATTTTCCTGCATTAACAGGAGTCAAAACACTATCGACAAAATACTGCAAAATCTTATTATATACTTCTTTGTCTAAAGAAGAAAAGCCACTATCTTGTGTTGGTACAATATTCACGATTGACAAAGTAAAAATGCCTTCCGTTTTATATACCGATAGTACCAATCTCACTTTAGGCAATTCAATCTTATAATCTCTATATCGTTTCATATTTCACTTCAATAATCTACTAAATAAATAACTCATAAATTCATTGAAACAATGTAACATATTCGATGGCGTTTTTCACCCTTTGAGACAATCATTCAGGATATCAACCATCGACTCCTCAAACTTTCTGAGAGTGAATTTATCCTGGAACTTGCGATAACCATTTTCTCCCATACGATCGGATTCCTCCGGATGCTCTATGAAGTATTCCAGCTTATCAGCTAGAGTTTGGAAATCATGCTTCTCTATCAGGAAGCCAGTCTCTTTATCATCTATGATACCAGGAATACCACCCTCTGTTGTAGAAATACAAGGCAGATGATGCTGCATAGCCTCCAACAATACCAGAGGAAAACACTCATTGTGATAGAAGGTTGGGAAAACAAATACGTCAGCAGCTGCCCAGAACTCATCCTTCTCCTTGCCATACTTGCCACCATGGGCAAAACAGACATCTTCCAAATGAAATTCCTTCATCGCATGGAAAAACATATCTTCGGTTATATCGCTCCATTTTCCAACGAAATAAAATTCTACAGGCAAATTCTTTTCATGCAGGATCTTTGCAGCTTCCACTATAGTCCAAACACCCTTTTCAGCAATCATATTGCTAAGAAAGAGTACATTCATCTTATTATTTTTCATTCTTCTGGTATTCCGTTAGGACAAACAAATACATCTTCTCTTTTTACATACTTCATGACATCACTATATAAACATTCAGACAAGAGAATCACCTTGATACCCTTAAAGAATCGCTGGTATAGCATATTATCTAAAAGTCTGTTTTGGCGAGTTGCAACGCCCTTATTATGATAATGTACAACCACCTGATATCCCATCCGCTTAATCATCTGGACCACGATATAGTCTTTATAGAAGGCACCGCAACAGGCATTTGGTGTTACATACACCAAGTCTGGGTTGATTGTCTTCAAATTCCTACGGATTTTACGCAGCAACGCATAAAAATCAATCAACTTTCGGATTCCAACCTTACCAATATCTTGCAGATTCTTAGCCGTGGTAAGATTGATGTAATGACTATCAAACTTATCATTAATCAACTTACTGTCATGGATATATTGCCCCACCATTGCTGCACCATGCACAGGAGGCGGCATATGCATAATAAATAAAATCTTTGGTTTCATCAATATTAGCATCCTAAATAAATATTCTTGTATAATATTTCATATTCCTTTTGCATCTTCTCCAATGAGAAATGCTCTTGAGCATACTTATATGCCTTATCCGCTAACTCTTTATAATCAAAAGATAGCAATTTATTCTTGTACAAATCTATGTAATCGGCAACATTATTGTCCATAACCTTCAAAGGCCAATCCTCCGGGAGAGTTTCATTGACACCAGCACACCAATTTACAATAATTGGCGTTCGAGTTAATGATGCCTCAACAGAAATCAAGCCAAAGCCTTCATAATTAGAAGGCATAAACAAGAAGTCAAAAGCCCCCATATATTGAGACAAGCCATAGACCTTATCGTATAGAGATACAAATTCCAGACTTCCCAATGATTCTTCTACCTTTTGTTTTAAAGAGCCACTACCTACAATATGAAAATGATAGCGTCCATCATCCTTCAATGCGGTAACAACTGCAATCAATTGGTCGATACCTTTTTGGTATTCCAATCTCCCTGCAAACAAAACATTCACTTTCCCCTTAACTAAATGAGGAAAAGCTTTCTGCTTCATTTCTTTTACCCCATTGTATATCAACGGAATATGATGCTGTCCATACGTTTTTTCATAAACATTACGTACAGCTTTGGATATGGCAACGTTACATTTATGTTTCAAATAGAAACGTTCCACCATACTACCTATTCCTTTCCAATCATTCCACAATTCTGTATTATGAATTGTTCGCACATATCTGGTCTTTATCCAGAAAAACAGCCAAGACAGCTTTCTAAACAGCCACAATGCCAAATCAGGAATTTCCGTATGTGAATGAATGATATTCGGTCTGTATTTCAGATAAATAAAAGAGAACCACAAAGGAAAAAACAAAATGGCCAACTTGCTATGAGATATAGGAGAAGTATGATACATAATGCCATGTTCCTCCAATTCCTGTTTCATTTTTACCGAAAACTCAGAAGTTCCCTTAGTTACTTCCACTAAATGATACTCACAATTTTTGGTTTGAGACTCAGCAATATTAAACGCAACTCGTTCTGCTCCACCAACATCCAAATGGGAAACTATATGAAAAACTTTTAACTTACAACGATTCATTTCTTATATAGCTTGGTAAACAAAACACGCTTGACATTTCTAACAACAGCATCTTTCAATCTTACATTGATAACATATTTTTTATCAAAAGATGTACTTTCTATTTTAAGAGGTGGATTTGTTATATCATAAAAAGGCTTTTTAGTATGGACATCATAGAACAAACTTTTTTCTTGCATATTATGATTTGCCCCAGCAACACCTCTGTCGGAACACAGATTTTCCAAAGGAGTTATACAATAGCCATTTTTATGTTCCATATTATACATAAAGATACCATCCCAAGGATTATACTTATCTATTTGCTTATATATTTTATTAAATATATACTTATGCCAATAAGCTATTATATTTGAATGCCAAACCTTTTTCAAAGTTTTTTGTTTTCTCTTTAACGGCCATTCGGACATATTTTTGTCTAAAGACTTCCAAACTCGTCTCCATGAAGCCCATCCATAAATATCCATATTGTGAGAAAAGAAATAGCTACAATTAGCAGGATTATATTTAGGTGCCCCATTATTTCCACTGATAATCCAAACTTTACCATTATTACTATATTGTGGTATAAGTTTATCGATATAATCAAAAAAAGCTAATGATGCGACAACGTCCTCTTCGATAACACAAGCAGATTCCTCATTATCAAAAATCCAGTCTATAGCTCCCCAAATACTCGTAAAAACATCCACATACTCTTCTCTAAACCAAGTTTTCACTTCACAATCCCAGTCAATTTGCTTAACATAAGATCTAACTTCCTCGTTTCTGGCGACCTCATCTGGTCTATCAGTACGAGCCTTATTACTATAAAAGTACAATTTCTTAGGTTGTGCTTTTTTTATTGCAGCAAACGATTGACTCGCATACTCTGGTCGAGCAAACGTTATATATAATACAGGAGTTTCAACCATAATTATTTCATTTTTTATTTAAATCTTCTTTCTATATTCTCAAATACCTTATGTACAGGTACACAAGTTAACAGAGACAACATAACAGCGACCACTATATTAAATATGTATCCATAATGACACACTCCCTTTATAATAAACCAATAGTAAATATGCAATATATATAGTTCCAGCGTATATTTTCCTAACCAATTAAATAAAGAAAGTACAATCTTGGCATTATACTCCATCAATAGTTTGAAAATAAAACATGCCAATAATATTCCAAACATGCAATGCATAATGAAAGTTATTCCATATACCTGAGTATCTACAAAGTACAACAATGCAGTTACAAAGCATATTCCAAACATCGCTTTTTTGCTCAGTCCAATAGATTTCCGAGACAAATCGCCCAATAAAAAAACAACATAAAACATTGGCAAGGGGGTCAATCCTATACTCAAATTATCATAATAGGTAGGAAAGTAACATTTTATACAATAGCAAAACAAAATTGATATTCCTAACAATATAAGGTCTCTTACTATTGTTTTAGTAGTAATATATGCTGAGATTTTGCAAATGGGGGGGGGTAACAACATACAGGAACAAGGATATAGCAATATACCACATACCATGATAATTACCATTTATCCAAAACTCAGCTGTTGAAATATAGGCAAAATACTGTATAATGCCATATCCATTTACATAACATACTATTATAAAGAAAGGCATTGCCATTATCAAAAATGGCAATAGGAATCTATAGAATCGCCTTCTATAGAATCCTACTATATTTCCATTTTTGTGCAACGAATAGCAGACGCCAAATCCTGACAGAAATAGAAAGCCTGATGTATGAACCAAACCACCAAACCAATTTAGCAACTTAACTCCATTGGTTGTTTCCACATCACCAAAAGCAAAGATGTGACCTACCAATACTCCCAAGATGGCGTAGCCCATCAACAGACTCCTACACTTACTAATGGACTGCAAATTAAATTCACAAATCATATTTTTACTCTGCTATCTTAAAAATATTTTCAACTGTCTGATTTGGCAAGAAGCCAATAGCAGCTTTCAACTTGTCGCCATTGATACGCAAACTCTTGATGTCACCGTCACGACGTACTTCCTTTCCGAAGTATTCATCTTTGCAAGGCACATCATAAAGTTTGAACAGACGTTCAATCAAATTGCGAATACTAAAAAACTCTCCGCCTCCAATACAATAGATACCTGAAGCTATATGCTTGTTCAAAGCTTTACTCAATACCAACATAACCTCTTCAAGAGTAATGTACTGACGAGTCTGCGTACCAGCGCTGAAACTAGGAGTTTCAGTTGGTCTTCCAGCCTTATAATCCTGCAAATATTTCAACACATAAGGGACCAAACGTGTACCAGGTTTCAAGTCGTCTTCAGAGAACATATTTGGAAGAATGAAATGCAAATGAGTATAATCAGCTATAAAGTCCTTCATGTATCTACCATACAAACGCTTAGAGAGTGCATAGTCATTGGTTACAGGAAGTGGAGAGCATATAACATCATCTTCGTCAAATGCTTTACCATCTACATCATTCAAGCCAATCTCCATATAAGACCCAAAGGAAACATAGGTTCCCTTATAACCATGCTTCTTCAACATGATGGTCATTTCTACAGGAACATTCACGTTCAAAGCATACATTAATGATGAATCTGTTTTCAAAGCAGCCTGAACACCAGCACCAGAAGCATAGACAATAACATCTGACTTAACCAACTTATCATAGTCTAGCTTGTCCTTTAAGAGATTGGTCTGATAAAAGTTTGTACAATCATATTCCTTAGGAGCATCCAAACCATAAACATCCACAATAGTATTAGGTTGCGCATAAAAGTATTTTGTAAGAGCCATTGACAGCATGCCATTGGATCCTATAATTGCTACATTCATTTCTTTATTGTTTAATAATTAATAAATTTATCTATTTCCTCCACACAGAGCTGATACACATCCTCCGTCTGATAACGCTTGTACCAATCAGCAACCAACTCCATACATTGCTGCATATTCATTCGTGGTTTCCATCCCAACTTAGTTTTTGCCTTTGTGATATCGAGCATCAAAAGTTTTGCCTCGTGCACAGCATTAGGATCAGAAGAGTCTTTTAGTTCCCCCTTACCATAATTCTTTATCAACTCGGTGGCAACCTCCCATACGGTACTTACAGATTCTGACTCAGGACCGAAGTTCCAACCTTCACAAAACTCAGTAGGATGCTCCCATTGTTTCTTGGCAAGCAACATATATCCACTCAAAGGTTCCAATACATGCTCCCAAGGACGGATGGCCTTCGGTGAACGAATATCAATCACCTTGTCCTGTTCCAAAGCCTTGATACAGTCAGGAATGATACGGTCTAAAGCCCAATCACCACCACCAATAACATTGCCAGCTCTCACACTAGCAAGACTCACATGATGCTTCTTGCCATAATCCTCAGGATTGAAGAAACTTCTTCTCCAGGATTGGATAGCAATCTCACACGCACCCTTTGAAGAAGAATAAGGATCATAACCTCCAAAAGGGTCATCTTCCTTATAACCTCTCATCTGCTCCTTATTGTCATAGCACTTGTCAGTGGTAATCATAACTCCTACCTTTACGGAACTTGTTGCGCGGATTGCCTCCATCACATGGATGGTTCCCATTACATTAGCCTCATATGTTTCCACAGGTTGCTCGTAGCTGTATCTTACCAACGGCTGAGCAGCAAGATGAAAAACTATTTCAGGCTGATACTTTTGAAATATCTCCTTCATCTTCTGACCATCGCAGATATCAGAACGCAAATCTGCCATCATCTTATTGCCAATACCAGACAAAACATAATTGTCACGGTTGGTAAAAGGATCTTGCGAAACTCCAACAACCTCAGCACCTAATTCATGCAACCAAATAGAAAGCCAACTACCTTTAAAACCAGTATGGCCCGTAACAAGTACACGCTTGCCACAATAAAAATTATCGAAAATATCTATCATTGTTCTTATTTTATACTATAAGGAATCGTATCTTTTGGGTCATACAGCTTATCCGTATAAGCCAAAAGAATAAAATCTTTATCACTATTATTTACGACGATATGGGCTACATTATTTGGAATGAAAACAGTAATGGCCTTTTCTAAAGACATTTCTATGTCTCTATATTCATGAGTTTCCATATCCTCCAATTTCAAGACTGCACTTCCTTGAATAATAGTAAACCATTCAACTGCCTCAGGATGATAATGCCCACCCTTAGCTTGTCCAGGCTTACCCATCGTCAAATACACCTCACCTGTATGATTTGGAATACCTTCCTCAGTACCAGTAATGGCTTTAAGGAACCAGCCTCTCTCATCTGCAATCAGGCGACGATTAATAATCTGTACTTTATCTATCTGTGACATAATTATTCTCCCTTAGTCATTCTGTTCTTATATTCAAGATTAGGAATAGAACGCTCCCAACGCTTCCAAGGAGCCTTATCCTCTGCCAGCAATTTCTCCAGCATATTCTTTTCACGAATATTATCCATACACTGCCAGAATCCTTCATGGATATAAGACATCAACTGACCTTCCTCTGCCAATTTGGTAAGTGCAACCTTCTCAAACACACAAGCATCATCTGTAAGATAATCAAATACTTGTGGTTCAAGTACCATATAACCTGCGTTAATAGGCGCACCATCAGAAGCATTTTTTTCACGGAACGCTTTAACGGCACCATCCTGAATATCAAGCACCCCCTTATCCTGTGCCATTTTTACAGCAGTAAGAGTTGCCAATTTACCATGACTTTTATGGAACTCTATCAGTTTGTCAATTTCAACATCACAAACACCATCTCCGTATGTCATCAAAAAGGGTTCATCACCAACATATTTCTGGATACGCTTGATACGACCACCAGTCATAGTATTATAGCCAGTATCCACAACCGTCACCTTCCAAGGTTCCATATTAGTCTGGTGTACTGTCATCTCATTTTTGCCATGACGATAATCAAAAGTCACATCGGAATTATGAAGGAAATAATTACCAAACCACTCCTTAATATACTCCTGCTTATATCCAGCACAGATTATAAACTCAGTATGACCATAATAGGCATACTCTTTCATGATATGCCAAATGATAGGCATACCACCAATCTCAATCATTGGTTTTGGCTTGAATTGAGATTCCTCTGAAATACGTGAGCCGAAGCCACCGGCTAGAAGAACTACTTTCATAATAAATTATTTTTAATCTCTCAATGCTTCCGCAAGGGCCTTGATATATCCCTTACCATATTTCAAATCAGGTTCAACATAGTTTCCTTCCCCCCATTCATTCCATGATTTTAAGAAAAGGATACGATGCTCTGGGGCTTTATCCTTAACTAATTCTATAGCATCCAATATATGCTGTTTGAAAACTTCAGGAGTACTATTCACATAAATAACCGCATTACGACCAGCTCGAGGTGAACGATCCCAGTTTGGCATAATGGTTGGATATACATTTTCCCATTTATCTTCTGGTACAAAGATATGCTCATTTATCTTTTTCTGATCGAAAATATTTAGAGGTTTTATTGATGTGAATTTTTCCAGCACTTTCTTAAACAACTGTTTGTACTTACCAGCAACAATGTATTCTGCACGAGCCATACCGATTGAATTAACTCCATCAAGCCCTTTAGCCAATGCAAATTTATACCTTGCTCCAGCCTCGTCAAGTGCGAGATAAGGTCTCTTTTCTTTTGGATTTTCCACTTTATTGTAACCAGCATTATAAGCATAACCTACAAAATAGATTCCCTTTAACCCATTCTGCTTAGCTAATTTTTGCCAAGTCTCGATAAAGAGAGGTAATTCCCTGAATGAAGAATCAAAAATAATGAAAAGAGGTTTTCCATCTACCTTTATATATCTTTCATCTTTGAAAGCAGGCAACACATAATTAAAGTGGGCTGTAAAATCTTCAACGCCAGGATATGTCTGTTCGGCAATCATTGTATTTGCAGCCTTCTTACTCATACCAGATTTCCATGTCTTGTTACTCCACGAATGATTTCCCCATGCCAAGCAAAAAGGGAAATCTGGACTCTTTGAAGCCATCATATCTTGGAATGGTCTCTGAAGGATTGTCTTTCCCCCTCCAAACCAATAATGCCAATAAGCGAAACCTTCAACACCTGCTTCACGAGCCAATTCTGCCTGCTCCTCGCGAACCCAAGGACTTCGAAGGTCATAATAACCAAGATCTGCAGGAACCTTTGGCTGATAATGCCCTTTGAATAAAGGTTTAGCTTTTCCTACACTAGTCCATTCTGTAAATCCTTTTCCCCACCACTGATCATTCTCTGGAATCGGGTGAAATTGTGGAAGATAAAATGCGATAACTCTTGCTTTACTCATATTTAATTATATTTTATACAATATGCCATCTTTAACACCTCTGGCGATTGCTTGTAACTTATTTATCTTATTATTTTCAAAAAGTAAAATTGCCCTTATAAAGGCAACAGAATACCCCTTTATAAGCTTTAACACAGCCAGACTGTGAGTTGAGCGATAAATTATGATATGGTTTCTAAAAATTCCATATAATCTTTGAGGGTTATAATTACTTGCAGGATACGTTTTACCCCAAAAAGTAAAAGTTAAATTTGAACCAAATTGTTGCTTCAAGACACAACCTTTCACACAATAGATACCAAATCCTTTACTTTTGGCTTTAGCACAAATATCTATATCAATACCATCTATAAAAAAGTTTTTTGGATACCCTCCAATGGTATCTAATATTTTTACAGGTATGATCATGCCGGATGTTATTAAAAAATCCTTTTCCACTTTATGAAAAACATGGGATATTTGCTGATTAGTTTCTGGTCCCCAAAGTTTTAATTCATATTCTGTATCACCTAGAACAACTTTAAAGAAATCATCAAAATTTTGCCAAACAGAATCTTGATCCATTGTCATGAGAGCATCATATCCATGTTTTTTTGCATATTCCCATGCAAAGTTCAATGGATAAGAAATACCATGATTAATCCCGTCGCCAACACATTCTATATTTTTCGCATCAGAAAGCGTATTACGAACGAACATTTCCATTGTTGAGTTAGAACTATTATCCCAAATCAACAATTTATCTACTTTATTATAAAAAGCAGCAATATTTTTAATCAATAATGCAAAATCCGGAATATAACAGATAATAATTGCTAATAATTTCATTGTATTTTTTCTGTGTGAAGATTTATATTTTCATAAAATTCTAAAAGTTTTTTTCCGAATATAGCAGACGTATAATTTGTTGATACCGTTCTATATGCATCTTCCAAAATGCTTGTTTGATCTTTAGATACAGCTATTTTCATATCTTGTACCAGTTCTGAAGTATCATTAAAACGATATCCAATTTCGTTTCCTGTAGCATGTACACCATTGTCAAATTGTTCTTTGGTTCCAGCAGTATTTCTGCCTATAACCAGACATTTGTTAAACATTGCCTCTGCTGTTATGAATCCGAAACCTTCAAATCTGCTAGCAACAATTTGAGCAGTTGCTTTTTGCATCAGGGAATAAACATCAGTTCTATGCCCCAAAAATTCTACTCTATCCGATAACTCATTTTTATTTATCAATTTCATACATTCATTGAAATATCTAGAAGATTTACTGTAGTTACCAGCAATCTTTAAAGTAAAATCTCGGCGTTCTTTACAAAACTCAGCAAAAGCAACAATAACATCAAATAGCCCCTTCGCTTCCTCAACCCTTCCAACAAATAGAAAATATTTATCTTTATTAGAAGGAAAAGATACTTTAAGTGGATTATCAATTACAGGATCATAAATCACCTGATCAATCCCTTCTCTCATGTCCCAATATTCAAATACCCCTTTTGTAATGGCTATATTATGGTTTCCTTCATTATGAATTCTTTTCAAGAAATATTTTCGAGAAGGAAAGAAAGTCATATTAAAATCTAAATCTTGATATTCCCTAATATGCCATACATGAGGGATTTTATATTTCAAACAAACATCTAATGAAATATCTATAGGGCCTACATTACAATGCACAATATCAGGTTTCAATGACTTAATAAGACATGCAAGTTTTGCCTTAGCAACATGATTTATTCGCAGCATATTAAAAGTACGAAATAAACCTTTTAAAATATTTCTACTCTTATAATAAATATTAAATCTATAGTCTATAACATAAGTTTGTACACCTAAACTTTGCAGTTCATCATAGAGACGCCCGTTAGTATTAGGCAGAATTACACAAACCTCATGGATTTTATAGATATACTTTATAATATTATAAAGAGCTACAGTAGCACCACCCCAATCAGGATTAGATGCAATATAAACTATCTTCATTTTATCTGTTTTAAATATTCTACAGAAGATTTTATATAATCTTGCAACTTATTATCATCTATAATAGTAGAGACATCTATATCAAAGTCAGAACTTTCTACAAAATGATTCATGAGATGCAAACCTTCCAATAAATTCCTGACTCTTGAATCTTTTGTTCCATTAGAAATAGAAAAGAATTGTTTCTTAAAAATGACACTAAAAACCGTTCCATGAAAAGAAGAGCTTATAACGCAATCTGCATATTTTATTAACCCCAACAACTCTTCAGGAGAAGCATTCTTTATATCATCAGTATTCTCATTTTTAACATCCGCAGATAAAACTAACAATTTACATTTCTTTTCATGACTAACCTTCTTTGCGAAATCTAATCCCATCTGAGAATGCCTTACCTGATAATAGAATATATACTTTTCTTTTATATTTGGCTTTTTCGCCAATTTTCCCCATTTTTCACAATCTAAAAGCAAAGTTGGATCAACACAAGTAACAACCTCTTTACCTGGAAGCAAAGAATGAATTTTATGCGCTAACTCTTTTTCACGAGTGCTAATTCTATAAAAGGCTTTAAGTTTTGATTTAACTATAAAATCTTCTTTTTCTGGCCACAAAATTTCTAAACTTGCAGCATAGCTTATAATCTTCGTTTTAATCGGATGCTTAAACTGTCCCCAATAATAGTCATCATAACCATTCGTTAACTTTGTACTCCAAACTTGATCACTTCCAATTACTACATAGTCATAAAATTCAGTATTTAGCAATGAAGGATCAGATAAATCAAACATCCTTTTAGTAAAATCATCAAATTTTCTTCCTCTTGTTTTCTTTGTCAGCATATTACGGCAAGTTGTAAACAAATTACCATTAACAGCAGCTTTCAGCAAGGTTTTCAAATTAAACCACTTATAACATCCAAGAAGATACTCTTGACGATAATCTATTATTGAAACTTCATGCCCTAAAGATTGTAAATACTCTTTCAAAGCATAACATTGTAAAACTGCCCCATAATTATGAGCAGCATGAAATGTCAATATTCCGATTTTCATTTTTTTCATTTTTTAAAACAACAATACCCAAAACAAATGGCACTAGCCAAGAATAAGAATCAGGATATGATGCTTGCATAAAGGTAATAAAAATTAAAAGAAAGAACCCAATACAGTATTTCTTTTTAAAATTACATCGTGTACGTGCAACACAATAATAAAAAAGAAGATAGAAAAATGCAGCAAACAATCCATTGTATAAGATAAATATTTTACAACCTGCGCCTCTAATTTGATTGGTATAGTCACCATCATCTGCACCTCCACCATTTATCTTTGTAATTTTGTCACGTCCAAGTCCCAAAAACACATCTCCATCTTCTATAATTTTTTCAAAATAATAATCCGTGAGTTCAGAATTGCGGTTATTTCCAGAAATACCTTTCTCCTTATCTTGCTCTAGACGAGAAAAAATATACTTATTTAGAATATTATTTCCATCGTTATAATTACTAGATATTAAAAAAGCCAAAGAACCCACAAGAAAATATCCCACATACTTCTTTATAGAAAGCCCCTGAGAGTATCTGCAAAATATATAGCCCAATAAAGATGTCACATATCCTGCTAGTGACAAGGATAGCAATAGAGCTAACACTATTGAATACATCCACCATTTACCCTTGAATTGAAATCTATTAGCATATAACAGTAATGCACACAAAGTACCAAGAAATCCAGGTTCTAGAAAAATAGAACTAAACCTGACTGCTTCATGTTCAAAGGAAATATTCTTAATTAAGATTCCATAATTGTAAAACAGATACATACTATTACCTTCAACTGTAAATGGTATAGATGGAGGAAATGATGTTACAACAAAAATCAGATGTAATACTAATGATGGAATAAATAAAATAGCCAAAAATTTACTAACAAAAGTGAGAGTTCCCTTTGCTGAATTCGTATCACATATCAATAGCAATACAGGAAAATAACGCACAACAAAGGTTATAAAACTCTCTAAACGCGTAATCTGACTTGCAAATAATGATGCAATAAAGAAAGCTATAGCAGCAAAGATATCAGAAGTGCGTAACGTTAGACGAATATTATTTTTTTTCTTGTATAACAAGGATATAATGAAAATAACGACATTTATGCCTAAAGAGAATGCAAATGGCTGATTCATAGTGAACCATGCATGTGCACCTACAAAAATCAAGTAGACAATACTTATTCTAAAAAGTATATTAATATTAACCATGTTTATTAAAATTTGCCCATCAGATACGATTCCAGATATAATACTATGAGTCACCTTGAAAAAGTGCCATCAAAATTGAGGGATACCTCAAAATACTTACAGTTAAAAACTTAAATGCATAACAAGAACCATTCTGTATAAAATTTATAGCACAAAAGAACCTATTTTAGGCTTCTTTTTGTTGTTTAATTTTCAGATTGATAGTGCTCTGACTTTTTCATGTGGACTCATACTATTAAAGAGATAACAATTACTGTAAAATCAGAGACTTGATAAACTTTTTTAAAAAGCTATAAAATCGAGCAGGACGCATTCTATATCGCCATCCCTCTTCACCATATTTAAAATAAACATACAAAAATCCTTTACTAGCATAATCTTTTTCAAACTTTTCACGCTTTGGATGAATTTCCGAAGGATGAATCATATTCGGCTGTAAGCAATCTTCAAGATTAGCTGGGATGGTATTCATTCTTCCTATTATTGCCTTAAAAAGTTCATGTCCTTTTTCTGTATTCAACAACACTAAAGAACATCCCTTGTTGTCTGTATTAAAGTTCGAATCAGTTTTTTCCCATCCCCAAAAATCTGCAATTGTTATATCACTAGGTCGTTTGGTATTAGCGAAATGGCAAACTCCACATGACTTGCGGAACATTATAGGTTTATAAAATAAATATGAAAAACTCTTTTTACCACCTCCGTTTTTAAATTTAAACGTTTCATGATGACCAGACCAACCATACTTTTGCTTATCTCTGAAATTTACCCATACAATTGGAACTCCTTGCTTTTTCTCAAGGTAAGCTAAATAATCTCGCCACATATATGGACTTGGAACACCATGACAAACAATATCAACCAAGAAAAGATTCTCTCTCAATCGCTTACCAACATACGAATTCAAGCCTGAAGTTTGACAAGGGGTACCAGAGAATAACACCGTCAATCCATTGCGTAAATCTTTTTTCACCTGACGGAAGACACCGGTCATATCACTTTGCACATACTTACTACCTTTAAACTCATCACGTTCTTCCTTTGTTGTAGCACGCTTATGAACCACACGGAAATGATCTGTATAACCAGCGCCGTAAACTACTCCACCTTGTTCCAATATATAATCAGAAATAGCTATGAAAGCTGCACCACTACGACTGGTTTCAACTTCATTCATATCCTTATGGCGAGCACCATAAGCCAATGGCTTTTCGAGATTCAAACTTGTATCATAATGATCATTGAAGGCACAAACCTTCTCACACAAGCCACAATCCACACACTTTTTCTTATCCACTTCTGGATATAAAAAGCCAAGCGCATCTGGCTTCATTGTTATAGCATCATGAGCGCATATACTGGCACAAGCCGTACAACCACAACAATCTGCAGGATTATTTATCTGTATCATTTCTTTATTATTTTATTTGTTAGATTTTTAAACTTATCTACAACAAACTCACGCTCCTTACCATTACAGCCAACATAGAATTCTACAATTAGCGTACAAACAATAGCGACCAAAGATAAGGAAACAAATGAGAGGAATGATTCTTCTATGAATTTACAGAGCAAACCAGGAATAACTATAGCCAATAAAGCAACTACAATTATATTAAAATAAACCTTCTTCATATATTCAATGGAAGAAAGTCCTATCATGCCACGCAACATATAAAGTCGAGCAATCAAGCAACTCTGAGAAATAACGATAGCAACTATCAATACACTTTCAGGAATACATCCCAACCTAAGACACACATAAGATATTGGCAAGTTTAACATTTGTAATCCACCAACTATAATCTGATAATTTCGTATCTTACCAGTGGCAAGCATAGCTGTAATCAAAGGGTTTGAAATGGATTCAGCCATGGCAAAAATTAATATCAACTGAACAAACAACACTGCATGTTCCGGAACTAATTTCAACCATATCACCAAGATATAATGCGTATTGATTAATACTGGCAACGAAAGCAATAGAAGCATATAAAAGGACAATCGAGCACCTTGAAAGATAAGGGTCATCATATATTCCCTATCCCCAGAAGCATAAGATTTAGTAATCTGAGGATTTAATGCCGTCATAAAATTCTGAACAAATCCAGTTATGGCACTATTCACTTGACTTGCAATACCTCTTGCCGCATTAACAGATGGACCAAAGAACATATTAAGTATGATATTGCCGCCAGCGTCTCTTAACACTGCAGATGAAGCGCCAATAAAGTTCCATCCAGCAAAACTAAACATATTTTTTAAAAGTTCTTTATCCCAATGAAAATGATAGTTACATTCCTCAAAATGCTTTGTACAATAATGCCCATAAGCAAAACGAACAATGATGGCAACAAGACACATAAGTACTGCATAGAAAATTAACTTATCTATCGGCGACCACATGATCAAAAAGGCTATCGCCAACTTACCTACGGCTTCCAAAATGCTGATATAGGCGAAAGCAGACATTTTTTCATGTGCAATGATTGCTGCATTATATGGTACGCTAATAAGATTGATAACAAATGTGATAATGGAAAATTGCAGGATCCAATTAGCTGCAGTCATTCTTTCCATCGGTATTGTCATCTTTGTATTTAAGAACCACACGCCTACCGATTCTATCAATACTACAATAATCAATGACAACAATAATTGTATTGTTACAGAGGCTGAGAATATCTTATTAAGCTTGATTTGATCACCCTTACCTAACTCATAGGTGATGAATCGGCTTATAGAAGCAGACAATGTTCCTGATATAATAGTGAACATTGCCACTACACCGCCAACAACATTATATATACCAAAATCTTCAACTCCTAATGCATTCAATATGACTCGGCTCGTATATAACGACACCAACATCATAAAGAGCATTCGGAAGTAAAGTAGAAGCGTATTCTTCGCTATTCGTTTATTATTTTCTGACGTTTGATTTGACATTTTTTATCTTTATAATCTTGCTTAATGAATTTAAAATAAGAACTATTACCCTATAAGAATTAACAAGAAAATATACTTCAAGATTATTCTTTATTGAAAAAATGTCAAATCATTTAGAAATTCGCAGATTAGCGATACACTTCTCTAGAGAATCCACCCAATAAGGAACCTTAACACCAAAGGTCTCCTTGATGGTTCGCTTATCCAATACAGAATAAGCAGGACGAGTTACAGGAGAAGGATACTCCGAGCTATAACATGGCTGGATATCACATTCCGTATGACCGGCGATTCTTGCAATCATCTGGGTGAAATCATACCAGGAGCAGACACCCTCGTTTGAGAAATGATATACTCCAACATATTCATCCTTGCTCTGGGCAGCCTTTACCTTATCCAATATGGTGATGATAGCATTAGCCAAATCGAGTGCGTAGGTAGGAGTACCACACTGGTCGAAGACAACCTTCAACTGTGGCTTGGTTGCCGTCAGATTGAGCATCGTCTTGCAGAAGTTTTTGCCAAACTCAGAATACAGCCAAGCCGTGCGGATAATCACATAATCACAGCCAGTAGCCATAATCTTCTGCTCACCATGAAGTTTCGTTGTTCCATATACGCCAGTAGGAGTTCCCTTCTGGTCAGGATTACATGGCACATTATAAGGTTCCTTACCGAAGACATAATCTGTAGAGATCTGGATGAGCAGACCATCAACCTCTTTCATCGCCTTAGCCAGATTCTCAGGAGCCTCCGCATTGAGCTTTTCTGCCAATGCAGCCAGTTTCTCATCCGTCTCGCAGGCATCCACATTGGTCCATGCTGCACAATTCACGATGGCTTTCACATCATTCTCCTTCACCATCTTACGGATGGCATCTATATCGGTGATGTCAAGGAAAGTAGTTTCCAAACCTTCTACCTGATTGACATCGGTAAAGATATAATGATCTGTTGTATTTTTGCTAACGATGCGCATTTCATTTCCAAGCTGACCATTAGCACCTGTTACTAGTATATTCATTGTATTTTTTGATTTTACCTATTAGTGTACATATTATCGTAATACTTCTGATAATCACCAGAGGTTACGTTGTCCATCCATTCCTGGTTCTTGAGATACCACTCCACGGTTTTCTCGATTCCCTCCTCAAACTGGAGAGATGGCTCCCAACCCAATTCCTTCTGCAACTTTCTAGAGTCGATGGCATAACGCATATCGTGACCCTTTCTGTCAGTTACATAGGTGATGAGATCCATATCCTCGCCTTCCTTTCTGCCAAGCAATCTATCCACGGTCTTGATAACCACCTTGATGATATCGATGTTCTTCCACTCATTGAAACCGCCGATGTTGTAAGTCTCGGCAATCTTACCCTTGTGGAAAATCATATCGATGGCACGGGCATGATCTACTACATACAACCAGTCGCGCACGTTCTCACCCTTACCATATACTGGCAATGGCTTGCGATGACGGATGTTGTTGATGAACAGCGGAATCAACTTCTCAGGGAACTGGTATGGACCGTAGTTGTTAGAGCAGTTGGTCACGATGGTAGGCATACCGTATGTATCATGGAAAGCGCGGACAAAGTGGTCTGAGCTTGCCTTGGATGCTGAGTATGGAGAGTGAGGATTGTACTTGGTAGTCTCTACGAAGAACTCCTCACCGTATGCCTCGTGGTTCTTACCGCTGGATGCCTTGGTAGTGAAAGGAGCAGGAATGCCCCCAGGGTGAGTCATCTGCAATGCACCATATACCTCATCGGTAGAGATGTGATAGAAGCGCTTGCCCTCGTATCCCTCAGGAAGACTCTCCCAGTAAATCTTGGCAGCCTGGAGCAGAGACAGGGTACCCATAACATTGGTCTGAGCGAAAGTGAAAGGATCCTTGATACTTCTATCTACATGGCTCTCAGCAGCGAGATGGATGATACCATCAACATGCTCATCTTGCATCAACTTCAAGAAACTATCGAAGTCGCAAATATCCATCTTAACGAACTTGTAGTTTGGCTTATCTTCAATATCTTTGAGGTTTGCCAAATTACCTGCGTATGTCAACTTATCAAGACAGATGATATTGTATTCTGGGTACTTATTTACAAAAAGGCGTACTACGTGTGAGCCGATGAAACCAGCACCGCCCGTGATAACGATATTCTTCATTTACTTTGAACTTTGAGATTTGAACATTGAACTTTATGATTAGTATTTTTGAGCAGACTTCTAACAATCCTGCTTAAGATTAGCAATACACTTCTCCAAAGAATCCACCCAATAAGGAACCTTAACACCAAAGGTCTCCTTGATGGTTCGCTTATCCAATACAGAATAAGCAGGACGAGTTACAGGAGAAGGATACTCCGAGCTATAACAAGGTTGGATATCGCAATCCGTATGACCGGCGATTCTTGCTATCATCTGGGTGAAATCATACCAGGAACAGACCCCCTCATTTGAAAAATGATATACTCCGACATATTCATCCTTGCTCTGAGTTGCCTTTACCTTATCCAATATGGTGATGATGGCATTAGCCAGATCGAGTGCGTATGTAGGAGTACCGCACTGGTCGAAGACAACTTTCAACTGAGGCTTGGTTGCCGTCAAGTTGAGCATCGTCTTGCAGAAGTTCTTACCAAACTCAGAATACAACCATGCCGTACGGATAATCACATAGTCACAGCCAGTAGCCATAATCTTCTGCTCACCATGAAGCTTAGTAGTTCCATATACGCCAGTAGGAGTTCCCTTCTGGTCTGGATTACATGGCACATTATAAGGTTCCTTACCAAAGACATAATCTGTTGAGATTTGGATGAGCAGACCATCAACCTCCTTCATCGCCTTAGCCAGATTCTCAGGAGCCTCCGCATTGAGCTTTTCTGCCAATGCAGCCAGTTTCTCATCAGTCTCGCAGGCATCCACATTGGTCCATGCCGCACAATTCACGATGGCATTCACATCATTTTCCTTCACCATCTTACGGATAGCATCCATATCGGTGATATCAAGATAGGTGGTTTCCAACCCTTCTACCTGATTGACATCGGTAAAGATATAATGATCTGTTGTATTTTGGCTAACGATGCGCATTTCATTTCCAAGCTGACCGTTAGCACCAGTTACTAGTATATTCATATTTACTTAAAGAGAGATAGATGAGTTTGAGAACAGAGCGAAATCTTGCTTAAAAAATGTTCTTATTCTCTCCCTCTCCTATCTTTAAATTAATATTCTAAATTCTTCTTTAATGTACCATCTGCTTCGTCAAGGATTGAAAGCAGATACTTGCCATAGTCATTCTTCAACATAGGCTGTGCATTCTCTCTCAACTGTTCTGCAGTAATCCAACCCTGACGGTATGCAATTCCTTCCAGACAAGCCACCTTCAAACCCTGGCGCTTCTCCAAGACTTCAATAAAGGTAGAAGCCTCAGAAAGGGAATCATGGGTTCCGGTATCGAGCCAGGCAAATCCTCTTGCCATGGTCTGTACCTTCAACTGCTTATCCTTCAAGAACTCCTGGTTCACCGTTGTGATTTCCAACTCACCACGAGCAGAAGGCTTGATATGCTTAGCTACTTCCACCACCTTATTAGGATAGAAGTACAAGCCTACCACAGCATAGTTGCTCTTTGGATGCTCAGGCTTCTCCTCAATGCTGAGGCAATTGCCTTGTTCATCGAACTCTGCGACACCATATCGCTCTGGATCGCTGACACGATAACCGAAGACAGTTGCCTTGTTGTTCTGCTCTGCATCTACTACTGCCTGATGAAGCATCTGGCTAAGACCAGCACCATGGAAAATGTTGTCACCCAATACAAGACAAGCCGAATCATTACCGATGAACTGCTCACCGATAATGAATGCCTGTGCCAATCCATCAGGAGAAGGCTGCTCCGCATACTCGAACTTCACTCCAAACTGGCTTCCATCGCCTAATAGGCGCTTGAAGCCTGGCAAGTCGAATGGGGTAGAGATTATCAATATCTCACGGATACCTGCCAACATCAAAACCGAAATAGGATAATATATCATCGGTTTATCAAAGATAGGAATCAGCTGCTTGCTGATACCCTTAGTGATAGGATACAAACGAGTACCGCTACCACCTGCTAATACTATACCTTTCATTGTCTTAATGTTAAATGATTAGTATTTGTTGTTTACTTGTATAGATTCACTTTGATATCGAATGGAGAATCAAAGTCTTTCAGCATTGTATGTTTCGTATCTTTATCTGAGAGATTAGCATGCTCTGTTGGAATCCTCCAATCGATGCCGAGAGAATCATCGAGGATGCTGATACCACCATCAGCCTCTGGATGATAGAACTCATCACACTTATATTGGAAGACTGCTGTTTCTGAGAGAACAGCAAAACCATGAGCAAAGCCCTTTGGAATGAAGAACTGGCGATGATTGTCTTCTGTCAGCTCTACAGCCACATGTTTGCCATAGGTTGGTGAGCCTTTACGAATATCTACGGCGACATCGAGGACTCTGCCCTTTACGCAGCGTACCAACTTACTCTGAGTATATGGTGGGCGCTGGAAGTGCAAGCCACGCATCACACCATAACTGCTCATAGACTCGTTGTCTTGGCAAAAGTGAACACTATGTCCCAGAATAGGAGTTACCTTTTCTTCAAACTCTCGCTCGCTGAAGCTCTCGAAGAAGTATCCACGAGAGTCGCGGAAGAGGCGTGGCTCTATAATGAGGACGCCTTCTATTTCTGTTTTTACTATATTCATCGTTTTTAATATTCTAAATTCTTTTTTAATGTTTGATCTTTCTCTTCAAGTATTGAAAGGAGATACTTGCCATAGTCATTCTTCAACATTGGCTGGGCATTCTCTCTCAACTGTTCTGCGGTAATCCAACCTTGACGGTATGCGATTCCTTCCAAGCAAGCTACCTTCAAGCCCTGGCGCTTCTCCAGGACCTCAATAAAGGTGGATGCTTCAGAAAGGGAATCATGGGTTCCGGTATCAAGCCAGGCAAATCCTCTTGCCATAGTCTGTACCTTCAGCTGCTTATCCTTCAAGAACTCCTGGTTTACGGTGGTGATTTCCAACTCACCACGAGCGGATGGCTTGATATGCTTAGCTACATCTACCACCTTGTTAGGATAGAAATACAAGCCCACCACTGCATAGTTGCTCTTAGGATCTTCAGGCTTCTCTTCAATGCTCAGGCAATTGCCTTGCTCGTCAAACTCAGCCACGCCATATCGTTCCGGATCGCTTACCCGATAGCCAAAAACGGTAGCCTTGTTGTTCTGCTCTGCATCTACTACTGCCTGATGAAGCATTTGGTTCAATCCTGCACCATAGAAGATATTATCGCCTAATACGAGGCAAGCGGAATCATTACCAATGAATTTCTCACCGATAATGAAGGCTTGGGCTAAGCCATCTGGTGATGGCTGCTCTGCATACTCGAACTTCACACCTAACTGGCTTCCATCGCCTAAAAGGCGTTTGAAACCTGGCAGATCAAATGGTGTTGAAATAATCAATATCTCACGGATACCTGCCAACATCAGAACCGAGATAGGATAATATATCATCGGTTTATCAAAGATTGGAATCAGCTGCTTGCTGATACCCTTTGTGATAGGATACAAGCGTGTTCCGCTACCACCTGCTAATACTATTCCTTTCATATAATTATTATTTATTAATCAATAACATGTTTTCTAAAATCATCCCGTCCTTCTTTGTTGATAAAGCGAGCTGTACTCGACAATTTGAAAGCTAGCTTTCATTGCACTCATTGGCATCGCTTTTTCCCATTAAAAAAGGCTTTTTTCTACCTCTCCGTCTCTCCTTGCAAGGAAAGACTTTTTTTGAAAACCTACCCGTCCTTCTTTACCATTAAAGAAGGCTCCACCTCTCACCCCTGCCCTCTCTCCTCAGGAGCGAGGGAGGAAACCGCCCTACTCGGTGCTCGAACCGCTACGCTCTAAGGTTGGCGGACCATCAAAGGTCTACGCCAGATTGTGCGGGATGGGACCGCCAGTTCATAAACTATCATAATGCTGCAGCCTTATCTGCTTAACAACATCTCCTCTTAACAATCAGCTATGCAACTTGCATCATTCAGTCTTAATAGGATCAAGACCGTTACTACAAATATTCATAACCTATTTCTTTATTGTTACGCCTTGACAAGCGATCAGCTAACTGCTTCACGTAGTTTTCATCCGCATAGTTACATTCTATCAACTGACATAACTGCAAACCTGCATCTGTCAACGCAAAGCCTTCTAAATTCAACTCTTTTACATCATTATTTTTTGATACCAGTTTAAAACCAGGTAATTTTACTTGGCCCAAACCAGTATATGTATATAAACCATCACTGGAATTTACGATTCCACAATCCATCAATGTCTGCAAATCATTATATTGGAAGAATTCATTATTCTGAAAAATAAATTCAGGAACTATTTCTTTTGCAATTAACAATGGAACCAATTCAACAAAATGCTTAGCCTCTTCTGACTCCATATTCTTCAATATGGATAAAGTCCTTTTATAAAACTTGCCATGATGAGTAATTTCACCTGCAAGAATTTTTCCCCATAACACTTGTATTTCTTCATCAGAAGAGTCTTTTGCAGAATCATAGAATGCAGTAGCCCAATCCGGATCTAAATTTTCACCCTCTACTCCGGGCAACTTTTTAAGTTCATTGATAGCAAAAGAATAAGCTGAAACTATATTTGAGATTTCCCTAACATCCCTTCGTGATTGAATCTCTTTATTTATTTCCTTAGCACATTCACATTTTAGGTAGGCGATGTTAGTTACTTCATTTTGAGCAACCAAAAGACGCTGATCTAAACCAACAAACCATTTTTCTAATACGTTAAGATGGCTGCTAGGGCAACTATCCAACAAAGCATTCTTCAAAATATCTAAAGGCTTTCTTATATCAACAATATCACCCATCACTATATTAAGTTATTAATGTTCAAATCTATACCTACAGCTTTCATCTCTTTTGCCACGTCGAACTCCCATTTCTCAGACATGCTTACATAAACAATACCAGACAAATCACCAGGAACCTCTACATCTCCCTTCACCAATGCACAAACATGGCTTCGTGTCAACTTGCCACACAGATATCCATGTTCAAATACTACATTTTGACGAGCGCGAGATTTATATTCAGCATCTTCTTTTGCCTTGCCTTCATCACATGGTGTGTAAAGAACAATAGCATAACACACATTACCTGTATATTTTTCTATTTTTTCGATAATAGTCTTACCTATACTAGGCATATCTCGCAATATAATGGGATTCAACCCTATTTTACGCACAAAGTTCTCTACATCTTTCAATACTACTGAATCATGTCCATGAACAATAAAAACATCCTTACTGTTAGAAGTTGCAGATATACTTGATGATGAAGTTTTAGAAGACTTACAAGGAATTAAAGCTGACTTTTCAACATCACCTTCCATCTGTATTACCTTAGCAGAAATGATATTCTTTAGTTCCTTAATATTATCTAGCCCCCACAATGTATGTTCATGATTGCAGTAAGAATTTAAATATGAATTGGCTTGACTACTAAATGATTGCTTATAAATCTCTTTGTTAAAATTATCCCACTTTTTGTAAGTAGCAGTGAAATTCTTTTCTTTGTCGACTTGATATATTATCTTTGGACGCCCAAATTGATTATGAGTATGAGCAGACACAGGAACGTCAAGATTCAACAACTCATGACCTTTTGCAATTTGCTTCGTCAGTAAACCGACAAACTCTTCTTTATTTTTAATTAATGTTTCCATTGTTATTGTTATTTTTATATTAGAATCATAAAAGATATCTAGAAATGAGATAAGACCATAAATTCTGCATAATTTAGACTCCCAAACGCATGTCTTTAATTCTTCTCATTATTCTAATAAAAGCCAAACCATATCTCATAATGAGAATATACAATATTTAGCTTATACTTAATCAAAAAGTTTCATTATTGTAGACATAAATTCTTCTGCACTCATTTTATTTTTATCAACTATCATGTTGGATAACCAATTTTTGATAGCTTCATAAATATCATTTTCTTTTATTAAATGACTAAATTTTACATTAGTAACTAAACTATCATTTTGAATATCTACATTTCCGACAGCTAATCTATTAGCAAAACAGGCAATACAATATGCATAAGCATAATCTATATTAGGATATTGAAAAGCCTCCGCATAATCGGAAAGTTTAAAACTTTTATTATCACGTGAAGCTAAAAATAAGCAATAAACAACTCCTAAGCCTGATAATGAACTATTTTTCAAAAAACTCAACAAAAAATCTTTTGCTGAAAGTTTTTGTCCTTCATTATCAGAAGAACCAACAGGAGTCTCTATTTTAGAATTTTTTAGTGCTGCCAAGTTTTGATTACTTTCCAACAAATGTTCATCAACTTCCTTCAATTTATCTTTTAATTCCGGTAACATTTTTTCCATTTTAATTGAACTTAACTTTAACTGAGCTATTGATTCATTTATAGAAGACGGCATATCCTTAATAGAGTCATGAACATCTCTAATTTTATGAATCATGCTTGACATTGAGTCGTTCGATAACACTGTCATAAATATAGCTAATACTGATAATATAATAGAAGTTATCGTACCTGCAAAACTTACAATTTCGACTAATTTTGTTTCACCCGAGAACCAATAAGCAAAAAATAGCACAAATAATATGCCCAATATGCCTATTATATATTTATAGTGTAAATTTCTCATTTTAAAATATTTATATAGTATATCACCAATACAGCGTACCTTCCCTATAACAAGCAGTTACACCTATCAGTATTATGAAAAAAATACTAAAGAAAACTATAAGTACCTCCCCACGCCTTCGGCGCAGGGAGGTGAGCGGTACGTTACTTACTCTTCTTGCTTTTCTTCGTCTTCCTTGAAGGCTTGGCGGTTCCTATCTCGTCCTTTTCCTGCATGTGCTTGAGGAGACCTTTGCAGTCGCAACGTGCCGCTGTTTCCAATTCGACGTACTCATCCTGTTGGCCTCTGTTGTAAAGACCAGTGATTCTTAAATTAATCATAATTTGATTGAGTATTATAAAATGTAGAAGCAGTACGATTGTTTGGATAGTTAAGCGACAATCGTAAAACGCTTATTTTTCTTTGCTTAAGATGGGCGGGTAACCCGCCGTAGTATTGTTCCTCATTGCAGTATCGCTCTGCACTTGTCGCCACTCGAATGAGGATGTTATCTTATAAATATTGTTGCACAATATTTGCTAGTTCATCAGCGTAAGAGGATGTATCTTCTACATATTCCTTATTTACAAGTATGTACAAAGATAAATCATTTCTTCTAAAATGCTCGAACTTGTCATCAGAAACCGTTGAAAAAGCACGAAACGACGATAAAGACGGAAACGACGGGAAACCGCTCCATTAGATTAACTTTTTATAAACAGGTATTGCTACCTTATCCATTTCTTCTTTCGAAACCTTAACAACTCCGGGAGTTGCATCGAAATAATCTACAGGATAACGATACTTGCCATTTGGCATCAAAACCTTAGTTACACGGCGGAAGAGAGAGATACCCTCTTCTGTAACTATCTTTGTTATCGTCTTATCTATGATCTTTCCCATAATTCTTTATTTTTTATTTCAATATCGCCTGCAAATATAAGGTTTTTATATGAAACTACCAAATTTTTGGGGGAGTTTTTGCTTCATATCCTAATGTCTCACACATCATCCAAATTCACATCCGACAAGTCTGCTCCAATAATCGTCACTCGATTGTTGTATTTGCGTATCTCATGCCCATCCTTTATTTGCTTGGTGTAGCGATTGGCATCCAACTGGAGGCAACGACACACATTGCGACTTGCAGTTTCCATGTTCTTGTCAATAATGATGATTTGTGCATCGTGGTTCTCTCGCAACATATCACAGAAATAGTTGTCGGCAGAAGAGAATGAATAGCCAAGAATGATGATCTTACTTGCACGCAACACCATCTGAGAAGCATGATACCATGTATCAATGTAATGCTTGGATATAACAGGGCGCAACTTTAATGGTGGCAAGAATGATGGGATGGGTATAGACTTGTGGTCTGGATCAAAACTTATCTCGGCTGCAAGTTGATTCTTAAAGAAATCTTCTAAATCAATGGTCGTTAAATCATCATGCAGAAAATCGTTCTTGTTCTCTACATCTACATACTCTTTGAGTGAGCCATGAAAATAGAGAGCAGTCGGAGAAGTTTGGGAAGCATACGATGTATAGTTGAACGTGATGACTTGGCAGTCTTTTCCGTCCAATTGGTCGTAAATAGTGTGGTTGTCTTTGTTCTCTACAGCCACATTCTCTTGTGCCTTTCGCTGCTCCTCGCTTACCAAGTATGCCCATAGAATCCAGGATATGTATAGATAATCGCGGATATAACTGTTTTGCCCCGTATAAAATCCATAGAAATACCCTGCGAGCAGTTGCTCTATATCGAGCATATTCTTATAGATATGGCGCAAGATGGGATTGTTCGACTCATGGATGCTTTTCTGAAGTATCTCCACGATGATGTTCTTGAATGTGTCGGTATAGCTGAGATGACTTAAATCTATGATGCTGTCATCTTTTACAACCGTATCAAACACCTCTTCTATCAAGTTCATCGTCTCAGCATCTATCTCAGCTCCTTTCTTGAAGTCCAACACCTTTTTGAAAAGGCGAACGATAAGCATACCCAACTTACGTTGTGACTCATCAAGGCTTGCGTTGTTGGCAAGTTCGTCATTGATATTATGGCAAATGGAAACAATCTCCCTGTCCAAGTCCTTTGCCAAACGGTCGATGGCTGTACTCACAAACTTGCTGAAGTGGAAATGTACTCTGCCTATTGACTTGCGCAAAATGGCATCAAGCGTCTTGCCTTCGTCGGTTTCCAAGAAATCGACAATGCGAGGTATAAGGTCGGCTGATGTCGGCAAGCCAATTGTGGCATCCACTCCAGCACCGAGCACTACCAGAGTAAGTGGCTCATCCTTGCTTCCCAATATTTTGCGAGCGAATTCCTCACCATAGAAATATTGGTTCTGAGTCATTGCATTGGGAGCAATTTGATTGGCTCCGTTGTTGATATCAAATGATGCATCTGCCATTTTCAAAATTTTAATGTTAGAAAGAGGGTTAGGATACTTTCCAAAGTATCTTAGGATACTTGCCCATGTATCTTAAGATACTTTTTTGGGGGTGTTTTAGCGACCTGCTTGACGGATCGTCTTTTTGCGGGTCGTCCAGGCAGTATTGATTGCCACCCGGATGTTGTCGATGGTCTGTCCTTTCTCCCATTTCGGAACGAAGGGAAGGAGAAGGGAAATGAAACTCTGCTTCACTATCAGCTCATCGGTGAGGGATGGCTCTTGCTGTCGCATGGTTGCCACCACCTCGCCCAGGTCTCTCGCTGTCTTGCAGGAGCGAAGGAGGGTGATGTAGCCTCGCAAGGATTCCACCTTATTTATATATATAGACAAAGCCTGTTCTTCCTCGGTGAGAGGTTGAGGTGCTTCGCCATCCTTGGCAAGCGTCTTCTCTGCGAACTGGTCGCCATAGAAGTTTTGCTCTGCCTTTGTAGCGTTGGGGAGGATTTGGTTATTGCCTCCGTATATATTGAAAGTTACATCTGACATCGTATAAAGGTAAAA
>ERZ780226.474-NODE-474-length-36637-cov-14.322044_pt1 | contig 36637 bp, 57 predicted proteins | sample MGYA00511165_ERZ780226 | MGnify/ENA primary metagenome ERZ780226 (study PRJEB29588, sample SAMEA2152373) | human gut metagenome | biome: human gut; feature: human-associated habitat; material: faeces | place: Denmark | collected 2008/2010 ...
CCGGTCGCAGCCAGGCCGGAAACAATGCCCACGGCCAGGGCGGTCAGGGGATCAGTGGCGGGAAAATCCGGCACGTTGATGTACATGGCGGCCAAGCCCAGCAGGCCGCCAAGGACACCGCAGATGGACGGCAGCCATTTGTTGGCCAGCGGGGTCTGCTTGACCGCGGTGGCGGCAAAGTCTCCTATTGACATAAAATAATATTTTTTGTAAATACGCATTGACATTAAATATTATCTGTGCTATAATAAGTACAACATAAGAGATACGAAACACCCCACACAAACAAAGGAGAAAACACTATGACTACCGAGATTATCATCACCATCGCTTTGGCATCCCACCGCACCGGCAATTACACCCCCGCCGAAAACGCCTATTTCACCGCCGTACAGAACGACACCTACAGAAACTTTCGCTTGCCGGAAGGCTGGAGCTATGAAGGTCACGAACCCAAAGGCATACCGCACCACAAAGCCGTGACGGTTTCCCTGCCCGACTTCATCCACGCTGTGCCGGGCGGCATCCGCTCCGACTACAAAGCCAAGGACGGCAACATCGATCTGGTCCTTGCCTTCGTCCCCGCCATCCGCGTGACAGGCGACTATGATCAAGCCATTGACGAGGCGCTGCAGGCGTTGACCATCACCGCACCGACCAGCTCCGGCAAGCGTGAAGAAATCCCCTTCGAGATCGTATCCGTTTCTCAGCTGTTTGATGCAAAGCGGCTGTAATATAAAAAGGAGCCACGCGTTATGAAAAAGATCATCAACGGCAGCCGCTACAACACCGAAACCGCCCAGCGGCTCGGTGTCCACGAAAACAATTTCTTGCCCAATGACATCTACTATCGCGGACAAGATTTATACCGCACCAAGGCGGGCAAGTATTTTATACACAACTACGGCAACGGTTTCCCCAAACAGGATGGCAACTGGGGCTGGGGCGAGGAGATCACCCCCATCACCGAGGACGCCGCCCGCGAGTGGGCAGAGAAGTACCTTGACGGCAACACCTACGAGGCGGCGTTTGGCGAGGTGGTAGAGGATGCCCGCCTCAACGTCCTGCTACCGCAGGAGCTGCTGGACAAGCTGGACGCCCGTGTCACTGTGGGCGGCGGCAACCGCAGCGAAGTTGTACGCGCTGCGCTACGTGCCTACCTTGAGGGCTAAGCCATGCCGCCGTTTAAGGATTTATCCGGGCAAACATTTGGCTATCTGTACGTTATCGAGCCGACTGCGAAGAGGCAAGACGGCAACCGGGTTTTCCGCTGCCGCTGCCTTAACTGCGGTAAAATCGTGGAGCTGCCGAGCCGTACCATCGCCCACTCCAAGCAGATCAGCTGCGGGTGCATAAAAAACCGCAACCTGACCACCAAACCCATTGCCGATAAGCTCGGGCAGGTTGACGGCACCAACGTTAGCCGAATATCATCGAGCAAAGCCCAACGGAACAACACCACAGGCGTGCGCGGTGTGTCGTGCAGAAAAGACGGAAAATATGTCGCATACATCTATTTTAAGGGGGAGCGGTACCACCTGTATTGCGGCGCCGACAAAAATAAAGCCATTGCCGCCCGCAAAGAGGCAGAGCAGCGCCTCTTTGGTGAGTTTTTAACGTGGTACAATGCGCAAAAAGACCAGCAAAAATAAAAAAAATAAGCGGCGGGCAATCCCTGAAAAGAGGGAAAGCCCGCCGCTTTAATTATGGATTATTTAACTTGCCGGTCAGCTGTCTTTGCCGATCTGCTTAATAACCTGATCCGCGCCGGTCGCAGCCAGGCCGGAAACAATGCCCACGGCCAGGGCGGTCAGGGGATCAGCGGCCGGGAAGTCCGGCACGTTGATGTACATGGCGGCAAGGCCCAGCAGGCCGCCAAGGGCACCACAGATGGACGGCAGCCACTTATTTGCCAGTGGGGTCTGCTTGACAGCCGTTGCGGCCAGGTAGCAGATGACGGTGATGCAGGCAACGCTTGCGATGCCAAAAGACGCAAAATCCATGTTAGTCCTCCTTGATTTTGATGCACTCATTGTGCATCTTTTTGTAGGCGTCAAGGTACATTTCGCCCTTGTCGCCGTTGTAGGTAATCTCGTAGTACATCCCGTCGGGAATGGTGGTAGAAATCAGCGCCTTGTTGTTTTGCAGGGTCTTGCACGACCATACAACGAATGTATCGTCGGCGGTCAGCTCGAAGTTGTCGGTGACATCAACATGGCGGTTGAAGTAGTCCACAACGGCGGCAGTGGCCCGCTTGATAAACTCGGCATTGCTCATTTTGATTTATCCTCCTTACTCGGTTTCGATGCGGATGGGCAGCGCCTTGGCCCGTTTATAGAGTTCCGTGCCCGTTCCGTTGCCACCCTGACTGTGGTAGCTATCATATAAGTATTTCAGATTGTTCAGGTCATCCTCGGTGACGTACCCGCGTTTGATGCACAGGCGGCACATCTGATAAATCCGATCATGCAGCACCGCCAGATTCCCCGCGTGTAGGTCATCAACCGTTTTGCCCATCGCAGTCAACTGCCCCTCCACAGCATCCAGCCGGGGAGTGATTTGCTGAATCTGTATTTTAAGGGAGCTGATTTCTGCGTTCTGGGCTTCTTCGGGGGCTTTGTGCTTTTTCCATTTCGCCAGCAGGGTATCCCATGCCTTGTCAATGGCTGTAAATGCCGTAGCTACGGCGACGATGGCTGTCACGACCTGCCACGGGGAAGTGATGACGATGTTCCACGGCTGCATCGGATTTACACCTCCACGATAGGGATGCCGTAGGCTACGGCGGCATCGTGCTCAATGCGGCATCCGCGATAATCCTGCCAGCCAGGGGCGAACACCACAAAATCAGCGGCGACAAGCAGCTTAAGGCTTTCGCCCAGATACCACAGCGGCGTTGCGTCAGCCGGGGCGTTCTCAAAAAATAAATCAATGACTGCTAAATTTTCGTGTGTTTTCATGTACACATCAGCAATCAAAACCTTGCGTTCCTTGATAATTTCTTCGTCCGTTTTGCCGCGCATCGGCTGGGAGATAAACAATTTTTTCACCGTATCACCCCACATATTCGGCCTTGTACAGCCCTGCATCAATCAGCTGCAGCTCCGCACACTTACGCATGATGTACCAGGCATCGCCGCTGGATACCGGGCCGATGTCCAGCATCCACTGGTTGCCATCCGCACAGGTTTCGCGGTACAGGCCCGCCGCGATCAGCCCCAGCCCCTCGCACAGGGCGCGGATGGTTGCGCGGTCGCCGCTGGAGATACGGCCAATGGTAATCCGCTGCTTGTCCAGCTTGTTGGGGGTGGTATCCTCCGGTGTGGGCGCGGTATGGCCCTGCAGGCCCGCCTGGATCATCAGCTGCTCATAGTCCTTATAGACCCGGTTGCAGTCCAGGCTGGTGCCGTAGCCGGGGATGCCCAGCGCGTTGCGGCTGGAATACTGCCAGATGCCATACGGCAGGGGGCAGGTGCATGTGCTGCTGTACTGGGCTACCCAGATATCATATTTGGACAAAGCCTTGTAGTCCAGCCGATTGCGGACAAAATCGCAGGACGCATACAGGATGCCGTAATACCCCGCCGCCTCGACCTCGCCCAGGAACGCCTCCACCAGTGCCGTGCGCTGGGCATTGGTCAGCCGCAAAATGCACGGCTCATACTCAATGTCATAGGCCACCGGCAGGCACAGGTGCTTGCCCTTGATCGCGGCCAGGCAGCAGCGGGCCTCCTGGCGGGCTTCCGCCGGGGTACTGGCGTAGCTGTACCAGTACACACCGTACTGGATGCCCAGGCGGGCACATTCCGCTGCGTTGCGTTCAAACTGCGGGTCTTTCTGGCTGCTGTAACGGCCATACCCGGCGCGCAGCATAGCATGGCGGATGCCCTTGTTATAGGCGGCTTGCCAATCAAATCTGCCCTGGTGTTTAGACACATCAATTGCGTAATACATACGCTTCACTTCCTTTGTGTTGTTTTTTACGCTGCTGTAGCTGCCCAATTTTACCGCGCTGCTGGCCGTACTGAAATCGTTGTCCAGCCAGTTCAGCGGGTTGGTGCGGTTGCCCTTCCACCGCACTTCAAAATGCAGGTGTGCTCCATGGCAGTTGCCGGTATCGCCGCTGTAGCCGATCAGCTGCCCCTCCTGCACCTGTTGGCCCTGGGTCACGCAGAGTTTGCTCAGATGGGCATACAGGGTTTCGAGGGTTCCGTACTTGTAGGTCGTGTGGCGCAGCTTGACCATGTTGCCATAGCTGTTTGTATCGCCGCTGGTGCGCTTGCCATTCCAGTGGTACGCGATTGCAACCGTGCCGGCCTCCGCAGCGTACACTGGCGTGCCCACCGCTGCGCGGAAATCCAGCGCCCGGTGCAGGCTGCCATCATTGTAGAGCCAGCCCGCGGTGATGATGTGCTGGGCCAGGGGCCAGTGAAGCAGAACGTCTTCGTTTGAAAGTCTCATGATTTGTTGTCCTTATTTTGTCCTCTTCCACATATAAACCGCCAGATAGGGCGGCATGTTGTTGTGAGCTTTCCCGGAACCGCCGGAGTCGACTGTTACGGTTTTGGATTCCCAGTTCGGAATACCCCAGCCTCCTGATTGCGTTTGAACATACGCATCCGCAGAGCTTCCGGTTTTGGAGCGTATTACGTTGCTTCCGTTGGTTACAGACAACGAATAATTCGGTAGCTCGCTTTGTGTAAGCGTATGGGCGGATTCACCCCCAGTAGCACCTGCGGGAAAACTACCAGAAGCACCAAGCAAAAAGCGTTCAGAAATTCTTTCCCAGGTACCGCCAAATAAAGACTCTGGGCTTGTATTGCTTACGGTCATGTAAATACTGCCAATCGGCCAGGCTGCAAGTTTTGCTTCCGCGATGGCCGCCTTCACCGCCGCCGGCGTTGCCGCAACACCACCATTGGTCGAACTTGTTGAACTGGTCGAATCACTCAATTTCACACCGCCCAAAGTCGAAGCATTACCTGTCGGCAGTGTGTACTTAGTATCTGTTGTCGGCGGTGTGTATCCCAAAGCACTTGTCACGTTCGCCTTTGTCAAACTAATCGTGCCGGAATTCTCCGTAATGTTACTCCCGATTTTTACACCACCCAAAGTCCGAGCACTTGCGGTTGGCAGTGTGTACTTGGTATCAGTAGTCGGTGGCGTATAACCCAGTGCATTTGTCACGTTAGTCTTACTAATGCTGATCGTGCCGCTGTTCACTGTAATATTGCTGCCAATCTTTACGCCACCCAGGGTTGAACTGGTAGCGGCAGGCAGCGTATGGGTACCGGAGGAGGCCGGTGTCATATAGATCTGGTTGCTGTTCAGCGTTCCTTCACTCTTAGCATTATCATACTGGGCTTGCGACAGGTAGTTGATCACCAGGCTGTCCAGCTTTGTATCAGTGGCCATAATCATATACCTCTCGTTACAATCGCGCTGATTGCGGATAGTCCACTCGGCAGCCCAGTCAGTTTTCCGTTGCTGATGCTTAGGCTCAGGTTGGTGCTGCTTGGGCCGCCGTATATGGCGCTCTTGTGGTACTTGTCGCCCTCAAACGCGACCAGGCTCGTAGTCTGCCCGCCCCAGCCGCCGGAACTGGTTATGGTGCCATAGCCCCAAATCTTAATGGTTCCGCTGGCGGTCTTAAAACTCACGCTGGGGTTGGTGTCCGTAATGGCATAAGCCTCCACATTGTTATTGCCATTGCCGCCGGAACTCCCGCCGCCGGCATAAGTTCCTGTCACACCAAAAATGTTCACACCGCTCTTAATGTTCCCGGCCACCAGGTTTGCATCGCCCTTGATTGTCTGTGTCCCGCTCAGGTATTGCCCAGATGCAATGCTCTGATCGGTTGTCTTCGGGGTGTAAGTTGCTGCGCTTTTTTTGGTCACATCACTGCCAACATAAGTACTCGATATGGCATTCACGGTCACTTTGCTCAGTCCGTCATATCCGCTGTCCGGGCTTACCGTCTGGGTGCTTTCACTGGGACTGACCGTTTTGGTCTGCAAGTTTGGCGTGTTTCCGCCACTGCTGCTCCCGGCATAACTGCCTGTCACATTAAAAATCTTTACACCGCTCTTAATATTGGCCGCAGTCAAATTGCTGTCACCCTTAATCGTCTGGGTTCCATTCAAATACTGGCCGGATGCAATGCTCTGGTCACTCGTTCCCGGCGTATAAGTCGCAGCACTTTTTTTCGTCACGCCGCTTCCCACATAAGTTTTTGATACTGCATTCACTGTAACCTGGCTCAAACCATCATAGCCATTGTCGGCCTTAACCGTCTGTGCGCTCTCACTGGGGCTTACGGTCTTGCTCTGCAAACTCGCCCCACTTGCACCACCCGTCACAAAGCCGCCCTGCATATCAACGGCATTGCTGCCTAAATACACACCCATGCAGCTGTCACCACCTTCTGAGCGTAACGCTTGTCGCGCCAACGCTGGCTGCCGTTATGTCAATGGTTTTTGCGCTGCTGCCGTCCCATGCGCCCTGACTGGTTCCGTTCAGTTTGATGGTCAGGCTGTTATTTAGTTTTTCGGCGCTCGTTGCGGAGCCGCCTGCGTTGCTGGAACCGGCATAGTTTGTGGTTCCGGTGACTTTGGCCCCTGTGGCACTGTGGGCAATTACCCCTTTCGGCAGGTCGGCAGCCCGCACCGTATCGCCGGTCAGGTCGAGGACAACTTCATCATTGATAACAACCTTGTTTACGGCCATGCTCAGCCTCCGATCGTCAACGTCTGGCCGCCAGCCGCATTATCAACGTATGTGGCCGGGATCGCCTGCACAGTAACTTGAGACAGGCAGTTATACGCTTTGTCGGGCAGCACAACCTGCTGCTCAAAGGTCGGCGTAACGCTCTTGGCCTGCGGCTTCATACCTTCGCTGCCGCTCATAGAGCCTTTCACGCCCAGGACCGTAACGCCCTCGCGGATATTTGCGGGCACCAGCTTGGCCTGTTCGGTCGCTGCGATAGTCACTCCGCCCGCGCCATCGTGAAAGCCCATGGGGATGGTGTATTTACCAGAAACGGTGCTGATTTCACCGTTGACTTCGCCGTTGTTGGGCATCGTGCCGGTCATTTTAGCGCCACGCGCGTAGAATGTTTTCCCGTTCAAAACCTCCGCCACAGCTGCGGTGGCATCGCTGGTGTCAGCGTCTTTTGTGCTGGTACCGGTAATGGGGGCACCGGACTTGTCGTGTGCCGTGATACCTTTTGCCAGCTTGTCCGGGGTAATGGTATCTGCGGTAAGGTCAAGTTTCGTTTCCTTGCCGATAACAACCTTGTTTACGTATTTATTGGGCATTGTAGTATTCATCTCCTATTATCAGTGTGTAGCCGCTTGAATCGTTGGATACCTCGTACTGTGGTATCTTGCGGATTGTCACGTCTTTCTGCATCAGTTTTTTCGCCGTGGGCAAAACCTGCGCCGTAAACAACGGCGTGATATCATACGGCCCGCTATACTCCGGCGCACTAACCACTGCGGTGCCGGTCACGTCCACCCGCACGGGTGCCGCTCCGGCAATGCGCACCGATACGGCGCTCTGTTGAGCCACTCGCACCTGGATCATGAGCCATCCGCCTCCTGGAATAAGGTCGGGCTCATTTTAAGAGCCAGGATCTCAGTCTGCGGCTGATCAGTGCTGTCCCGCAATGTGATGCGGGTGTCCATGTACAGCGTCTCGCCGCCCATGAATTTGTATGTCTCCGCCCGCGTCCAGGGGATAATGATGATGTTCTGTCCTTCCTGCCGGGTGCAGTCGTCGGGCCAGACGTTGGTTTTAATGGCCGGGAAGCCTTTGCAGCTCTTCTGTTTGAACACAAATTCGATCCGGCTTACCTCGTCCAGGCTCATGCCGATTTCAACCGGCAGCGCAAATTGCGTTCCCTGTTTCATTCGTTTTTCTCCTCAGCGCCTTAATTCGGCATTTCTTCTTCCTCTGTTTTCGGAGTTTCGATGTTTGCCGCCGCTGCTTCTTCCGCTGCCATGTTCTCGCGCACGGCATTCAAAACGTTCTCCAAAATCAACTCCGTCACGGCAAACGGCAGCGTTGCTTCGTTAATTGCAACAATAACTTTGCGTTTGCACTCTTTAATGCGTTTGTTGTCAGTCATGGGGCATCCTCCTTACAGCCGCGCGTTTACGGCGTTTTTCAGTGTGACAATGGCGGCCAGAACCTCTTCGTCCAGGGCTACAAAGGACCCCCGGTTGTTCTGGCTGGTGATGTTGCCGTTACCGTCCAGTTCCATGTAGGTGTAGCTCACTCGCTCACCTTCGGCAGTCGTTACGACCGCCACGCCGGATAATTTTTTCATTGCAATTCCTCCAAAAGAATGTCTGCGGTTTCGTTCGCGCCTGTATCTATAGCGAGCAGGTCAGCTGCGGCATCGGTGCTGGCCTCCTGCGCTCTTGCGGCGGTGCTGGCTGCCAGCTCAACGCCTGCCGGATCACCGGCAGGATAGCTGCTGTCGCTGCGGTCGGCATAACTGCCCTCGTACCCACGCTGCGCGGCCATGCAGAGCCACGCAAAGCGCTGGCCCGCCGCACCGTGCACAATGGCATACTGGCCGCAATCCTCCGCCCACAGGTGCCCGGTGCCGTCAAGGTCAGTCAGCAGCCAGGCGGGCTGCCCGTACTGGGCGATGGTCTCCGCATAGCGTGGGTCAAGGGCAATCAGGCACCAGCCGTCTGGGCTGCACCGGCCCTTACCCCAGTCCGCAAAGGTCGGCACGGGGGTCTCGAACGCGGCCATTTTCAGCGCGCCGAAGCTGGTATTTACCACGCGGGATTTCTCGCCCCAAACGTCCAGATTGTGTACATTCAGCTTGCCGCTCACGCCGACGCGCGTCGTATTAAAATCGGCATCACTGTCCTCGCTGCGGTTGTAGGTGATCTGCATCCCAACGTAAGATGTCGGGTTGAGGCCGTCAACCCAGCCGTACTTGGTGTACTTGCTGCACGCGCCGATGTAGCTGCTGCCCGCCTCTGAGTACAGCACGCCGGTTAATCCGATTGACCCCGTGTTGATGGTGGCGTACCATGCAATGTGGCGGTTATCCAAAAATACACGCTCACCGGCCTCGGTGCCCATACGTATCCAAGCGTTGTCCAGGTCGTACACGGTGGTGTAGTTGAGGTTATGCAGCTGCCCGGTGGTAATGTTTCCGCCGTTGATGATTGTCTTGTCCTGGTTCCAGGTGCTCAAATCCGAAAATGTCACAACGCCAGATAGGTTGATCTGTGCGCTGGTGATCTCTGTTCCGCCTGCCGTCAGCTTGATGGTGCTGCTGGTTCCGCTTGTGCTGGCCGTCAGCTTAATTTCGCTCACCGTCTGCTTGATCTCGGTTTTGGTTTCGGCGGTGGTTAAATAGTCGCCGGTGCTGGCCGTCCAGGCAGTGGGGGCGTTGCCCATCTGCACCATGGGGTGCATGATGGTCAAATCGTTGGTAACGGTGGCAAAGTCATTGGCAGTGCTCACAAACAGACCGTCTGCATAGCCGTCCGCGGTCGCCGTGAACGCCGCCCAACGCAGCTTCCAGCCGTTGTCCAGCTCAATGTCCTGCTTCGCATTTTTGAATGCTTTGTCGTAATAGCTTTTTGTGCCGCTGCTGTTCTTGGTCTCGAACTGCAAAAACAGGCTGTCCGTGCCAGAGTTGAGCTTGTACAGTACGCTGGCGCAATAGGTCATGCCCTTGGCAATCACCAGCGTTTTGTCCGCACCAAAGTGGAAGCGGGTGTTCTGCGCCCTATTGGTCACTCGGACGGATTCACCGCTGATCGTGTATGTTCCTTTTTTGCTCAGGTTATTGCCGCCTGCATCCAGGGTCGCATTGTTCCAGTCATCGGTGCCCGCGATAATATTGTTGCCGCCGGTGATCCGCTGCGTTACCGTCTGAGTAATGCTGTCAGCTTTCTGGTCAATCGCGGATACTGATTCTTTAACGGTTTTGAATTCCTTCTTGGTGCTGTCCAGGTCGTTGGAAATGGTTGTTGTCGTCTCTTCCAGACTGCTGACTTTGGTGCTGATGCTATCCGCCTTTTGGCTGATGCTGGAAACATCCTCTTTCAGGCTGTTCACCGTTGCGGTGGTGGCGTAGTCCTGCAGCTTGCTGTCAACGGCATCATTGGCAGCTCTGGTAGCGGTGTCCTTCACGTTGGCCGTTACCGTTTCAGTCACTGACTTGGTGACCTCGGTCTTGATCTCATCCGCCGATTGGGAGATGAGGCTTTTAGCGCTTTTCTCTGTTATGTAGTCCCCGCTGCTGGCGTTCCACGCGGTGGGCGCGTTGCCGTATTGCAGCATGGGGTGAAGCAGCGCAAACTTATTGGTGCAGTTGCCATTGCTGTCGAACTCGACAGTTTTCAAAACACCGTTTTCGCGGGGGGTCCATGTACCATACCGCAGCACCCAGCCGTTTGTCTGCTTAATTTCGAGCTGATCAGCAGTTTTTATGAAGGCAATGTAACGTTGTCCGTCATCGTTCGTAAACACAATGCCAAGCCGCAGCGCATCGGTGCCGGAAATGAGTTTGTACATAACGGACAGACATAGGGTAACGCCTTTGGTGATATGAGCGCTAACAGCGTTGAACTCGAACCCGCGGCTTGTGTTCGCATTGGTAATTGTTGCGCTGCCGTCATCGCCATACGCCACGCTACTGTCAATGCCGACATAGTTGGCGTTCTTGAAGCTCTCACTGCCCAGGATCAGGTTGCCGCCGCCGGTGATTTTGGTGTCTTTTTTCACCTCAGAGGAGAGCCCGTCCACCGTTGCTTTCAGGTCGGTATACTTGCCGGTCAGGTCGCTGGCCTTTACTTCCAGGCCGTCCACGCTGGTCTTGATCTCCAGCATCTTGCCGGTCAGGTTTTTGTAGCTCTGCTCATTTACGGCGGCGGTTCCGTCCCGTGTGGCGTTGCCGGTGGATTCCAGCGTGACCTGCTGACCGGATATTGTCCGGTTCATGATATAGGAACTCAGCACGTTTCCGCGGGCATCAGTGACAGATACAATGTTTCCAGGCGCGGGCAGGGGGAAATCCGCCGGGACGGTTACTTTGAGTGGTGTGTAGGTCACGCCCTGCATCGTTTCGAATATTGCCTGCGCGACCGGCTTCAGCGCCTCCGCAGTGGCGGATGTCAGCAGCAGGTTGCCCTGAATAATCAAGGCGTTTGATCCGCTCTCATCGGACGGATACAGCACACCCACGTCGTCATCGCTCTGCCGGATCTGTACTTTGACGACCGGCGCGGTCTGAAACTTGTCATGCGACAGGCCGTCCCTTATGTATACGGTTGGCCCGATGCTCTGCGATGGGTTGTAATCTGTGTACCAGGCAAATTCGATTTTCCCGTCCGGTGTAGCCCGCAAGAAAGTGCATGATGCTTCGGCTACCCAGGCAAGCAGCTGGCGGCCGGTCAGATTGTCGGCATAAAAAGCCTGTACCAGATAGGTTCCGTTGCGGGGCAGGGAGTTGTTGGCAATGGTTACGCCGCACCGCTGTGCTACCAGCCCGGCGAATTTCCACAATGTCATCGGAAACTGATCCTGAATGGATCGCAGCCAGGTAGACTGTACGCTATCAAGCCGGGATACAGCGTCATAAGCGTATACTTTATAGGTGTTGCGGGTCTGGCTGGTAGGTTTAACTGCCCAGTAGGTGCCCGCCAGGGTTCGATGGCCGGATGTCTCCCGGTAGTGGGTCAGCCGGGTTCCGGATGTAATCGGCAGATCCGTTCCCGGTTCCACCCAGATGGTGATTTCCAGCTTATTGGAGCAGGCCGCGCCGGGGCACAGGTCTGTGGTTTTGGATACGGTTTCGGTGCAAGTCAGGGAACGGATAGCGTTCTGACCAACGGTGCCGGCGGCAATCTCAGTGCCGTCATCCAGCACCAGGATGTTCTTAACCATTCAGGCACCTCTTTAACATTCTTTGATTTCCAGATCCATGTCCCGCCAAACACCGGCTTTCAGCCGCTGCAGGGCCGCCCCGTAGTTGGAGCAGTAGCAGGTGCGGGTGATGGTCTGGGTCACGTCTGCAGCATCGCTGGCCACAGGGCAGGTGAACTGGAACGTGGTCTTGTTTTGCAAAAGCCCCAACAGGTAGGCACAGTCGGCGTTATCGAGGTAGGAATATTCCAGCGAGGCGGTCAGCACGCCATAGCGCAGCACCTCACGATGGTAGACGCCCATCTCGTCGGCGCCGCTGTCACTGCTCTCAACGTCCGAAAACTTGATGGTGGGGGAGCCGGTGGGAACCGGTAGGGAATGGCTGTCGATCTGCAAGAGGGAAGTGCGCTTGAGCATCAGTAGGCACCCCCCAGCATGATGGATTGCGACTGCCGCGCGCGGTTGAAGCTGCGATAGATCACGTCGTCACCAATGACAATGTCGCCGCTGCTGTTATGCAGCTCAGCAAGGATGTTGTTCAGCACGGCCAGTACGGGCGTGAAATCGACAATTTCCCGGCCAGACGGGGTGCTTGCCACGCTGCCCGATGCTGTCAACGCAAGCCGAACGTTGCTCTGTAAAGAGCCGGTGGATAGATCCGAAAGCTCATCCATGGCCTGTGCAACATCCCCGGCGTTCTGCCGGATGCCAAGGGCAAGGCCCGCCGGAATGTAGCGGCCCACTTCGTCCCGCATCACGCGGGAAGGGGATGCAATGCCGAAAAAGTCCTTGATAGTATCCAGCGCACTGGAAGCAATGCTCCGGGCAGCATCTTTCAGCGCGCTGCCCATAGCACCAATGCCGTTGATTAAGCCGTTGATAATGTCTTTGCCCAGCTGCACCCAGTCCACGTTTTTGACGGCGTCCCAAAGGGTGCGGCAGGCATCACCTGCGGCGCGGATGATATCCGGCGAGGCGTTCCCAATGCCCTGTACCAAATTGATCACAAGATTGAAGCCTGCCGCGATGATTTCAGGCAGGTGGGTAACAATGGCTTGCAGCAGGGTGGCAATTACGGTGGCCGCACTGCGGATGATGGAAGGCAACATGGCAAGCAGGCCCTGCACAAGGCTGAGCAGCATCTGTCCGCCTGATGTGATGATCTGCGGCAGATCTGCCACGACCTGTGCAAGGAATGCGCTCAGAGATGCAGACGCAGATTCCATCATCTGCCCGGCGTTTGCGGTAATGCCCTGCACCAGATTGCTGACAAGAGCAGCGCCGTTTTCAATGATTTGGGGGAATCCGCCGGAAAATGAAGTGCCAAATCCGTCCAGCAGAGTCTGGGCAAGGGCCTGGATAAAGGTCACCAGCGCACCGGGCAGGGCGGACAGAATGTTCCAGATATCCGGCAGCAGGTTTCCGGCCAGGAATGTGACCACCGACTGGGCCAGTGCGTCCAGGGACGGCTGCAGGTCCTGCCCAAGGGTCAGCGCACCCAGTACGTTTTTGAAACTGGCCTGCATGGCCGCAAAGGAACCGGCCAGCGTGGTGGATGCTTCCAGCGCGGTGGTTCCGGTAATGCCAAGACCTTTGTTCACATCGCCCAGGCCGCCGTTCAGCTCATCCACACCTCCCTGAATTACATGGATGGCGGTGTACACATCGGCCAGGTTGTCCAGATCGTACTTGACACCGGTGATTTTTTGGGCATCCGCCAGCAGGCGCTGCATTTCACTCTTGGTGCCGCCGTAGCCGAGTTTTAAGTTGTCTAACATCGTATAGTTCTGTTTGGCGAACCCCTGGTATGCGTACTGGATGGCGGACATATCGGTGCCCATCTTGTTGGCGTTGTCCGACATATCAGTCAGGGCCATGTTGGCCACTTCGGCGGCTGTTGCGGTATCGCCGCCCAGGCCTTGCAGCAGGCTGGCCGAAAACCCGGTCACAGTTTCCATGTAGGCATTGGCCGAAAGCCCCGCCTTCTGCCATGCATTCTGCGCATAAGCCTTGACGGTATCGGCGTTATCCTTGAACAGGGTTTCCACACCGCCCAGGCTCTGCTCCAGCGCACCGCCCTCCGTCAGGGTATCGGTCAGAGCCTTACCCAGGGCAGCGGTTGCCATAACACCTTTCAGGGTGCTGACAAGGCGGCCGCCCAAAGATGCGCCGGATTTTTCACCGGCGCTTTCGGCTTCCGGTCCCAGCACTTTTGCAAGGTTGCCGGTAATGCCTTCGGCAGAGGGAATGATCCCCACATAGGCTTTTGCAAGTTCGGTTGCCATCAGTTCACCTTCCCGTTGTTTTTGCGCCAGGCCGCATCAAACGCAGCGCCGCTGGCAAAGGATTGTACCTTATTTGGCAGCGATGCTCTGCCGGTCATGGCATCCATAACAGGGGTTGGCAGGCTGCCAGCCCCAAATCCGCTGCACAGGGCAGTTAGGCGGTCAACGGCAGCCCCCAGCAGAAGGGTGCTGGTATCGGTCTTTACGCCAGACTGTTTTTTGCAGATGCGGGAATCTTCACGCAGGCCCGCTGCCAGGGTGGCCAGCAGGGGCAGCGCAACGGTACGGTAATGCAGGATCCGGTAGGTTTCGGCCAGGTCACAAATCAATTCATCCTCGCCGTCTGCAATCATTCCGGCGAGGATGAGGAGTTTTTTCCTTCTTGGTTTGCATTGAAGATATCGCTCAGTTCGGCAATCACGGCTTCAATCGGCACCGTGCCGTCAGCAGCGCGCAGATGGTCGTACAGGGCTTTTTTCTGCGGCTTGTCAAGCAGCAGATCCAGCGCGGTGGGCAGCTCGTTCAGGTTGCCGTGGTCCACGGCAGCCAGAGCATCTACCAGCTCCATATTGCGGCAGCGGGCATCCGGAATTTCAAATGCAAAGCCGGATCGGGTTGTGCCTTTCAGCATGGTCAGGCCTCCTTGATGTATTCATAGTGGGTGTTGCCGCTGGTGTCCGGAACGGCGGCCAGGGTAATGCCATAGCCCAGGGCCTTGCTGTCCGAATAAACGATATCTTCCATTTCGGAAATACCGGCATCGGGGATGACAATGCGTTTGTTGGCATTGTTGACGATGGTATCCACCACCCATGCGCTGTTGGGAATCTCACGGCTGCTGGCTTTGACGGTCAGCCCGGCTGCGATAGTACCAGAAACATTGTCCGAACCATAGGAAGATTTGAGAACTTCCTCGTTCAGCGCTTCGATCAGGGTAAACTTGAAGGTATCCGGCTTTTCTTTCTGGATGGTTTTAACGGTATCTCCGCCCCAGGCTTTGACCTGTTCGGTTTTGGGGGAGTTGGAGTTTGTCAGGCCGTCATCACTGATGTAGCCCAATGACTTAAACGCTTCGTTCAGCTCTGCATCGGTAGATGTGGGCAGCGCAGTGCCCAGCGGCGCACGGTACACGGCACCGCCGGCTGCAGGCTTTGCCACGCCGACTAAGGTGGCATTCTGCATAGAGGATCTCCTTTCAAATTGTGCCATGCACAACGCGGTACACTGCCTGATAGCGGTAGCGGTGCGTGGCGGTATCGGTAAAGTTATAGTCGTTTTCCAGGCGGGCCGAACCAATGCCCTGCCGGGCGGGCAGGGCATCCATGGCGGCTTTGGCCTGTTCATTGAGCTGGGCGGCATCCAGCATGGTAGGGGCCCAGCTCTGCACGGCGAAGGTGGAAGTGGTAATTTGGTCCGTGCGGGATGTACCGGTTTTTTCCAACACAACAAAGGTGCCGGGCATGGGGGAGGGAACCTCCATGGATACCGGCACCGGGGCAAGGGCGGCGGTCAGTACATTCAGCACCTCGGTTTCAATCATTCGTGCACCTTCTTTAGCAGGGTGTTGTGATGGAGGTTATCGGCATAGGCTTCTTCCGTGGCGGTTTCCACAATGGCAATAGCGCGGGTGGGCATTATACGGGAGACATAGCCGTCCGGCAGGCTATCCTTGATGGAATCCGCCCGCTCTTTGAGCATGGCGGCCATTTCGGGGGAACGGAGCAGTTCCCGCACCCCGGCGCGGTTCAGCACGATCTTGACTTTACTCATACCGTTCCACCTTCACCTTCTTGTTCCAGCACAGCGGAATCAGGTCATCAATTCCCTGCACCACATCGCCGTAAGTCCGGAATTTTTGCCCGAAGAACTCCACCGTCACGTTGTGCCAATCGTGTGCGTCGCCCTTGGGCATGGCCAGCGTATAGGCCAGCCGCCTGCCGTAAAGCTGCAGATCGTTGACGATGTCCTCCGTAGCCGGTTCGCCCACCAGCACGTTGTGGACAGTGACTGGTGTTTCAGTGTAGATCGGCGCGTGGAAAGCGTCCTCGCCGGTCTTGGTCTTTTCGTACAGGATGATGTCGATACCCTTCAGCATAAGTCCTCCAGCGGGCTGTGTGCGCCCAGCCTGCTGCCCACGCCCAGCAGCTTCTTTTCCAGCTTGGAAAGGTACAGCTCGCCGACCGAGCCGCCGGACACCGTCCAGCTCTGCTGGTAGCCCAGCGCCGATGCGGACGCCTGGGTGGCGCCCATCGGGTACATGGCGGCGCCCTGCCCGCCGGGGCCCGCGTCCAGTTGGCGGCGCACCATGCGGCAGGACACCAGCTGTTTGCGCTCAAACGGGGCGTCCTGGCTGTATGCGTCGATGACAATGCCGGCTTCGGCCAGCAGGGCGCTGCAGAGCGTCTTTTCGTCATCGCTCAGCGTGCGGAACCCGGCTTCGACCTCTTCCACGGTTGCATAGACCATTGCCATCACCTCATTTCCTGGCGGCGGCTTTCTTCTTCGGGGACGGGGCGGCGGTCTGCTTGGCGGCGGTCTGCTTGGCGGTGGTCTGCTTGGCGGTGGGCTCTTCGGCGGTCTGCTTGGCGGCGGGCTCTTCAGCGGGCTCTTCAGCGGGCTCTTCGGCGGGCTGCCTGGCGGGGACGGCCGCCGGGGCATCCACGCGGGTATGCCCTGCCGCCAGATATTCAGCTTCCCGCTCCGGGGCAACGGCCATCAGGGTGCCGGTCAGGCGGTTCTTGAATTCAATCATGATCAGGACCCCGTTTTGGCTGCGCCGGTCAGCTTGTTGAACACCGTGGTGTCGCAGCGGAAGCCGACTTCGATCTCGGCGCGCACGGCGAACATGTTCTGTTCAAACAGGTTGATGGTGGTGGAACCGTCGGTCAGGGTGGCCTGGTCGGAAATGGTGATCTGCACGCCCTCCACGGTGCCGTATACAGCCTGGCTCCAGTCGCCCGCAAAGCCGACAACGGCGGCATCGCTGGCCGTGTTGTCCGTGTAGGCGCACTTGCTCTGGCGCACCTGCGCGCCCAGAATCATGGGCACTGCGCCTTCGGCCACGGAGTTGATGAACAGCGGACGCTTATTGTCGTCCACCGCGTTCAGCAGGATGGCCTTGCCCTGCGGGGCCAGCACCCAGCCGTTCAGAATGCCGTCATGGACGGCGATGTCCGCATCGGCGGCAACCAGACCGCCGTAGGCATTGGTCAGGATGCTCTGGGCCGTGCAGGCTTTCAGGGTGTCGAAGTTGGAGCCGGGGGCTTTCACCGCCCCGAACACGGTCTGGTCAAACTTTTTGGCCAGAGCGCCGGGCAGATGCTGCACCAGCTGATCATACAGGGCGGGCACATCGCGGCGGAACTGGTTGGAAAACGGCACGATGACGGCCAGGGTATAGGGCGTCATCTGCTTGGTGGCCAGAGTGCCGCGCTTGACCGGCTTTTTCTCGGTCTCACCGACCCAGCCCGCTTCGGGGTCGCCGGTGATAACGGGGATGGTTACGCCCAGGCCGGGCAGCGGAATCTGCCGGGCCAGTGCCATGACGGCGCTGGATTCCTGGGCTTTCTGCAAAATTTCGCTGGACACGCTGCCCGGCAGAGAAATAGTAGTCGTGCGGTTGATATCAATAGATGCCATACTTTTGCTCCTTTACTTCATGACTTCGTTGAACCACTCCGCGAACTGCTCGCGAGTGGAACCGGTTGGGGTTTTGTTCGGGTCGCCGCCGTCGCGGACGTTGGGGTAGCCGCCGGGGGCGGCATCAAAGGCCCAGGCTTTTTCCTTGGCCAGGGCATCCAGCGCGGCCTGGATATCGCTGGTGCGGTCCTTGCTGACTTTCAGCGCGTCCACATCCAGCATGCCGCGGATGGCCTTCACGTCACGCCCGTGCGCGTCACGGATTGCGCCGTCCAGGGCGGAATCAAAGGCAAAGCTGTCGGCCTGATCGGCCAGCTGGCCCTGAAGCTTGGTAATCTGGCCTTTCAGGTCGGCCACGTCCACGCCTTCAAAGGCTTTCAGGCCGTCTTTGGCGGTGTTCAGCTGGGTGGTCAGGTCGTTCACCTGGGTCTGCAAGTTGGTGGCTTTGGTCTTTTCGGCGGTGATATCCCTGCCGTTTTCGCCCATCAGCCAGTCCAGCTGCTCATCGGTGATGCCGGGAATTTTGGTTTTGACTTCTTCACGTTTCATGGGTGTCCTTTCTGCCTGCGCTTTGTTTACGCGGGTTGCATCCGCTTTGGCTGTACAGTTTTACGCCATGCCGGGCATGTTTTGGGGAATAAATGGGGATAAAAAGTGCCCGCTTGCCCCTCATGCAGGGCAGGCAGGCATAAAAATACCACGGTGCAGAATTTGCATCGTGGTTTCAACAAATTGTTGGCGCGGCCATTACGGCACAATTTCCACGCCGGGCAAAACGTCCATGCAAAAACACAGCCGGTACTGGCGCGGACAGATAGAATTCATTTTGAACTGTTCTGGGCTGGTCACTGCGGTCAGCATGGCCAGCATCAAAACAAGCAGCTTCTTCATTTTCTTCATTGCGTTCTCCTAAAAATGGGCATAAAAATACCACGGTGCGTGTGCATCGTGGTTCAATCGTCAACGTAGTTATCTACATCCGGCCATTCGGTCATATTTTCGCTTTCTTCTTCCAGCTTTTGGATTTCAGCTGCAAGTTCTTCCGGTGTTTTACCAGAAGGCGTGTATTCTTTCATTTAATTTCACTCCATTCGATTCCGTATGCTTCCTGTGCATCCTGTAATGCACGCTGGAACGCATTGATCACACCCATATTATAAGGCGGTGCCATGTAAATGTCAACTTTCTTGTCGATGACACTCACAGCAAATGGTCGTGCATGGCGTGTACTATACTTATAGATCGTTCCATCATGGCAGGCAACAATACCAAAAGCATATTTCTTCTCGCCAGCACTGCCGAAATCTGCACCGGATGGAGGAACATTAGTACCATGGTTATGGAGAGAAACCAGGCTGTAAGGCTCTGCGGATTTGACTGCGGCGTTCAGTGTTCGGCTGTACTGCGTTTCGTTTCTGACTTTACTAGACGTTTGTCCTACAAGAGAACCATCCATGCGCAGAATTGACAAATCCTCGTAGTAATCGCCAGACTGGTGCGTAACAGCAGCCTTGCAGTATTTGTAGATTGACTGATTCAATGCCGGGTTATCTGAAACGGAGTCAAACTTTGCACGATACGGGGCGCTGTTCATGTAGTCAAGATCTGCCTTGTTAGAGCCAACTCCACCGCTATAGCTTCTTTCGCTTTTGTTGACCTTTCGCACCGCATACGCCGCCCGCTTCTGGGCGTTGATGGCATCCTTCCGGGCAGCGTAGTCGATGCGCCGCATTTTGTTGATGTCGCCGCCCGCATCCCGGTACTGTTTCAGGTATTTTTCCGGGTCATAGCCTGCCACAGTGGTGCTGTGGTCAAACCGGATGGCAAACTCACAGTCACAGTTGGCGTGGATGTGGTCGGCGTGGCCGCCTTTCAGCACCTTGCTGCTGGCTTTCTGCCAGCCGTTGCTTGCCAGCGTGATGCAGAACGGGCAGGTGTCCCCGTGGGGTACCCAGGCCCACTCGGCCCCGTCGCGAACAGCGTTTTTCAGGGTGGTATCGGCCCCGGCACGCTTGACCAGGCGGCTGACGCCGTTGGGCAGGTTGGCCGGGTTTTGGTTCTTGGTGGCGTTCACCATGCGGGCCACCTCGCCGTAATCTGCCGGTTCGGCAGGCTCCGCTGCGGGCACCCCGGCGTTGGCCGCTTCGGCCAGGGCGTCATACATCTGGCAGGCCAGCTCCGCGCTGCCCTCGCCGTATTTTGTCACCAGCGCGGCGGCGTAAGTAATCAGCGCATCGGCATCCCCGGTGCCGTGGGTGTCTATGTACTGCCGCATCAGCTGCCCGGCTTTCTGGTTCAGGCGGGACAGCCGGGTGATGTATTCATTCCACGTTTTCGCCGTTATCTGCATTGTCTACCTCAACAAGCAACTGCTGCCCGCGCACCCGCTGTTCCTGCGCCCGGATGCGGCGGATATCGGCCTGGTCAAATCCGATCATCTCCAAAAACGTGTCGGTGGCGGCAAACTCCTGCCGGGCGGAAGCAATCTTGATGGCGGCATCCGCGGTCACGGCCACACTGGGCATGGCGGGGTTCCGAAAGTGGGCCATCACGTCTCGCTCTTCCTCGGTCAGCTCATCCAGCGTAACTTTGCGGGCAATGGCCTGGGCCATCCGGGCAATGGTGCGTAGTGCATCCCCGTTGCCGGTGTTCAGCTGCTGGGCCAGCAATACAAGGGTCTGGCTCTGGGCCAGGATCGCATCGCTGCTGGTGGGGTTGGCATCGTTCACCACGCCAACATCGGTCACGGTCAGACCGGTGGCAGCGGCAAACTGGGTGGCCGTCATCCGCATCTTTTCAACGTGCGGCGAAAGGCTGCCCTGTGCCAGCTGGCCGAACGCGGGTTTTTCGCCGGTGTCGGGGTTGGTCGTGGCCGCGATGATCGCCCCGACATACTGCCGGAACTTGTCCGATACGATGGTATCGTACTGCTCATCCGTCACGCCAAGGATGTATTTCTGCGGCGTGGTGTCAAACTCCAGCGCAATGGCGGCGTTGGCCACAACCCGGACATAATCGTCAATCAGTGAGCGGATGGGCCGTTTCAGCCGGGAGCGGCCAAACGGCTTGCTGCTGGTGGCGTTCCAGATCAGTGGCTCCATCAGCGGCCGCCCCATCTTATTGGGATGCCGTTTTGCTGTCCAGACGGTCCCTTCGCGGGTCAGTACGATCAGGGCGGTGTCGGTATAGAAGTTGACGATGGACGGGGTCCATTTCCCTTCGTCCTTTTCGTCCTTCATGGTGTCGATGATGGCAAGGCCGCAGTCGATCCGGCCTTTCTCGCCGCTCCACAGGGCAGCGGCCGCAGCAGGGGAGTGGAACCGGATCCGGCAGCCGATCGCATCGTCAGCCGAAAGCGTGGCAAACACGCAGCCGTATTTCAGCTCATCGCGGCAGGCTTTGGCGTATTCGGCCACAAGGCGGTTATCCGCCACCAGCCGGGCAAGGCTGTCCAGACTGCCGCCGGTGCCCACAAAGCCGTCAAACATACTGCGGGCGGCCAGTACGTCCACCGCTTTCTGACCCCAGCTGCACCCAACCTCCAGCCCGCGCAGACCAAGCGGCAGGGCAATACCAAGGTTGACGTCCCGCAGGGTCACATGGCCCTCATAGTATTTGTCTTTGATGGCGTTGCGGCTCTGGTGATAGGTGTATGCCTCGGCCAGGTCGCTGAGTTGCTGCTGTTCCGCGGCGGTCAGCCCGGCCACAATACCAAAATTCAGGGTAGTCGTCATGGTTCTCCTTTATCCAATGCGCATTTTGCGTGTCGGGTCGCGTTTGCAGGTTTTTGCGCCCCACAGTGCCAGGGCGCAGGCTTCCAGCGGCAGGCTGTTGTCGCCGCCAAAGCCATACCCGCCGCTGATGGGGCGTTTGATGCTGGTGATGGCACTTTCGTTCAGGGCTTGCTGCGGCTTGTACCAGGTCAGGCCGCGCTCGTTCACGGTGGTGACAAGCAGCCCCACCGAGGCAATCACATCCCTGGCAGAGGGGCGGAGCACGGCGCTTTTGGCTTTCCAGGTGGGGCGGATGCGCTCCACCAGCACGTCCACCCCGTTGCGGCCATCAATCACCACACAGCTTGCGCGGTCATAGCGTTCGTTCAGCCAGTCCACCAGCCAGGCCAGGCCGCGGCCGGTGGGCTGCTGTTCGATCAACGAGACGCGGGCCGGGCCGTCCTTCGGGATCACCGCGCCGCACAGGCACACAGCGCTGCCATCCGCGGCAAACTTGACGCCGTAAGCGGTTTTGCCGTCCGGCTTTTCCGCCTCGCTGGCACAGGCCGCCCAGGCCCGGGCATCCAGCGCCTTGTCGCTCTGCTCCGTCAGAATGGGGCTCCACCAGCCCAGGCGTTCTCTGGCAAAGCCGTCGGCGCTCATGCTCCGGCACTCCTCCGCCGCAAACTCCTCGCTGAGCCGAATGCCCATGGCCGGGTTAGTCTGATACCAGACCGCGTGATTTTCGAGATCGATCTTGTCAACCTGCTCTCCCTCCACTGACCATTCATGCCAGGCATCGTGCACGCCCGGTGCGTCAAGACAGGCTGTCCGGCGGCGGCGGAATACGTCGCCGGGACAGCCCGGATAGGGCGGCGTGCCGGTATAGATCAGCTGCCGGGTGCCGGTGGCCGATGCGGCCAGCGTGGCCATGATGGCCTCCACCTGGTCGTCCGTCAGCTCCTGTGCCTCGTCATAGACCACCAGCGAGATGCCGTCAAAGCCGCGGGCCGCCTGCCGGGATCGGGCCGAGAACTCAATGCTCCCGCCGTTCAGAAGCTCGATGCACTCCTCGCCGTTGGTGTAGCGGATGTTTTTCACCAGTTCCAGCACCTCCGGGTGCCGCTTGTCGGTAAACATCCGGGCCAGCCGGTTAAAGCTCTTTTTCGCCGTGCGCACCTGATGGGCGGTGTGCAGGATCTTCTCACCGTTGATGACCATTCCAAAAAACTCCCGCCCCTCCAGACACACGTTTTTCCCGTTCTGCCGGGGCACGGCCAGCCCGGCAGAGGTCACGGTGTACCGCCCAGATGCATCCCGGCCCAGCCAGCAGTCCAGCACCAGCTGCTGCCATTCATCCAGCGCATTGCCGTAGGCGGCCATCAGCGCTGCGGCGTCCGCACCGTCAGTCGTAACGCGCTCCGGCTCGATGCGGTATCTTGGAATCTGTGCGCCGGTCATGCGTCCTGTTTTCTCCGATTCTGCACCAGAGTGAGTACGCTTGTCGGCTTAATGTCGGATATTTGCTCTTGCGGCACCTCAACAGGTAGGAGCTTAATCAGCATATCCAATCCAGACAGGTACGTTTTCCACAATGCCTCATAAGCCCGGAAGGCCGGGTTCTCTCTCACGCCCGACTGCCCACCGCCGTTGTCATATTCCACCGTGATGCCTTCCTCGCCGATGGCTTCCCTGGCATCGTCCAGCTTGGATTTCATCCACGAAACATTCAAAATCACCGGGTCAAGCGACTTGATTTTTTCGTCATTCAATCCGTTTTTGGCCAAAAATTTAGCCAGTTTTCTGCGCTCTGCGGCAGACCTTTTCGCGATCTCCGCGCGCGCGCGATTAGAAGTATCTGCAGCCACTTTTTGCTTCTCCTTCCTGTTTTGATACCACCCCCATCATATTATTTTTTGCGGGGGTAAATCGGCGCTGGACGGCTTGGGGGCGCCCGCCGGCCGGGGCGGGGGTCCCTCCCCACCCCTCACCAGCTGCCGTCTGCAGGAGGCCTTTGTGTGCGGGTGTGCTGCGCAGAATTGGGTTTTGCGGGCGAAAGCTTGCAGCCTTTCTGCGCGTTGCACCAGTAATGCGCAGCCTGTAAGTTGTCCCAATCTTCAGCTGCAGCCCGCGGGGACGGATAACCGAACTCGCGCCAGCGCGCAACGGGGCGTATCTCATCTACCACAAAGCTGAGCGGGTGCGCGGCATCGGATGGTTCGTCGTAATGGATCGGGCCAAGGCGTCCGCCGCAGATTCCGCACGGGGCACCCATGGCTTTCAGCCGCGCCCGGTGTTTCCTGCGCAGGGCTCCGTTGGCATACCGGGGGTTAGTCATAGGGGGGCCTTTCTCAGCGGCCGCTGGTAAGTCCAACATCCGCCGGGGCCGATTTTATGTTTGGGCCGCTCGCACTGCCACGGGTTGACACAGCGCGGCAGGGAACAGATCACCCGTTCGTTGCCGCACATGCGCCAGATACAGCGGGCGCAGGGGTTGGTTGTTTTGTTGTTTTTATCTGCCATGGGTTACACTCCAAAACAAAAGAGGGCAGCCGGTGGGCTGTCCTCTCAATATTCTATGATATCAATTCTAGCACTAAAAAATCTTGCACAGTATCAACTTTTAGCCAATTCCTACGCGTTGCGCAACATTTTCCAAATATTTGCGGCGGCGGCGATAGAATTCTATCCGGCTAATTCCCGGCACTTCCAAGCGCTCGTATGTCCAGGTGCGGCAGGCCTTGCAGTTGAGTGCAATAGCCTTTTGCAGCGCGGCCCGTACCGTGGCGCTCTGGATGTCCGCCCCGATCTCATCCGCGGCGGCATCGATGGCCCGCATGATCTGCACATCCCGCTGTGTCTCAAGCTGCTGGATCGCCTCGGCCTTGTCGGCGGTGATGTCGTTGGAATTCCCGCCGGCGTGCGGCAGGTACACACGCACGGGCGCGCCGCAGCTGGTTGTGGTATCCACAAAATTTGTGCCGCTGCGCATGATGATGTCATCAACCTGACGCTTATACTCAGCCTTGCGTCTGGCCTGACCACGTACCAGCTGCAGTGCAGCCAATACGATGTCATTCGGCAAGCGTTTGCTTTTCCCCACGTGTGTATACCTCCCTTAATCCGAAATATGGCTGTCTCTGCGTTCAGGTGTCAGGATCTCCGCCATGTGTGTGGCATATAAATTTTTGATTCTTCATCAATCGCAATCACTTTTTTCATTTTCCTTTCTCTCTCACAAAGGCATCAGCAGCTGTTCTGCGGCCGGCTGCTCCGCTGGGGTGTCCGCAAAACGCAGCTGTGCGACATAACTTGCGAACGCCTCTTCCTGCTTTGTAAAATATTCCTTGTCGATCTCAAACCCGGTAAAATCCAGCCCGGCATCCCACGCCGCGCGGCGGCTCGTGCCGCTGCCAAGGTGTGTGTCCAGTATCTTGTAGCCCTGTCTTGCAAATCTGTTATAAATCCACGCATACAGCGCCTGCGGCTTTTCTGTTGGGTGAAAATGCTCCTCACCCTTGCTTCTTCCGCTGCTTCCGCGCCAGATTTTCGCGTTGTCGTTATAGCTTGTCCACGCATACTCCGCCTGCGCCATCGTGAAGTCGTCCGGTATGTTCGTTTTTTGCCAGATTAAAAAGCATCGGCACGGCGGCAGCTCAAAGTAGTTGCCGCCCCAGATGATCTGCTGCTTGGAAACGCGAAACAGCTCATCAAAATACTCCTTGCCCGGCGCGTTGTCCCAGGCCACAATTTTTTTGCCGAACTTAGCCGCCCATCCGCCGCCTGTTCTGTACGCTTGTATTTGTCGAATCTCCCGCCGAACCTCGACCCGTCCCGGCTCCTGAACGCTTGCCCCCCCGCCATACGGTGGGTCTACTACGGCAAGGTCAAAATATCCGTCCGGGTATTGCTTCATGGCCTGCACGCAGTCCACATTTTCCGCAACGCTTCGCCCGGTCCCGGCGGGCAACCTGTATTCGCTCATAAATCATCCTGTCCTTTACTCCGGCAATGTTAGTTGTCGGTTCTTGCTGTCAGCGTTCGCGCCTGCAATTGTTTTATTTTATCCGCCGGGGCGGGGGATAACGTTGTATTACCTGCGTTTCCGGCGCAGCTTGATGTATAGCCGCCATTCGGCCCGCTCCTCGTTATAGCTTGGCACAGCCCCCAAAAACCTGTAACCGGGGTAGCGCCGCTCCCAATAATCAGCATCGTCCACGCGCATGGTGCAGGCATCGGCCAGCTTGCGCGGGGTCCAGTGGGTATCATTGGGGCGGGGATAGGTGGGCCGCTTTAGGCCGCGGCTTGCATGCCAGCTTTTGCGGCGGCGGGGGTATTTCAGCATGTACTTGGCCAGCCCTTCCAGGCTGTCGTGTTCCGGCTGCAGGCGGTCGGCGTTCACGGTGCCCAGCGGTTCCCGGCTGCGGCCGGTGCACCACAGATCTTCCAGTGCATCACGCAGGGCGGCGCGGTGGGCGGCGGTCAGACCGTCCACCTGCAGCACCATGTGGTGATGGTATCGCACTTCTTTCAGGCCGTTGGCCGGGTCGGCTTCCTGGTTTTCCGTCACGCACACCCACTTGATTGGGGTGGCATCCTGCCAGTTTTTCCGGGTCAGCCATCGGCGCACCCGTTTCAGGTAGTTGTACACGTCCTTCCAGGCGGCTTCATCGTCATCCGGCAGCCACATGTCTTCGTAGGTCAGGGTCAGCGCAAAACCGCGCTGGTCAAAGTTGGTGTTCAGCAGCTGTACCAGCAGCCGCGCCGATCGTTCCCGGTTACGCTTTTGCTGGGCAAGGCTGCTGGCAAATTGCTTTTTTCCGCGGGGGCCTGCCCGGTGTTCCCGCTCAGTGATCCAGCAAAAATCTACCTCGGCATAACTATCGCCGCAGATTGTTTTCTGCTCACGGATGTATTGCTTTCTGGTAGTTTTCATGCTGCTCACTTCTTTTCTTTCTTTGGGGGAGAATGGACCTTGAAATAACCCCTATACAAGCCGCCCACACGGCCCCCCCTCGGACCGTTTGGCGGCAGCCTTTTACGGCAGCTCAGCCACGCGCTATTATAATAAGTAAGCTGTGCCCGGTTTTGCGAAAGCCGCCGCCCTGGGTTAAGGGTTGCGGCTTTGGTTCACGCTTGGGTTTCTTTTGCAGGGCCGCCCATCAGGCGGTCGTGAATGATTGCAGTTTTTGTTTCAATAATGCGTCGCTGGACCGCGGCTAAAAGGCCGCCAACCACCGATACGCCGCATTCAGGTCCCGCTTTTTCCATCTCAGCCAGCAGGGCTACCAGCACGTCTTTGTTGCTTGGCTGCGCCTTTTGCTTCTTGTGCATTATTTCTCGCAATCCCAGGAATACCATCTCGGCCCCACGCGGCTGCGGTAGCCCCATCGTTCCCATAATTAGCTTTATACATTTTTTCTTTGTCATCGTATTTCATCCTCTCGCTTATTGCTGCCCGCCAACCCGCCGGGGTGCAAGTGTCTTTTTTAAGGCGGTGGCGGTTTGCGGCATGCTGTCCAGAAAGGCAAACTGTTTTTCATAGGCCCGGCGCTTGGCATCCTGGGCACAGTCGGCCTTGTAGCGCTCGCAGTTGGCATGGCAGCCCACGCGGCGGGCAGTGCAGTCCTGACAATTTCGTTTCATTGGTTCAACCCCCATTCTTTGGTGGCGCGTCCCGGTGTTGATCCGGGCGGCATGGGTTGCTTGGGCCATGCCGGTGCTGCACACGCACCATAAAAACCCGCCTGCCCAGGCGCACCCGCGGCGCTTGGCAATCTGCACGCAGGGGCCTGGCACCCGGTGGAAAAAGCCGGGCTGGGAATCTAACAGGCGGCCGCCGGGCACAAGCCGGGAGTAGTGGCCGGTGCCGGGCGTTGTGCATTACCTGCACAGTGGTGTTGCCGTACTTGCCCACGCAGCAACTGTGGGAGGATTCAGGGGCCGCCGCGGCCTCGTGCAGCTTTGGCGGCATATCTGCCCCGCCGGGGCGGGGTTATTGGATTTTGTAGTGCTCGGCCAGCTTTTTCAGCACAGCCGGGTGCAATATGGATAGCTCAAACCGGGTGCGGCAGGCATCGCCGGGCAGACTTACCTCGCCCAGCTTGGCCAGGTACTGGTTGTACAGCCAGCCCATCACGGGGTGGGCAATGTTCATCATGTACCAGGGCGGGCGCTTGGGGTTCTGCTCTGCGGCCTTGCGGCGTTCCTCAATGATCAGCGGGGCCAGCCGGTCAATCAGGGCCGCGCGTTCCTCCGCCGTCATTGGCGGCCGCCTTTGCCGGGGCGGAATACAGCGTCATCATCGTGCAGCCGTTCCGCATCCCGCATGGCGTTGCGGTAGCCTACATCCCGGCCACTGGTCCAGGTAGCCAGCAGCCCCAGGGCCACAACCCCGGCAGTAATAAGATAGCAGATCATTATTTCAGCACTTCCTTCACATCGTCCAGCAGATCGGCTGGTATCATTCCGGCCTGCATCATGTGGTGCAGGCTTTCCCGGTAAGCGTGCAGGCGGCCTGCCAGCTCTGCCGCCTGGCAGATCAGCATGCCACGCGTGCCGGGGTTGTGTACGCCGTTGGTGCTGCGCAGTATAATGCAGTAGGTTTTGCGGGTGGCAGCGGTATTTTCCAACAGCCAGGCCACGGCCTCCCGCGGCGTCATTGGTGCGTCCATGGCTTTTTCACCCTCCCCGTGTTCGGCATCTGCGCGGACAAAAACGCCGCCGCGCAGCGCTCGCAGAATTTTTCGTTGTTGACCGCCGGGCTTTTGCACTCAAATGCAAGCCCCAGCTGCGGCGCAAGGTATTCCGGGCAGGCCCAGTGCAGGTAGCTGGCGGCGGCCATCCTGGCGGTGCAGCGGCGCAGGCCCCGCAGGGTGTTGTCCACGCAGCCAACCTTGACGACCCGCTCTTCCTCCTCCAGTTCCTGCAGCCATTCCAGCACCGTCATGGCTGCACCGCCGTGTTCTGATTCTGCGGGGTAACAATCTCCGTTTGCCCCATTCCTTGGGCTTCGTACCGCCAGCGGGCGGCTTCGTTCATCTCGTGAGTGCCAAAAGCAACCGCAAAGGTCAGTGCAATGCCCATGCCCACAGCGATCCAGCGCCACAGGCTTGCATTTTCCCGTGCTTGCCGCGCTGCCAGCTTGGCTTCTTCGGCGCGGCAGCGGGCCATCCTGGCATCGTCTTCGGCGTTCTGCTTTTCCCAATCCTTGCGGGCGGCGGCTCGCTCTGCCGTGTTGGCGCGGTATTCGGCGCGGATCACGCGCTGGGTCAGGTTCACCCAGCGCTCTGCGTTGCTGGGGTTGCCGTCATTGATGGACCGCAGCACGGCGGTCATGTCCTTTAATTCTCTGGCTTCCATCGTTCATGCCTCGCTTTTCTTATTGGTTTCCCGTGCCAGTGCCGCCGCAAACAGCTCCGCCAGCACGGGGGCAATGCAATGTATTGCTTCATCGGTCAGGCGTGCGCCCGGCAGCACCGGGGTGCCGTCCGGCAAAAAGCCCTCCGCAATTACAAATTCTTCATTTTCCATCTTGGTTCTCCCATCTGGGCGGGTAGTTCAGCACAGCGTCCATCATGCAGCCGCAGGCCACAGCGGCCTCCAGCGCGCTTGCCCAGTCCTGCTGCCGTCTGCCGCGCTTTACCGCGGCGTACAGCAGCTCGTCCACAAGGTTCTGGGCGGTCGATCCGCGCACGGCCAGCGGGTGGCGGCGCATAATCAGCTTGCCCAGCGGCTGCCGGATGTGCAATTCAGACGTTCTTGTGCCAACTTCCTGCGCTTCATCCAGCCGCATTGCCACCAGCCGCCATATATCAGACCGCACAAGGCGGGCGGTTTCATACGCCACGGCGTAAAGGGCAGCTTCCAGCGCGTAAGCGTCGGCAGCTTTCTGGCCCGCCGGGGTGCTGGCGGTTGTGGCATCAGCGATCCGGCAGGCGCGGGCCAGCTTGTGGGTGCTCTCCATAATTCCGGCGCTGGTAACGTCTTGCGGCTTTTTGGTTGCTACCAGGCGCAGGGCATCCGTGCCCATGTTGGCAACAGCATCCCCACTGGCGCACAGGGCAGCGGCCCAGCAGCGTTCCAGCGGGGTCATGCTGCGCCGCCTGCGGGTTCCGTGGCCTTGGCCTGGGCTTTGCCGGCCACCAGGCCCATCACATAGGCCATAGCCTGGGCGCGTTCCGCCGGGGTCATTTTTGCCAGCTCTTTGGCCAGCTCTTCATCAGTAAGCATCTTTGCGTTTTCCATTCTGTTTTCCTTTCTGCCCCTGTGCGGGGCGCTTTTCGCATACGGGCGGCAGCGGTTCTTGTGCCGCTGTGCTGCCCCGTGCTATAATCGCCCCAACGGGAAGGGGGGTGATTTTGCGCGGGTCATCTTTGTTGTTCTGCATTTTCCCACCCCCTTCTGGGTATAATAGTGGTAGATACCACAGCAACTTGTGTCTTGATTCTCTTTAGCCGTGTCTTTGTTCTACCTTATGCCCTTATTATAGTATCTTGATTCAACATTGTCAACTCCAAATTTCGATTTTTTTGTTGCTTTATTCAACTTTTTGTGCTATACTAAATGCAACGAAACGCGAAGGGAGGTGATAATATCGGCACAATAAACGATCGCGTTAAAGCCGTTCGCAAGGCGCGCGGGATGACGCTGGAGGAATTCGGAAAGCAGCTAGGTATTGGCAAATCTGCGGTAAGCAAACTCGAAAAAGGTTTGTGCAAGGTCACGGATCAAAACGTTCTTTCTATCTGCCGCGTTTTTGACGTCAATGAGGACTGGCTGCGCAACGGCACCGGCGGGCCGGATGCCATGTTCAACGCCCCGGCGCTGGATGACCTGGTGGAGCAGCTGGCCCAGCAGTACAACCTGGACTATATTGGCCGTGAGGTGATCCGCACCTATGTCAACATGGATACCGCCGCGCGGGTGTCTATCAGCCGCTTTGTCATGCAGCTGACCCGCAATGTGGAGCGCAGTGAAGCCGAAATGCTGGCCCAGCAAGCCACCACCGAAAACGACCCAAACGCCGCCGAAGTTGCCACCTGATCCTCTGGCGCTGGCAATTTTGATCAAAAATACCGCAGTCAAACATCAGACTGCGGTATTTTTGTTGTAATTCTTTCTCGTTTGTGCTACTTTATATACAAGGATTCAAGGGGAATGCGGGTAAATTATATTATTTACCCGTTTGTATCTATGTTTAGCAGCCCCTGCCGCAATAGTTAGCAGGGGCTTTTGCTTATTATAGCGGTATAAAAAACAGGAGGTATTTATCATGGGCATTTTTGACACTATTCAAGAGGAATCTACGTTCTCCAGGGGATCTGGCATCAGCTACCAGTATGTTGTGCTGCAGGTTACCCTGAAAGAAAAATTTATTGGCACAGGTTCCGGCAATCTGACAGAATTGGAGAAAGTCATCAACGAACAGGCAGCCAAGGGATACCGCCTGCATACTATCTCCACCACAAGCAGCGGCAGCAAAGGCATAATGGGCGGCGACCGTATTCAGGCAACCATGGTATTTGAAAAGCTGGGCTGATAAACTAGTATTTGCAAATGCCAGCCATATTTTTATGGCTGGCATTTGCTTTTCACAAGGGGAAAGAGCCCTGCCGGGAAATCCGGCAGGCAGGGAGTAATATCATGTCTGCTACAATTCCATCTCTTATGCAAGCCCCGCGGGCTTTCGGCTACTGCCGTAAATCTACCAATGAGCAGCGCGAGGAATCCCTGGAGGCCCAACAGCGTGCAATCGTCACCTTTGCCGCCACGGCAGGGTATGAGCTGGTACAGGTGTATAAGGACCATGGCAACAGCGGCCGCCGCGGGGAGCGCCCGGAGTTTCAGCGCATGCTGGCCGATGCAGCTGCCGCCGGGGTGCAATACATCATCGTGCACAAGCTGGACCGCTTTTTCCGCAACGCGGATCAGCAGACGGTTGTCGAAATGCAGCTGCGCCGGCAGGGCATTCAGGTCATTTCCGCGGCGGAACACTTTGACGCCACTCCGCAAGGCCAGTTCATGCGCAATGTAACCAAGGCCATCAACCAATGGTACAGCGCCAATCTGGCACAGGAAGTTGCCAAAGGTCTGCGCGAAAACGCCCTTACAGCAAGAACCACAGGTGGCCCGCCGCCGCTGGGCTATACGGTGGATAAATCTACAGGCCAGTATGCTATTGTTCCGCGGGAGGCTGAGGCGGTGCAGCTGATCTTCAAGCTGTACCAGCAGGGAGCGGGCTACACTGAAATTATAGATGCCCTTAACGCTGGGGGCTATGTAACCCGCCGGGGGCAGCCATTCGGCAAAAACAGCCTGTACGACATCCTGCGCAACGAAAAATACACCGGCCTGTATATCTGGAATCGCCTGGCCCCCGCCGATGTGGACGGCCGCACCAGCCGCCGCAGGCTCAAACCGCGGGACGAATGGGTTTGCGTGGAGAACGGCATGCCGCAGATCATCCCCACAGAACAGTGGCAGGCCGTGCAGGACGAAATGGATAAACGCAAGCACCGCAACGCCCAGTACAAGGCAAAATCTTTCTATCTGCTTTCCGGGCTGGTATATTGCGGCGGGTGTGGCGGAACCATGGCGGGCGAAATGCACCGCTACAACAGCCACGGCAAGGCGGTGGAATATCGGTACTACCGCTGCGCTGCCCAGCACCGTCAGCACGATGGTGGAGTACACGCCCACCGTGTCAACGCTGACCGCTTAGAGAATGCAGTGATTGATTATATTCAACATATTGTGCTTGATCCTGTTAATATGGATGCCCTATGTGTTGCTGTGCTGGAAGCCCTGCAGCCGGATGGCCGCAACGCAGAGCGCGCCAAAGAGCTCAAGCAGGAAGCCGGCATAATACAGCAAAAGGTCGACCGCCTGTATCAGGCCATCGAAAACGGCCTGGATGCTGCCGGGGCCATTGAGCGCATCAACGCCCTGCAAAAACAGCGCATGACCCTGCTGGCCCAGGCCAATGATCTGGACATCAGCGCAGAATCAGCCGCCGCCAGTGTGGACGAACTGCGCCGTGTGTGGTCCGGCATAAACCTGCGTGAATTGCAACCCGAAAAAATGCGCGTAATCGTGCGCGACCTGATCTATAAAATTGTTGTGTTTGATGACGGCCCACGCGGCAGCCGCCTGCGCATTATTCTGAACCCCGCCCGCCTGAACCCCTCCGCCATCCCGAAAGCCATCGAAACAATGCCGTTTTCGGAACTACAAGATTTTTCGCATACGGGCGGCAGCGGTCTACCCCTGCCAAAGTAAGCCGTACACCTTCGGGTGTGCGGCTCTTCTTGTTGGCTGTTCGGCGTGAGCTCCAGTGGCGCTGTAAAAGCATACAATTCAGCCGCTGCTTTGGGAGAATATATTTTTCTTTGCAGCCCACTTGATTTTTTGTTTTGTTATAGTATAATTAACTCCGCGCTTGAGCAAAACAGGGTGCCAACCACCCTCTTTTTTACTTTTGCGCGTTGTTTTGTGTGGAAAAATGATCTTGTTGAGGGAACGCATATGACCAAAGATTTAACGAGCGGAAATCCGTTCAAAATCATCCTGTTGTTCACCCTGCCGCTGATGCTGGGCAACCTGTTCCAGCAGTTTTACAGCCTGGCAGATACCATCATTGTGGGCCGTTTTGTCGGTGTCAATGCGCTGGCGGCAGTTGGCGCTACCGGCTCGGTCAACTATCTGATCCTGGGTTTTGTTATTGGCATGTGCAACGGCTTTGCTATCCCCATCGCACAGCTGTTTGGTGCCCATGATGACAGCGACCTGCGCCGCCATGTGGCCAATGCAACCTGGCTGTGCATTGCCTGGGGTGTTGTGCTTACCGTTGTCACGGTGGCGCTGACCCGCCCCATTATGGAGCTGATGCAGACCCCGGCGGACATTATTGATGGTGCCAGCACCTACATTGGCTGGATCTTTGCGGGAATTCCCTTTGTTTTTCTCTATAATATGGTTTCGGCCATCATGCGCGCTTTGGGCGACAGCAAAACCCCGCTTTACTTCCTGGTGCTGACCAGCGCTGTCAACATTGTGCTGGATCTGGTGCTCATCATCAACTTTAATATGGGTGTTTTGGGTGCCGCTGTGGCAACCGATGTTTCGCAGGCAATCTCCGGCGTGATCAGCCTGATCTATTTGATCAAAAAGTTCAAGATTCTGCATATGACGCGGGATGAATGGAAATACAGCCGCTCTACCTGCCGCCGCCTGTCTGCTATGGGCCTGCCCATGGGCCTGCAGTGTACCATCACGGCCGTGGGCGGCGTTATAATGCAGTGGGCCGTCAACGGGCTGGGCAGCTCTGTGGTTGCCGCCATTACGGCTGCGGGCAAAACCCAAAACCTGCTCTCCTGTGCGTTGGAAAGCATCGGCACCGCTATGGCAACCTATGCGGGCCAGAACCTTGGCGCGGCCCGGCTGGACCGTGTGCGCAGCGGTGTAAAAAGCTCCTACATTATGGTGGTTGCTTATTCCGTCCTTGCTTTTATTGCCCTGCACTTTGGCGATGTCGTGATCATCGGCCTCTTCCTGGATACCAAGACCGAGGTTGAGATCGTGGCGATGGCGCGAGATTATATGTTCTGGAACAGTCTGTTCTTTATCCCGCTCGGCGCGCTCATCGTATGGCGCTATACCATTCAGGGGCTGGGCTATTCCACACTTGCCATGATGGCCGGTGTGGCCGAAATGGTGGCGCGTACCGTTATCGCCCTGGTGCTGATTCCGGTGCTGGGCTATTTTGGCGCAGAGCTGTCCAACCCGGTAGCCTGGGTGGCGGCCTGCCTGTTCCTGTACCCGGCTTACCTGTGGACGGTCAAACACCTGGAAAACCGCTTGCTTGCCGGCCACCTTGCCATGCGGCACAGCGCGGTAGGGGATTGACCCCCTGAACTTTTATCACGATCCATGCTTTTGCCCTGCATGCCCTGCGGTATGCGGGGCATTTTTGCACCATTCCGGCATTTTTTCAAAAAGCTCTTGCCCTGCGGCGGCAAAAGCAATATAATAACTGTATATTTATTCATAGAGGGTTAGAGCGTATCGAATAAGCAAACAAGCGGGTGGAATATTTTCACCACGTTTGCTTTACGGTACGCCCCAGCGGGCCGCATACGCCCTGTATGTGCAAAAAAGGGCAGGGGAAGTGCCGCGCCGCGCAACAAGAGGGAAGGAAGTATTATTATGCCGGAAAAGAAACCGTTCATCACCCTTGAGCAGGCACAGGAAATTATTGCCGATGTGCCTACCCCGTTCCATCTTTATGACGAAAAAGGCATCCGCGCCAATGCACGCCTTGTCAACAAAGCTTTTGCATGGAACAAAGGTTTTAAGGAGTATTTTGCCGTTAAGGCAACCCCCAACCCGTACCTGCTGCGCATCCTGAAAGAGGAAGGCTGCGGCGTGGACTGCTCCAGCTACACCGAACTGCTGCTGAGCGAAGCCTGTGGCTTCAGCGGCAGCGATATCATGTTCTCCTCCAACGAAACGCCGGTGCAGGACATGAAGAAGGCGTATGACTTGGGCGCTTACATTAACCTGGACGACCTGACCCATGTGGATTTCCTCAAGAATGTGGCAGGTATCCCCGAAACGATCTGCTGCCGCTTTAACCCCGGCGGAACCTTTGACCTGGGCAACGGCATCATGGATAACCCCGGCGATTCCAAGTACGGCATGTCCGAAGAGCAGATGACCGAAGCTTATACCCGCCTGATGGCACTGGGTGCAAAGAACTTCGGCATCCATGCTTTCCTGGCCAGCAATACCGTTACCGATGATTATTACCCGGAACTGGCCGGTATCCTGTTCAACCTGGCTGTGCGTCTGCACCAAAAGACCGGTGCACACATCAAGTTCATCAACCTGTCCGGCGGCGTTGGCGTTGCCTACAAGCCGGAGCAGCGCTCCAATGATATCCTGGCCATTGGCGAGGGTGTCCGCAAAAAGTTTGAGGAGATCCTGGTGCCCGCCGGTATGGGCGACGTTGCCATCTTTACCGAGATGGGGCGCTTTATGCTGGCTCCGTATGGCTGCCTGGTTGCCACAGCCATCCACGAAAAGCACATTTATAAAGAGTATATCGGCCTGGATGCCTGCGCTGCCAACCTGATGCGCCCGGCCATGTACGGTTCCTACCACCACATCACCGTGCTGGGCAAAGAGAACGCCCCCTGCGACCATAAATACGATGTGGTCGGCGGTCTGTGCGAGAACAATGATAAGTTTGCCATTGACCGTATGCTGCCCAAGATCGATATGGGCGATGTGTTGGTCATCCACGATACCGGTGCCCATGGCTTCTCGATGGGATATAACTACAACGGCAAGCTGCGCAGCGCCGAAGTGCTGCTGTGCGAGGATGGCTCCCACCAACTGATCCGCCGCGCCGAGACCCCGGCAGACTATTTTGCCACCTTTGATTTTACCCCATTCTACAAAAAAATGGGCCTGTAATATACAGCTCAAAGTGAGGAGACGCTATGTTCCAGTTTATGCTTGTTGTCGGCCTTGTGCTGGCGTATTACGGTTATGCCGTTACCAAAAATCCCCGCATCTGGGGGAACCAGGGGCGGGACGCCATAAAAGAAGAAAACTGGAACCGCTATGTCCGCTATAACGGGCAGTTCGCCATGTATGCCGGCTTTTTGATGGCGGCCCTTGGCGCGCTGGATATGGCGGTCGATCTGCCCACCGCCATCTACCTGCTGATTCTGCTGGGCGGCTTGGCCATCCTTTTGTATCCCTTCGCCCACTGGATGCACGAAAACGAGGGCACCTGGAACCCCTGGCCCCGCGTGGAAACCGAAAAGCAGAAGCGCAAGCGCCTGATCAAAGAGCAGGAGCGCCAGGAAAAGAAAAACAAAAAGAAATAAGATGGCTTTGGGTCACTTGATTTCCGTTGCTTTTCTCAGACGCTCATCTCATAAAGAACAGAGAACAAAAGAATAGTAAAGACAATACCGCACAATTCCCGCCTAACGGCTCAAGCACCGCTCCGGCGGCTGCGGAACGGCATCTGTGTTGCCAAAATGCTCGATAATGTCGGGTTGCGGTACCCGCATCGTGCTTCGGGGG
>ERZ780226.478-NODE-478-length-36502-cov-4.094137_pt1 | contig 36502 bp, 24 predicted proteins | sample MGYA00511165_ERZ780226 | MGnify/ENA primary metagenome ERZ780226 (study PRJEB29588, sample SAMEA2152373) | human gut metagenome | biome: human gut; feature: human-associated habitat; material: faeces | place: Denmark | collected 2008/2010 ...
TTTTCTGCCGTCTGAAACCCTCGTTTTAAAAAGGCTTTGTTTTAATTTTTTTATTTATAACGATTACATACCATAAACCGATGCAGGATTTTTTATAGTATATTTGTACAGCATTATTTTAATACTATTTTCATTTCATATCGGCGGCAATACATTGGTCGATTAATGATTTCAGCTTCTCCATTTGTGATTTGCCGGTAACGGCGCCGACGATCGGTTCTCCGACGATGCTACCGCTGCGGTCAACCACATATGTTGTGGGATAGGCGTATACATTTTCGACAAACTTTCCCGCCTCGCTGTCAGAATCAAAGTATACGTTCCGATAGGAGGCGTCTTTCTTTTTCAAAACTGCCTTTGCTTCGGATATTGCCGCTTCATCTCCGTCCAGCGTGAAAGAATTTATTCCGATGAGAGAACCGCCTTTCCCGGAAAGCTCCTTATTCAGCGCATCGAGTTCGGAAAGCTCACCCACGCAGGGAGAGCAGGTGGTAAACCAAAAGTTTACCACCGTGACAGCATTGCCTGAAAACAGCTCATCACTCTTTATTTCGTTCCCGTCCAGATCCTTTCCTTCAAAGGACGGAAAATTTCCCGTACTGCCGTTATCGGATGGCATACTCATATCATTATCCGACGATTTTTGCGCTGCATCCGGATATTTTTTTTCAATCAGAGTCAGCTTATTTTCAATATCCCGGATTTTCTCTGCTTCACCCTTGAGCAATTTAAACTCGTCCTCCGTAAACTGTTCCTTGACGGTGTCAATGGTTTTGAGAAGAAAATCCCCGTAGTTTTTACCGTCCTCCTGCAAAGTCATACCTTTGTCCGCCGCCGCAAAAACCTGTTCCCAAAGCTTTGTATTCTCCGCCAGAATCGAATTTTCACGTGCCATCAGTTCTTTATGCATTGCTACCGCTTCTTCGGCATTTTTCGGTTCATTTTCCATACCGTTCAATTTGTTTTTATCCGCCGTTGTGCAGGCTGCCGTAACCAACACCACCAGTGCAAGCGTCAGCACCGCTGTTATAAGTTTCTTTATATTCATGTTTATTCCTCCTGATTTTTTATTTATCATCTGCGGCATTTGCGCCGCTTTTATCTTTGCCTTTTCCGAAGCCGTACCGAAAATGAACGGCATTCGTCGGACATTCTCGAACGCACATACCGCAGCGGATACATTCGGTATGGTTAGGCGTTTTCGTTACGTCCACAGCCATTTTGCAAGCTTTTGCGCATTTTCCGCAGGTTACACATTTGCTTTTGTCCACTTTCATTTGAAACAGTGAAACCTTGTTCAAAAGGGCATAGAACGCACCAAGCGGACACAGCCATTTGCAGAACGGTCTGTAAAACAACACGCTTACCGCAATTACCGCAATCAAAACACTGAATTTCCAAGCAAACAATGCTCCGAGCGCAGATCGAATACCGGAATTGACAATGGATAGGGGAATTGCCCCCTCCAATACGCCCTGCGGACAAATATACTTGCAGAAAAAGGGGTCACCCATTCCGACATCGTTTACCGCCAATGCCGGCAACAGAAACACCGTTACCAAGAGAACAACGTATTTAATCCAAGTCAAACATTTCAGCTTTTTGGTTGAAAACTTTTTTGTCGGGGTTTTATGCAGCAGCTCCTGAAACCAGCCAAATGGACACAAAAAGCCGCAGATAAAGCGCCCCAGCAATACTCCGAGCAATATAAGAGTTCCTGTAATATAATATGAGAAACCATATTTTGCAGATCCCGCTACCGTTTGAAGCGCACCGATAGGGCAGGCTCCGGATGCCGCAGGACAGGAGTAGCAGTTAAGTCCCGGCACACATACTGTTTTTCCGGCTCCCCGATAAATTTCGCCCTTCAGAAAATTTGGCAGATGCAGGTTGCTCAACAGTGCCGCCGCTGCCTGAATGTGCCCGCGAAAGCGAGTCAATTTTTGTGATATACCTGAAAATTTCTTACCCAATTCCTACACACTCCAGACATAACCTGATTGCCTTGCTCAGCACGGTCGCCGCCTCACCCCGCAAAGCTCCGGCGCATAGCATTACTGTTCCGACAGCCAAAAGCAAAGTCTGCACCGCCGCCTTTTTCCAATGCATATATTGCCACATCCTTTCTTTATCCGCTTTCGGATTATATATTGTTTTCCGTTTTACATTCCGGGCAGATTCCCTCGAACACGGCTCTGTGACGAAATACCGTGTAACCGGTCGCATTTGTAACCTTTTCATCCGGATTGGAAAGATAATTAAACGAAATATCAATTACCTTTCCGCACTTAAGACAGATAATATGATAGTGAAGGTCTGTTCTCAAATCATATCTGTCTGCACCCGGCACCTTGATATGCAATAACTCGCTGCCCTTGATAGGATATACTTTTCGGGAGACACGTCAGTTTCTCCGGGAATTACTTCGCGAATCTCCTTACCGCAGCAGAAAGCAATCATATTTCCGCAGTGACCGCACTTGTAAAATTGTTATTTCATAAGGATACGTTTCCTTTTTATATTGGTTCAAAATCAGCAGTTCCGTGCTTGCAGATGGGACATATATAGTCCTCCGGCAACACATCGCCGTCATACACATATCCGCATATTTTGCATACAAAGCCTTTTTTCTTTTCAGGCTTCGGTTTTATACTGCTTTGATAATATCCGTAGGTTACCGTTTCGACATCCGAGAGGATATCCGCCTCCGTAACACTGCCAATAAACATAACGTGAGAACCTAAATCAATTTCCCGGTCAACCGATACCGAAATATATGCGTTGGCATACTCCGGCAGAATAATCAGCCCGTTTGCGCTCCGCTTTAGTGATATGTCTGCGAATTTATCAGCGGTTCTGCCGCTTTGAAATCCGAATTTCTTGAAAATCTCAAACGGAGTATCCTTTGACAGGCAGTTTATATTCATTTTTCCGGTTTTCTTTATGATGTCGCAGGTGTAGTTCTGCTTGCTGACCGTTACAGCAGCCTTTTGCGGTGTGCTTGTAACCTGAATCGCCGTATTTACGATACAGCCGTTATCCTTCTTCCCGTCGTTGGTTGTCAGGCAATAAAGCCCATATTGAAGTCGAAACATTGCTGTCTGATTTATCTGATTATTCATAGTCAGCCCCCTTAATAATTTTCGGCATGAATTTCAAAATAGCTCTGCGGATGATTACAGGTCGGACATACCTCCGGCGCATTTTCATCTACAATGATATGACCGCAGTTGCGGCATTCCCAAACCTTAACGCTGCTCTTTTTAAAGACCTCTGCCGTTTCGATATTTTTTAAGAGTGCACGGTAGCGTTCCTCGTGGCTCTTTTCAATTGCGGCAACAAGGCGGAACTTTTCCGCAAGTTCCGAAAAACCCTCCTCGGCAATCTTTGCAAAACCGTTGTACATATCCGTCCACTCGTAATTTTCTCCCTCTGCGGCAGCTTTCAGATTTTCAGCCATACCTCCGATTCCTGAAAGCTCTTTGAACCAAAGCTTGGCATGTTCCTTTTCATTTTCGGCGGTTTTCAAGAATAACGCCGCAATTTGTTCAAAGCCCTGCTTTTTGGCGACAGAGGCAAAATATGTGTACTTGTTTCTTGCCTGTGATTCGCCGGCGAACGCCTCCATTAAGTTTTTCTCTGTTCTTGTTCTCGCATATTTATTGTTTTTCATAATTACATCATATTTTTCATTTTATTGTATAATTATTATTAGGAATAATTCCTAATAATAATTATACAATAATCTATTCTTCTTGTCAAGACAAACAGCAGAAATCTTCACTAATCGCTGCTTTTTCGACATTTTGCACTATGAAAATTTTTATGATTTTTTTTTGCTTTTCTTAAAAATGCAAAAGCTATTTTTCTTTCAAAACTACAAAAAACTACAAAAATCATCAGTATGTATTACCAAAAAAGAAAATCTGTGATAGTTTGGTGCTCTGCCTTCACCTTCAGGCAGCTTCTCGACTCTCTTAATGTTGTGCAGTCTTTTTCTAAGAAAGGTTATCCTTTTGACAATGCTTGCTGTGAATGTTTTTTCAAGTATCTCAAAAAAGAAGAATCAAATCGCAAATGCTACCACTCTTTAACAGAGCTTCAGTTATCTGTCTTTGAATATATTGAAGGGTATTACAACACAAAAAGACCACATGGAACGCTTAATATGCTTACACCGAATGAAGCGGAAGCTTTATATTGGGAGCAGACTAAATAGCCTGCTCCCCTAAAAAATGTGCTTTTTTGTGTCTACTTACTTGACTATAGTTCACTTTGAATCGTGCGCTATAGCAACGCCCTTTTCGGCAAAGTCAGCTCCGCAGTCAGGAATTTCGCTCGCAAGCCCCTGCGTTGCACGGCGCACGGTGTAAATATTCATTCTGTTTGTGCTCAGCCCCATAACTCCGCGCAGTCCGCCCGTGCCGAACTCCAAATCACGGTAAAAGCTGTCCTCGGCTTCTTCCCTGCTTAATTCTTTTAAGTAATTTTTCTCTGAAACAGCCAGCTTGTCGCTTTCAAGCCACCTTTTGTATTCATTTTCGTAATTCATATAATCACCTGTTGTTCATATCAATAAGCCTGCAAATGTTTTCCACGCTCGTATGCGTTGTATGGCCGTCCTTGGGTGTGTTTTTGCAATAATCAACCATTTTTTTGACTGTTGTTTTTGCGACATGAAGTCTTGTGTCAGACGAAGCATAGTATATGTAAATATCCCCGTCCTTTTCTATTGCTCCGTTGGTAAACACTACATTCGACACATCGCCAACCCTCTCACTGCCGAGCGGTGCAAGAAAATATCCGCCGGGAGTATATATAACCTTCTGAGGATCCTTCAAATCTGTCATAAAGCAATACAAAACATATCTCAGTCCTGCCGCGGTGTTTCTGACACCATGTGCAATGTGCAGCCAGCCATCCTTTGTCTTTATCGGCGGTGCACCTGCTCCGTTCTTAACTTCCTTTATGGTATGATATACTCTTTTTTCAATTATGTTTTCCTCGGTTATTTTGGCATTTTCCATACTGTCAACCAGTGCACAGCCTATTCCGCCGCCCGAGCCGACGTCTATAAAGCCGTCGGAGGGTCTTGTATAGAGCATATATTTTCCTTTCACAAATTCCGGATGAAGAACAACATTCCGCTGCTGATATTTTGTATCGAGGTCAGGAAGTCTATCCCATTTAATTAAATTCTTTGTGCGGACAATTCCGCATTTTGCAACTGCAGACGAGGTGTCGTCAACGGCCTTATCCTTTCTCTCGGAGCAGAAAAGACCGTATATCCAGCCGTCCTCATGCTGAGTCAGACGCATATCATAGACATTTGTGTCGTCCTCGCCGTATTTGGGAAGTCTTACAGGATATTTGTCAAACACAAAATTGTCAATTCCGTTCTCGCTTCTCGCAACGGCAAAAAAAGATTTTCTGTCGTAACCCTCGACACGGGCAACGAGGACAAATTTGCCGTCTAAGTATATTGCACCCGAATTGAACACGGCGTTTACGCCGATACGCTCCAAAAGATACGGATTTGTTTCTTCGTTTAAGTCGTATCTCCAATCAAGCGGAATGTGCTCATTTGTGAGCACAGGATTTTCATAGCGGTCAAATATTCCATTATACCAGCTTTTATTGACTTGATTTTTTGATTCAGTCAGTATCTTATGACTACTGATTAAGTGCTGTAGTTTTCCATCAAAATTACTCATCACTTGTTGTCTCCTTATTACACATAATATATAACTGCTTTATTCAAACTCCATCTACTCTTTATATAACTTATTCTCTAAACAATTTTAACGTAAGAAGCCGAGCACGCCGGAACCGTAAGTTGACCGTCTTTTATAAATGTCTCACCGTTAAAGCTGTATATTGTATCTCCAATTTTTTCATCAAATAAACATGCACATTCATTATCCGTCGGATTTATTGCAACAAGAATACTTTCATTGCCACTTTTTCGCTTATATACGAGCGGATATGCGCTGTTTTTATTAAATATAGGCTCAAATGCCGCACTCTCCTGCAAGACCTGATTTTCTTTTCTTATTCTTATCAATTTCTTCAGCTCATTCAGTATCGAATTCTCATCAGCAATCTGTTTTTTTACAGTTGGTCTGCTGTCGCATTTATCCATTGTGATATACAATTTTTCCGGTGCTGCTGTTGAAAATCCATCATTTGAGCTATCATCCCATTGCATTGGCGTGCGTGATCCTGTCCTGTTAAAACCACCCTCAACTGATTTCAAATCCTTAATATAGTGCATACCAATTTCGTCTCCGTAGTATATAAACGGAATTCCGGGCATTGACATTATAAACGCAAACGCAAGCTTTATTTCAGTTTCATCAAGCTTATCCGCTATTCTTTCCATATCATGATTTCCCGAGGGCAAACACACAAATCCCTTTCCGGCAGTCTTATTGAGACGGGAAATATAATACTCAAAAAACTCTGAGAGATCTCCCTCACCTTTGTGTGAAAAATATGGCGTCTCGCCTCTGAAAAGTTCGGGATAATGTGATGGGCCAAAGTGCAGCAGAAAATCCATATCAAATCCTCCCTCAAGTGATTTGTCAGGCTCCCCCCATTCAGAAACAAACGCAGCATCAGGAAACTCTCTATTAATTCTACCAAGTATGTCTTGCCACAGTTTTATTGTTTCACGCTTTTCTTCATCTGCCTTTACAAGCGATCCTGCCATATCTACACGAAAGCCATCACAACCCATCTGAAGCCAGAAATGTATAATTTTATATAGTTCTTCCCGTGTTTCCATTGCCTCTTTTGAATCAACCGAAAACTGCCATGACTCAGTGACTTTTGCGAATCCGTAGTTCAGAGCCGGCTGGGTTGAAAAAAAGTTTACTGCACAACTTCCGTTTCTTGCGGAAATTCCACGGATTGAGCCTGAGATATTTGGGTATCCCGCGCAGTCTGTCCAGATATTATCAGTCCAGATATATCTATCTGAGTATTCATTTTTTTCGGGCTTCATTGACTCTTTAAACCACTTGCACTCAACTGATGTGTGCCCCGGAACAAGGTCTAAAATAATGTGCATATTACGCTTATGCACCTCTTCAAAAAGCCTCTTTAAGTCCTCATTGGTACCATATCTCGTATCAGTGCTGTAATAGTCCTCTATATCATAACCTGCATCGGCAAATGGTGATTTAAAGCACGGGTTCATCCATATTGCAGTAAATCCCATACTTTTTATATAATCAAGTTTTTCAATTATCCCATTAAAATCGCCTATTCCGTCTGCATTGCTATCTTTAAAACTCTGCGGATATATCTCATAAAATATCGCATTTTTAAGCCATTTCTTCATTGCATCTTCTCCTCATATTTTTTAATATTTTATTTCATAATAATTTGTCAGTGGGCGCTGATTTTTGTTAAACATCATAGCTTTTATGATATATGTTTTACCTGCTTCCAAATCATCACCTAGGTTAAATGACGCAGTTGTACCATTTGTAATTTCAGATATATTAACTTTTACAAGTTGATTTGAATTATCACTAAACTTTTCATAAACTGCAACAAACAGCTTGGGTTCGGGTTCATTTTCGTAATTTTCTGCTATATATTCAACTGAAACAGTTTTATTTGTTTTATCAGCAGTAACATTATTGATTATAAAGTCTTTTACAAACTTAACCTCTGTTGTCCCTGCAGAAATATTTGTATTTTCCACTCCGTATATCTTTTCTCCGACCTGCGCAACCATACCAATATCGGGGTTAAGTGCAATGACTCCTCTGCTGACAGTATCGACACTTCCTCCCTTGCCTGCTTTTACCGTATATGTCTCAAAGCTCTTAAAGGTGCTTCCGTATCCCGATTTATCACCTATAAGTGATTTTTTACCGTTATAGCTGTCATTTAAAAATATAAGAGTGTTAACCTCCTGCGCATTTTTAGACGCTATCCTACTGCCCGAAAAAATACCTGAATTCATTTTATTACTTGAAGATAATCCGTTGTTTGTAATCAGTTTTGCGTCATTGTCTATAACTATCGTTGTCGTTCCTATAATATGATTTGATGTAGCAATACTTATGAAAATCAAACCACTTGTTCCGTTATAGCAACCCGAAAAAATTCTCCTTGTTACTTCCCCTCCGAATAAATACAAATGTGTGTTTCCCGTCAGATTTGTTCCCTCTGAACCTCCAAACAGTGATTCTGCAATTCCACCTGTCATAGTTATATTTGTATCGCAATTTAGCGTTGGTGCAGAAGCGGCTGAGCCTGCATACACATTCATCACAGAGCCACCTTTTATTCTTATGTTTGTTGACACACCAACACTTCCGCCCGAACCGTAGCCGCTCCCCACGATATACCTTGTAACAGCTTTTCCATCGAGCACAACATTTGTTTCTCCTGATACAGCCCCGTTATTTCCTCCACCGTATACATAGCAGGGCGATACACTCGACGAACTGTCATCAATGCTATCGCTTAAATTACAGTTTCCACCAAAAGTTATATTAGTATTTCCGTTTACAGACGCATTAAGCGAACCACCATACACTCTTTGGTATTTTCCACCACTCAGACATATGTTTGTATTACCGTTAAGATTCATACCATTGCATCCACCATAAACATTTAATCTTTCATCAGATGTCACATTTTCACCAATTGTCAAGTTATGCCCGTTAGCATATATCGTTGACTTTGTTAATTTCAAATTGTCAACCAATAAATTTGAATTACAACAAATCGTATCAGGCAAGGTCAATGTTATGGGCGTTTCACCTTTAATTTCTATAGTTGCTCCTTCAATACCCGGAAGTTTTTCTAACCTCTCGTCACTACGCAAAATAATTATCGTCTTCAAGTTCGGCAATACTGATGATAAAGCCATATCTAATGTTTTAAATGGTTTCTCATCACTTCCATCATTCAAATCACTTCCCATATTTGACACATAAAGAGTCTGTTCAGCCTTGGCAACTTGTCGAGTAGTACCATCCTTTTGATTTGTCCTAAAGACATATTCACTATCGCAAACTTCCATTGGAAATGAAATCGAATACCTACCTTCTCTATCTGCCTTGAATTGGTTTATATATTTGATATTACTCGAACTAATATCCCTATCATCCAGCTCTTTATCAAGAACCAAAGCTGTAATTTCTTTTCCGGCGCTCGTGGTTCCATAAAAGTAGATCTGAATTTGTGAAGCATATACATTTTGCATAATAAAAGAAACGCATATCATTACGAAAACAACAATTTTTTTAATACCGAGCATAGCATTGACCACCCTTATTAGTCTAATTTCAAAATCATTTCTAATATTCTTCTAACACATACAACAATTTCATCTCTGGATATCTCACCGTTTTCGAGTGCTTTATATACTTCATCGGGATGTCCGTACGGCATTTTCATATCATTACCCGCCTTCAATTCAAGCGTTTGATTAGCGTGGTTTGCCCAGTCAGTTGTGACCATACCTTCAAATCCCCATTCGCTTCTTAAAATATTAGTTATTGTATCATAATTTTCTGATGCCCTTGTACCGTTAACAATATTGTATGATGTCATAACTGTCCACGGCTGAGAATTTTTCACACATATTTCAAAACCTTTTAGGTATATTTCACGCAATGCTCTTTCTGACACAATCGAGTCAGAATCCATTCGGTTTTCTTCCTTGTTGTTAGCACAAAAATGTTTTGCTGACGCTGCAATATGTTGAGATTGAATTCCATTTACCTTTGCTGAGGCCATTGTTCCGGCAATTAAGGGATCCTCTGAAAAATACTCAAAATTTCTTCCGCAAAGAGGATTTCTATGTATGTTTAGAGCCGGTGTAAGCCAAATGCCGATGTTGTTTTCTTTTACCTCTTTTGCGCCGGCCTCTCCTACCATATACATCAAATCGGGATTCCATGTACATGCAATCATTGTGGCGCAGGGAAACGCAGTTGTATTAACACCAACATTTTTATTTATTCGCAGGCCTGCCGGTCCATCGGCAGTCATTACATTTGGGATTCCATAGTCCCTAAGTCCACCCATTCCACATGTATTCGCCACGCCTGTGCATTCTTTACCACAAGTAAGCTCTATAAGTTGCTTGTCAGACAGTTGTGCAATAAATTCATCAATCGTGACATTACCATTGGCAACATCAATTAAAAGAACTTTTTCTTTCGGAGCACTTGCAGTTATATGAGGAATCTTATTCTCCCTTATATTCTTTGCACAAGGCTTAAGATATTCGTATGTTCCGTCAGATTTCAGTCTTTTTTCAAGTTTATTCGGCGCACATTGTATGCTCAATTGTACGGTTATTATATCATTTTCAACAATGTATTCAAATTCTGATTTCACTTTATTTCTAACAGAGTTACCTACATAGAATTTGTAAATTCCAGCTTCTAGTACATACGCAGCCTCTGATATTTTTCCTGTATCATCATAGCTTGCCATATCAGCAATATCAAACTCAGTAAACACATACCTGCTTTCACCGGGTTCCAATAAGTCGGTTTTTTTGTATGCACCAAGTTCGCAAGACGGTTTTCCAAGTTTTCCTTGCGGAGCACTGTAATAAATCTGAACAACTTCCTTGCCGCTAACATTTCCGATATTGGTAATCCTTGCAGACACCTTGATTTTTTCATCTTTAGCACAAACCGCTATGTCATCAATCCTAAATGTTGTGTACGACAAACCAAAACCAAAAGGATAATTCACCTTGTCGTAAGCTTCTTTTATTGTTTCAAAATATCTATATCCTACATATATGTCTTCATAATATTTGACATAGTCTTTTGACTCTGCAAAACTTTCCGAAGACGGATAATCAGAAAATTGCTTTGCAAATGTATCAACCAGCTTTCCTGATGGGTTTACATCTCCGCAAAGAATGTCAGCAATAGCTAATCCACCTTCCATACCCGCTTGCCATGAATATAGTACAGAACTAATGGCGTCATTGGAATGATACCACTCTGTATCAGTTTGTGCCCCTGCATTTATTACTACAATTACTTTTTTGAAATTATCAACGACAGTTTTTACCATCTTTTCTTCTTGAATACTAAGATAAAAGTCTCCGTCATGCAGCTCGCCTTTTCTGTCCCATCCTTCACCCGAAAATCTGCATATCGTAATTATGGCTGTATCAGTATATGCCTTGGCGCTTTTAAGCAATTCATTTGGTATAATGGGTTCCTGTGTTCTGCCGACTTCAACACCTGATTTATATTGATTATCGATCTCAGTCTTATAAAAATCTATTAGCCCGGAAAAGACATTTAGTTTTCCGTCATTTTCTTTTATCTTTAATGCATCATATATATTTCTTACATACTCAACATTAACATCTCCGCTGCCGCCACCGCCTTTAACATAATCATACTGAGCCTTTCCGAAAACGGCAATTTTACTTCCCGCTCTAAGCGGCAAAACATTATCATTGTTTTTCAACAACACTATTCCTTCTGTTGCTACTCTTCGTGAAAGTTCAATATGTTCTCTGCTGCCGCTTATTCTCTTGCCGTCTTTTCCCATTGGAAGACAGGGAGAATAATTTATTCTGTTCCACTTGTCCATCTTTCTAAGACCTCCCGCTCAAAATTTAATCCGTATATGAATACAGTTCTCCACACTCATAATATTCTATATTTATTTCAGGGTGTTTTTCTTTTAATATGTCTGCAATATACATCATACCGGCTCTTTCCGAACCAATATGCCCCATTACAAGTATTGCTTTTGTATACCCAAGTTGAGAATAGTCTCTCACTATTTCCCCCGCACACCATTCGCATATTTCTCCGGTCAATACGAAATCATATGAGTTTAGTTTATCTGCAACCCCTCCAGGAGTTCCAAAACAACAAGCTATTCTTGTTCCTTTTTTGTCAGTATTTCCGGCAATTTTAATATGCTTGATATTCAAATTATCTTCAATAGTTTTAGCGAGCTCAACTGAGGTCATAGGAGTGTCAAGTATTACCTCATCTGTTCCAGTAATTTTTTTATCCAAATTAACTCTTCCGGGTAATTTCATATACTTCAGCATTCCCTGTGAAATCAAATCCGGATCTGCATTGTGTGCATAATCGTGAAATCTCACTATAGTTAAGCCAACATCGTCAATCAGCTTCTTTTTTTCATAACCGATTTGGTTTGCTATCTCCTTATCAAAATGATTATAAAAAGTCGGTTCATGTACAATAAGAAAGTTCACTCCATTATCCCTACATTTTCTGATTATTTCAGGAGTTGCAAACATTGACAAAGCGACCTTTGATATTTCGTTCTCGCTATTACCGGATTTATATGTATCGCATGTTTCATCCGGGCTAAAGCACGGAGCAATACTCTTTAACTCATCAAATAGTTCTGCAATTTTCATTTTTTTCATCACCCGTTCTATCTCTCTTTAATTCTAAATCTGAACAAAGCATCGTCCGAATACCACATCGGGAAATTTGTATTCCATATGTTGTTGTAAAGGTTAAAATACAAATCCTCTTTCAAATTCTTTTCGTTGTAATGGAGTAACATCTTTCCATATGGTGCAACCAATGCTGAGTCAATCGCTTCTATGACAACATCTTTGTTTCTTACGCCCTTTTCAACAGCCGATATAAGCGGGGAACCTATAATTTCAGAAGGTCTTATCCATTCTCCCATTTTATTTAATTCCCACTTTTCTTCATATCCTTTGATTTTAAGCCAGCAAGCCTGCGGAAGTCTTGAACCCTTTTTATTAAACCATTTTATCTCTAAATCGCTATCATTAATTGTCATATAAAAATACGGCAAACCATACTTTTCTTCAATATCTTTTTCAAATTGCAATTTTAATATTTTAGTCCCATTATTCTCAAAAACAGCAGTTGGTTTCGCCTTATATACATTTCCGGAATAATCAGGCAATCCGATTTTTGTAAAATCCCATAGTGCCCATCCAACTGTCGCCTCATTAATACGCATATACTCTTTTTTATATCTTTCATAGTCGGTATTATCGAAAACTTGCCAGCTGATTTCATACTTATCGTCCTCAATGACGGGTTTTGACACAAAACCGTCAACTCTCGGTTCGGTTGTATCATAATCCGGTTTGATATTCAGAATCTTTTCTGCTGCATATACATACTCTCGTTGCTCATCCCAGGATTTTTCTATTATTTTTCGTTCTTCAACACACTCATTCATTTGTATATGCGTATAATGTTTATCATCCCTAAAGAATTTTTTTACATCCATTCCCCAAGTATGCTCCGGTATAAGTAAAAGATTTTCCCTTAATGCCTTGTCATTAACTCCATTTTTCTCAATAAATCTTAAAAGATTTCTGTATCTGCTCAACTTTTGCGGATCCGTTGCCGCACCATGTATCCATGTATCCCCTATTTCCTGCTCGATAACAGGGATGTTATTTATCTTCTTTATTCTCTCTGCCACATCATTTAGTGTTGCGGCTTTAAGCACATAATTAGGGAACTTATCCTGGATTTTATTGTATACTTCAATAATTTCATCTTTTGATTGAGGTCCTTTATTATCGTGCGTATGAGCAAAACACAAAACAAAATCGTCGAATTCTTGTGTACAACCATATCCGCCTTCATACATAACAACTATGCTATCATTGCCGTTTTTCCAACGAAAAAGAGGTGGAACAGGCGGCACTGGCGTTGCCGAATTTACTCCGATATGTAAAAATTCTATATTTCTCTTTTTCATAAGCGGAATCATACCTTTTGTATGCCCGGGAACATCGGTCATTTTTGCGGCAATAGTTTTTCTTCCGAATTTTTGATCAAGCTCACGAGAAATATCAAGACCAAAATTAAACAAATCCGCATTTAATAACTCTGTGTGAGTCGTAAACGGGAGACCGTGCCAATTTATAATTCCGTCCTTAATCGCTTTCTCTACAACACCGCTTTTATCCTCTTTCAATGCCTTCCAAATCATCCACGAACCCACTGTCCATATAAACGGTGTATCCGTATCTTTTAATTCGTATCCAACTCTAATAGCGTTGGGTATAAAAACATTCAGATAATTATCTATAATGTCTTTTGCGTAACCAGTAAACCCAACATCAAGATGAGTTTTGAAAATAACAAGAACCTCTTTTGTATCCATAAACTGCTCCATTCATACTTTTAATTTTGTCTGTTACTTTTAATAATGCGCAGCTCGCCTTATATACGCAAGCTGCGCAGAAAAACTTACCTATATACTACAATTCCGGGAGAATTACCATTGTTGCTTTGAATAAATACATTATCTCCAGCCTGTATGTCTGCAACAGTAATATTCTCAACTTTCTTTCTATTTGTGTCAAAAAGTGTACATGCTTTCGTGGGAAGGGCAAAAATCCGTCGACTCCATTCTTCTTCATCTGCCTCCCCTATATGTGCATTGAAAACAAAACCGTCATAGCATTTTTTTGTGACTTTTCCGTAAGCTATTACATCTTTCCCATAGAAAGTCTGCTTTGTAACACCATCTCTCTTCGTATAGTTTGTAGAGTGGTCCGGAAGTATATTGCCGTCATCATCATATATTTCTTTATAATCAGACCAGCTTTCAAGCGACATAAACTCAAAATACTGTTCCTCTTGAGGACGACTGTCATCATAAATAAAAAGTGGTGTAAACTGTACTACATAGCCGCCGTTTTCATTAAAGTGACAAATCATTCCCGGTCTTAAATCACTCATTGTTTTAACCGATTCATACAAAGTTCGTTTCTGTGCATCGTTCTTAAATCCATATTTGAGTAAAGGACTGAATGACAACAGCACACCGAAATCAGGATGCTGCTTCTTAATTGATGCCCAACCTGACGCTCCCTGTCCGTAAACATAGGTAAGCGGTTCTTCATACTTTTCATCCATAGCTGTTCTCACTTCACTTACAACAACAGCCCCGTAACCAAAGTTTATATAGTCATTTTTTATACTGTTTATCTGTCTTGTCACTGCGCCGACATTAAACTCATCATCAACATCATAAAGATTTACCGCTATTCTTTGATCATCATTCAATGTCGTTGCAATCTGAAATGCTCTGTCGCCGTTTTCATCTCTTGCTGCTTTTGTAGGAATTCCAAATATTATCGTCTTATCGGTATTAATCCTATATTTTCCGCCCAAAATATTCGAACTGCCGCCGTTATACCATAATCTGTAATTCATCTTTTCGGATTCAGTAGCTGCATCATTCAATTTATCCCAATAGTTAAGATTTAATTCAATTGTATCATCATTGTTATTCTTTGTTTTTCCCAAGCCGCAATTATTACTATTTGCAGTGTTAATTCCGATAATAACGCCGTCAGAATTAACTTTGTACTTTATGAGCTGCTCAACAACACTTCCACCAAAGTAAAGTGAATGATTATCCAAAAGCTTTTCCGCTTCTATTCTGGAGCCATTCAGCTTAACTTTTTTGGCTACATCATAAATCCGCATTGCAGCATCTTGAGTATATGCCTTGATTTTCACATTTCCAAAACCTTTTACATCCATTCCCACAAGCCATGCATATTTATAAGCAAGTGTAGTCGTTTCGGCATTTACTATTCTTCCGAGAGGATCAAGATATACCAATACATTCGCCCCTAATTCAAATGGGAATTTGCCGTTATTGTATCGGCTATATATTTCTGCCATCTTGAACTCTTTATCGCCGATAGTATATGTTTCATCCGAAGAATCATATGTTTTGTATGTCCCCTCAAATGTACTCTTATCGGGAATAATCACCTCCGTAGCGACATTTGATTTCCATTTTGTAAGTATTGATATAACGGTTGTTGTTGAAATATAGTCGAATGTCAGTTCATCTCCGTTCGATGCGCTGATTCCTTTATACTCTCCATTATTCACCAGTTCATACAAGTCATACACATTGCCCAATATATCCGTGACAGTATAATCGTTTGCTGATCGGCTATAAGGAATAAAACTTGTATATTCTTTTTTGAAAACAACATCATAAACATTATCGCCGTTATTATCAATTAATTTCAAAGTACCATTTTTTATCGGATAAAAATCCGCAGTATATTCGGTACACGGAACATAGTTATATATAAGATCAGCGTATTTATCAATTTTCAAAGTTTTCTTTTTATTGCTTTCATCATAGTAAACAAACTGTTCTTTCGAAGGACTGTCGTCAATATCCGAGTCATTGTCAAATTCTTTAAGCGTATTGCGATTTTCATCTACACTTATCGAAACAATATTGTCATCGTCATCTAAATACGCCGTAACCGAATATCCTAAATAGTCATCGACATTTTCATTCATTTTGACTTTGTAAATCACGCCTTCAATACGAAGTCTGTTTTCCCCGACACCATCATCACCATTTAGAGTTGTGTATGAATTTGCACGCACCACACCACCGGTTTCAGTCATATGCAAATACTCACCAACGGCTGTAGTCCCGCTTCTAATTGTATATTGACCATTACTCTCATATACCATATTAGCATTTACAGCATTGTACGCCATCTCAACAAATTGCTCAGCGGTAAGTTTTTTTCTTGCCTCATCAACATTCACATGGTCAAGCAAATCATACTTCAAAGCCATTCTGTAATAGCTATCCTTTGAACTGCCGTCAAGCTCTGCAATATTTGAGTATCCCGTCATATCCATAAAAACCAAAAGCGCTTCATCAAATGTCAGCGGTTTTTTTTCACTATCAGTTTCGGGAAAATACTTTTCAAAAGCCCCGTCATAACCATATACTATCTTCATAAACTTTTTAAGCGCATTACGGCTAAGAGCCATATCAGGATAGTAGTGATCAATTAAACCTAAATCCATAAAAAATTTAACTTTGCTGTTTACGGTATTTTTTCCGGGTTCATAAAATATTTCACCGGCAGCTTCCCTTGATCCATTCACATATAAATCAGATTCAATCTTAGAAGGATCATTATTGCTGTTATCTTTGCTTGGAGTAACCGGTTCTAATGCGCTAACACTTGTGATAGTACACATAACAAGCATTATTACCGTAACCGTCATAGATAGTAATCTTTTTATCATTGTTTTTCCTCCTTGATTTATCCGACTGTATCAAGTAATACCTTTATTATTTTTGCCGCTTCTGCACGGCTCAAAGTTTTTTGAGGCTGGAACGTTCCATCCTGATACCCTTTTATAACATCAATAGATGTCATTTTATCAACTGCATCTGAAGCATAATCCGAAATGTCATCTTCGTCTGTAAATTCGATTGCCACTTTTCCGTAGTCAAAATCCTCATGCACCATATTAACCAATCTGAACAGCATAACAACCGCATCTTGTCTCGAAATGCTTGCTGCCGGTTCAAATGAATTACTGTTAACTCCGTTAACAATCGTCAGCTCAAAAGCCTTTGATATATATGGGTATGACCATCTTGTATTCGGTACATCTGCAAAGGTGCTCTGAACTGATTCTGTTTCGATAGCAAAAGCGCTGAGTATTGTTTTTACCCATTCTTCGCGAGAAATATTATCGTCCGGTCGAAATAACTTGTTACCGTCACCGCTCATAATTCTGTTATCATATACAAAGTCTATATAATCGCTTGCCCAATGACCATTCGGCACATCTGCAAAGTTTAATTCTTTGCCGATTATTTCATTTATCTTTTTGCTGTCAAGTGTCATTCCGGCAGAGTAACCGCCACCGCCACCACCGGAGCTACCGCCCTGATTGCCCTTACCACTATTATTGGAAAGATAATTTGAATACAGGGTGTCAACACGATTATTGTAATCATTTTTAATTTCGTCAACCGAAGAATAACTATTCATAGCAAATATTTTTGCAACTTCAAGAGAATCTATATAAGGAAGTTTGCTTGTATAATCCAACTCAAAAACATCATTATACTTTTTAAGGTTCTCTATTGACTTTCTGTAATCGATTGTTTTATCAATGCAGCTTACAGCACAAGCATTACGAAATGCTTTTCTGATGTCAGAAACATTTGCCACTTCACTGTTTCCGCTGCATCCATCGAGTACCTTCTTGAATATTGCAATCGTATTATCGGGATATTCGGCATAATCCTCATTCGTTGTGTCTAATCCAAGATTATCATTATAGTACTTTATATATGCTTTAAGCGCCACAGCGCTCATGTTCTGCGAATCTACGAAATCACAAGCAACTTTATAAGCTTTTTCAACCTCAAATTGATTTGTAAATCCATTTCCTTTTAAGCCGTCAATAATCTGTGCGATCAGAGTAGGATTGGCTTTGAATGCCGCATTATCAGTATTTATATAATATTCCTGTTTGTTTCCTGCAAGAAGTTTTTGTACTGTAACACCACTGCTCAAATCGTTTATATAATCCGTATGAACATTTACTTCACCGTCATACCAGAATTTTTGATACCTGTATTTCAAATCATTTGACGAACCGTATCCTCCTGCTATAATCGTGTAAATACCTTTTTTACTATCTCCTGTCTGAAGATTAAATTCAAACATTGAATTCGAACTTTCGCCTGCATAAACTGCATTTGCAAGTTCTGTATATTCAATCTTGTCGTCTGCAACCGGATCGATTTCTCCGTCTCTTATAACATAAATTGTCTCAGTCACAGCATTTTCATCAAGTGAGTTAACCTTTACCGCAAATTTTCTTACATTGTTCTGTGCACTCTGCGATATATCAAACACAACCGCATTATCAGTATCTGCAGCAAATGAATGTGTAACAAACAGCAGCATTAACACTACAATACTTGTTAGTATTTTTTTTACTTTCATTTTGTTGCCTCCTCTATTTGACATAGATATTTATATCTCTTATCTGAATTTCACTGTCAACAGCGGAAATCCTAATATATTTAGCAGTCTGCCCGCCAATATCTATTGTCTGATCAACATTGCCGTTTATCCCTTGCTTAACAAGTGTCCACGCCTTACCATCATCCGATATTTCTATTTTGCTGTTGAAACGCTTTATATAACCATTTCCCCACTTTACTGTAATCTTATTAAGAGCAACTGAGTCTCTCAATTCAATATTTACAAAATCTCCAACATCTTTTGAATACCAAACAGTATCATCATTTGAGTCGAAAACCTCCGGAATTTCAATATCATCAGAGTCTTTACAGCTTGAAATTACTGTTTCAGGTTCATAAACTCGTTCTATTTTTGGCATATTCATTTCAACCAACTTACCGGAGTCACGGCGATCAATATACTTCTTTTTCTCTGTCTTTTCTTTGATATTATCGCACGCAATTACAATATCGTCTCCGACAACAGCCTTAATTCTGTTTTTGTCTTCATCTGTTGTGAGGTTCATAGTTATTGTCTTTGATTTATTTCCGGCAGTAATTGTCACATCGTATGTTCCACGATGACCTCTTACTTTTGCCTTACCGTTTTCGTCTGTCGAAACAGTTTCGTTCGTGCGCCACTCTCCCATCACCATATCCATCCAAGCGTAGTAACTCGGCAGAAATACATTATCCTTTCCACAAAGAACTTCAAGTCGGGTAGAACTTGTTACTAACCCAGAAAGGTGTCCATATCGTAAAGGTTTTAATATTCGGGTGTGAGTAACACGCTATCAGTACATCTCTAAAATAGTTGTACTTATCGTTATTATTTACCATTGTTGAATCATACTCGGTAATTGTTATATAATCAGTATATTGCGAAAGCAATTCAGCATTAGCGTACCAATAATACGGATAATCAGCACCCCCGGCATGTCCCTGCATTCCGAGAGAATCAAACTTGCAGCCAATAGCTTTCAAGTATTTTACCAAAGCCAAAAAAGGTCTTGTTCTTCCCGTCTGAGGGTTATTTGCACCGATTGTTGCCTCATTCAAATTCAAAACGCTGTCCGGGCATAATTCTTTTGCAATATCAAATGCACGCGCAACTTCGTCCAATCCCATTGAATACTGCGGATCTAGAAGAGTATCCCAATATGAAGAAACTTCGTTAAAAACATCAATTTCAATAGGATAACCGGATTCCCACGATCCCATAGTAAGTATTTGGTTTTCAACCCTTTTTCTCATCGTACTTTCAGATGTATATCCTCTGGTTGATGGATTATCGCTCCATTTCTTAAAACCGGTATTTGCCACATTAGGAAAATCCCATGCAAACGCATGCAGGCGATATCTAAAATCATTGTCAATGCACCAGTTAATCATACTTTCAATATATGCAGGTTCATAACCGGTCGGTTTATTCTCATTTCCCATAACGAGAGTGTTAAACCCACTGTTTTTCAATAGATTTAATTTCCACTCGGTATCTTCGTTGAAATGCGTTGCCGTTGAATATCCTTCTCGTACATCAGTACCCCAGATTTGGGCGCCCCAATTCATCTCCGAATCAGTCATCTTTGCAGTAACCTGCGCATTTTGAACAGGGTTGCCAGCTGCATCTGTAACAAGTATATCCATATCGTTTTTGCGATATTTTTCAATGCGTTTTAGAGCTTCTTTTCTCCATATTGCATCGTCTTCGTATCCCTTATAGCTCGATGGCGGATCCGGTAAATCTATATCCTTGCCCCCGGTATTTATAACCTCCAACTCAACATCGGCTATTTGAAACTCACCGTAAGCGTGACAAAATCTTAATCCCATCTGGCATGAATTTTCGTCCATATCCATTTCAAGGTCACCTACGAGATAATACTTCTTCCATTCATTTGAAAGATCAACATCCGACGATATGAACTTATACCAATCAAGAAAGCGTTCATATACAAAATTCAGTTTAATAAATCCTGAGTCGTTCTGTGCCGAGATACTCTTACCCCAAAAAGATATTATTATCTTGCTGCCGGCTTTTGTGGGTTTGTCTATGGTCGCCTTTATCTGCTTTGCATAGTATGTGGACGGCTTTTTCACGATTTTGATATTAAGTGCCTTATCAAAAGGCATTCCCTCAACATCAACTTCGCTTTCTTCCCAATAAGTTGCGGTATCATCCTTATTTTCGTGAATGGAATTACCCAAAAATCCGCCTTCAACATCAAACATATTTGTATGTTCACCCTCTATGCTTGAAAGCTTTTCTGCAATGATAGCATTGGTATCCTCTACTTCCGGTATCGGCTTTTCAGAAAGGACAATATGTGATAAATTGCTCCTCTCTATCTGAATATTATAACCGTAACACACCGTATCAAGCGGCATAATTATCCTGTTTTCGTCCATATAAAAGGCTGCCTCTGTATCTACGATTACATCATCGAAATCAACCGTATTTTTCCCCATTTTTGCTTCCATAGTATACTTGTTCCGATACTTAGACTTAACCGTTTCGGTTATGCCGTTATAATCATACTGTATGCCGATAGCATCAAATACAGGTTTAAGTTCGCACATAACAGTATTTCCGTCAATGACCGGAGCCTTATCAAACTGTAATTCAACATCATTAAAATATATGTGAATTTCATTTAGCTCGGACGCCCCTACCGTAAGAGTGCTGCAAATGCATAAAACCGCAAGAAATATGCATAATACTTTCTTCGCCATATTTTTCCTCCTTATTTGAATTCGACCATACTTGTCAGGGAATTCATCTGCGTCAAGTCGTTCCAAACATAAACACACAGCTTATCATTTTGAGATATTTCTATATCGTCTATGATAATACTCGTATTATTGCCAAATGTTTGAGGTTCAGGACAGTATGTTTTCTTCCACATATAGTCATCTCCCGACTTGCTATACACAATAACAAATACAGCCGGTCTCATCTCGCTTCCTGAGCCATCTTGCTTGTGTATTGTAACCTCAACCTTATTGTCGGTGCCTATATTAAGCTGATTGTCATCATTAAGTTTTATCGGAGCTACATCAACACCATTTGATGTCTTTAATGTAAATTCATCAGTATATTCACAATTTGCATCATTAAATATACCTCCGACATTTATTTTGTACTCTGTTGATGGCTTAATATTATCTAATTCAATATTTACCTGATAGCCGTCTGCGCTTACATTTTTTATAACTGCACCGTTATCAATTTCAAATTTAGATATATCCAAATTGCTTTTGTTTAACTCACAGCTCATATTCAAGGTAAACTTTTTATCAGCTACAGAAATCTCACCGTATGAATTAAGATTGCTTATTCCGTTTTGCCCTTTTGTCTTATCAAGCTCAAAATGTTTTGTCGAGTACATAGCAAGGTTGTCAATTTTAATAATTTCTTTGCCATTTTCGTATGTTCCCGTGTTTTCAAGCTGATATGCGGTAATATTCCACAGGTGAACCATCGGTGACATCATCACATTGGTATATGATGTCAATTCAGTTACACTGGGAAGTAAATCCGTATTTTCTATTTTACGAAGTTTTTTAATCTCAACTCCATCAACATATGATGTGAGTGTCGCCTGTGCAGAATATCCTCCTTTACCATCAGGAATAAGTTCCAAACGATAGTTGTAGTTAACCCCTGCGGTTACCTCGCCGACTTTTTGGCCAAAAGCATAAACTGCGATTGGCTCACTGTTTCTTCCGCTGCCGTCAATATCCACCTTTGTCCATCCTGTAGGCGCTATTGTCATTAACTGCTTCTTTCGGTAAGCAATCTCTTCATCGGAATACTTTCCGTTTGTCATTTCGCCGGTGGTTAGTTTTGCCGGGTACCAATCTTCCGTCTGTAACGGATCTATTTCATCATTTCCGTTTGCATTTGCCAACCAAATACCGTAACCCTCTCCAAGAAACATTCTGTTGACATTCAAATCAACACTGAAAACAATATCTTTATCTGCAATTTTTGCAGAAGTAAAATTCGATCTTTTTACCATTCCGGCATAGTTTACAAATCCCTGCGAAATGACCTTCATAACATTTCCTGAGCCAAATCCGGAGCTTGGTTCAAACTTAATGTGATCCTCAAGTGTTCCGGCAGTCATAAACTTTTCGTAAGCTTCTTTTTCCCAAACACCGGCTATGCTTGCATATGTGAATTCATCAGTGTCATATGATGGAGACTTTTTATCCTTTGCAACGACAAGCGGAATTCCCGTTTCATGTCCTGCCACCGGATAGTCCTCAAAATCATCAGAAAACAGTGTGAACACTTCCTGGCTTTTAGTTTCCGGTGAAACATATTGCAAAGTTACAATTTTTTCTGCCGAAGCATCCGGTGTAGAAACCGTAAAACTTATATTATATGTTTCTCCGGCATTTGTATCGGTAAGATATATCTTTATTCCTGTGTTGTCGGAATGCATTTCAATACCACTTATTGATGCGTTATTGTCAATAGCAATGTCTCCCGCACTAATAGGATTAACAGCTATTGAATTCCCATCTTTTTCATTTATGAAACTTATGTCAATAGTATTTGCAACAGATTCATCAATCTGAGTTCCGATAACCGGTATTTCAGGAGCCTGTTCTGTTTTAAGCATAAGATTATCCAATGATATTATATCAATATCGTTTTGATAATTCTTATTGCCGTTGTCATCTGTCGGAGTTCTGCCAAACTGGCTGTCGTAGATTGTCCACTTGTGAATAATCGGCGACATTGTTACATACTTGCAGCCGGCAATTTCTTCTTCTGTCGGAATATTTTGAGTTATATTCGCCAATTTTGTTCCATTGAGTTCTGCCGCTGCCTTATACCCTCCGTTCCCGTTTGGCGTAAGTTCAAGTGTATAGCTATATGCCGTTCCCAATTCAGCCTCTCCGATTTTTTGTCCAAAAGCATAAATCTGTGGTCTGCCTCCCTTTGCCTCGGGGGCAACAGCAATAAGCTGTCTTCTTATAAATTCCTCTTTCGTTGCAGCCTGCGGAGTCCTATTCTCCATCTGGTCAGGCGCTACTTTACCGTCTTGGAATTCAGAAAGCCATACTCCGTAGCCTTCACCGATAAACATACGATTAACGTCAAAATCAATACTGAAAATAAGTTTCTTGTCATTCAATTTTGACTTCGTAATGTTTGACTGCTTAATAATACCTGCGTAATCTATAAATCCCTGTGATGTTACCGTCATTGACTTTCCGCTGCCGACATTTTTGCCCTCAACAAACTGTATATGCTTTGCAAGTGTGCCTTCTGTCATAAAAGGATTATATGTATCGTTTTTTTGCGCAGTATTTACTCCTGCATAATTTGTGTACTTGAAATAGTCGTTATCATATGTAACGCTCATATTGCTTCCGTCGCCCCAAAGAAGCGGATTACCACTTTCAGGCTGAGTATATTGTTCAAAATCATCACTGAAAAGCATTTCAACATTTTCAACATTTTCAACATTATCTGCCATTGCCGGGAATGAAAGTGACGAAATCACTAACATTGCCGCAAGCATCAAGGAGATTTTTTTTTTGAATTTCATACTTTTTTCCTCCATTATTTACTATGTATGATAAACATAATCTGATTACCGCTCAAATGATTTTTAGCAATCATTTTGATTTTTTGCTATTGCGGTGCTGAAATATATTCAGCACCGCAAAGCAAAAACAATCAAATCCAACTAATTAAAAATCACAGAATTTGTAAGCGGATTTATATCGGTAAATCCGTTCCACATAAACACGGACACTTTATCAGTTGATGTAGCGGCAATTTCTGCTACAGTAGCAGTCGTTTCTGTTGAGATTGATGTTCCGTTACCTTCCCAAAGTCTTGCGCTTTTTAATTCACCCGTTTCAGGATTATATACCGCAACTATAACATACGGTGTAATTGATTTTCCGCTTAACGGATTAATCTTAACAGTAACCGTCTTGCTGCCGTCATTACCACTCATTGTAGCATATCCGTTTACGGAAGCGCCTTCCATATTTACAGGATCGACTGCACGCATCATAAGATTATCTGCAACAATAACAGATAAATCGTTTTGATAATTCTTGTTGCCTGCACTATCTGTATCTTTATTTCCAAACTGCTCACTCTTAGTGGTCCAAAAATGTCTTAGTGAAGACAGCATAACATAATCATTCTTTGCAAATTCATCAACGGTCGGAAGATTTGCGGAAGGTATTTTATACTCAGTTACCTCACCATCAGCTGCAATTTTTGCTGCTGCACTGTATGTTGTTCCGTTCGGCACCATTTCAAGCGTATATGTATATACCACATTCTTTTTCAGTGTGCCAAGTTCATTTCCGAATGCATATAATGTCGGAGCTGCATCTTTACTCTTTGGTGCAAGTACCATAAGCTGTTTTGCCTTATCCGAATCACCTGTGGTTACTGCATCAATACCATCGCCCTCTTTTGTTCTCGGTGAAATATCAGTTTTACCGCTGTTTGTCTGTGCAAGCCAGATTCCAAATCCTTCGCCTCTATACATCGTATCCACTCTGAAATCAATGCTGAATTTAATTTCTTTATTTTCTATTGCTTCTTTCGTTATCTTGGAGGGTTTCAGAATTCCCGAATATGATACAAACCCCTGTGTTAAAACATTCAGTGCTTTCCCGCTTCCGACTCCTGTATCGGATTTGAATGCTATTCTTTTTGTAGCATCATTATTAGCCGGTGCGGTCATAAAATCTTCATATGTTGACAAATCCGTTCTTACAGCCGCTCCCGTGTTGAGTCTGAATGTATCGTACGCATATCTTTGGTTAATCGGCTCACTTCCTACTGCATAACTTATATAGTCGCTGTACCCATCAAAGTTGTCACTGAACAGCACCGTTGAATTGGTCTGCGCCGAGGTTTCTGCCATAACAGGCATTACGGTTGTTGCCGCAGTTGCCGTTACCGCAACCGACATGCATAAAGCTAATAGTTTTTTTACCTTCATTTTTTGTTTCCTCCTTAAAATTATATAACTTTTTTTCATTTTTCCCATTTCCTAATTATAATACCGCACTAATATTATTATCCCTTTACAGAGCCAACCGTCATACCCTGGATAAAATATTTTTGGAAGAAGGGATAAGCAACAAGCATAGGAGCTATTGCTACCATACACAAAGCCATTCTGGCACCCTCGGTAGGCATATTTTCCATTTGATTCGAAACTCCGCTTTCTGCAGCATTATTCATCATCTCCTGGATGTTGTTCATCATATTCTGAAGCAAGAATGACAAAGTATACAATTTGCTATCCGTTATATAGAGCATTGGCGCAAGCCAATCGTTCCATTTGGCTATCATAATAAACAATGCGATAGTCGCTATTCCCGGAAGTGAAATCGGCATAACAAGCTTGAAAAACACCTTAAACTCATCAGCGCCATCGAGTTTGCCGGATTCAATTATCTCATACGGCACACTTCCCTGGAAAAAAGACCTTAGAACGATTACATTCCAAGCACTCATAGTACCGGGCAAAATAAGCGCCCACAGGTTGTTTGACAAATGCAAAAACTTTGTATTTATAAGGTAGCTGGCAACCAATCCACCGTTAAAAAGCATCGTAAAAAATGATATAAATGAGAACAGTTTTCTGTACTCAAAATCTTTTCTACTTATGACATATGCATACATAGATGATACCAACACACCAAACACAACCGATACTGCCGTAACAAGAATTGTTATGCCATATGCCCTTACGATAGCGTTTGATGTACCAAATACATATTTATACGCATCAAGAGATGTTACCTTTGGTATCAGACGATAACCTTCTTTGATAAGGCTTGCTTCTGATGTAAACGATGCGCTTAACGCCATAAGCACCGGAAAGATACAAATGACACACATTATCACGAAAAATATATTAAGTGTAACCAACAATGGTTTATTATTGTATTTCATTTTGCATCCTCCTTTATATTGCGCCTTCGCTGTTGCCGTCAATAATCTTCACAAGTTTGTTGGAACCAAGCACAAGGAAGAAACTTACTATTGACTGCACAAAAGACGCCGCAGATGCCATACCCATTGAGCTTGAGCCACCGTTCATCATAAGATTATATGTATATGTCGACAATACATCAGTTACATTGTAAAGCTGCGGAGTATTGAGCGGAACCTGATAGAACAATCCCATATCCGTGGTCAATATACCGCCAATTTTCAATATAAGCATTGTCACTATCATCGGTTTGATAGCGGGTATAGTAATGTTCATCAGCTTTTGCCATATGTTTGCACCATCTATATCTGCCGCTTCATACAGCTGAACATCCACTCCGGAAAGCGCTGCGCTGTATATTACCGAGCTGTATCCCCATTCTTTCCAAAAATACACGATAATGAGTATAGCCGGCCACGGTGATGGATCCTGATACCAGTTTACCGGATTTATACCAAGCAACGGTAAAATTGTATGGTTCAGATATCCACTTTCCAATCCCAGAAAACCAAATACCAAATAACTAACAATAACCCACGACAAGAAATGCGGCATAATCATAATTGTCTGATATAGTTTTTTGGCATATTTGCCCCTTATGAAATCAAGCATTATCGCCAGTGCAATAGACAAAAACAAACCCGCAAACACCAAAACAGCATTGTATAAAAGTGTGTTCCTCACTGCATGCCACAAGGAAGCGGAGTTTAACATAAATTGAAAGTTTTCCAATCCGTTCCATGGCGACAGGAAGATGTTCTGTCTAAAGTTGATTTGCTTAAACGAAAGCGACAGTCCAATCATCGGCAAATAATTGAACAATACATACAATATTAGCCCCGGTAAAAGCATAAGATACAGTTGTTTGTTATACGCTATATCTTTAAGAAAACTTCTTTTTTTAACCTTTTTTCTCATTGAATTCACCCTTACTTAGTTTCTCCTACTTATGCTGCTTAAGGAATTCATCATATTGTTTCTGAGCTTCAGCAATAACTTCCTTTACCCCTGCTTTTTCAGCAGCTTCCTTCATTTTTGCATTTTCGGCATCATAATCAACATCAACCGAACCCAAAGCCCCTATCGCTCCAAAACCTTTAAGCGCATTTTGAATTTCCGTTATTTTAAAGTTTACCTTTTCGGTATTAAACACAAATGAATTTGCCTCTCTTATTATAGCCTCATCATTAAACTTCTTGAGTTTATCAGCTTTTTCGGGATCGTCACCCTTTTTGGTATAGTCGATGAAAACATTACCGAGCATCCAACTGCTGTTTGACATATCATATCCCGAATTGGGTATCAGTTCTATCTGTCCGTTTGCATCTTTTTTATAATGCTTCCCCTCAACGCCATATACAATCATATTTTTAAGAACAGGATCTGTGTTAAGCAAGTTCAAAAATCTTGCACATCTCTCCGGATTTTTGCTTGTTGCCGATATAATTTGCATTGAACCTTGTCCGGGAAGTCTGTCCTGATATATCGGTGTAGTTTCCGCCTGTGCAATTTCAAAATTCACTTTCGACTGCAACTCTGACGCCTTTCCGGGTTTAAGCTGTGTGTAATAAGCAAATGTATAGCCGTTATTAAATCTCGCCGACAAATCTGATGCTGTTGCAACATCTTTCTTCACAAGACCGGATTCATAATAATCTCTCCTTGCTTTCACGCACTGTTTTTGTGCATCAGTCGGCAAGTCATAATTGAGCTGAACTTTCTTGTCATCCTGACCTTCCATATATGATATACCCATATACGCATTTGAACCGGACAATGATACCCATGAGTTATCATACATATTCATAGTAAAGTCATTAGTTTTATCCCAGTCAATCGGATACTGAATTGATTTTTCTTTTTGCTTAAGCATTTCCGCAACCGCCTTGAAATCCTCAAGGGTTTTGTATTTAGACATATCAATATTATATTTATCGGCAATATCTTTGCGATATATCCAGCCGTACTGAGTTGCGGCTTCTTTGTATGTAGGCAGTGCATACAGTTTTCCGTCAACTCGTGCAGAATCAAGAATTGAATCCGGAATTTCTTTAGCAATATCCTTCATATATGTATCAAGGTAATCATCAAGCGGAACAAACGCCCCAAGGCTTGCATTAACATTATAATCAAGCGCATAGCTTGCTGCAAAGGCAATATCGAATTCCTGACCGGCTGCTATCATATTACCCATTTTTTGATTATACTGTCCCGATTCAAGGATAGTCAGTTTAAGAGTGGCATTTATTTTGTCCTTGAGGTAGTCGTTTACTGCCGCCTCAACCGATGCAACATCGCTCTGTGCTGTGCCTCTCAAATACCAGTTGATTTCGTATGTGTCTTTGGGAACCTTATTCGGATCCTCGCCTTTTGCTGTTTTGTTGCCTCCGCATGAACACAGCGACACAGCTGTCGCAGCAGCAAGTGCGAGACCAATAAACCGCTGAAAAATATGTTTTCTTTTGATTTTTTTCATAACTTTTCTCCTTCCTTTTCTGCAAAAAGATATTAACTATATGTATACGGTCACAACTGTGTGCGACCGACTAAAAAATTAAACATCTCCATTATACACCACCTCTGTTCCGTTTTTCAATTTTAATAATTGCCATTATATCCATAATTAACCGACATAGAAATACAAATCATTCCTATTGTGAGTTTTATTATTTTTTAAAAAAATAGTTCTTGTAAATTTGTGTAATCATTTTTTGATTGTTTCGTAATTTTACCCAAAAAACACATGTCAAGACTATCCCTAAACTATAAATATATTATAAATCATTTTCAAAATAAAAAATACTATTGCCGTGACATCATTTTTATGTTATAGTGATATGGGTGATGAAAATGTCTGCTATAAAAATGCTTGATAAAAAAAACACATCGACACGGATAAAGGGTTCAGACTCAGATATGTAAAAAGTGCAACCGAACGCTTTCGTCTGCATAACCATAACTACTTTGAGTTATGCCTTATGGTCAAGGGAAAATGCAATCATTTGATTAACGATACGGTTCAGCCTCTCAGTGAAGGATATTTACTGTTTATTCGTGATTATGACATTCACGACTATGTGAGTTTGGACACGAATGAATTCCAATTTCTTAATCTTTCTTTTGAAACAGAAACATTGAAAGGCGCTTTTGGTTATCTCGGAGTAGGATTCGACTGCAAAACACTGCTTACTGCAAAATACTCACCTTTTGTCATTCTAACTCCTCAAGAAAGAACGAAATTGTTTTATTCGCTTACAGACTTAAACTCTACTACCGATAACAATCTTGCAAAAACTCAAATGCGCGCACTGCTGTTGAGTATATTTATGAAATATTTTCAAAAATACTCTGAAAAGGGCAATAACATTCCATTTTGGCTCGAAATATCATATGAAAAAATGAAAAAGCCAGAAAACTTCGTTCGCGGTGTCGAAAGAATGATTGAACTTTCAGGAAAAACAAGAGAACACCTTTCAAGATCAATGAGAAAATACTACAAAATTACTCCAACAGCATATATAAACGAACTAAAATTAAATTATGCCATCAACCTTATGCACTCGAGTAATCTATCAATCACGGATATATGTTATGAATGCGGATTTTCAAACATATCGTGGTTTTACAAGCTTTTTGAGCGTGAGTACGGTTCAAGTCCGTCAAAATTCAAGAAGCTTTTATAATCCCTTGCTGATTTATATTTTAGATAAAACGGAATGAGTTCGGAGCAATACCGAACTCATTCACAAATACTTTCGTTATTTAACTTATCTATGATAACAATACTTTATTAAGCATTGTTTTATGACTTTATTCTTTTATACTCAGATATTGATTTCCCAAGATTTATCAATGCATTAACAACCTTTTCAAAGTTGCTGTCTGCACTATACTTTTTGTGATAAGCCGCATAAGATTCGACACTATATTTTAATGTCGTGCTGAGTGCTGTTTCGTTAGATTTCAACTGAACTTTTATAGGTTTATCCAAAGCAAGAAACCCTATATTTTTTGTATCAAAGCATAGCTTTCCGTTTTCATTTTTGAAATCTGTTCCGGGTATTTCATACGGAATATCACCCTCAACCGTCACAACAGCTTTAACCGTGCTTATATCAATATTTGTCGGTATATCTGCATAAAATCTCACTTTAATTGAGTTATCAAACACTGCTCTCGCCGAATTCCAAATACATATGGGTTGATTGACATCATCTATGACAGAAAAAATGTCTTTGCAAGTCGGCGCTACTATTTGCTTATCACCGGCATTCAGCCCGTAGTTTGCAAGTTCATGTGAACTAAGTCGTTCATTTGTATAGCCCTGAACTGCAGCAGAATAATTAAGCAAAGCAATAATAACTCTTTTTAATTTTTGTTCTTCTTTTGTAAGTGTGCCTTTTGAAGAAAAATAGCTCAATTTATCATAACAATATTGTTTTACGCTTACAGAATATGTACTTGTACTTGAGCTCCCATCAGCATAGTTTATTGTAAGCATAGCAGTTATAGGAAGATCAATATTTGCAGGATTTATGTTATTAAAAGCAAAGCTATAATATCCTCTTCCTACCTGCAACGGTATCGCATCGGGAGAATAGCTTTCGGTAGTTACTCCGTTGCTTATTTTAACTGTATATGACGTAATATCACTACCTGCAAGCATTGTTTTTTTTATGTTAAACGCAAGAGAATAATCATCATCAACCTGTAATGCTGCATCAGAGAATTTCGCAAACTGCCGTACACTTGTATCTTCTATCACTTCAAGATCCTTTATTCCCGGATAAACCGATGTCTGCCATGAGCCATTGTAACACTTATCGTCAACGACAACAGTATTTGCAGCTGCAACATATCTAATAGTTGGACTATAACCTGTAATATCAAAGTCCGCTATATGCGTTTTTTCATTTCCTTCGCTGTCAACAACAGTAACATTGCAGCCCCAATTTGTTGGAATGTCAATAACTCTGTCGTCCTCATATCCTATACCTGCATTTGAAATATGTGCTGTCTTAATGAGCTTTCCGAGTTCGATTCCATCAATGGTTATCTTAATATCCGAGCCTTCTTTGTCAATGACATAGTTATGAACACCCATGGGGTTAAAATCTATCGCATTTAATTTAGATTCGTCTGCCATATATACAAAATATGCGCCATTTTTCCCACCGGCAATTCTTAATCTGCCGCTTTTGGTTATAATGACGGCAAACGATTCCTGATTATCAGCAGATGAAGGCGGCGAAAACGGTTGATGTGAAGTAGCAAGCATTGTGGTATATGCATCTCTTGAACCTTGTACATTTTTCCACACACACTGCGTTAAATCACAGGTTAGTCTGATACTCCAGTTTTTTTCACCATAAAGAGTCGGTCCACCGGAAGTATACGCAAATAAGCTGTCACTTTGACCTTTTATAACTGTATATTCATCATCAAATCCAACATTGTCTCGTCTGACTGCCAATAATCCGGGGCGGGATGTTTTCCAACTTTCCGAATGCCCATCAGCTTTCCATACTGTACCCAAAACACTTTTATTTGATGAATCAACATCAGGCGCTCTCTCTGTCACAGTGTTCTCCACAATCATTTTGTTGGTATTATCATCACCTATCGCCGGATCATCTCCGAATACCAAATCATTACCTGAAACAAATATCACAGAGTCACCGGGGTTTACACGCAAACCGTTATATGAATATCCCGTAACAGCAGCCTTTTCATAAATAACATTGTGATGATTATCAAATCTATATATAAGAATACTGTTTCCGGTAATCCCGGAAATATTATAATATTTTGCGTTCTCTGTACTGTTATAAAGAGTGAAGACATTGCCGTCTTTGGTTTTGAACCCACCGATATCCAAATAATCCGTATTGCGAACCTCAACCGAAGGCACAGTATTGTATGCAGGATCATCGGTAATTATCTTTGCAACTTTGCTGCCGGCAGGAACATTGTTAAATAAAGCCTTAGCAAAATAATACGCAGGCATCGTCACGAATGAACCGTCATCTTCTAAAACAGTCAATGCATGATAATCGTTACCGGTATCAGTAAACATAGTCCAATATATCCAGCGATTTGCCTCGTAGATTTGGGTGTGGAAATTCACTTTTCGCAATATGTCCGATATACCGGTATCATAATCTGACGCATCCGTCAACAAGTTTGCTGCCGAGGCTGATTCGGTTGCCCATATTTCTTTGTTTTGCATATATGAATCAGAGCGTTTTACAATAGGAGCAAGGTTTTTTGACACATCCCATGCATAACCGTGAAAAGCAAGAACATCATAAGCATTCTTATAGTCCTCGTCCTCCAACAATGCATTGTTAACTTGACCTTTTGGTTTTGAAAATGTCTTGAAGTTTTCAGAATACGCCGACTCTTCTGGAGTACAGATGAGAACATCTCCATATCCTGCTTCTTCTAAGGTTGAATCGAATAATTTGAGAACCCGTTCCAACTGTCCGTCATAGTAACTGCAAGCTTGATAAGTATGTATATGATTTGGTTCGTTTGCAAAACTAAACGCAATGGGAAGCGGCAGTGAATGTTCTTTGAGATAATCGAAAACCTGAACCACATAATCACAAAATGCTTGTTCTTTTTCAATCTTTAAATATCCCTCCGGCGAGTTATTTTTTTGTCCATTGCTTTTCATAGACATCGGCGGAGTCCAAATTGTAATCATATAGTCTAATTTATACTCTTTAGCCTGTCTGACAAAAGACAAAAAATTTTGAAAGTCAAAAGTTGAAGGTATCAGTCTGTCACCTTCATCACAGTCACTGTATAGTTCAATTCTGATTAAATTTATTCCGAGTTCAGAATAAATTCTATTTTTTATTAAATCGCTTTGAGGAGGGTTAGCCGGATAAGCCCCCCATCCATCAAATTCAAACATTTCCTCTCCCATACTAAGTCTATATGGTTGACTTTGTTCGCCCGAATTTGCAAAAACAGTAACAAAATTTAATGACATACTGCAAACTATAATACATAGCAAAACCGCAAGTAATTCTTTTTCTCTTTTCATTGATTTATCCCTCGCATTATACTGATGTTTATCTCTATGCACATTGATATCAATCAAAATATTGGATTTCTCCAAGAATACCCATATCTGCATTGCGTATAGAATGAACCATATTAACCACATCTTCCTCCGGTTCCGGTTCCGGCATCTCAACTCTATGAGACATTGTAATCGGCGTAATATTTTCAAATGTATCCCAAATTAGAAATTTGACATATGTGCAATTCTTAGGCAACCCCGAAAATATAACCTTATTTCTTCCGAGTGCAGGAATATCTGTTGTTTTATTTACAGCACAAGCTACCATATTATTATCGCTGTCATACGATGCAGCAACAATGACAGGGGTATATATTTCTGTTCTGTCAGAATAAATTTCAATTATTGCCGTTGTTCCGATTATATTGGCATAAGCATTTATAAACGAGGTTCCTTTTGATGTCCAATCGTATTCAGCAGCCGTCATATTAACTGTTGAATCTACCACAGGCTCAGAAATATTATCCACTGCAATCATTGAAACATTATCTATTATTCCAAGTGTTCTTCCCATTTTGTACATTCCATCAGTATCAATCGCATCTGCAGGACGGCCTTCAGTTTTCTTCATTGCGCCCAAATCATGCATAGTCCAAGCTCGACTGAGCGGATTGACATACAGTCTTTTATATGTTGCCAATTCCTCGCAAGTCGGCAAACTATTTTCATCAAGCTCTATGACTCTGCCGTTTAATGATACAAAACCTTTATACCCGGTTTCCTTAGGCACGAGAGTTAAGCAAAAGTCATATGTAGCATCCGGGTTAAGCCTTGCAACTTCTTTTCCAAAAACATAAAGGTATGTTGCTCTTGCGCCAACAGCGGTAGGTACAGTCGCAGCACGCCTTGTTCCTACAAACATAAATTCGCCTTTTTTTAATTCGTAATCATCATTGCCTGTCAAGTTTATATCACTCGATATGTATCTAATTACATCATTCGTGCCGTCATTGTCATCAGTCGCAACCCATATTCCAAAACCTTCACCCATAATTCCGCTCGTAGGCGCTTTAAAATCTGCATGAAACTCTAATTGTTTACCAACAATATCTTTTTTATCAAGATTTGACGGCTTTGCTAATGCATAATTTGTTACCCCAACCTGACCGGTAAATTTAAGCGCCTTGCCATCTCCAACACCTGTATCGGACTCGATAATGGCTATATCTTGAGCACCGTTAGATACATCATTTATCCATAGGCTATAACTTGGATTTGATGTAAAATCATTTTCATCGCCATATTGATACTGGAACAAATCGCCGTCAAAATTTGATGCTTTTTTTGCCCACTGTCCTTTATTTACCGGATTTCCGCTATAATCTTCAAAATCATCATTAAATATTGCGCTAACACCCACAACTGTTGCTTTCATCGAAAGATTATCCACCGAAATTATATCAATATCGTTTTGATAGTTCTTATTTCCACTGTCATCAGTCGGTTTTCTACCAAACTGCCTGTCATAGATTGTCCACTTGTGGGAAATAGGCGACATCATTACATATTTGCATTCCGCAACATCCTCCATTGTCAGAATATTATTTGTCACTGTGTCAAGTATATTCCCGTTAAGATATGCCGCTGCTATATAGCCTCCGTTTCCGTCAGGTGTAAGCTCAAGAGTGTAAGTATATTCTGTGTTATATTCCACCTCTCCTACCCTCTGACCAAGAGCATAAATCTGGGGCTTACCATCCTTAACAATCGGCGCTATCACCAAAAGCTGCTTGCCTGTTTCTTCTTCCAAAGTTGCAGTTTGTATCGTTCTGTTCTCCATCTGATCAGGAACAATTCTGTTGTTCTGATACTTTGCGAGCCATACTCCGTATCCTTCACCGATAAACATACGGTTTACATTAAAGTCAAGACTGAATGTCAGTTTCTTTCCGTCTATCTTCTCTGATGTAATATTGGTCTGCTTAATTACACCTGCATAATCTATAAATCCCTGTGATGTTACCGTCATTGACTTTCCGCTGCCGACACTTTTGCCCTCAACAAACTGTATATGCTTTGCAAGTGTGCCTTCTGTCATAAACGGATTATATGTATCATTCTTCTGTTCAGTATTAACACCCGCATAGTTTGTGTACTTGAAATAGTTGTTGTCATATGTAACGCTAATATTACTCCCATCGCCCCAAAAAATCGGATTGCCGCTTTCAGGCTGAGTATATTGCTCAAAATCATCGCTAAAAAGCACTGTTGAAAAATTCAGTTCAGCAGCTTCAATCACACTCGGAGTCAGTACTATCAGTGTCAATATCGGTAATATAACCGACATACATAAGGCTAAAACTTTTCTAAAATTCATTTCCTATTTTCTCCTTGTATTTAATTTCATATATCATGTATCTCACTATAATTATTGAATATGTATCTTAATATACGAAAGACTCGCAGCGCACTATCATCGAATCCAACAATCAGTTTCAAACTATATCTTTTTGTGAACTATATATTTTTACTGAGTTTTCATAATTTTAATGTAACTCATTATCGTCTGCAATTTAACATTTGAAATTTTGTGATTCTGCTCTAAAATAAATCTCGAATACTACACATAATTATAAATATATTATAAATG
>ERZ780226.491-NODE-491-length-35867-cov-4.962191_pt1 | contig 35867 bp, 30 predicted proteins | sample MGYA00511165_ERZ780226 | MGnify/ENA primary metagenome ERZ780226 (study PRJEB29588, sample SAMEA2152373) | human gut metagenome | biome: human gut; feature: human-associated habitat; material: faeces | place: Denmark | collected 2008/2010 ...
TGTGTTGGATTTTATCTAGTTTTTGTATGTCATTTAGTAATATATTGTGGTCATATTTGTTTTTATGCATTTCATATATATCCTTTATTATTTTAATTGTCATAATACAATGTTTTTTATCTTCCGGAAATGCCATCGCAGATGCATATTATATCACCGTCCTGATCTGTTTATTATCCTTAAATATTGTAAATTATTATTTATTGGACAATGTAATACAAGTCGCCACATTAAAAGAAAAAGAGCGGGAGCTCTCCAAACAGGTAGATTTTCAAACAACAAAATATCAACAGCTCTCATCCGCTTACCGTAATACGCGAAGTTTGTTGCACGATACAAAAAAACACTTTTTTTATATCCAAAACTGTATCGAAGCACAACATTATACAGATGTAATCTCTTATATTCAAAACGCTCTTGACCATCTGGAGCAAAACTATAGCCGCATCAACACTGGCAACTTAGTGATTGATGCTTTTGTAAGCAATTATATGACGATTGCGCAGAATGAAAACATTCAGTTCGATACAAAGATACAGATCATCCCTTCCCGCATCCCGACAGACGATTATGATCTGTGTATTATCATTGGAAATTTGTTAGATAATAGTCTGAATGCAACCAGAGGAATCCCCTCTCCCCACCCCAGAAAAATATATACAGAACTTTTTACTACGAAATTGGAATTTATTATTCATATCAAAAATACATGTCAACCAAAGCTGAAATCATCACCTGCCAGTCAAAGTACCCACGAACTTTATCATGGATATGGCCTTACCAATGTGAGATCACTGGTCAAAAAATATGACGGAACGTATTCTTGCTTTACAAAAGATTATACATTTGAAACCATTATTGTAATTCCCATAAAATCATCTGACGCACTGCCGGTTTCAAACCATGTTTAAAGCAAGATCCGGATCCACACCCTAAAATTGCAATTATCCCGGAATATAACAATATGGACTCCCGGTCACCATTTCCGGTAACCGGGAGTCCATATTGTTATATTCCATTTCAAGTAGATCAAAGCTTACTCAGCCACGGAACTATATTTCATTATTTGCTCAGGAACTCATCAATTCCCTTTGCAGCTGCCTTACCGGCACCCATTGCAAGAATTACGGTTGCTGCACCTGTTACCGCATCACCACCGGCATATACGCCTTCCTTCGTGGTCTGACCGTTCTCCTCCTCTGCAATGATACATTTTCTCTTGTTGATCTCAAGCCCCTTTGTGGTAGAAGAGATCAGTGGATTCGGGCTGGTACCTAAGGACATGATAACCGTATCTACATCCAGCGTAAATTCAGAACCTGCGATCTCAACCGGTCTTCTTCTTCCGGAATCATCCGGCTCTCCAAGCTCCATGCGGATACATGTCATGCCCTTAACACTTCCGTTCTCGTCAACAAGAATCTCGGTTGGATTGGTGAGGAGATCAAATACGATTCCCTCTTCCTTTGCATGATGTACTTCCTCGACTCTGGCAGGAAGCTCTTCCTCACTACGACGATATACGATATGAACCTCAGCGCCCAGACGAAGTGCTGTTCTTGCTGCATCCATTGCTACGTTACCACCACCAACGACAGCAACCTTCTTGCCGGCAATAATCGGTGTATCATATTTATCATCAAATGCTTTCATCAGGTTACTTCTGGTCAGATACTCGTTTGCAGAGAATACTCCGTTGGCATTCTCACCCGGAATACCCATGAATCTAGGGAGTCCTGCTCCGGAACCAACAAATACCGCATCAAAGCCCTCGTCATTCAGAAGCTCATCAATCGTTGTTGCCTTACCGATAACAACATTTGTCTCGATCTTTACGCCCAGAGCCTTTACATTCTCTACCTCAGCCGCTACGACACGATCTTTTGGCAGACGGAACTCAGGGATTCCGTAGGAAAGAACACCACCGGCCTTATGAAGTGCCTCAAAGATTGTTACATCGTAGCCAAGCTTTGCCAGATCACCGGCACAGGTAAGTCCTGCAGGACCGGAACCGATCACGGCAACCTTCTTGCCCTTCTTCTTGACAGCTGCTTCCGGCTTGATTCCCTGCTCTCTTGCAGTATCAGCCACATAACGCTCCAGCTTACCGATGGATACGGCATCACCCTTGATGCCGCGTACACACTTAGACTCACACTGGCTCTCCTGTGGACATACACGACCACAGACAGCAGGGAGGGCGGAATATTTGCTGATCACCTTGTAAGCACCGGCAACATTATCCTCTCCAACTTCTTTGATGAATCCCGGAATGTCAATATTAACCGGACATCCCTGAACGCAGCGTGGATTCTTACACTGCAGGCAGCGTGTTGCCTCTGCCATTGCCTCTTCTTTATTATATCCCAGACAAACCTCATCGAAGTTTGTAGCACGTACCTTTGGATCCTGCTCTCTGACAGGAATTCTCTTCATAACATCTACTTCCATATCTATCCTCATTTCTGCATGCGATTTTCATTGTTCCTATTGATGTATATGCCTGAAACAGCACATTCACTGTTCCTGATGCACAAAACATTAGTGGCACTGGCCACATCCGCCGTGATGGGTCTCTCCCTCTTCAAAACGAAGCTTTGCACGACCTTCCTCTGTCTTGTACATTATCTGACGCTTCATTGCCTGATCAAAGTCTACCAGATGACCGTCAAACTCAGGACCGTCTACACAGGCAAACTTAATCTCATCGCCAACCTTCAGACGGCATGCGCCACACATACCGGTTCCGTCTACCATGATCGGATTCATGCTGACGATTGTCGGAATATTCATTTCCTTTGTCAGCAGGCAGACAAATTTCATCATGATCATTGGTCCGATCGCAACAACTCTTGTATAGCTCTTGCCCTGTGCATAAAGATCCTTGATCTTGTCACAGCCATTTCCCTTGAACTCATAAGAGCCATCATCTGTTGCAATATAAAGGTTTGCTGCCACTTTGCGCATCTCATCCTCAAGAATCAGGATATCCTTTGTTCTTGCACCAATGATAACATCAACGTCAACACCATGCTCCTTCATCCACTTAACCTGTGGATAAACAGGTGCGGTACCAACACCGCCACATACGAAAAGGATCTTCTCCTTCTTTAACTCTTCGATCGGCATCTCGATCAGCTCGGAAGGACATCCCAAAGGTCCAACAAAGTCCTCAAAGCTCTCTCCGACCTCATACTCTGCCATTTCCATTGTAGAAGCTCCTACCGTCTGAAAAACGATGGTAACTGTCCCTTTCTCTCTGTCATAATCGCAGACAGTCAGTGGAATACGCTCTCCTTCCTCATCCATTTTTACGATGACAAACTGTCCGGGCTGGCAGTGTTTTGCCACTCTGGGTGCCTCAATATCCATGAGCCAGATATTGTTGGCAAGATACTCTTTTTTAACAATCTTAAACATAATGAGCCTCCATTTTCTTGTGTGATAACAGCTTTTTCCTTAAAAAAGCTAATTTATTTCATCAGCATTTCCCGATAGCAAAAACTGATAAATCCTTGCATGTTGATAAAAAACTGTTGGAATACCGGTGATCATCGCTGACATTATCGCCAAACCATTCCGGTGGTTCAAACCTCTGTGCATCCTCCTGATCAACAAACTCAACCTCAATAAAGACGAGTCCCTCCAATACTCCATGAAAGATATCAAGCTCTCCGGTATGTCCGTCCGGCAGCGGGATGATATAGCGGTCCTTAATAATCAGACTGCCATCCACCTTTCTGCGAAGATGCTCATAACCATCCTTATGAAGCGGTGCCTCAATCTCCTGATTGACACGAACCCCCTCCTGTCCTTCAAGCCCGATGCGGGACTTGTAGGTTAAAATATACCGGTCATTGCTCTTTCGGATACGGAGCACGGGATCTGTGCAGAGATATCCCTGTTCCATATGCTTCACGGAATACTGTGTGAGGTTCTCCGGAAGCTTTCGTACCAGAAACTTTTTCTCAATTTCCATATATGCTCTCCAAACTCTGATAACTACAGTGCCTTCTCGGCTGCAGCCTTGGCATTCTTAGACTTGCGCCAACGGATTCCTAACAGGATCGCTGCATACGCAACAGCCGCACTGACCAGTGCCTTGATCAGATACCAGAGAAATGCTCCTCCAAAGGTGAGATCAGCAATCGACTTTGCTAAAAGTACAGGAACCATATCAATTCCTCCTTTCCATAGATCAATTAACGTCTGTTCACTAACTCCTTCATAACATCATTCCAATCCAGACCGCATTCTACCATCAATACCATGGTGTGATACAGCAGGTCTGCAATCTCGTATTTTAACTCCTCCGCATCCGGATTCTTCGCGGCGATCACCATCTCGGTCGCCTCTTCTCCGCATTTCTTGAGGATCTTGTCAATTCCCTTGTCAAAAAGATAATTAGTATAAGAGCCTTCCTTCGGATGCTCCTTCCTGCCGCGGATCACATCGTAATCCTCGGTAAGCACCGTCAATGGATTGGTATCCACATAATCCCTGCTGGCAAGCTCTGTAAAGAAGCAGCTTCTGTTGCCGGTATGACAAGCTGCCCCGATCTGACGCACCTTTGCGAGGATCGTATCATTATCGCAGTCGATCATAAGCTTTTTGACATACTGATAATGTCCGGAGGTGTCTCCCTTACACCACAGCTCCTGACGGCTGCGGCTGTAATAAGTCATCTTTCCGGTCTCCAGTGTATGGCGGAAGGATTCTTCATTCATATAGGCTACCATCAGTACCTCATTGGTACGATAGTCCTGAACCACTGCCGGGATCAGTCCGTTATCCATCAGCTTGAAATCGGCAAAATCAACCGCAGACTCAAAAACTGCCACATCGATCCCATTCTCCTTCAGGCTTCGTTTCGCTTTATAGATATCTTTTTCTTCGAAGTAATTCGTGGATACTCCCAAAACCTTGTCAAGCTCCATCAGCTCTGCAAGGTCATTTCGGATCAATCCATCGCGGATCAGCACCTCTGCCTTACAGCCGGACACTGCCTGAATAAGCTTCTCGGTCACATCCACATGCTTGAGGATCACCATGCCAAAGCCCATATCATAATACTGATTCAGCTGCTCTGCCGTATGCGGATCTCTCTGCATATCGATCTCAATCGCAAGCTTATCCTTGTCAAAGCGCGCCAGGATCTCTGTAAGCTCCTTCTCCACCGGAAGTACCGCCCTGCGCATAACAATGCGGGATGCACCGGTATAAAGAGCCTTCTTGGCATCCTCAAATCGGTTCACATGAACCCCCGCCATAAACGGAATGTCAATGTCCTTCTCAATCTCTCTCAGTGTGTGTAGAAACTCCTCATGGGATGCTTCATCGCCGGTAAAATTATACAAATAAAGACTGTCTGCTCCCTCGCAGCAATACCGGTCAGCCAGTGTGACAATGCTTGAGGAAAGCTCATTCTCTCCGTTGATAAATGGTATTATCTTCTTCTGACTCATAAATTAAACGCCTTTCTCTGCTTAAAATCCTATAAACTTCCCTTGGTGGAAAGTACCTCCTGTATCCTGTCATCATATTGGACTGCCTTGTCAAGTGCCTTTGCAAATGCCTTGAAGGCTGCCTCAATGATATGATGATTATTCTCTCCGTCTAACATTTTAAGATGCAGGTTCATCTCAGCACCATAGCTGACCGCATAGAAAAACTCATGCACCATCTCCGTATCAAAATCGCCGACCTTCGGAACGGTCAGAGGCATATAAAACTTCAGATAAGGTCTGCCGGACAGATCCAGTGCACAAAGCATCAGGGTTTCGTCCATCGGCAGCATGCAGTCACCAAACCGGCGGATGCCCTTCTTATCTCCGACCGCCTGCCGGATCGCCTGTCCCAGCACAATGCCGGTATCCTCGATCGTATGATGGGAATCCACCTCAAGATCGCCCTTCACATCTACCGTCAGATCAAACAGACCATGTCTTGCAAAGCTGTTGAGCATATGATCAAAAAATCCAATGCCCGTGTGGATGTCTGCCTTTCCGGTTCCATCCAGATCGATCGCAATATGAACATTTGTCTCACCGGTCACCCGGCTGATATCCGCTTTTCTCTCCTGCACTTTTCCGCCTCCTTATGTCCCTCCCGGACACTTGTTGAAAATAATTATACACTAACGCTTTCAATTGCGCAACGTTACTTTTCCTCGAACCGCACGGCAATCGAGTTGGCATGAGCAGTCAGCTTCTCCGCCTTTGCAAACTTCTCGATATCCTCATGAACAAGTGCTAATGCTTCCTCCGAGTAAGAAATGATGCTTGATTTCTTGACGAAATCATCCACGGAAAGCGGTGAAAAGAACTTCGCGGTTCCGTTGGTTGGTAATATATGGTTTGGTCCTGCAAAGTAATCACCGAGTGGCTCACTGCTGTACTCACCGAGGAAGATTGCTCCTGCATTACGGATCCTTGTCATCGTGTCGAACGGATTGGCTGTCATGATCTCCAGATGCTCGGATGCGATCTCGTTTGCCGTATCAACGGCATCCTGCATGTTGTCTGCAACCAGAATATATCCATAGGAATCTAACGACTTCCGGATGATCTCCTTGCGGGAAAGCTGTGCCACAAAACCGTCAACTTCCTCAGATACTTTCTTAGCAAGTTCCATACTTGTTGTGATCAGGATCGCACTGGCAAGCTCATCATGCTCTGCCTGTGATAAAAGATCGGCTGCCACATATCTCGGGTTCGCAGTCTCATCTGCCAGCACAAGGATCTCACTTGGTCCTGCAATGGAATCAATGCTGACATGACCGTATACGGTTCTCTTGGCAAGTGCCACAAAGATATTGCCCGGTCCGACGATCTTATCGACCTTCTGAATGCTCTCAGTGCCATAAGCAAGTGCTGCGATCGCCTGCGCACCGCCGACCTTGTAGATCTCATCTACGCCGGCTTCATTTGCGGCAACTAATGTTACCGGATATACCTTTCCATCCTTTCCCGGAGGTGTTGTCATCACAATGCGGTCTACACCAGCAACCTTTGCCGGCATTACATTCATCAGTACAGAGGAAGGATACACTGCCTTTCCACCCGGCACATAGACACCGACTCTCTCAAGCGGTGTGATCTTCTGACCAAGCAAAGTACCGTCCGGCTTGCTGTCAAACCAGCTGTAGCGAACCTGCTTCTCATGGTAGGAACGGATGTTGACAAGTGCCTTGCGGATCACATCGATCAGCTCTTCATCCACCTGTGTGTAAGCCTCCTCAATCTCCTCCTTTGTAACACGGATCGTCTCCGGTGTGATCTTCACTCCGTCAAATTTCTCTGTGTACTCAAAAAGTGCTGCGTCCTTTTTTACTTTTACGGCGTTTAATATTTCGTCTACCGCATCCTGATATTTACCGTACTGGTTCGGACTTCTTTTCAGCATGTTTTCCAAAATATTGTTTTTCTCTTTTTCTGTCAGTGTAACGATCCGCATAGTTTCTTCCTCCTTGTATCGTTGTCATAAATTTGATTATTCCTGATTGGCTGAAACGATCTTTTTGAGATCCTTTACAAGCTTCGTGATCCGCTCATGCTCCATCTTCATGCTCACCTCGTTGACTACGACACGGGCTGACAAAGGACAGATCTCCTCAAGCACCTTGAGACCGTTTTCCTTCAGAGTAGAGCCTGTCTCGACAATATCCACGATCACCTCAGACAGACCAACGATCGGGGCAAGCTCGACCGAACCGTTCAGCTTGATGATCTCTACCGTCTGATGCTTTGTATTATAAAAGTAGTCCTTTGCGATCCGTGGATACTTGCTTGCCACGCGGATCAAAGAACCATCGTTCAACTTCTCTCTGGCACTCTCCGGACCTGCCACGCACATCCGGCACTTGCCGACATTCAGGTCAAGCACCTCATAAAGCTTGCGTCCTGCCTCCAGGATCGTATCCTTTCCGACCACGCCGATATCTGCCGCTCCCATCTCCACATAGGTCGGCACGTCTGTTGCCTTAGAAAGGAAGAAGCGGTAACCTAACTCCTCATTTACAAAAATAAGTTTTCTTGTCTTCTCGTCCTTCATCTCCTCGCAGGTGATCCCGATCTGCTCTAAAAGACTTAATGTGTGCTTTGCCAGTCGTCCCTTTGCAAGGGCAAATGTAATATATCTCATCTCTTCACTCCGTTCTTCTGCATGTTGTGATTTATCTCATCCGGCCATCTCTCATCAATATACTTTAAATCGTATCTGCCTGCACCAGGATCACATCATCTGCTCCGATCCTGTCTGCATATTCCTGATATTGTGCAAGTTCTCTGCCTGAGGACTTCCGGATAAGCTGTACGATTTTGCCGCTGCCGCGCAGCTTTGCTGCAAGATGGTGCGCCTTCTCCCGGTACTCAGCCGGATACACAACAAGTGTTCCGCCAAGCTTTTCCTTTACAAGAAGATTCTGTCTCTCTAATGCAAGCATAAGCTGATCCACAATGATAACCGCACCGATCGCCGGTGCATCCTTTCCAAACTGTGCGACAAGACCGTCATAACGACCACCGCTTGCCAGCGCCTCGCCATTGCCGTATGTATATGCGCGGAAGATCACGCCGGTATAATAGCTGTAGTTGCTTAACATACTTAAGTCCACGGTAATATACTGCTCGTAACCGTACATTGCCACGATCTGCTCGACCTTTTTTAAACGATCCAGAGCTTTGAGCACTCTCTCATTGGAGGTTCTCTCCTTCACAAAGGCTTCGGATTCATCAAAGCTTCCCTGAAGCTCAGAAAGACTGACAAAGATCTCCTTAAGCGGTTCGGAAACGGTAAGACGATCCAAAAGCTCCTCCACACCAAAGAAATTTTTGCTCTCGATCAGCTCAAACAGCTGCGCTGCCTCTGCCTCGGAAAAGCCTGCCTCCTCGACAAGACCACGTAGAAGATCCGCATGTCCGATCTCTAACTGGAACTCCTTAAGACCACTCTTTAGCAGACACTCTATCGTCAGCACGACCATCTCGGCATCCGCATCGGAGCTTGTATCATTATAAAGCTCGGCACCGATCTGTGTGACCTCCTGCAGCTTTCCCTTGTACGGTGTTGTATTGACGAAGGTGTTGCCCATATAGCAGAGACGGATCGGCATTTCCTCTTCTCTGTCATACTTTGAAACACACCGTGCAATCGCCGGAGTGATATCCGGACGGAGCACCAGGGTGTTGTTGCCCCGGTCAAAGAATTTAAACATTGCCTGGGACTGCACAGATCCTTTTTCTTTGCTGAAAATATCAAAATATTCAAAAGTCGGTGTCTGAATATCACGAAATCCATAAGAGATCATCACCTGATGAAGCTCCTGCTGAATTTTCAACCGACTGGCGCACTCTGCGCCATAAATGTCCCGGACACCGCCGGGCGTATGCAAAAGTTCCTGACCAAAATTTCGCTCTGACATGCTCTCCTCTTTTCTGCGCACGGTAATATATCTTCGTCTGAGCCGGGTGCGCTCGGTCACAGACCTTATCAAAAGAAACGCTTTCCGGATATCGGTTTTGTTTCTTCGTATCTGCCATACCGGTGTCTTTTAATTAGTAAAGGCTGGTTGGATTTTCTAACTTCGGATCATAACCCTTGTCCCGTAATGCGGACACAATCTGTTCCTTATGCTCATGACCAAATGCCTCCAGCGTAATCTTAAGCTCAACAGCGGCGTTACGGTTGATGCTGACAAACTGGTTGTGCTCCAGACGGATGACATTACCCTTAAGCTGTGCGATCACATTTGCGACATTCACAAGCTCGCCCGGACGATCCGGAAGCTGTACGGATACGGTAAATACACGTCCTCTCTCGATCAGACCATGCTGTACCACGGAGGACATCGTAATGATATCCATGTTGCCGCCGCTTAAGATCGATACGACTCTCTTGTCCTTGCAATTTAAATGCTTGAGCGCTGCTACAGACAGAAGCCCGGAATTTTCTACAACCATTTTATGATTCTCAACAACATCGAGAAAGTTGACGATGAGCTCCTCATCCTCCACTGTGATGATATCATCCAGATTCTTCTGGATATAAGGGAATACAACGTCTCCCGGTGTCTTTACGGCAGTACCGTCTGCGATTGTTACGGCGCTCGGCAGGGAAACAACCTTTCCTGCCTTTAAGGATGCCTTCATGCAGGCTGCGTTTGCCGGCTCCACACCGATCACCTTGATGTTTGGATTTAACATTTTGGCAAGCGTAGATACTCCGGCTGCCAGTCCGCCTCCTCCGATCGGTACCAGAATAATATCAACCGTTGGCAGTTCCTTGAAGATCTCCATCGCAATGGATCCCTGACCGGTTGCCACAGCCAGATCATTGAACGGATGCACAAATGTCATATTGCGCTCCTCGGCGATCTCCAGTGCCTTCTGGTAAGACTCATCATAAACGCTTCCGTGAAGAACAACCTCTGCCCCATAGCTTCTGGTGCGGTTGACCTTAATCAGCGGCGTGGTCGTCGGCATAACGATCACAGCCTTTGTCCCAAACAGCTTGGCTGCGTTGGCAACACCCTGTGCGTGGTTGCCTGCCGATGCAGTGATCAGTCCATGCGCCAGCTCCTCCTTTGTCAGTGTGCTCGCCTTATAATAAGCACCTCTTACCTTATATGCTCCTGTATTCTGCAGATTTTCCGGCTTTAAATATACCTTGTTGCCGGACATCTGTGAAAAATAATCACTGTAGATCAAATTGGTCGGAAGTGTGACTTCCTTTACCTTTTCTGCTGCCTCCTCAAAACTTTCCAATGTCATCATCTGATATCACCATGCCTTTCTTACTGTTCCTCTTCTCTTTTCTCAAAAAGCGCATCCACAAAGCTGTCTGCGTCAAACTTCTGCAGATCATCAATCTGCTCTCCGATACCGATATATTTAACCGGTATATTCATCTCGGACTGGATTGCGATCGCAATACCGCCTCTTGCAGTGCCGTCTAATTTCGTCAGAACGATTCCGGAAATGTCTGCAACCTCCGCAAACTGTTTCGCCTGTACCAGTGCATTCTGCCCGGTCGTACCATCCAGCACGATCAGTGTTTCTCTGTATGCCTCCGGAAATTCTCTCTCAATGATCCGATTAATCTTGCGAAGCTCCTCCATCAGGTTCTTTTTATTGTGAAGACGTCCTGCCGTATCACAGATCAGCACATCCGCCTTTCTTGCTTTCGCTGCATTGACCGCATCAAAGACAACCGATGCCGGGTCGCCTCCCTCCTGACCTGCAATGATCTCAACACCTGCCCGGTTCGACCACTCGGTGAGCTGCTCGATCGCTGCGGCACGAAAGGTATCGGCTGCTGCCAGAATGACCTTTTTGCCCTTTGCCTTAAGCTGACCTGCCAGCTTGCCGACAGAGGTTGTTTTTCCAACGCCGTTTACGCCGATCATCAGTACCACAGAGGTCTTATGCTCAAACTCATACGCCGTCTCATCCACCTTCATCTGCTGCTTGATCGTATCCATCAGAAGCTCTCTGCATACGGAAACCTCTTTGATCTTCTGTTCCTTTACCTTTTCCTTGAGATCCTCAATGATCCGGTCTGTCGTAACAACACCGATATCAGCCATGATCAGGATCTCCTCCAGCTCCTCATAGAAATCGTCATCAATCTCTGAAAAGCCACTGAAAAGGGAATCAAGCCCTGACACAAAATTATCTCTGGTCTTTGTCAGACCGCTTTTTAATCTGTCAAAAAATCCCATAATTACTCCATTTCCCGCCATTACCGCGATATATGTAATGATATTTGGCACAGACGATATTCTGCCCCAAACGAATGCCGCAGATCTCTCTGCTGCATCATATCGTTAATTGACAACATCCTTCTCATCCAGAAGATTTACGGATACAAGTGTAGAAACACCCTTTTCCTGCATGGTGATTCCATATAAGATATCTGCCGCATTCATCGTACCACGACGATGCGTGATCACGATGAACTGTGTATCCTTTGTCAGCTTATGTAAGTACTGTGCGTAGCGGTCTACGTTAGAATCATCTAACGCCGCCTCGATCTCGTCCAGCAGACAGAACGGTGACGGTTTCAGACTCTGGATCGCAAATAACAGTGCGATCGCCGTCAGTGCCTTCTCTCCACCGGAAAGCTGCATCATGTTCTGCAGTTTCTTTCCCGGAGGCTGCGCAACGATCTTGATGCCCGCTGTCAGGATATCCTCCTCTTCCAGAAGCTCCAGGGTACCACGGCCACCGCCGAACAGCTCCTTAAACACCTTATCGAAACGTTCTCTGATCTCCGCAAACTGTTCCGCAAACTGCTTGCGCATTGACTCATCCAATTCGTTGATGATACCCTCCAGAACGCCCGCCGCCTTGATCAGATCATCATGCTGTGTCTTAAGCTGTGTATAGCGTTCCAGCACATCCTGATACTGTTCGATGGCATTGACATTGACATCACCGAGTGCCTTGATCTTTCCTTTCAGAGAACTGATCTCCTGCTTCATCTGCGGCATGCTAAGTTCCGTCTCTGTCCGAAGCTCCTCCGCCGCATGATAGGTCAGCTCATACTGCTCCCACATATAGGTGGTTCTTGAATTGATCCGCTCCTCCATCTTGTCTTTCTGGTTATTCAGACGGAAGCACTCCTTGTCCAGCTCATTGATCTTATCGGACAGACTTTCTCGTTTGTCGATAAAATCCTTGTGCTGTCTGGAGAGCTTGTCCTTATTCTCGCTCTCCTGCCGGATCGTCTCCTCCAGAGCTTCGATCGACTTTTTCGTCTCCTCGATCTGCTTTCTGGCACTTTCAATCTCCTGCTGCTTTGTCTGCATAAGATTTTCCGCCTGACGGCTGTCTCCGGCAGTCGCCTCAAATTCCTCCTTCAGCCCCTTCATGGTCTGATCGATTCGCTCTATATTCTGAGCAACAAACTCATTGCTCTGGATCTCTGTGGAGATTTTTAAGGAGTATTCACTGTTCTTCTCGGTCAGCCTCTTTTCTTCCTCACGAAGCTGTTCCAGAGACTTATTTAACTCCTCCAGATGTGTCTCGTTTTCTTTGCTCTTGCTTTCCGTGTCACTGATGCTTGCCTTCAATGCATCAAGCTGACCGGTAAGCTCTGCCTTCTGGGTATCGATTCCCTGACTCTCCAGACGGATCTGATCCAGATCATCCTGATTCTTTAAGAAATCTCCCTTGGCTCTGTCGTAATTGATCTTCGCCGTATTCTGCTTCAGAATCAGTTCCTGACGGATCTTACGATTGTTCTCCATGGCATCCTGCAGCTCTTTGGCTTCCTGTCTGCCCTCTTCCTGTTCTTTCACAATACCGCGCATCCGGTCACGCTGTGCCTGAACCTCCTTCTCGAGATTCTCCATCTCACGATGACGTCCGAGAAGGTTATTGTTGTTCTTATAAGCACCACCGGACATGGAACCACCCGGATTTAAAAGCTCTCCCTCCTTGGTAACGATCCGCAGGGAATGCTTATACTTCTTAGCAAGCGCGATTGCATGATCGATGTGGTCTACAACAACAAATCTTCCGAGAAGATATTCCACAAGCCGGTCAAATCTCGCCTCCGCATGAACCAGCGAGGATCCAAAACCGACCACACCCGGCTCCTGCAGAATATTCTGTGCCTGATTGACTCCCCTTCCGGAAATATTCGTCAACGGAAGGAACGTGGCACGTCCATAGCGGTTCTTTTTCAGAAGGGCGATCATTGCTTTGGCGGTCTGCTCATTGTCCGTAACGATATTCTGGATACTTCCGCCAAGCGCTGTCTCAATGGCGATCTCGTAATCCTTCTCCACACGGATAATATCGGCAACAACACCGATAATGCCCGGGTTATGCTCCTTCTGCTCCATGACACGGCGTATACTCTGTCCAAAGCCCTCGTACCGCTCTGTCATGTTTTTCAGAGAATTTAACCGCGAATTTGCCATATGGAACTTCTGCTGTGTATCGCGGTGCTCCTTCTCTAACTCCTGACTTCTCTCGGAAAGCTTCTTCATCGAATTGCGGATCTCAACCGTATTGGCATCCATGCCCTCAATCTTGTCCGAAATATCGGACAGAACAGCCTTCTGCTCCTCCATCGCTTCCTGCAGTCCTGCCGCCTCAGATTTATTCTCAAGAACACGCTTTGTCAGCTCTGCACGCTTGACATTGATCTGCTCCAGCATTGTCTCAAACTTCTGCTGGGTTGTCTTGATCTCCGTCGTCTGTGTCATTGCCTTCATAATCTCATCATTGCGGTCGGCAATTTCTCTCTCGGCTTCTGCGATCTGACTGCTTGTCTGCGCCAGAATCTCCTGCAGCTGCTCCTGCTCCCGGCGGATTCCGGCAAGCTTTTCATCAAATGCATCCTGCTTTTCCTGGTAGCCTGCCTTTTCTTCCTTCGCTTCATTTAAAGACTTCTGTAAGCTTTCCAGACGTTCCTTATAATGCTCCTCATTCTGTCCGGCACTGCGGATCTGCTCCTGCAGCACCTTGACATTTCCCTCCTGTTCGTTTAAGGATACACGGGATGTCGTGAGGTTTTCCCTGTTCTGTTCCAGGCTCTGATTCTGCTTCTCGAGAATCTCTTCCACCTGTGCATATTCGTTTTTCGTCTCTTCAAATTCTTTTCTTGCATTTTCCAGATCTGCCGATGCAATATCCTGTTTTCTGGACACATCCTCCATCTCGGTATGGATCTGGTCATATTCCATCAGGAAAATATTCACATCGAGTCCACGCAGTTCATCACGGTAGATCAGGTATTCATGTGCCTTCTCGGACTGCTTTTCAAGAGGTCCGACCTGCTTTTCAAGCTCTGACAGAATATCCTCGATACGAACCATATTCTGCTGCTCCTCGGCCAGATTCTTCTCGGCAGCTGCTTTTCTTTTCTTGAACTTCACGATCCCTGCCGCCTCATCAAACAGCTCACGGCGATCCTCCGGTTTACCGCTTAGGATCTTGTCGATCTGCCCCTGTCCGATGATCGAATATCCCTCTTTACCGATACCGGTATCAAACAACAGCTCCTGAATGTCACGAAGACGACAGGATGCCCCATTTAACAGATATTCACTTTCTCCGGAACGATACACACGTCTGGCGATCGTCACTTCCTCGTACGGCACATTCAGCTTGTGATCCTCATTGCTGATGGTGATCGCCACATACGCATAACCGAGCGGCTTACGAAGCTCTGTTCCCGCAAAGATGATATCCTCCATCTTCGCACCACGAAGCTGCTTGGCACTCTGCTCTCCAAGCACCCAGCGCACGGCATCGGCAACATTACTCTTACCACTGCCGTTTGGTCCGACAATCGCCGTAATTCCATTATGAAATTCAAAAATAAGTTTATTGGCAAATGATTTAAAACCATGCACTTCCAGACTTTTTAAATACATGTATGTTCTCCCTGCTTATTCTGACTGTCAGACTCTCTCTTCAAGATAAGGATTGCCTCATAGGCTGCGGACTGCTCTGCCTTCTTCTTAGTCTGACCGATTCCCGTGGAGATCTGTCTTCCATTGACAAATACCGCCGCCTGATATTCCTTGTGGTGATCCGGTCCACTCTCACCGATCAGACGGTATTCTAAAGTATTGCCCTCATGTCTCTGCACAATCTCCTGCAGAAATGTCTTACTGTCATAAAACAGCTTTTTATTGTCAATATCCTTAAGGATATGTGCTTCAATATAACGCTTGGCAGGCTCAAAGCCGCCATCCATATATACGGCACCGATCGTTGCCTCTAACGCATCCGAAAGCACGGAATCTCTCTGTCTTCCGCCGGTCAGCTCTTCTCCCTTGCCAAGGCGGAGGTAATCGCCCAGATGAATCTCTTTGGCACAAAGTGCCAGAGTCGGTTCACAGACATAGCTGGCTCTCGTCTTAGTCATCTCGCCCTCCGGCATGTCCGGATGATTGCGGAAAATAAACTCGCTCGATACCAGCTCCAGCACCGCATCCCCCAGAAACTCCAGCCGTTCATTGCACTGTGACTTCTTCATGTGCTTCTCGTTGGAGTATGAGCTATGCGTCAATGCTGTCGCAAGCAGTGTTTTGTCCTGAAAAATATAGCCAACTTCTTTCTCAAACTCTTCCATCATTTTTGCTTTCATTGCGCCAAACCCTTTCCTGTAATTCCTCTGCCTGTCTGTAAATATTCCCAGAGCTGTCCCACCGTATTCCAACGGACAGCCTCCTCTTCCTCAACGATCACTCCAAACACTGCCTCCACGCCCATCAGTATCTGATAAAGCATCAGTGAATCAGCACCGTAATCTCTCACAAAGGACTTCTCCCGCCGGATCTGCTCCGGCTCTACTTCTAATATCTCTGCCAGCAGCTTCTGCAGCTTTTCATATTCCATATGAACCCTCATTTCTGCAAAACTCTATCACAAGTCACTTAAGCCTATATTCCGGCAATCCGAATCGGAAACCATCGTCTAATCGAGCTTTAAATTCTCGCGGATACGGTCGTTGATGCCTTCCTCGCTGAAGGAAATGCACTGAAGGATCGCCGTCTTGATCTCGGCCTCGCCGGAGCTTCCGTGTGCCTTAACAACAAGACCTTTGAGTCCTAACAGTGGTGCACCTCCATGTTCGGATGCATCGAAGGACTTTAATGTCTGCTTCAGTGCCGGCTTGATCAAAAGTGCACCGATCTTACTGCGAAGAGAACTCATCAGCCCCTTCTTGACCATATGAAGCAGTGCAGAACCAAGTCCCTCATACAGCTTCAGTATAACATTGCCGACAAATGCTTCACAGACGATAACGTCTGCACCACCCTTCGGAATGTCTCTCGCTTCAATGCTTCCGATAAAGTTAATGTCATCACATTCTTTTAATAAAGGATATGTCTCTTTAACCAGGGCATTCCCCTTTTCTTCCTCGGCACCGATGTTGACGATTGCCACACGCGGATTCTTGATTCCCACGATATTCTCCATATAGATGGATCCCATCTTTGCAAACTGCACCAGATGAGAGGCTCTTGCATCTACATTGGCACCACAGTCGATCAGAAGAGATACGCCGTCTGTCGTTGGGATAAGCGGAGCTAACGGTGCTCTCTCCACGCCGCGGATCCTGCCTACAACAAGCTGTCCTCCTACCAGAATCGCGCCGGTGCTTCCTGCCGATACAAACGCATCCGCCTCGCCCTTTTTGACGATCTTCATACCGACAACGATCGAGGAATCCTTTTTCTTGCGGATCGCTTCTACCGGTGGCTCATCAAAACCGATCACGTCTTCTGCATTAACGATCTGAACTCTGCTTTCATCATAACTGTATTTGGCAAGCTCTGCTTGTACTTCCTCTGCACGGCCAACCAGGGTAATCTCAATTTTATTATTCTCTGCCAGCGCATCTACGGCACCATGTACCGGGGCTTCCGGAGCATTATCTCCTCCCATGGCATCCACTACGATCCTGATCTTTTCGTCCATTTCTTATCCAACCTTTCCTGCTTCTCCTGATCTTGCACAGTGCTTCTGTGTTGTCAGACGTCTCCTGTGCATAAGCATACAAAGTATATTATACCCGAATTTGTTTCATAGTGCAAGAAGTGAGCGAAAACAAGCCGAGCATTTTCCAATACCACAAAAACGGCGGTTTTTAAAGCCTGCCGCCTTAAAAACCGCCAAATAATCTAATCCTTTTTGTAAAAGAATGAGCGATACGCTGTAAATCCATAATCCTCCGCAGATATGATCTGCTCCGTGCTCCCCACGAAAAGCATGCCATCCTCATTAAGCGCCTGATTGAACTTGTGATAGATCGACTTCTTGGCATCCTCCGTGAAGTAAATCATCACATTACGGCAGACGATCATATCGCATCCGGACGGATATGAGTCCTTGAGAAGATTGTGCTGTTTAAACTCTACACATTTCTTAATCTCATCATGAATCTGATAGCTCTTCCCCCCCACCTGTGTAAAATGCTTTTTGATAAATTCCTTTGGTAAACCTTTCAGACTCTTCTCATCATAGAGACCGATCTGTGCCTTCTCTAACACCTGCTTATCCAGGTCTGTCGCCAGAATGTGGATCCTGTTCAACGGAATAAACTTCGCCAACAGCATCACAAGCGTATATGGCTCATCCCCGGTAGAACACGCTGCACTCCAGATCCTGATATCGTTACCGAAACGTTCAAACAAATACGGAAGGATCTCATTCTCCAACACCTTCCACTGATCCGGATTGCGGTAAAACTCAGACACGTTGATCGTCAAATATGTCACAAACTCTTCCAGCAATGCCGGATCCTTCTTGAGTGCAGCAACATACTCATCATAGGTGGCAATCCCCGCCTTCACAATGAGCGCATCAATCCGGCGTTTCATCTGGCGTTCCTTATAGCAGCTTAAGTCAATCTTTGTCATTTGAAATATTTTCGATTTAAAAACTTCATAATCACCCATACAAATCCTGCTTTCCTTTCTCAGCTCATAAGCCATGAACCACGGTTTCTGTCACTTTTCCCCATAAAAGGATGTATCCCACCGTATTCTACCCCTTCTCCCCATAAGCAAAAATTCGCCAACCCATCGATGATGGATTGGCGAAAGGAATTATTCTTGCGAATTACTCAGCGTCTGTATCCACAGCAACTTCCTCTTCCTCAGAAGCGTTGTCATTCAACAGAGCCTTCATGCTCAGGCTGATCTTGTGATCCTCGTTATTGAAATCAACAACCTTAGCCTCGATCTCCTGTCCTACTGACAGTACATCAGATGGCTTATCCACATGCTCCTTAGAGATCTGAGAAACATGAAGAAGTGCGTCAACACCCGGCTCGAGTTCAACGAAGGCACCGAAATCTGCCATTCTTGCAACTCTACCCTTAACGATTGCACCTACGTTATATTTACCATCGGCATTTAACCATGGGTTCTGATCCTCGAACTTCAGGCTTAATGCGATCTTATCATCCTTAATATCCTTAATGAGAACCTTTGTTACATCGCCAACCTTGAATACCTTGCGAGGATTCTCAACACGTCCCCAGGACATCTCGGAAATATGAAGGAGTCCGTCTGCTCCACCAAGATCGATGAATGCACCGAAATCGGTCAGATTCTTTACAGTACCCTCTACAACATCTCCAACGTGGATTCTTGCGAAAAGCTCCTCTTTCAGCTTTGCCTTCTCAGCAACCAGAAGCTGCTTTCTGTCACCGATGATTCTTCTCTTCTTAGGATTGAACTCAGTTACAACAAATTCAATCTCCTGTCCATTGTACTTGGAAAGATCCTTCTCATAAGAATCAGATACAAGACTTGCAGGGATGAAGATCTTTGTCTCATCAACAACTACACTTAAACCGCCGGATAATACAGCAGTTACTGTAGCCTTTAATACTTCTTTATTCTCAAATGCTTCACGGATACGCTCGTTACTCTTCTCCATAGCGAGACGCTTGTATGTCAGTAAAACCTGACCCTCTCCGTCGTTCACCTTAAGAACCTTTGCTTTCATAACATCATCAACCTTTACAACATCTCTCAAGTCGATTCCTGACTGATTGCTGTACTCATTACGTGTGATGATACCATCGGCTTTGTAGCCAATATTAAGGACAATCTCATCTTCCTTTACATCGATAACTGTCCCTTCTACAATCTCTCCATTGTGGATTGTTACAAGTGATGCTTCTAACATCTGTTCAAAGTCATTGTTCATGTCTGACATTAGCTTGAACCTCCTTAATAATATTATTTGGGGTTGATGCCCCGGCAGTAATACCCACGCTACGAAAAGATTGAAATAGTTCCAAATTCAGGTCGTCAAGTGTCTGTATAAAATATGTGTTCGGACACTCTTTGCTGCAGATTTCATACAGTTTCTGGGTGTTCGAGCTGTGTTTTCCACCTATCACCAACATCGCGTCGGATTGCCTTGCAATAGTACCTGCTTCAGTCTGACGCTCTTCGGTAGCGTTGCAAATTGTATTCATAACAAGTATATCATAACTCTTTTTTTCAAAAATAGCAACCATATCTTTAAATTTCTTGTAATTAAAAGTCGTTTGTGATACAATACACAGCTTTTTTTGTGGATCAGGGCGAAAATTTTCCGCCTCGTCGACCGTCTCGAGAACTGCCGCGCTGTCCTCGCACCATCCGTTGATGCCCTCCACTTCCGGGTGTGTCCTGCTGCCGATAATGACAATCCGGTATCCTTCCCGGTACTTTTCCTGCACAATGCGGTGTATCTTGCTGACGAATGGACAGGTCGCATCTACGATCTTAATATCATACTTCTCCAACTGCCGGATAACCTTTTCGGATACCCCGTGGGAACGGATGACCACCGTTCCTTCTTTTATATCGGCAAGTTTCTCGAGAGAATGAATCACTCTGACTCCCTTGTCTGCCAGCTCCTGTACCACCTGCTCGTTATGAATGATCGGACCTAAGGTAAATACCTGCTCGCCCTTTTCGATCTCCTGATATACGGTATCAATGGCGCGTTTGACACCAAAGCAGAATCCCGCGCTTTTTGCCACTGTGACTTCCATCGTATTTCCTCCCCGGTTCTTTGCTTCAGACTGTCTTCTCCTGATAGATGCGGATGATCTCGTCAACCACTTGATCGATCGTCATGTCAGAGGAATCCACCAATACAGCGTCCTCTGCCTGACGAAGCGGTGCCACCTCACGGTTCATATCCTGCTCATCCCTCGCAATGATATCCCTCTCGATCTCCTTGATATCGCAGTCAACGCCGCGCTCTGTCTGCTCCTTATATCTTCTTCTTGCGCGCTCCGCTGCACTTGCCGTCAGATAGATCTTGACATCGGCATTCGGAAGGACACAGGTTCCGATATCCCTTCCGTCCATAATGACATTTTCCTTCTCTGCCAGTCCGCGCTGCAGACTCAGAAGCTTCTCACGGACAACCGGATACTTTGATGTGTCAGAAGTCATCATGCTGACCTGTTCGGTACGGATCAGACCATTGACATTCTCCCCGTTTAAGATCACCTGCTGCTCCCCATCCTGATAAACGATAGAAACATCAATATCCGGGCAGGCCGCCGCAATCTTTTCCTCGTCCTGTGCCGCAATATCATGGCGGATAAAATAAAGTGCCATGGAACGGTACATTGCTCCGGTATCTACATAGATAAATGATAATTTTTCTGCCACTTTTCTGGCGATCGTGCTCTTGCCGGCACCAGCCGGTCCGTCGATTGCTATACTTTTCATGTTCATATCCTCACTCTTCTATAAATTACGGCAATCATGCCGTTTATTACTGTATTGAAATGCCTGCAAGGTATCCGGTTGACCAGGCAATCTGCAGATTATATCCTCCGGTCACCGCATCGAGGTCTAACACCTCTCCTGCAAAATAAAGCCCTCTGACCTTTTTGGATTCCATGGTTCCCGGATCTACATCCTTCACGGAAACGCCGCCTCTTGTAACAATCGCCTCCGAGAAGCCGCGCAGCCCGGAAATATGCATTTCCACATTCTTAAGAAGTGCCACCAGCTTTCTTCGCTCCTCCTTGGTCACTTCGTTGACCGGCTTATCCGGTGCAATTCCGGAAAGCTCTACGATGACCGGGATCATCTTGGAAGGAAGCAGCTTATTTAAGCTGTTCTTAAAATAGCTGTTCTTGTTGGCACCAAAGTCCCGTAAGATCCGTTCGTCCAACTGCTTTTCACTGAGTGCCGGCTTCAGATCCAGATGCACCGTAAGGTCATCCTCCGGTTTGGTATAATAACAGCTTGCGGTCAGTACAAGAGGACCGCTGATGCCGAAATGCGTAAATATCATTTCTCCCAGCTCTTCATATAAAATCTTCCTGCCCTTTGTCAGCTTCAGGGAAACATTTTTCAGGGAGAGCCCCTGCATCTGCCGGCAGAAATCCTCTCTGATCTCAAACGGAACAAGCGACGGCATTACGTCCGTCACCTTATGACCAAGCTTTCCTGCAAAACGAAGTCCGTCTCCGGTCGAACCCGTCGACGCATAGGACACACCGCCCGTTGCCGTCACCACGGCATCTGCCACAAGCTCCTTCTTCCTTCCGGAGGCATCCTTTACCTCCACGCCACGACACTGTCCGTCCGTCACCAGAATATCTGTCACGGTTGTATTCAAACAGATCGTGACACCGCGCTTTTTCATTGCCCGCTCCAGCGTTCTTATCACATCGGAGGAATGATCCGACTGTGGAAATACTCTGTTTCCACGTTCTGTTTTGATCTTTAATCCCTCTTCGATAAGAAACTCCATCATCCGGCTGCTGTCAAAAGTATAAAAGGCACTGTACAGAAAACGTGGATTGCGCATCGTATGCTGCAGCAGGTTCTCCACATCGCTGTCGTTGGTGATATTACAGCGTCCCTTTCCGGTGATAAACACCTTTTTGCCAAGCTTTTCATTCTTCTCAAGTAACGTCACTTGATGCCCGGCGTCTGCCGCGGCGATGGCACACATCATTCCGGCTGCACCGCCACCGATAATCATTATCTCACTCATATTCTCATCCATTCCGCTCTTCAAGAGCCTCCAGTGCAAGCCGCAGTGCTTCCCGTGCTGCCTGCCGGCGTACTTCGTTTCTGTCTCCCTTAAAATGACAGTGCGCGCTTTTGACCGCTCCACAGCAGTACACGCCGATATATACCGTTCCTGCCGGCGTTCCGTCCTCTCCGTCATCCGGTCCCGCATAACCTGTCGTAGACAGTGCAAGCGCAGCACCGGAACGGTCAGCTGCTCCCTTTGCCATCTCTTCGGCAACCGGTCCGCTGACAACCGTATATTTGCGGATCGTCTCTGCAGACACCCCGAGATTTTTGATCTTGACCTCATTAGAGTATGTAACATAACCTTCCTCAAAGACCTCAGAGGCACCGGATACACCCACAAGCATAGAGGCGATCATACCGCCCGTGCAGGATTCTGCGGTACTGATATGAAATTGATGCTGTCTTAATTGTTCGATCAGTTGTCTTGTTGTTTCCATTACATATTACCATCCTGCATAACGTTCCAGTTCTTGACCATGTAGTCGATCAGCGAGATGACTGTAAGGATCACTGCCGCATAGATAAATACATTCTCCACAATATTGATCACACTACCCTCAAAATTGAAGATCAAAAGGATCGACATTAACATCTGCACAACCGTCTTGATCTTTCCCCAGTAGCTTGCCGCAATCACAACACCTGCGTCAGATGCTACAAGGCGGAAACCGCTGATGATAAATTCTCTCGACATGATCACGATAACAACCCATGCAGGCATCGGACCGGATGGAATTGCCACGAAACAGATCAGTGCGGAGCAGACCAAAAGCTTGTCTGCCAGCGGATCCATAAATTTACCGAAGTTGGAAACCAGATTGTACTTACGGGCAATCTTGCCGTCTAACATATCTGTCAGGCTCGCCACGATAAAGATGGCTGCCGCAATATAATTATTGTACGGAATCCCCTCCGAGAGCATGAAAAATACAAAAAACGGAATTAAAATCACACGAAACATCGTTATCTTATTTGGTAAGTTCATCTTCGTCTTCCTCCTCTATTACTTCTCCTATCAGATCATATCCCTGCGCCTGCACAATGCGTGCTCTCACATAATCGCCGGTCTCTAAATGCCAGCTTGTCGACAGGAACACAAAGCCGTCCACATCCGGCGCATCCATGTAGCTTCTGCCCACATAGATATCATCGTCCGGAAGATAGCCCTCGATCATCACATCCATCTCCTCGCCGATCCGCGATTCATTGTTTTCAAAGGCGATCTCCTGCTGCATTGCCATAATAATATCTCTGCGTTCTTCCTTTATCTCCTCCGGAATCTGATCCTCCATCTCAGCCGCCGGCGTATCCTCCTCCTGCGAATAGGTAAATACACCGAGACGCTCAAAACGCATCTGCCGGACAAACTCCTTCATCTCCTCGAAATCTTCCTCTGTCTCTCCCGGAAAGCCGGTGATCAGCGTGGTACGAAGCGCAATATCCGGAATCTCTGTACGAAGCTTACCTACCATCCGGGTAAGCTGTGCACGGTCTGTCCGGCGTCCCATTTTCTTAAGGATCGTATCAGCCCCGTGCTGGATCGGAATATCCAGATAATGACACACCTTCGGCAGACGCTTCATCGCATCGATCAATTCATCGGTGATCTCCTCCGGATAACAGTAAAGAATGCGGATCCAGCGAAGCTCCTCCACCTCGGAAAGCTTCTCCAAAAGCTCCGGAAGGCTTTTCCTGCCATACAGATCTGTTCCGTACAGCGTCGTCTCCTGTGCAACAAGGATCAGCTCCTTCACACCGTTCTCCGTCAGATGCCGTGCCTGTTTGATGAGATTGTCCATCGGAACGCTCCGGTAGTGACCGCGCACCTTCGGGATAATACAGTAGGTGCAGCATTTGTCGCAGCCCTCTGCGATCTTCAGATACGCATAGCTTCCGCCGGAGGTATTGTCTCTGTCCGTCAGCGGAGTCGGCAGATAGTCAATACTCCGGATGCTCTCCACAACACCCTTTTCCTCGAGTGCACCGCGAAGTGTCGTTCCCATCTCCTCGTATCCCATCGTGCCGATGATCACATCCACCTCCGGGATCTCGGTCCGGATCTCCTCATGATACCGCTGTGCCAGACAGCCCGCCGCCACAAGAAGGCGGCATTTCCCATCCTCCTTGTACGCTGCCATCTCAAGCAGAGTATTGATGCTCTCCTCCTTGGCATCACCAATGAAACAACAGGTGTTTACCACAATGATCTCTGCATCCTCTTCCCGGTCTGTGATCGTGAATCCATCCTTGCGCAGGGAGGTGATCATCATCTCACTGTCCACCAGATTCTTATCGCAGCCAAGAGACACAAAAAATATATTCATGTTACATTATTCTCCATTTCTCATGTATTCCCGCAATTACTCTACGGATGAAACGCAATTGTTCATCAGCATCGCAATCGTCATCGGACCAACACCGCCCGGTACCGGTGTGATCGCACCTGCTACAGGCTCCACGGAATCAAAATCAACGTCGCCGCAGAGCTTTCCGTCTTCCTTGCGGTGCATTCCGACATCGATGACGGTCGCGCCCTCCTTGACATAATCCGCCGTAATAAACTGGCGTTTTCCGATCGCAACAACAAGAATGTCCGCTCTTCTTGTGACCTCCTTCAGATCCTTTGTATGGGAGTGGCATACGGTCACGGTTCCGTTTTCACGGATCAGTAGCATTGCCATCGGCTTTCCAACGATATTGCTTCGTCCGACAACAACACATTCCCTGCCGTCGATCTCAATGCCGGAGCGCTTGAGAAGCTGAATAATCCCCGCCGGTGTACAGGATACGAAGCCCTTCTGTCCAATGCTTAACAGACCAACGCTCTGCGGATGGAAGCCGTCCACATCCTTCTTGGGTGCGATCGTACGGATCACGGTATCTTCATCAATATGTGCCGGCAGCGGTAGCTGTACCAGAATCCCGTTGACATCCTTTCTGTCATTGAGCTCACGTACCAGTGCTAAAAGCTCCTCCTGAGTTGTCTCCTCCGGCAGCTCATAAGCCAGAGAACGGATGCCGATATAAGCACACGCCTTCTTCTTATTGCCAACATATACGGTAGATGCCGGGTCATTGCCCACCTGGATCACGGCGAGAGTCACCTCAATACCCTGCTCCTTTAACTGTGCTACCTTTTCCTTTAACTCATCCTTGATCTCTCCTGAGATCTTCTTGCCATCGATTAATTTTGCCATGTTTATCCTCTTTTCTATATATGTTCTATACGCGGAATATACTTCCGCCTACAAATTCTCTCATCAGGGAGTTCTTTGGAATCTCCTCTGTGCTGACACCGATAAAATAATCCAGGAACTTCAGAAGGCGTTTTGCTTCCACATATTCCGGCACATCCTTCGGAATGCCAAACAAAATGGATTCCGCATACGGCTTTAATACCGCAAGCTCGTAGATCAGTGCAGAATTAAACATCACATCTGCCTCCTCCTGGAACGGGAAAATATACTGATCCTCTCCGCGCCGTACAGAAGGCCACATGCTGATCGTATGCTTTGCGGATGCTCCTCTTGTCCGTGCATCGCGCACCATACGGCGGATCAGTCTGCCGTCCGTGGTAGAGATCCTGTTATGCTCATCAATATTTAACTGTGTCAGCGCACTGATGTAGATCTTAAACTTACTCTCCTTCGGAAGGGAATACGACATCTTCTCGTTAAGTCCGTGGATTCCCTCAATGACCAGAATGTCATCCGGACCTAACTGCCGGTAGTCTCCGTTGTATTCTCTCTTGCCAAGCAGGAAATTAAACTCCGGAAGCTCTACGCGTTTTCCCTCGAGCAGAGCCGTCATATCCTCATTAAACTGCTTTGTGTCGATCGCCTCAAGGCACTCAAAGTTATAATTGCCATCCTCATCAAGCGGCGTATCCTTGCGATCCTTAAAATAGTTATCCAATGCGATCGTATGCGGCTTTAAGCCATGCGTACGAAGCTGGATCGACAACCGGTGTGAAAATGAAGTCTTTCCTGAGGAGGACGGTCCGGCAATCATCACGAACTTCTTGCTGCCATCGACAGCGATCTGTTCCGCGATCTCGGCGATCTTCTTCTCCTGCAGTGCCTCCTGCACCAGGATCAGATCCGTGATCCCGCCATGGGAGATCACATCGTTTAATGCACCGACGGTGTCGACTTCCATCATGCGTCCCCACTCGCTCGCCTCCTGCAGCGTTGCAAAAAGCTTCGGACTCTCTCTGACCGGTGAAACCTCCTCCGGGTTCTTACGTCCCGGCAGACATATCAGAAAGCCCTTGCCATAGGACTTTAATCCGAAATACTTCAGGATACCCGTCGAAGCCGGCATATATCCATAGTAATAATCCTCAAAGCCATCCAGATTATAAATGTTGACCTTGGAAACACGGCGGTATTCAAACAGCTTCTTCTTATCGTGCATGCCGTACTGATCAAAAATATCTACGGCATCTGCAGTGCTGACGGATTTCTTTTGGAATACCAGATCCTTCTGTACGAGCTCATGCATAAAAGCCTCGACTTCTGAAAGCAGCTCATCGGTCACCGCGATTCCCTCTGCCTCACAGTAAATATGATCACCAAGCGTATGCTTGACAAAAACATTTTCAAGACCCCGGTTCCTTGCAATATGGTAAAAGCTGCGCAGCATAAGCAGCGTCACACCACGCACATACGTCTTATAGCCACTGTCACTCGCTGTTGTCAGGAACGTGATCTCCTCGTCCTTATGAACCTTTTTGTTCAGTTCTAACAGCTTCTCCCCCCGCTTCGCAAGGATAATATCATGCTCATAATTCTGCTGAAAATCCTTTGCGATCTGTAAATATGTAGTCCCCTTTTCGCAGGTTTTTACTTCCCCGTCTACAATTACCTTCACCATAAGTCACCCTTCCTTTCTGTTCCGGCAAAGTGTCCCGGTGCGCTGAACACATTCCAGCTCCCGGTTCAGTTCTTCCCTCTGTGCCGCTGCCTGCCTGGATAACTGCTTTCCTTCCATACCCTTTAAGATCTTCCGGATCCGCTGCTCTTCCTTCTGCAGATAAGAAAGAAGGCATTCGTCCCCATGCTCCGGCAGATATTGTCCATACATATATTCCAGTTCATCGGAAAATTTCTGTCTGCCGGGCACTGCACGCAGGATCAGATAATATTTTCCCTGATCAAGCACCATCTCCTCTCTTTGGATCATAAAACCATGCTCCAGAAGATAATGACGCGTCGTCGCCCACTCGGACTGCGGCGACAGCACCAGCTCCTTCGCCCGGGCAGTCACCTCCGGTGAATCCGAAAGGATCTTGCAGATCAGGGCTCCGCCCATCCCGCTGATAAGCAGTGTATCTGCCTCACCGGGTGCAAGCTTTGCGGTTCCGTCAGACAGTCTCGTCTCTATGTCCGCTTCCATGCCATATTCGCGGATATGCTCCTTTGCCCGTTCTAACGGTCCTTCATTAATATCCATAGCGATCACATGCTTTGCAAGCCCCTGTTCGATCAGATAAATTGACGTAAATCCATGGTCACAGCCAATGTCCGCAGCCACACCGCCACATTCCACCTGGTGTGCCACTGTCTGCAGCCGTTTTGACAGCTTGATCAATCGAGATAATCCTTCAGCTTGCGGCTGCGGCTCGGATGTTTGAGCTTCCGAAGTGCCTTTGCCTCGATCTGACGGATACGCTCTCTTGTTACCTCAAACTCGCGTCCTACTTCCTCAAGTGTACGGGAACGTCCATCCTCCAGACCAAAACGAAGCTTAAGTACCTTCTGTTCACGCTCTGTCAATGTGCCAAGCACTTCCTCAAGCTGCTCACGAAGAAGAGTAAATGCGGCTGCCTCTGCGGGTACAGGCACATTCTCATCCTGAATAAAGTCTCCAAGATGGCTGTCCTCCTCCTCACCGATCGGTGTCTCTAACGATACCGGTTCAAGAGAGATCTTCTGGATCTCCCGGACACGGTCAACCGGCATATTCATATGTTCTGCGATCTCCTCCGGATACGGCTCTCTTCCAAGCTCCTGTAAAAGCTGTCTCTGTACGCGGACAAACTTGTTGATCGTCTCTACCATATGAACCGGAATACGAATGGTTCTCGCCTGATCTGCGATCGCACGCGTGATCGCCTGGCGGATCCACCATGTCGCATAGGTACTAAACTTATAGCCCTTCTTATAATCAAACTTCTCCACTGCCTTGATCAGTCCGAGGTTACCCTCCTGGATCAGATCAAGGAACAGCATTCCACGTCCTACATAACGCTTGGCGATACTTACTACCAGACGAAGGTTTGCCTCCGCAAGCTTCTTCTTAGCTTCGGCATCTCCCTCCTCCATGCGCTTTGCAAGCTCTACCTCTTCATCCGCTGACAGAAGCGGTACCTTTCCGATCTCTTTCAGATACATACGAACCGGATCCTCAATACTGACGCCGTCCGGCACGGACAGATCGATGTTCTCAATATCCTCCTCATCACCTTCGCCGTCTGCTTCCATACCAAGGATAATGTCATCATCCACATCGTCCTTATCATCAGAGATCTGGAACACATCAATGCCGTTATTTTCAAGATACTCGATGATCTTTTCCATCTTCTCCTCGTCTAACTCCATATCACCGAAGAAGTTGTTGATCTCCTGATACTCCAATACGTTCTTTTTGGTATGTGCCAGCTCCTTGAGCGCATTCAGCTTCTCGATGAATTTCACCTCATGGTTCTCGTCTTTTTTGTTCTCGCCGGCTCCCTTTGCCTTGGACTTTGTCGTCTTTTTGACAGTTTTCTTTTCACCGTCTGCAGCCGCCTTCTTGGTCTTAGACTCTGCCTTCTTGGTTGTTTTGGTGGTTGTTTTTGTTGTCTTTTTGGTCGTCTTTTTCCCGCTATCCACAGAAGTAGTACCTTCAGCAGCTTTTTCGACGGTAGATTTCTTCATGGTTTCCTCCTTGGTCTCTGCCGTTTTTGTTGCCTGCTTTTTCTCTGTTGCCATACGATACCTTCCTTTCTTACCTATAATTTTTCCAATTATTTATGAAATATGCAGATTTACTGCACCTTGCAGCATTTTCTTTTGTTGCACCAGTTTCTGCAGCTCGTTCAGATCCGTGATCTGACCCGCCTGCCGTTCTATGCTGTGTTCCTTGATCTTTAAGATCAGGTCCGTGATCGCCTTTTTCTTTTCATCGTTCTCGATCTTACTGCCAAAGCTTGTCTGGAACATGGACGCTACCTTGTTCTGATCCTCAACCTCTTCGAAATGACCGATGATCCTTGCCGGCTCCAGATCTCCCCGATCCAGCTGATCGTAAAGCTCCTTTGCCACAGTCCGGTAAAGCCCCTCCTCAAAATCCTCCGGTTTGACCCACTCGCGGATCTGCACAAAAAGCTTTGGCTCCTCGATCAGCCAGGACAACAGCAAACGATAGGAATAGCTGATCCCTTCTCTTGTTTCCTTTTTCTTTCCTTTACGGATCCGTTCCTGCTGCCGCTCCTCCATAACCTCCTGATAGCCCGAGGGCATCTGATTGCCGTAACGCACCACAAGCTGTCTTAGATCCTCTGTCTTAATGTTGTACCTTGCCGCCACAGCTTCCAGATAGTTGTCTCTCTGGATCTTATCCTCGAAAACAAGAAGCTTCCTGGCTGTCTCATGGACGAATTTCGTCTTCTGCTCGGGATCGCTCATGGAATAATTCTTCTTGATGACCTCGATCTCGAAGAAAAAGCTGTTCTGTGCTTCCTCCATGCGCTTTTCAAATTCCTCCGCTCCAAGATTCTTAATAAACTCATCCGGATCCTTATAGGGTTCCATGTGGATCACCTTTCCGGTGATCCCCGCCCGGCGCAGCATCGGGATTGCACGCATCGCCGCCTTGATCCCGGCACCGTCACTGTCGTAGGTTAAAAGCACCTCATCGGTGTAGCGCCGGATCAGATTCGCCTGCTGCTCGGTAAATGCCGTTCCAAGAGATGCCACGGCATTGGTAAAGCCCGCCTGATGCAGCGCGATCACATCCATATAACCCTCGCAGAGGATCATATTGCTGCGCTTTCCGCGCTTGGCGTAATTAAGACCAAACAGATTGCGGCTCTTATCGAAGATCTTTGTCTCCGGAGAGTTAAGGTACTTCGGCTTGGCATCTCCCATCACACGACCGCCAAATCCGATGACACGGTTGTTCGCATCCATGATCGGGAACATGACTCTGTTCCAGAACTTGTCATACGCACCACGCTCGTCCATCTTAAATAACCCGGTCTCCTTGAGCACGCTGTCGCTGTAGCCTTCCTTTTTCATGTACTGGTACAGCTCTCCTCCGCCCTGCCCGGCATATCCGAGTCCAAAGTGAAGGATCGTCTCATCGCTCAAGCCTCTCCCTGTCAGATAATCATAGCCGGGCTTTCCTCTCGGCGACTTGAGTAATGCAAAATAATACCGTGCCGCCTTCTTATTGATCTCAAGCAGCGTCTGTCTGAGACTTTCCTGCTGCTTTTGCTGCGCTGTCATCTCCTGCTTCGGCAGTTCAATGCCGGCCTCCTGTGCCAGCATTTCCATTGCCTCCGGGAAGGTGAGATTCTCATATTCCATCACAAAGGTCAGTACATTGCCCCCCACGCCGCAGCCAAAGCACTTGTACATCTGCCTTGCCGGATTCACATGGAAGGACGGCGTCTTCTCATTATGAAACGGACACAATCCCGTATATCCGCTGCCTGCCCGCTTCAGCCGGACGTACCTGCCGATCACGCTGACAATATCACTGCGCGACCGTACCTCTTCGATCTGTTCCTCGGAATACCACGGCATTGTCTCACCTCTTTCTAAATCAAAATAACTAATACAGCGCAAACCACTATATTAGTTATTCGACAAAGATTTTATTTTTCCTTTTTTTATTTTAACGATGTTCTGTTCCGACCAGACTCCATGCCTTCGGGATCATCAGATCCTTGTACAGATTAACCATATAACGGTCACTCATACAGGCAATAAAATCGCAGACCGCGCGCTCCGGCGTCTCTCCGAGAAGGATCAGTGCCGAAAACTCACTTGGAAGCTCCTCCGTATGATGTATGTAATAATCATAAAGCTGCTCGATCAGCGTTTCTACCTTTTTCTCTTCGCTTTTGGCAGCGGGGTTGGTATAGACATTCTCATACATATAACTGCGCAGGGAAAACATTGCTTTCTCCACCTCCGGCGACATACAGATATCATCCTTTCCTTCGCTGTTGCGGACAATATCGTGAACCAGTGTGTTGAGACGGTGATTCGTGCTGTGACCCAGCACATCCGTCAGCCAGTATGGAATCTCCTCTTCCTTAATGATCCCGGCGCGGATCGAATCGTCAATATCGGAATTGATATAGGCGATCTTATCCGAGAGACGCACGATCTTACCCTCCAGTGTTGCCGGCGTCAGGCTGGTCTGATGATTCAGGATACCGTCCCGCACTTCCCAGGTCAGATTCAGTCCCATACCGTCCTTCTCGAGACGTTCCACCACACGCACGCTCTGCTCATTGTGCCGGAAGCCTCCCATATCCTTCGTGATCCGGTTCAATGCTCTCTCCCCCGCGTGACCAAACGGCGTATGACCCAGATCATGTCCGAGTGCGATCGCCTCCGTAAGATCCTCATTGAGCTGCAGCGCTCTGGCGATGGTTCTTGCATTCTGCGCAACCTCCAGCGTATGCGTCATACGCGTCCGGTAGTGGTCGCCCTCCGGTGCCAGGAAAACCTGCGTTTTCTGCTTTAAGCGCCGGAATGCCTTACTGTGAAGGATGCGATCCCTGTCTCTCTGATAATCCGTGCGGATATCACACTGCTCTTCCAGCCGGTCTCTTCCGCGGGTCTCATCTGCAAAACCGGCATGCGCACTTAATATCTCATGCTCCCTTTGTTCCTGTCTCTGTCGAAGATTTCTTTCCTGCTCCATACAAACACCTTTCTTTCACAGACCGCCGGAACGATGCAGATGCGCCCACCGTCCCTCATGACGGTTTACTACTGTTCACACTGCTTTCCATAATAATAAAATCCCTTACTCTCGCAGAGACGGACCGGAACGATTGTTCCGATCAGGGATGCATCTCCCGGAAAATGTACCAGATAATTTCTCGCCGTTCTTCCTGTCACATATCCGGTCTCCTGCTTATTGACATCCTCTACAAGAACATCCTCCACCACACCTGCTCCCGCCTGCGTCTTCTCGGCTGAGATCTCCTGCACTCTCTTAAGGAGCCGGTCAAAGCGTTCCTTTACAACCTCCTCCGGCACCTGATCCTCCATCGCTGCCGCCGGTGTACCGGTACGTTTACTGTATATAAAGGTAAAGGCGCTGTCATACTGCACTTTCTCTACAACATCCATAGTATCTTCAAAATCCTGCTCGGTCTCCCCCGGAAATCCTACAATAATATCGGTTGTCAGCGCAATATCCGGCATTGCCTTTTTGATCTTAGCCGCCAACTCCAGATAGCTCTCCTTCGTATAATGACGGTTCATGATCTTTAACAGTCTGCTGCTTCCGGACTGCAGCGGCAGATGAAGCTGTCTGCAGACCTTTTGAGAATGTGCCATCACATCGATCAGCTCATCCGACAGATCCTTCGGATGGGAAGTCATAAAACGGATCCTCTGAAGTCCCTCGATCTCATCCACCTGCTTTAGAAGCTGCGCAAATGTCACCGGATGCTCCAGATTCTTCCCGTAGGAATTCACATTCTGACCAAGCAGCATGATCTCTACCACGCCATCCGCCACAAGCTCCCTGATCTCACGGATGATCTCCTCCGGCTCACGGCTCCGCTCCCTTCCGCGTACATACGGAACAATACAATAGCTGCAGAAATTATTGCAGCCAAACATAATATTTACACCGCTCTTAAAGGAATACTTCCTCTCGATCGGAAGCTCCTCCACGATCGCATCCGTGTCCTTCCAGACATCGACGATCATACGCTTTTTGGCAGAGGTATCAAATACACGCATCGCCAAAAGCTCCGCGAACTTGAAAATATTATGGGTTCCAAAGATGATATCTACGTTGCGGTAGCTTGTTTTGATCTTATCCACGACCGTCTGCTCCTGCATCATGCAGCCGCAGAGCATCGTCAGCATCTCCGGGTTCTTTTTCTTGTAACGCTTGAGCTGTCCCAAGTGACCGTACACCTTGAGATTTGCATTCTCACGCACGGTACAGGTATTGTAAAGCACAAGATCTGCTTCCTCCTGATCTGTCTCCTCGTAGCCGATCATCTGCAGAATGCCAAGAATCTTCTCGGAATCTCTCGCATTCATCTGGCAGCCGAAGGTTGTCACACACGCAGTCAACGGTCTGCCAAGCTCACGCTTCTTATCTTCCATCCAAAGCTGCAGCTTACGGATGAAATAATACTGGCGCTCCGGCTCCTTCTCCGGCGGTGCCACGGTCATGTCCATCGACTCAACGATTTTTGTCATTTCTATTCTGTCCACAGGTTCTGTACTCCTTTTCTCAATTCCTTATCAACCCCGAAGGGCATATATATTTTATGATAGCATACGCCCCACAAATAGTCAAAAGTACACACTTCAGCCCTCCGGATGACAAAGTCCGCACGGAGAGTATCCCGCCTTATGTGCCGCCGCGATGCTCTTAAAATACACACGGTTCTTCTCATAAGGAAGACCGCTGCAGCTCGGCAGATGGAACTTTTTGGAATTGATGTTTCCAATATATTTCTGTCCCTTGGCAAGCGCCGGCACACTTCCCTGCGCTGTGGTTCCTCCTGAGGTATTCTTACTGCCTGAGATCTGGCTTTTCGAGCCGTCGGCTGCGATCAGACTGCTGCTTCCGTACTCTCTGTAGGACCAGAGTCTGCTCGGGCTTTTGTTCCATTTGATACTGCTTCCGTTGCTTGTCGCAATGATCGTCCCCTGCTGATCGGTACGGAATATTTTTGTACCGATCGCTTTAAAACGACTCATGGCACCCTGCGCCGGATGACCGTATTTATTGTCCGCGCCACAGCTTATCACAGTATACTTCGGTTTCATCGCCTGTAAGAACTTCTCTGACGATGCGTTGGCACTGCCATGGTGTCCTGCCATATAGACATCACAGGACAGGCTCTGTTTACCGGCAAGCATCTCATACTCGCTCTCCGTCTCCGCATCGCCCGTAATCACAAAGCGGTTCCTTCCGTTGACCAGCTTTAAGGCAACCGAATAATCATTCTCATTCGTATAGCTGCTGCGGTTCGGCGCAAGGATCGTAAACTTCGCCTTGCCAAGAGAATACTTAGCCCCCACCTTCGGGCGTGTCGTTGCAATCTTCTTCTGCGCAATAATGTTGCAGTAGGACTGATATACTCTGGAATCCGTCGTATAATCCGGTGCGATCACGCGTTTTACCGGAAATACATTGAGTGCACCCACGACTCCATTGAGATGATCGGCATCATAATGACTCACCACCACATAATCTAACTTCTTGACCTTCTGGCGTTTCAGATAGCTGACCACCTTGGAGGAGGCATCCCTGTCTCCACCGTCGACCAGCATAAAATGCGAGCCCGACTGCACAAGCACGGCGCTTCCCTGTCCCACGTCAATATAATGCACCTTCATCGTGGACTTTCCTGCTGCGAAAGCCTTCTGAATGCTGCCGGTATCCTCCTGTACCGTCTGTTGCTTTTCAACCGGCAAAGCCCCGCCGTCATTATCGCTGTTAAAACCATTTACGCCTCCGATCAGCATCGCTGCCATAAGAAGGCCGATTATAAATTTTTTCATTCCTTTTGTACGCAAAAAACCACTCTCCTTTATTCAGATCTATCATACATTTTTAGTGTATCACAGATTCCAAACCATGAAAAGAGTGGTTCTTTACACTGTTTATTTCATTAATTTTGAGAAGGCTTAGTGACTCAAATTTCGCGCTCTGACTATTTAATTGCGCCCATACTATTTCTTATGTCTCCTGGAAATGAATATAGATTTTTGCCTCGGGATATTTGACAAAACCGCGAAGCTGTGACACCAAAATTGACGCAGATCAGTAGGATTTCTGAAAAGTCTTTGCTTTGCAATGTTTCGATGAATACGTGTCTGGACGACCAGGCCTCCTGGGTGGGATCAGCTATTTCGACAGGCACGCTCCCGCTACATTGTGCTACGCAGCACTACATAGCATCCTATAAAACAGGATGCAAGTAGTGGCGAGCACAAGTGCCTTACGAAACACCTGAATCCCACCCGGAGGCACGTACGGGAAGACACGTTCATCGAACATCGAAACAGCAAAGACTTCCTGGCAAGCCTACTGATCTGCGGCAATTTCCAGATCACAGCCT
>ERZ780226.493-NODE-493-length-35821-cov-8.824638_pt1 | contig 35821 bp, 40 predicted proteins | sample MGYA00511165_ERZ780226 | MGnify/ENA primary metagenome ERZ780226 (study PRJEB29588, sample SAMEA2152373) | human gut metagenome | biome: human gut; feature: human-associated habitat; material: faeces | place: Denmark | collected 2008/2010 ...
ATCAGGCTGGCGGAGCCGTAAACGACCTCGCGGTCGTGATCGATGGCGGCGTCGCTGCCGTCAGCTTTGCCGTCGCCGCTGCTGCTGCTGCAGGCGACCAGACTCAAGCTCATCACCATGGCGAGGGCCAGGCAGAGCAGCTTTTTTGCGTGTTTCATTTGTTTTCCTCCAACTTGTGTTTTTTTATGCATTACTGCAATTTATATCACCGGCTGGGCCGGTAATATCCTTTTTTAGCCGTTGCAGCGGGTGCAGGCGACCTTGTGCCCCCCGCCGATATCCACGAGCTTGATTTCGCCGGCGTTACACTTCTCCGTGCAATACTCGCAGCGCTTGGCAAAGCGGCAGCCTGGAGCGGGGTCGATGGGGCTCGTCACCTCGCCGCGTATGAGCTTGCGGTCCGAATTGGCGCCTATGACGGGCTTGAGTATCGCGTCCAGCAGAGCCTTCGTATAAGGATGCTGCGGATTGGCAAAGAGCTCGTCCGCCTCGGCGATCTCCACGCACTGACCTAAGTACATGACCATGATAACGTCGGAGATATGCTTTACCACCGCTAGGTTGTGGGTGATAAACATATAGGTCAGGCCCAGATCCTGCTGCATATCCATGAGAAGGTTCAATATCTGCGCCTGGATGGACACGTCCAGCGCCGAGACCGGCTCGTCGCAGACTATAAACTTCGGGTTCAGCGCCAACGCCCGGGCGATACCGATCCTCTGGCGGCGCCCGCCGTCCAGCTCGTGGGGATAGGAGTTGATATACCTCTGGGCCAGGCCCACCGTGTCCATCAGCTTCTGCACCCTGTCCAGTATCTCCGTCCTGTTGGCGCAGACATGGTTCTGGATCAGCGGCTCGGCGATAAGCTCATAGATAGACATGCGGGGATCCAGGGAGGAGTAAGGGTCCTGGAAGATCATCTGCACCTTCTTGCGGACCTCCTTGAACTCGCGCTTGGAGCACTTTACGATATCCTGGCCGTCAAAATGTATCTCGCCGGAGGTGGCCGGGAGCAGGCCCATGACCACGCGGCCCAGCGTAGACTTGCCGCAGCCGGATTCTCCCACAACGCCCAGGGTCTTGCCCTCCGGGATCTCTAAATTCACGCCGTCCACCGCGTGGAGGAAGCGTCCGTTGCCAACCTTAAAATATTTTTTCAGGTCAACCGTTTCGACCAAATTTCCCATCGTTAACCTTCTTTCCGGAATCGGTTGCAGAATATCCTGTGACCGTCCTCTTCATAAGTATAGGGGGTACCGTTTACACACTCCTCCGTGCAGTAGGGGCAGCGTGGGCTGAATTTGCATCCCGCCGGCAGGTTGGTGGGATCCGGCATGAGCCCGTCGATGGGATGGAGCCGGTCCGTCTTTTCATCCAGATTGGGGATGGCGTTAAACAGGCCCACCGTGTAAGGGTGGTGATCGCCGGGATCAAATATGTCCCTCGCCGTGCCGTACTCCACGATCTCTCCGGCGTACATGACCGCCACCTTGTCGCAGGTCTCGGCCACCACGCCCAGATCATGGGTGATCATTATCATGGAGGTGCCGAGCTCGTTCTTCAGGTTTTCCATCAGCTTCAGTATCTGCGCCTGTATCGTTACGTCCAGCGCCGTGGTGGGCTCGTCGGCGATCAGTAGCTGCGGCTGGCAGGCCAGCGCGATGGCAATGACTATGCGCTGCTTCATGCCGCCGGAAAACTGGTGGGGGTATTCCTTCTTACGCTCGGGCGGAATGCCGACAAGCTTGAACAGCTCATCTACGCGGGCGTCCAGCTCTTCCTTTGATCTTTTGTCGAGATTGTGTATCTCCAGGGATTCCAGCACCTGATCGCCCACGGTCAGCGCGGGGTTCAGCGCCGTCATGGGATCCTGGAAAATAATGGAGATCTCAGCGCCGCGAACATGGCGCATCTCGGGGATCGTTTTCTCGAGCAGGTTTTCTCCGCGGAACCTGATTTCGCCGCCTAAGACACGTCCCGTGCGCTCCGGCAGCAGGCGCAGGAGCGTCAGGGCTGTGGTGGTCTTGCCTGCGCCCGTCTCGCCCACCAGGCCGATGGTCTCCCGCTCTCCCAGCGTGAAGCTGATGCCGTTGACCGCATGGACCGTGGCCTCATCCGTCTTATATACGACCCGTAGGTCCTTTACTTCCAACAGAGTATTTTCTTCCATTTTATCACCCTCCTTAGTCCTTCAGCTTCGGATCCAGAGCATCGCGCAGGCCGTCGCCCATAAGGTTCATGCTCAGGGCGGTAAGACCTATGGCGAGGCCGGGGAACACCACCATGTAGGGATACATGGTCATGAAGGTTTTAGCCTCGTTCAGCATAGCGCCCCACTCCGGAGCCGGCGGCTGAATACCCATGCCCACGAAGCTGATGCCGGCGGCGGAAATAATGGCGCCGCCTATGCCCATGGTGGCCTGCACTATAATGGGACCCATGGCGTTAGGCAGTACGTGGGTCATGATGATCTGGAAATCGGAAGTGCCGCAGGAACGTGCCGCCTCGATATAGGTCTGCCCCGTTACGCCGAGGACCGAGGAGCGTATTATGCGGCAATACCAGGGGACGTTGGAAATGGTCATGGCCAGCAGCACGTTTACAAGGCTGGAGCCGAGCGCCGCCACTATGGCCAGGGCCATCATCATAGAAGGTATGCACATGATGGAGTCCAGCACGCGCATCATGATAGCGTCAAAGCGTCCGCCGACGTAGCCGCATACGGCGCCGAGCAAGCCGCCCAGCACCACGCCGATGGCTACGGAGCCGAAGCCCACCAGCAGTGAATTGCGGGAGCCGTGGACGATACGGGCGAAAAGGTCGCGGCCGTAGTTATCCGTGCCGAACCAATGCTCTGCGTTGGGGGACAGCAGGCGGTCGGCCGCCACCTGTGTGGTGGCCACGCTGTAATTTACGATCGCATCTGCAAAAATAGCTACTAACAGGATCAGCGCGAAAAGGATCATGCCGAAAACGGCTAACTTGTTTTTGCGGAAGCGGCGCCATATTTCGCCGGCGCGGCTCTTCTTTTTTATCGTGGGCTGCTGCACGGCAGTCCCGTTCACAGTATTAGTCATATCGCTTTTCCCTCCTTCATCAGCGCTTCAGATAGCGGGCCTTGATCTGCGGGTCGATGAAGCCGTACAGGATATCCACCACCAGCATGACCAGCGTATAGCAGACCGCCAGGATAACTATTGCGCCTATAACGACGGGTATATCCTTGCTGCGGATAGAGGTCAGGATCAGCGTGCCGACGCCGTTGAGGGTGAAAACGGCCTCCATGGTCACGGTACCGCCGAGCAGGACGCCGAAGTTCATGCCGACCATGGTGACGACCGGCATCAGCGCGTTGCGCAGCGCATGGCGGCAGATGACCACGCCCTCCTTTTGGCCTTTAGCCCTGGCGGTACGGACATAGTCCATGCGTATGCATTCCAAAAGTGAGGTGCGCGTCATGCGAAGCTGGGATGCTATGAAGGAGCAGGCCGTTGTGAACCATGGCAGTATGAAATGCTTAAAGGTACCCGTGCCGTAAGATGGGAGCCAGCCTAACTTCAGCGAAAACAGCAGTATGAGCATCATGCCTATCCAGAAAGCCGGAAAGGACGCCAGCATCATGGCAAGCGTGGTCCCCATGGCGTCCCAGAAGGTGTATTGCTTCACCGCGGCCAGCACGCCCAGCGCGACGCCTATCACCACGCCTATCAGCGTGGCGCCGGCAGCCAGCGTCACCGTTACCGGGAAGCGGGCCATAACGGTCTCGAACACGCCCTTGCCGCTGAGCCAGCTATTGCCGAGGCTGCCGTGGCAAAGATCCCAAATATACTTCGCGTAGCGGACCGTAAAGGGCTTATCGTAGCCTAACTCGGCGTTCTTCGCCGCCACGGCCTCCTCGCTGGCCATCTGACCGAGGATCAGGTGACCGGGGTCACTGGGCGTCAGATCCAGTATGAAATAGACGACGAACACTATTATCAGGATCGTCGGGATCAGCGCCAGCAAACGCTTAAGAACAAATTTCCCCATGTGTTTTTTTCCTCCTAATGTTTACACATCTCTCCTACCGGAGACATAAAACTCAGTTGCGATGATAGAGCACGCTTCCCTCGCCTATGGTGTAGACCACATGCGCCCCCATATCCGTACCTGGCAGGCCTTTGAACACGGCAAAATTTGCGTACTTTCCCACTTCGATACTGCCCAGCTCTGCATCAAGACCGATAACTTTGGCGGGATTGATAGTTATCATGCGCATTACACGAATGGGATCGGCTCCTTCTCGAACGGCCTGCTCGGCATGGCTGAGCAAGCTATCCAGCCCTTCCAACGGCGAGTCCACCGTCAGACAGCAGAGAGTGCCGGCCTCATCCAGCTTGGCAACAGCATCCACATCCACAAAACGCGACTCATAGAAAGACTTGCGTCCGCCGATGGGGCCGTATACGATCCCGCATCCGCTGGCAACGATTTCATCAAGATAGTTGCTGGAGCCCCAAGCATGCTCAATGGTAAAGCGGAGATTATACTTGGACAGGCACTGAATCGCTGCAGCCATGTCATTGTGGGTGCAGTGGATGCGGGCGGGAATCTCCCTCTTCAGCACGGGGATCGCCACCTCATATTGTTCGTTGTAATCCACCTTTTCGCCACGATCCTTTTTATCCATATAGGCCTTGGCATTGGCAAAATACTCCTCCAGAATAAATGTAACGCCCATGCGGGAATCCGGCTCCATATTCTTGTTCTGGAACATGCCCTTGGGATTTTCGCCCAGAGAGAGTTTCATACATATATTGCGCTTGAGGCACATCTCAAAGATATTGCTGCCCCATGTGCGGGTGGCAAAGCCGGTGCCATCGATGACATCGCAGCTGCCGGGGAGAATGCCCAGAGTGGTAACGCCATTCTCTATAGCCCAGCGATAACAGCCATTGGTAGGATCAGCGGCATAGATAACATCCATCTCGGGACTTACGGGATTCGCCGTGTCCGTACAATAAGACAAAGTTGCCACATCCCCGTTGGGGCCAAGGCCTGCATGTGAATGGCAATCCACGATTCCCGGCAGCAGGTTCAACCCGGTCAGATCTATGGTCTCTGCGTCGTCAGCGGAAAGATCCTTGCCGATCTCCTTGATCCTTCCGTTCTCACAGAGAACATCGCCCACAAAGGGAGCTTTCTCCGTCTGAGGATAAACGGTGGCATTCTTCAGCAGTAGCATATTAGCGAATCCTCCCTTTCTCAAGCCTGATAAACGGTCTCGCCGTTGATAACGGTCTCCAGCAATACCGCATTGCACTTTTCAATGGGATTGCCTTCATAGATCAGATAGTCTGCATCCAAGCCGGCCTTTAGCTGGCCGATACGGTCGGAAACGCCAAAAAACTCAGCGGGATTGACTGTCAGCATGGAGACGATCTCCTCGCTGTTGGTGCAGGTCTGCATCAGCTTGGAAGCGTTCCAAAGTAGCATCTCACGCCCCCATGCCATATTGGGTCCTAAAACGGTGAGGCCAACTTTGGTTCCGTCTTCCGCCATATTCATAAGCTTGGCAAAATCCATGCGGTGTACCAGATGCGTAGCATTGCGTGATGTATCGCCCAGTACTACTGCCGCGCCGCGCTTCTTAATTGCATCGGCACAGCGATCCGCCTCATACGAAAGCGTGAAGATGATCTTCATTTTTGTGTATTCCTTAGTCGCTTCAAGGAAACGCTCCATCTCCGGTGCGGTCTCGCAGGCGACAAGAATAGGCATCCTGCCCTCGCGCACAGCATCCATGACTTCTTTGGTGCGCTGACTGCGGTAGTCATTGGCATACTCTGTGGTTTGCAGCGCCGTCTTCAGCATGGCGATCAGGGCCATTGGCGTTTGGGGGCTGCCCTTGCCGCTAAATACGCGGATAACTTCGCTGGTCATGGAAGCCTTCATCGCCGCATCGCGCTTGACCGTGATCTTATTTATATTTTTTCCCTTGGTCTTTACTACGGTGCAGGTACCGCCCAGAATCCCCTCATTGCCCGGGGTAACTAACATACTGGTGATGCCGGCCTTATACAATTCCTGAAGACTCAACTCATCGGGATCAATAGAATGCCAGATATCGAGATACGGCGTGACAGGGTTCGAGTTTTCGTTATAGTCCTTTGCAAAAAAAGCCATGTCCTGCGCGCCGAGGAAATTTCCGGAATCAATAAAGCCGGGAAATACATGCTTTCCGTTGAGAGAGCGGCTTTCGTCCCCATTGATGTTCTTTCCGACCTCGACTATTTTGCCGTCCGCAATTCTCATGTCGCCTTGGAACACTTCCCCATTGCCGATATGAAGCGTTGCATTTTTCAGAATCATTCTTTCTTTCCGCCGCTTTCCTCTCAAAAGCAGCTCTCCTTTCTGCGTTTATACTATTGCTATTATTAAAGCTTAATCTTTCATCTATTAATTAATATTTCATCTAATTAATATTTCATCTATTAAGGCGGATTATTCCCGTCCTGAATGTCAAGGCCTGTCCGCATCGACGTTTTATAAGAAAGCTTGCCGATTTTCAGAGGGATGTTTCTGCCATTGCTCCGAAACCTGAGCCCTCAAAAAATACAAGTTTGAATATAGCATTTATATATATACTATGATATAGTCATTCATCCATCAAGGACAATTATCACATTATTTTGCGTTATTTTCTATATGCACCTTGCACAATTGTTGTCAATGCTCATGGTACATAATGACCACTAAATTATTGATTTTTTGTTTTTTGATACATGTTGTACCATTGCGTCATTGATGATAAGGAGGAAAAACCATCTTGCGCCCACCAATGACGGAAAGCTATTTTACGACGAGGTTTGGCAATCGCTGGATCATCTGGATCACGGGATCAAGACCCTTTCCACCCATTCTTTGTTTTGTATTTTTTATTCATTTTTTCCATATAATGTAAAAATATATTAATGTCCGTACAGCCCTTGCCGGCCCTCAGATCCGGCTGCATCAGCAACGGTATATTCGCTTTTTCCTTCCAGCAGCCGGCAGCGCCGGGAAAGCATCCGGCTTCTGCAATTAGTAACTAACGCCTGATTCAGTTATATACTAAACCAGGCGTTTGAAATTTATTTTTCTATTGTCTGCTTTTTGGCAAGTGCGGCGGCTCCGCCGGGGCTAAACGCTCCTATTTTTCTTTTTTCTTCATGCAGTGTTTTATCTCCTGACCGGTAGGCGTCGTGGCAAGGCCGCCCAGGGCTGTCTCCCTGAATTCCACAGGCATGCGCCTGCCCACGTCGCCCATGGCGTCTATCACCTCGTCCACGGGTATGCGGCTCTCCACACCTGCAAGGGCCATATCTGCGGCGCTGACCGCGTCTACCGCGCCTATTACGTTGCGCTTCACGCAAGGCACCTCCACAAGGCCTGCCACAGGGTCGCATATAAGGCCCATCAGGTTCTTCAGGGCCATGGCCACCGCGTGACCTATCTGCGCGCCCGTGCCGCCCTTTATGGCTACCAGCGCCCCAGCCGCCATGGCCGCAGCAGTGCCTATCTCGGCCTGGCATCCGCCCGCGGCGCCGGATATACAGGCCCGGTGTGCAATTACCGCGCCTATTCCGCTGGCCACATACAGCGCTTCCAGAAGCTGATGCTGAGTGAGCTCCTCATAATTGCAAAGGGGCAGCAGCACCGCCGGCAGCACTCCACAGGCTCCCGCAGTAGGCGCCGCCACTATGCGCCGCATGCATGCGTTTGACTCCGCCATGCTGAGAGCCTCCGCTATAACATCGCATACATAACCGCCGGACATGGCGGCGCCGCGCATGGCGTATTGGCGCATTTTAATGCCGTCGCCGCCCACAAGGCCGCTGACGCTCTTTCGCGTGCCGGTATATGTGTCTGCTGCGTCCTCCATCGCCTGCCAGGTGATGAGCATCTTGGCCATGGACTGCTTGCGCGTCACCTGCCGCTCCTCCATGTCGGCCTGCAATACGACCTCCCAGAAGGGTATGTTCTCCCGCTCCATCTGGTCAAATATTTCCTTCATCGAATCGAGAGCCATCGTCCTCTTCCTCCTTGTCGTAATAGGTCACGGAAATTATTCCGGGAAGCTCGCTCAAAAACTCTACCTGATTGGGTTTTACGTGCTGATCCGTCTCTATAACCATAAGCGCATCGCCTCCCCTTTTATGGCGGCAGAGGCTCATGTTGGCCACATTTACCCTTATCTGGCTGAGTATGGACGTTACCGCCGCCACCGCGCCGTTTTCGTCCTGATTGCGTATGACGAGAGTATTGAAATTGCCGGTAAAGTTCACATCTATACCGTCCAGCTTGTTGACGACTATCCTGCCGCCGCCTATGGAGGAGGCCTGCATGACAAGCTGCTTGCCGTCTGCGCCCGTAAGCTCTATCACCGCAGTATTCGGGTGCGCATCCCGCAGCGCAACAGCATCTATTTCATATTTTAAGCCCCTCTCCTTCGCCTCGTCGAAAGCGAAGGGTATGTGGCTGTCGTCAGGTTTCATGCCCAGCAGCCCTCCAACTATGGCGCGGTCGGTGCCGTGGCCCTTGCCCGTCTCGGCGAACGAACCGTGAAGATGTATCTTGGTCTCTACAGGCTCGCTGCCCAGCAGTGTACGGGCCATGTTTCCCATGCGTGCGGCCCCCGCGGTATGCGAACTTGACGGGCCTATCATCACAGGCCCTAATATATCAAAAATGTTCAGCATATTTCACCTCCCGCAAAAAATACAAGGTTAATTATATCATATAAAAGCATTGAGCGGCACGAGTGCCGCTCAATTCCGTATAATTTATAATAATATGAATGTATGAATGTTCTCACACATATTTTTTCAGGTAAGAGGGCATTTCTCCCCCATCTTCGCTGACGCCTATGAATATGTCTATACCGCTCTTATCCGCAAAATCCTGTATCTGTGCGAACATTGCTTCCAGTTCATTCAGCGGGTGCTTTACCAGCTTCCTGAAGCCATCCACGTATATCCTCTGAAGATCGAAATCCTGAGCCGCTATGCCCGCAAGGAAGCCGTAGAACATCTTGGGGCTGTTTATGTTGTAGTGTCCCGCGTCTATAAAGCGTATCGCATGCTTGAGATCGAAAAGATACTGGCCCTCCGCGTCAATAAATACCACGCTGCCCTGAGTTTCATCTACCGAGTCATTTGCCATTTGGATAATGCGCTTTGAATTGCCCGTCCCCTTTTCGCCGAAGATGACACGAACCACTGATACTTCCTCCTCGTCTGTTTTATATGTAGATTATAACCTCAAAGGGGTCCGGGAATCAACTTCGCCGGCCCCTTTTTGCAAAACATTTGCAATTATGCTTTTTTCAGCGCTTCTGCCATGTCGGTATGCTCCCAGGGAAGGTCTATATCCGTTCTGCCGAAGTGGCCGTAGGCTGCGGTCTTTCCGTAAATGGGCCTCCTCAGCTCCAGTCGCTCTATTATGGCCTCCGGCCTGAAGTCGAAGCACCTGAGAAGCTTCTTCTGTATCTCGTCGTCGGGTATTATCCCGGTGCCCTTTGTGTCGACGTAAACGGATACCGGCTCCGCTACGCCTATGGCATAGGCTATCTGTATCTCGCAGCGCCTTGCCAGCCCCGCCGCCACTATGTTCTTGGCGGCATAGCGTGCGGCATAGGCCGCGCTCCTGTCCACCTTGGTGGGGTCCTTGCCCGAGAATGCGCCGCCGCCGTGTGGTATGTAGCCGCCGTAGGTGTCGACGATTATCTTCCGTCCGGTAAGGCCGCTGTCTCCGTGGGGGCCGCCTATGACAAAGCGGCCTGTGGGGTTCACAAATATCTTTGTTTCGGGTATAAGATACTTCTCGGGTATGACCTTCAGTATTACCTTTTCCGTTATATCCTTGCGGAGCTGCTCCATGGGTATATCCGGATCGTGCTGAGCAGAGATGACTACCGCGTCTACGGATACCGGTCTGCCGTCCTCATAATTTACCGTGACCTGGCTCTTGCCGTCCGGCCTGAGATAGCTCAGCTCGCCGCTCTTGCGCGCTTCTGTAAGGCGCATGGTAAGCTTATGGGAAAGGGCTATAGGCAAGGGCATAAGCTCCTCAGTTTCGTCACAGGCGAAGCCGAACATCATGCCCTGATCCCCCGCGCCGGTGGAAAACAGCCTGTCGTTATCCCCATCCTTGGCCTCGAGAGACTTGTCCACTCCCATGGCTATATCGGGCGACTGTGCGTCCAGCTTTACTATGAGCTCAAGCTCGTTGCAGTCAAAGCCGTATTCCGGCTTGTTGTAGCCTATACTGTCTATTGTGCGGCGTATTATGTCCTTAACGTCCACGCTGCCTTTTGAGGTTATCTCCCCCATTACCATTACGGTGCCGGTGGTGGCGGCGCACTCACATGCCACGCGTGAATAGGGATCCTGTGCGAGATAGGCGTCCAGCACTGCATCGGATATGCTGTCGCATACCTTATCGGGGTGTCCCTCTGTGACCGATTCAGATGTAAAAAGTCGCTTCATTGGTTCAAAATTCCTCCGAATAAAAAATTAAAACCTCATACGCAGATGAGGTTCACTTTTCGTTAGCTCATCTTCCGGCATATCGCCGACGGAATTGGCACCTTGCCGCATTGGCAGGTTGCCGGGTTTCACAGGGCCGTTCCCTCAACCACTCTTGATAAGGCATATTCGGTTTTCGCGGTATATCTTAACATAAACTATTGCGTTGCGTCAATAGCCTCTTTTAGGTTATAATGCTTTGTATATCGTTATTTGAAAGGTATTTTTATTATGAAACGTGTTCTCGGCTGCATAAGACGTGCCGACGAAAGATACCGCATGATACACCCCGGCGATAAGATATGCGTCGGCGTATCCGGCGGCAAGGACAGCCTGCTGCTGCTTTACGGCCTGAAGCTGTATCAGAAGTTCTGCCATACCCCCTTTGAGCTCATAGGCGTTATGCTGGATCTTGGCATATCGGATCAGGATTATCAGCCCGTCGCGGACTTTGCCGAATCCATAGGCGTGCCCTTTGAGATACTCAAAACGGACATAGGCGACGTTGTGTTCAATATCCGCCAAGAGTCCCACCCCTGCGCCCTGTGCGCCAAGTTCCGCCGCGGCGCGCTTAACGACTACGCCCACGCCCACGGCTGCAATCTCGTGGCCCTCGGCCACAACCGGGACGATGTAATAGAAACCTTTTTTATGAGCCTGCTCTACGAGAGCCGCCTCAATACCTTTGGCCCCGTGACATATCTGGACAGGCAGCAGGTGTCCGTAATACGCCCGCTCATATTCCTGCCGGAAAAGTATGCCCTTTCCGTAGCAAAGCGGCTGGAACTGCCCATCCGCAAGCCCAACTGCCCCGTGGCAGGGCATACCAAGCGAGAGGAAATGAAGGATATAATACGTTACTTTACAAAGCTCATGCCAGATGCGGACGAGCGCATAATGAACGCCATAGCCGATACCCACAAATACGGCATGTGGGACAGGTTGAAGCTGCCCCCATGGAACAACGAGCCTATCGGAATAGAGCTCTTTAAGGATGGGAAGGGCCATGAAGATACCCTTTAGCGGAATAATTATAATATGGTGCTCCGTAATGTCCTTCGCCTGCTTCATGGCGATGGGCATAGATAAGCTCAAGGCCCGCGCCAAAAAGTGGCGCATACCCGAGCGGACGCTTTTTCTTCTTGCAGCCATGGGAGGCGCGCTGGGCGGCATGCTCGGAATGCTGGCCTTCCGCCACAAGACAAAGCATAAATCCTTTGTAATAGGCATGCCGCTGCTGCTGTTGCTCAATATCGTCTGTATTGCCGGCATAATCTGCCTTGCCATGTGCGGCTGAATACTGCGTTATTTTTGCCCGTTCGTCTTATTCCGCCATATTATCCATTCCGCCGCCGGCCGTATGTTTTCTTCGGATACAAAGTCGCAGCCCTTTTGCATCAATTCAAGAATGGCCGCATATTTTGCGCTTCCCTCCATGCTCTCCATTGCGCCCCTGAGCATGAGCCTATGTACGGGATTGAGCTTATCCCTGTCAAACGCCCCGCGGGCATAAAATATCCTTATACGGCTGTCCGCAATACCCGTGTTTATCCTCAGCTCAAGGACGGTATCCGCTCTTTTTTCCTCAAGGCCCACGGCGCACACCCCCGCTATCCGAAACCTCGCCGCTGCGCAGGCATATCCCTTTATGCGCCCATCCATAACGCAGCCCAGATAAAAAGCCTCGCCGTCAGAAGCGCCGGCATTATGCAGCGGCGACACGGGTATCCCCATATCTTTAGACAAAAGCTCCGCATATCGCTGAGTGCTTCCGTAATTGCTCCAGTATATTATAGACTTTATCATAAAAAACGCCTCTCTCCGGCTTATACTGCCCGATAAGAGGGGTTTTTATTTTAAAGCTCTTTGATCGAGTGGTTTTTGTAAACGTTAAATCTGTATTTTAATCCGCCATGCTCCCTTTCCTCGCCCTGCTCCTCCAGGCTCCATGCAGGCATGCTCCGTATATCCGGAAAGAAGCAGTCAGCATTGCCGCGCGCTTCCACTTCCGTTACATACGCCCTTTCGCAGTAATCCAGCAGCATCGCATAGATACTTTCCCCTCCTATGACGAAGGCTTTGTCACTCCCTATCGCCCTCTTCAGCTCATCAATACTGCTCACAGCGTCGGCCCCATCAGGCACGCGATCCCTATTACGGGTAAGCACTATGTTGCGGCGGTTCTCCAGCGGCCTGCCCCCTGGCAGTGATTCCAGCGTTTTACGGCCCATTATTACGGTCTTGTTTACGGTCATACGCCTGAAATACGCCATATCCTCCGGGATACGGAAAAGCAGCCCGCCGTCCTTTCCTATTCCGTTATTTTTGTCAATGCAGACTATAATATCCATAGGCTACACCGCCACCGGTATCTTACCTATACTGCCGTGAGACTCATACCCTTCAAGGGAGAAGCTGTCCACGGTGAACTTGTAAAAGTCGTCTATGCTCTTATCAATAATGAACCTCGGCGCGTCCAGGGGCTCACGGGAGATGAGCTCCTCCACCAGCGGCACATGCCTGTCGTAAATATGTGCGTCTGCTATCACGTGCATAAGCATTCCCGCCTCGAGGCCGCTTACCTGAGCCATCATGTAAACCAATACCGCATACTGGCATACGTTCCAGTTGTTGGCTACCAGCATATCCTGCGAGCGCTGATTCAATATGGCGTTCAACCGATTGCCAGATACATTGAAGGTCATACTGTAAGCGCAGGGATACAGCCGCATTTTGGAAAGATCGGCGTGATTGTATATGTTGGATATTATCCTGCGGGAGCCGGGATTGTGCTTCAGGTCGTAAAGTATCCTGTCTACCTGATCCATATCCCCTTCGGGATAGTGGTGCTTTACCCCCAGCTGGTAGCCATAGGCCTTGCCTATGCTGCCGCTGCCGTCCGCCCAGGCATCCCAGATGTGGCTGTGCAGGTCGTGTATGTTATTTGACTTCTTCTGCCATATCCATAGAAGCTCGTCTATTGCGTTCCTGAAGCCTGTCTTGCGCAGGGTCATAATAGGGAACTCCTGTGACAGATCATAGCGGTTCACCACGCCGAAGAGCTTTACGGTATGTGCGGGGGAGCCGTCCTCCCACCTCGGGCGCACAGGCCTGTCGGTATCCCATACGCCGTTTGATATTATATCCCTGCAATTCTCTATGAATATCCTGTCTGCGATGCTCATGGGGCAAGCTCCTTTATTTTTTAGTTTTATTATCCCCCAAATGCCGGCGCATTTCAAGACGTTCTTCCTTTGCCGCACCTACCGGGCGGTTTAAAGGCGAAAAAAAAGCACCGTTTGTGCAACATTGTCCAGCACAGTACCCATATCGGTACCAATTGCCGTTTTTCATATTGATTGAGCACGTAAATTGCACTAAGCTTAACTTATAAAACGTTTGTTCGATGCGTTTTGCTGCCTTCGCTCTCGCTCCGCGAAGGACTAATGAATCAAATCAGGAGGTTTCAATATGTCAGTAAACAAGGTATTCGACGTTGATCTCGATATCAAGAGGCCCTCCTCACACAGGGATTTTACCGTGGTGAACGGCGACAACGGCAACAGGATCAACATTACCCTAATGGATGGAGACAGCCCCGTAGACCTTACGGGCTGCAGGATAATCGCCGCATTTTCCCGCGCAGACGGCTCTACCTCGCTTCAGGACAGCGGAGTCCAGAACGGCGGCATCACGATTTCGCCCGACGATGCTTCCAAGGTCGCCATAGACCTTTTTCCCGCCTCGTTCTCTCCCGGTGTTGTGGAATGCGAGCTTCAGGTATACTCCGACGCTTCCCTTTCTACCCTCGTCACCACCGCCCGTTTCAACTTTATCTGCCGTGAAGCCATAGTAAACAGCAGCACCGTGCAGGCGTCTGCCGAATATCCTCTGCTTAAAGCTCTGAAGGACGGTCTCACCTCCCTCAAGGCATCGCTGGACGAGCTTATGGAGAGCGCCAAAGCTGCTGAGGAGGGCAGACAAACGGCAGAAAACAGCCGAGAGGCGCTGTATGACAAGCTTTCCAAGCTCAGGGCAACCGCTACCATGCTGCAAAGCGGCGCCGATCCTACCGCCAGAGTAACCGAATCGGACGGAGCCAAGGTGATAGAGCTGGGCATACCAGCAGGGCCTCAGGGACCTAAGGGTGAGACCGGCGAGGCCGGCCAGAAGGGCGATGCAGGCGAACGCGGCCCGCAGGGTCCTAAGGGAGACCCCGGTCAGGACGGTGCGCCAGGCAAGGACGGCGCTGACGGTAAGGACGGCGCTCAGGGGCCAAAGGGTGACACCGGTTCAGGCTTTGCCGTGCTGGGCTATTTTGCCACTCAGGCGGCTCTCGAGGCCGCCATAACGCTGCCCTATGCCGGCGACGCATACGGCATAGGCTCGGCACAGCCTTACGATATATATATCTGGGACGGCATAAACAGCGTCTGGGTAAATAATGGGCCGCTGCAAGGCGCAAAGGGCGATACAGGCCCTCAAGGGCCTCAGGGCGAAGCCGGCCCTCAGGGATCTCAGGGCGAAACCGGCCCTCAGGGCGAAACCGGCCCTCAGGGGCCTCAGGGCGAAGCCGGCCCTCAGGGATCTCAGGGCGAAACCGGCCCACAGGGACCTCAGGGCGAAACCGGCCCTGCAGGCCCTGCCGGTCCCGTTTCTGTATTCCAGCGTTCCGTGCTTTCCGCTCCCACCTCAGTGGCGCTAAGCGACGAGTGCGAATATTACCTGACAGACGTAGGCGACATCTCCTTCACCTACCCGTCAGATACGTATTTCGAGTGCTGGATAGGCCTGAGCCTTTCATCTGCGGAAAGCCATACCGTCACATTCCCCGACGGCACCTCATATATCGGCGGCACACCCGAATGGGAGGTTTCGGCGCAATACGAGATATCCGTAAAGGATAAGGTCGTTATAATAAAAAAGGTCGGCGAATAAAAAGCGTGGAGGCGGAAAACCGTCTCCACTATTTATAATTATCATCTCATCAGCCGCAGCATATCCTCCGGCGGCGGCGACACTATATGCAGCTTATCCCCTGTCAGCGGGTGCGTCAGCCACAGCTCGCAGGAATGCAGTGCCGGCCGCGCTATCAGCTCCCTGTCCTCCCTGCCATAAAGCCAGTCTCCCGCCAGCGGATAACCTATGGCGGACATGTGCAGCCTAAGCTGATGTGTGCGGCCGGTATGCGGTATGAGCCGCAGCAGCGTAAAACCATTGTTGCATTGCAGCGTTCTGTACTCAGTAAGCGCGGGCGATCCCAAAGGTTGGATAGCACGCTTGTATCTGGAGCCTTGCTCAAAGCCTATAGGCAGCTCTATCCTGCCGCTCTCCGGCTCCACACGTCCTACGGATATTCCCACGTATTCCCGCCTGAATTCCTCTGTGTGCATTATGCGCTTGAGCCTGTGGTGCATGTAGCCGTTCTTGGCTATCGTCATTATTCCCGTCGTGCCCCTGTCCAGCCTGCTTACCGGGTGAAAGTTCTCTCCTTCTTTTAATCGCGCGGAAAAAGCATTTTCCAGCGTAAGCTCCCGGGGATCCCGGGTAGAGCTGTGTACCGCAACACCGGCGGGCTTATCAATTATTATTATATCCTCGTCCTCATAAAGCACCACGAGCGGCATATCCATGGGCGTTGGCCGCACCGCCTCCCCGTCGCATATCTCGGCGCAAAGCATGTCGCCAGCCGATAAAGTAGCCGTAGTATAGGCCTTTTTGCCGTTTAAAGTTATGCCCTCCGGCCTGCGCTTAAGACGCGATATGTGGTCGTTGGACATGAAGAAGCAGCGCTTGAGCCCGCTTTCCACGCTGAGACCCGCAAGTTCATCTGTAATTTTCTCACACAGCTTCCGCACGATACTTCTCTTTTCAATTGTTTTATTTGAGTTTACATCGGACTATTATAGTCTATGAAGTCCATTTAGACAATCGCCTGGCGGTAGTAAAATTTCAATCGGACTTTTTTTGAAAAAGGGGTTGCTTTTTATGTCCTGATGCCTTATAATAACACTCGTTCCGTTCCTCCTTAGCTCAGTCGGTAGAGCATGCGGCTGTTAACCGCAGTGTCGTTGGTTCGAGTCCAACAGGGGGAGCCAAGAGAAGAAGCCTTGAAACTTAGAGTTTCAGGGCTTTTTTCATTCTCTATCTGTTGCCGATAATGAAAAAGCACACTCTCAGGCACACTGAATTGCTCAAAATACCGTTGTTTTCTCGGAAAGAGAGTATTTTAAATGGCAACAATCATCGAAAACAAGAAGAACGGCAAAGTAGTATCTTACAAATTCCGTGCTTACCTTGGAAAGCAGCAAGACGGAAAACAAGTAGCCAAATATCATACTTGGCAAGTTCCTGATGGTATTACTCCTGCCAAAGCACGCAAAGCAGCGGAAAAGGCCGCCGCTGAATGGGAAAAAGAAGCACGGTTCGAATATGAAAGAGATGTGAAAGAGCCTGAACGTGCTGCAATTAGAGAGATTGAGAATCAGCATACAGACTTTGTAGGTTTTGTAGATGGCCTATTCTTCCCTGTATGCCTTTATGATGGCAACCACAAGCAAACTACCATCACATACTATGAATCGCTTTCTAAGGGAATTAAAACCTATTTCAAAAGTTATACGCTTCAAACCATTACCCCAATCGATATTAAAAAGTATTTGATTTATCTGCAAACCAAGCACCGTACCCCATTGGGCAATACGGCTTCCCCTAAAACTGTGCGGCATATTTACTGCTTGTTAGCAATGATATTCAAGTTCGCAAAAGAGCAGGATTATATAGTAAAGAATCCTATTGATAAAGTGGATTGCCCTAAACTGGTAAAGAAAAAAGTTGATGCACTGACTAAAGAAGAAGCCGCCGCTTTTTTTGCTGCCGTGGATGATTGCCCCATTGATTTTCAGTGTATGCTTTATTTAATGGTAACAGCAGGATTGCGGCGTGGTGAATTGGCTGGATTACAATGGCGAGATGTTGATTTTGATAATCTTACGGTAAGCATTGAGAGAAACGCAATATACACCCCTGCAAGCGGCATTATTATCAATACGCCAAAGACAGAAAACAGTGCAAGAGTAATACCGCTGCTTCCCAAGGTTGCCGCATTGCTCAAAGCGTATAAAGAACAGCACTTTCAGCCAAAGGATAGCTTATGCTTTGTATTTCATGGCAAAGGCGGCAAAACCGAACCACGGATTCCTGATGGCATCACGGAACGGGTAAAAGCCTTTATGAAACGCAGCGGCTTTCGTGACCTATCCCCACACGATTTGAGACATTCCTGTGGAACGCTGTTAATTGCAAACGGCGCAGACATAAAGAGCGTTCAGGAAATATTAGGCCATACAGACGCAAGCACAACACTAAACTTTTATGTTCGTACCGACTTAGAACAAATGAAAGAAGCGACAAACAAAATGGCAGCGGCATTTGGCTTGTAATGCTGAAAAGGAGAGGAAACAACCTCTCCTTTGTTGTATCTGTCAAATTCAAATGATTCTATTAAGGAAACAGCGTATTTTGGCAAAATCTGAATCATTCCACTGGAAATTGAAGCGAAAACAATCCATTCTCATTCAAAACAAAGACATTTACCGCAAATCGCTCCGAAACACTGTCTTTTCACTGTAAAATGCTGCGTTTCCTGCAAATACAATTCGTTTTTCGTCATAACACTTCAAAATAAATAATTTTCAAGTAAAATACGGCAAAATCATTGACAGTATATATATATATATACTGAGATGTATGAAAATTTACGGATTGCCGCAGTTTTCATACATTTTTTATTTGGAGGAAAAGCAAATGCGTATCATCCTTGACACCGACAAAAAGACCATTACTGTACCTTGGAACTATCAGCAGAAACTTGATGACATCAACCGCATCATTATGGAAGTAAGCAACGATGAATCCAAGAAAAAGACCTTTACCAGCTATATCAACGAACTGTGGAGTGAGTGCATCAAGAATTCTGACAAATGCGTTATAACCGGCACCAAGCCTTTCAAGAAGAAGGACTGATAAACAATGGCTGCTCGTGTTACTCCACAGGAGATAGTGGAAATGCAGCGTCTGTATGCTGAACTGGGTACTTTTGCGGCGGTTGGCAGAAAAATGGGACGCAGCGGCTCCACAGTAGCAAGATATGTGCAGTTAAAAAGCACACCGCATATTGTGCGGCATACTTTCAAAGAAGTTGTAAGAGGATAAATAATTATGGCACTTATTAAATGTCCTGAATGTGGTAAAGAAATATCTGACAGAGCAGAAGCCTGTCCTTATTGTGCGTATCCTATCGTAAAGCTAAATGAAAATAATACAGTAGCACAAAAGGAATTACACAATACTGAAACCAAGAAGCACATAGATAATTCATCCGAGACCGATAACACTAAATCACTTGAAGAAGAGCTTCGTGCTCGTGAAGAGCGTCGCAGAAAAAGGCAAGAAGCAGCGAGAATCAAGAAGCGCAAAGCCAGAAGGAAGAAGATAATCATAATATCTTGTATTGCAGTTGTATTGATTGCCATTGCAGTATTTTTTATCTTTGATATACCTGCGAATTTAAAACCGTCAGATAGCATCACAACAAAAGAAAAATCAGAGTATTTCTCACCAATAGTAGAATACATTGAGACAAACGGAAGTGATACTGATGGTACTATCGTATATTCCAATAAAATGGAGAACGGTATTTTTAATCTTAGGTATACTCCTGGTGAAAACAAGTTTTCTGTTACACTTGTAGATACCGTTTATACTGATACCTCTCTTATGTCAGTTATCTCCAAAAATGCAATGATAACTTTCGAAAAGAATAGTGGCGATATAACTTACTTAACTCAACTTGCATTAGCCAAAGGAGAAAATGACTTTAGAGATATCAGGGCAGAATCTACAATCAAAAAAAGTGCTATTACATCAGATACGGTTTTTGATTTGTCTATGGCTAAAGATAGTACTGGAGCAGTTGTAGAATCTGACTATAACAATGTATTCAATAATTATTTGCACGTTTTATTAGAAAGTTTCGAAAAATTCCTGAATGATTCAGGAATTGGATTGACTCTTGCGGATGTAGGTTTTACAAACTATGTTCCGACATATGAAGACAGATATTTAATTGTGGATTATGTTGTAACTGATATGACTAAAGCTGATAAGGTTGAACCTGCACCGTTGAACATACGTATTAGGGATTTAGAAATCAACAGCGCAGGTACACCAGAATTGTATGTTCAATTTACTAACAAGAGTAACAAAAACATCGAAGTATTCGATTTTGTTGTTGAATGTTTTGATGCCTATGGCGATGTTGTTGAAGGATATGGACATTATGATTATAGTGCTTGTACTTATGATGAAGTATTAAAATCTGGTGAAACAACTTCTAGCGATAATTACTGGGGTTTGTATGGTTTTGATTTAACTAAAACTGTAAAAGTAGGCATTCACAAATATAAGCTTGCTGGTGAAGGAACTGTTGAAATACCATACGACCAAATAGTATGGGTATCAATGAATTAAATGGCAGATTTATGTAAACACCTCCCCACTATGGGGAGGTGTAATCACTAAGTCAAAGAAACTATGAAAGGATAACTATCTAAGTATGGCACTTATTAAATGTCCTGAATGTGGTAAAGAAATATCTGACAGAGCAGAAGCCTGTCCGAATTGTGCGTATCCAATTGCCAAGCTAAATAAAAACAATACAGTAGCACAAAAGGAATCACACAATACTGATGCTGAGAAACACATAGGTAATCCAACTGAGACCGATAACGCTAAATCACTTGAAGAAGAACTTCGCGCTCGTGAAGAGCGTCGAAGAAAAAGGCAAGAAGCAGTAAGGATTAAGAAACAGAAAGCTAAGAAAAGAAAAACTATTATAGCATCATGTATCGCTGCAATACTGGTTTTGGTCTCTTCTATATTCGTGTTTGATTTACCTTTAAATATTTTTAAGAATAAAAAGGAAATTTATGAATCCGCATTGTCATATGCAGAGAAGGAAGACTACTTAATTGCTTATGAATTGCTTGAAGAATGTTTAAATTATAGAGATTCACAGGAGTTATGTTACGAATATAAATATGCATATGCAATGGATTTATTAGGATTTGCTGACCAATTTCATAATCCTAAAATACAGGATAACTATGATTTAACACTCTATACTGTAAAGGTATTAGAAGAACGTGGAGATGAGTATTTTATTATTGAAAATAACTATTTGGAAGCTTTTAAAGATGCAAAAAAATTGTTAATTGAGTTGAACGAAATTGGCTATGGAAAAAATGTCGAATATCTTATTGAATTGGTTGAACCTGAGATTGTTCGTGGAGAAAATTTGAAAGGAGAAAGTATATTGTGAGGAAAGGTTTATTTTTAGTAATAGCATTCTTAATGCTTGTGTTTATTACTGGGGGATGTTCTTCATCTTCGAGTAATAGAGAACAACAAGCTTCTGCAAAAGCTTTAGAACTAACTAAAGAGCATTATTCCTCAATAAGTGGTACGCACAGTAGCGGATATAAAGTTTCTTTCGGCGAACCAGAAATAAAATCTATTGAAACGCATTTAGATAAATACTTTGATTTTGTTATTGTGGTGGAAGCTTTTGTTGAAGGTTTTGGAGAAAGTGATATTCAGGAACTCACTTCTGTTATGAGATTAAAGCTTACTGATAGTGGTGATTATGTAATGGAGGGACCTCCTGGTTACGGCAGTTGGGTTAAACCTGGCGACTAGTGGGGTTAAATATAGTACTTTAATTGTTTTCTATTTAAAATACAAACAACTGATTATTAATGAAATCTCCTGCTTTGCAGGGGATTTCATTTATTAAATTGAATAACACTTTATAAAAGTTTGACACCTTTCAAAATTGGTTTTTACCCTAAAATTCAGGTATAATATTTATATAAAGAGAAGAAAAAGAGAATAGTTCATCAGGTATATCAAAACCATTTCTCCCCTTGCCTGATACAAAAGCCGCCTCCGTTTGAATGGGAATCGTAGAGCCGAATTGACATTGTGGTTACATATACGTAGAAGAATACGTACTTCATAATCATAATTCACTGTCGGATTACAGTTTCACATAAAAGGTTCAGCGTTTTTGCTGAACTTTTCTTTTTTCTGCTCCCAAGTACAAAAATACATTGAAAGGACTTTTTGAAATGAAAGGTACAAAGTATCTTAGTGACGCAATCCATATGAATGACATTTATAGCGGTATGCTGAATATCGTTACTGCCCCTGTTGGGTGCGGCAAGACCTACTGGGCACTTAATGTGCTGTCACAGACCGTGAGCCGCCCATACAAGATGGTTTATTTAATTGATACGGTAAACGGCAAAGAACAGTTATTGAAGCATCCCAACACACAGTTTTACAACAGAGATTGGTGCGAAACCGTGCGGAATGGTTCCGTTTGGTTTGGTGAAGCCGCCGCCGCGAACCGCATTGTGGTAATGACATACGCCAAGTTTGGAGTATTGGCGCAGAAATACAGCGACTTTGGCAATTCCTTTGAAGTGATTCTCTGTGATGAGATACATAACCTTCCACGCTTTTCCGCTTTCATCAGCCATAATCCCCATGATACGCCATACCACAAGATTGCAAAGCAACGCTTAGAGGAAATAGTCACTAACACAAATGTTAAAGTCATTGGGCTTTCCGCAACGCCTATTAGGGCAGTATGTGAGATGAAATGCAAATCACGCTTTGTAAAAGTGGATGATGATATACGGCAATTTGAAACGGATAAACGATTCACTTATACCAACCTTGAGATGCTGCTCCCATCTCTGGGACTTACGGAAAGAGGACTTGTTTATATTGGCCGCATCCATCAAATGAAAGAGTTTGAAGAAAAGGCAAAGCAGCGAGGAATCAAGGTCATTTCTATTTGGAGTGTCAATAACCAAGACCATCCAATGACAGAAGAACAACGCAGGGTGCGTGATTACATTCTCACCAATGCAGCATTGCCGCCCGAATATGATATGTTTATCATCAATGCCAGTTCAGAGACTTCTATCAATATTTTCGGTGATTTGGATTATATCATCATTCATAATCAGGAAGAAGAAACGCAGATTCAAGTGCGTGGCCGCTATCGTGATGATTTGGATTCCCTGTATGTGCTGAATTATGATTGTGTGCCTTATGTTCCTGCTGAATTTATGGGCGTGAAACTGTTCACGGAAGATAAGAAGCGGCTTTGTGAAGCACTCTCCCTGCGGCAGGATGATGGGAAGAAAAAGGCATGGCCATCCACGAAAGAAGCCTTGATTGAGGACGGTTACACCATAACAGAAGGGCGGCAGAACTGCAAACGCTTTGCCATCATCACACGTTAATGCGATTATGCCAAAATCAACTGATTCTATATAGGGATACAGCGTAAATTGGCAGTTTTCTATTCGTGGTGCTTTGTTATCAGGAACGGACAGAAATAATGAAGCAAATACGCAAAAATCCCATATACCATCCCCACCATACGCAAATTCAAGGAGTAAACACAATAAAAGATTACTTACAAGTAGATAACAACAGGAGAATTGACAATGACAATAGAAGAATTAAGGCTATTTCAAGAAACATTAAAGTGCTTGCCATTCTGCGGCAGCAGCATAAAGGACTTTGCAGGGCAAATCAACGTAAGGCCGCACACCCTTTATAACTACATCTGCGGACAGTATCCATCAGATAAGTATTACAGATTCATCCTTTACACACTGGAAAAGGAATACCCAAACGCCATAGAAACGGCAAAGTCAATTATACAGAGAGGTTAAAAGAAATGTCATCTATTTATCCCCATGCATCTTATTATGGTAACAGTGCCTTTGTGAGAAAAGGCGAAACATTAGGAAAAAATTACTTTGACAACCCAACACGAGACTATCACGGCGGCAGAGCCGCACAACATCATGCAGAAATGCGGCAGGAAGCACTGCAAACCGTTCAGGAAGTTGCACCAAAGCTTGTAGATGAAATCTGCACTGCAATATGGAATGATGCGTTGCAGCGGCTTGTGGGAGCAATGGAATACGATGTGAACACTTGCGTCAGCATTGCCTTTGATGATGCGGAAAAGATATTCAAAAGCAAGGAAACACAGAAATTTATATCTGATAAGATAGTAAACGAACTGCAAAGAGAGATAGACAAAATAGGAACGATAAAAATACGCTAACTGCCAATTTTCACTGATTCCTTATATAAAAGCAGCGTGTTTTGGCAGTGGTTTTCAGGCACACTTTAGGCACACTAAATGGTCAAAAACAGTGTGCTTTTTGTGTGCTTTGCTTGTTTTGGTGTTAAAAGTGTGGTATAATAAATATATCAAAAACTTAGAGAAACAGGGCTTTTTTGAGCATTTCCTCTTGTGCGTCCAACGTCCTAAAAACCGCAGTGTCGTTGGTTCGAGTCCAACAGGGGGAGCCAGAAAAGCCCGAAAGCACAGCGCTTTCGGGCTTTCAATTTTACAGCCGCATAGTCTTTGAACCTGCTTTAATTTAATATTCCGCCATTGCAAGCGGAGAAAAGCCGTAATTTTAGGCTACTGTTTACCGGAAAAATCAACGATTAAATATGCACTCGGATTGCACTGGCAGAAAAGCCGTTGAAGCTTTATGCAAACGGCTTTTTTCTATACCATAACACTGCGCTTGACAAAAGCGCAAAAAAGGCGTAATGTGCTTTCGGAAAATAGTGTTGATTCGCGCGGCGGAACCCGCGCAGGAAAGGATGTCCCCCCTATGCTGTTGTTCATTTATATTACGAACCGCGTAGCAACCGTCTCTCCCATTCTGCAAAAAATGGCGGAACGCGGGATTCATGGCGCCACGATGGTGGACTGTGAAGGAATGCTGCAAACGCTTGCGGCTGATTCGATTGAACCGCCGCCGTTTTTCGGCTCTCTGCGCAAATTTATCAACCCGGATCATGAGCCCGGGAAAATGCTTTTTGCCGTGCTTCGGGAGGAGCAGATCGGCGTTGCAAAGTCCTGCATACACGATGTGTGCGGCAGCCTCGACAGGCCGAACGCCGGTATCATGTTCACCGTGCCTGTGACAAGCGTAGAAGGAGTCGAATAACCAATATGCAAATCATTCTATGTCTTGCGACCGCGATGATCTGCGGTCTGCTGTTGACGCGCGTTGTCAAGCCGGTTCACCTGCCGAACGTAACGGGGTATCTCATCGCCGGTCTCATCATCGGCCCATATTGCCTTGGCATTTTTCAAGAGAGCGACGCGGCTGTCACCGATGTGCTTACGGACGTAGCGCTTGGTTTTATTGCTTTTTCTATCGGCGGTGAATTCCGGATCAGCAACATCAAGCAGATCGGCACAAGCTCCATTACCATTACATTCTTTCAAGCGTGCCTCGCTACGCTGCTCGTCGACGCCGCGCTCCTTGCTTGCGGCTTCCCCGCCCCGCTCTCACTCACACTTGGCGCAATCGCTGCCGCTACCGCTCCGGCCGCAACGCTGATGGTCGTCAGGCAGTATCACGCAAAAGGTGAAGTGACATCGACGCTGCTCCCTGTTGTCGCGATGGATGACGCCGTAGGGCTGATGCTGTTCTCCATCTTCCTTCCCATCTCGCAGGCACTTGCTTCAAACGCAGCGCTGACCGTAACGTCCATGCTGCTGCAGCCATTGCTTGAGATCGTGCTTTCGCTTGCAGTCGGCGCCGGCATTGGTCTACTCATCGCCTTGGCCATGCGATTCTTTCACTCTAAGGTGAACAGGATCAGCGTAGCGGTCGCCGCAGTGCTGCTCGGTTCCGCACTTGCTTCTATTTGGAACCTGTCCTCTCTGCTGCTCTGTATGGCCATCGGTGCGGTCCTTGTCAATCTGCGCAATGACGCGGATGAGCTGCTTGAAATCACGGATGCGTGGACACCACCGCTGTTTATGCTGTTCTTTGTACTTTCGGGAGCCGAGCTGGATCTTGCAGTTGTTCCTACTGTCGGGCTTTTGGGCGTTGTCTATATGGTAGCTCGTAGTTTGGGAAAATACTTCGGTTCTTTCCTTGGCGCAACCATTGCCAAGTCTTCGCCGAATATCCGCAAGTATCTTGGCTTAACGCTTCTGCCGCAAGCCGGTGTTGCGATCGGCATGGCGCAAGTCGCCTTGAATGCCCTTCCGGAATACGGCACTCAGATCCAAGCGGTCGTGCTGACGGCGACGCTGATTTATGAACTGATCGGACCGGTCATTACAAAATTAGCGCTGACCGCAGCTGGCGAGATTCAGGATTCAAAGAAATCCAAGGCAAAAACGGAACAAAGCGCCGGTGGTGCGAAGTAGAGTATAAGGCAGCCGAGTATATCGGCTGCCTTTTTACTGCCGAATCACAGCTTGTCATTCATCATCGGACTTCTATACTGAATAACATAGATACTGATAATTTGGAGGACACTGTGCTTTATCGCAAGATACTTCCGCTATGCCTGCTGATTCTGTGTTTGCCAATTCTGGCTGCTCGCGCTGATGGCGAGACCGATGCCGCTGAAGCCGACGCTGCGAATGATGCTGCCGAGGCCGCTTCGCATACGTTTTTGACCGTTGACGGTCTCTCTGACGGGTGTTCGGCTGCGGATTGCGCGGCATTTTTGCGCGGCGAATGCGATGCGGCGCTTGTGCAGACTGTTGCGGCGGCTACAGATCGGACGCGACGGACCGGATCGCAACCAGTCTTCTCAACCTGTCCATTGGTCGACCAGTCTACGGCAGACTCGCTTTTACGGAATGCAGCGAAGTCCCAATGATTGACAGACGGGTACGTTCTGGAGCTTGGTTCGAACTATAATTTTCACGGAAACGTTACATCGGGCGCGCCGATTACTTCTGTTACAATCACCATTGACCGCGAGGAGCGCAAGGGCAGCCTCTACCCTTTCATCAGCACTGTTACATTTGCGCCGGAAGACAATATCACCCGTTATGATATCAATTCCGTGCCGGAGGGTGCAAAAAAATCTCTGAATGATCTTACAAAGCTCAACAAGCTTCGCGTCGGAGAGCTTTATTTGATTGGAGGGAAAACGAATTGGAAGTGAAAATCAACCGTGAAATACGGGACTATCAGGAAAGCATATTCTTCGGGCTGAACCTGCGTCAGCTCGTTTTTTCTATCCTCGCCATTGGCGTAGCCGTCGGTATCTACTTTGGGCTGAACAATATCCTCGGAAGGCTCTTTCTATTATTCACAATTATTTTAATATGCACAGGCCCGTTGATGGTATAAAATATAATAGATAATTGTCTGCAATATGCTTGTACTGTCGAAAGGATATCCGATGTATCGCTTTATTGCCATCCTTCTCATTTCAGCGCTGCTTCTGACAGGCTGTGCAAAAGCTGAGACGGATTCATACATACAGGTCATAGTGCCTGAGGGCGGCGGCTACGAGGCGGCAGTCACTCCCAAGCCGATGGCTTCTGCGCCCACCGCATCTCTACCTTTGATACCCTCAGAAGCCCCTGAGGCCCCTTTCACACCGCAGCCAACAGCCTTGCCCATCCAGACAGCAAAGCCTGTTCCCTCCTTTACTGCGGCCCCTACGGCAGCGCCTACGGTTATTTTAACAGCGTCTGATGACGACTACAACTCGGGCATACTTGAGCTTGTCAACCAATACAGGCAGCAGGCGGGGCTGAACACGCTTAAATACTCGAGCAAACTGCAAAAAGCCGCGGATATTCGCGCCCGCGAGATCGTAACCCTTTTCGATCACACCCGGCCAAATGGCGCCAGCTGCTCCACCGCCGTCACCGACGACGGTATAAGCTTCAGCGCATTTGGCGAAAACATATTTATGTGCAGCGGAGTGTCCAATGTTACATCAAAACTGATATTTGATGCCTGGATGGACTCTCCCAGCCACAGGGAAAACATTCTCAGGGAAGGCTTTACGGATATGTGTATAGGCATATATTCCGTTGGCGGCTCCACATACGCCGTTCAGCTGTTCGGCGCCGGCCTTTCCTGATGTATCGATATTATGCAGCAAGTATTTTTTACAGGAGGCATTGTTTATGCAAAAAATCACAAAGGCCATCGCCTTTGCCATGGCGCTTACGCTTATCATGGCAATGCTTCCCGCCTTCGCCGCGGTATTCCACAGCGATGTGCGGGTAAAGCTCTCCATAGGCAGCGGCAGGTCATTTACATTCACCCCAGTAGGCGAATACACGCTGAAGGAAGCCGATAAGGGCGTGGGGACCGATGAGCTCACCGTCGAGGCGGTGGGCAGCCGGGTATCCATAAAGCTGGGGGACAAGACCTACACCGGCCCCTCCCTTACGCTGGTCTCAAAAAACTACGGCCAGACCACCGACTATATCAGGCTCAAGAACGCAGAATACGGCACCTGCACCTACCTCGGCAACATGACCTTTGACGTATACGAGGGCAGCATACGCGCCATAAACACGCTGCCCCTTGAGCAGTACCTTTACGGCGTAGTGCCCCATGAAATGAGTAATTCCTTCCCTGTTGAGGCTCTTAAGTCACAGGCGGTGTGCGCCCGCGGCTATGCCGTCGCCCGCTGCTCAAGGTACGCTGCGAGCCGCTCATACGACCTTGTGGATACCTCCAAGGATCAGGTATACCGGGGCTACGCCAGCAAAAATACCCGCGCCATAGCAGCGGTTGACGCCACTAAGGGGCAGGTGCTGGTATACGACGGCGACATAATCGAGGCCTTCTACTCCGCCTCCAACGGCGGGCAGACCGAGCGCACCGGCAACGTATGGGAAAACGACCTCCCCTACTATACCCATGCCGACGACGTGTATGACCTGCTCAACAAGTCCAGCCTTGAAGAGAAGTCCTTTATTCCCGATGCATACGACGAGACGACAGAAAAGCTCATGGACAGCTCTGTCCTCACGGCTATAAAAAAGGCCGCCTATGCCGCCGCCGGGCAGGAGGTTGATCTGCTCTCCACCGTAAAGGTTCTTGCCAAGGATCCCAGCGCCGAAAACGACCCGGAGCAGCGCTGCTACACTAACGTCGAGTTAACCCTGATGGTAGCGCCCGCGGGCAGCCCGGAGCAGGCGGGGCAGGTAACCTTTACACTGCCCTTTGAAAAGCTCAGCTTCGGCAGCTATGAGAACACGCTGGGGCAGATAGGCGCGAAGAAACGCAACCTCCGCATGTACGGCGCGGAGCGCGGCGAATACCGCACCGCAGAAAAGGAATATTCAGGCTGGTTTCTCACCCAGCGCCGCTACGGCCACGGGGTAGGTCTCTCACAGCGCAGCGCGCAGGAGCGCGCCCGTGCCGGTCAGAAGTACGAGGACATACTTGCCTTCTATTATAAAGACACGGCGCTGTACACCGTGGGCACCTACGACACCGCCCCCAGGATAAAGGCCGAGGGCTGCACCTTCCAGTCCTGCGGCATAAGCGGCATAAAGCCCGGCACGACCACAGAAAAGCTGCTGGGCAAGCTGCAGTCCGACGGCGTACTCTCCATAATCGACAAGAAGGGCGCAAAGAAGGAAGGTACGCTGTGTACCGGCGATTCCGTCCGCAATACCTATGACAACGGCCTCACCATATTCGACCTGCCCATAATAATCTACGGCGATATAGACGGCAGCGGTAAAATAGACAAGGACGACATAACCGCCCTGCAAAAGCACCTCATAAGGTCCTCAATACTTGGCGGCCCGTACCTCAGGGCGGCAGACGTAAACCACGATGAAACGGTGGATATTATGGATATGATACGACTGATACAGTACGTATCCGATGATGCAAAGATAACTCAGGAGGATTAAAAAATGAAGACTTCCATTACATATAAGCGGGTCCTGTCTCTTGTTGCCATGCTGCTTTTAGTAGCGCTCCCCGCCATGGCGTTCGCCGCTCCCGAGCTTACCGCTACGGCGGACAAGACCTCCGTCACCGCCGGCGACACCGTCGTGGTGACTGTCACCCTTGCCGGCAAAAAGCTTTCCGCCGCCGAGGGCGAATTCTCCTACGACCCCTCCCTCCTCACCTTCACCGAGGGAGACGGCGGCGCGTCAGACGGGCGCATAGCGCTGGTCTCCGCCGAGAAGGACGGCGCTTCCTCCCTTTCCGCCCGCATAACCTTTACAGCTGCCGGCGCGGGCGAGGCCAAGGTGGATTTCAACATAACCAAGGCTCTCAGCTACAGCGGCGAGGATCAGGGTACAGCTGCAGCCTCAGTTACCGTATCTATAGCGGCCGCTCCCGCAGTTGCCCAGGCCGCCGCCCCCGACTACGCCACCGAGGGCATACTTGCCGAGGGCATAACCGATGAGGGCGGCCAGCAGATGTACATCTGGACCAATCTCGAAAACGTGACCATACCATCCAAGTATTCTGAGACAACGGTGGATTACAAGGGACAGACCGTGCCCGCCGTATCCGTGCAGGATTCCGACGCGCCCACCCTCCTCTACCTCTCCAATGCTTCGGGTGAAAATGGAGGCTACTACATATATGACGCCGCTAAGAGCTCTCTGTACAGGTATCAGACGGTGAGCTCCACATCCCGCTCCTACATTATGCTGGAGCCGGACGGCTCCGTGCCGCTGCCCGATGGCTTTACCGAGACCACCATAACCATTGACGACAAGCAGGTAAAGGCATGGGCGGGACAGGACGCACAGGGCACCGTGTACCTGATATACGGCCGCAACCCCGACGGTGAAGTGGGTTATTACATATACAGCGAGGCTGACAAGTCCATACAGCGCTACGCCGTAATGCCCGCAAGGCCCGTAAGCCCCCAGCTGCCCGCGGAGGCCGCGCCTACTCCCGGCGTGGACGAGCCTGCGGAGCAGCCCGAAAGCGGCAGCGGCGGCATAAGCCCAATATTGTTCTACGCGGCCTGCGGCGCTGCCGTACTGCTGCTTATCGCCCTCATAGCGGTGATAGTAAAGCATTCCAACGAGGAAAAGCAGCGCCGGGAACGCCTTGCCAGGCGGCGTGCCCAGCGGGAAAAAGAACGTTCGGAGGCCAAGGCCAGCGTTGAGGAATAACCGATAATTATAAAGCGTCCTGTATGCTGCATATTGCAGTATACAGGACGCTTGCTTTTTGCGTATGCGTCTATGCCTGAGGCCGTTCTGACGTCCTTATATTATTCCTCTTCCTCTTCCTCGGGTAGAGTTGCGTTATGGTATACGTCCTGAACGTCGTCATCGTCGTCGAAGCGTTCCAGCATCTTCTCGATCTTCTCCACAAGTTCTTCGTCCTTAGTGGCGTCCACGGTATTCTGAGGGAACATGCCTATCTCGGCGGAGAGGAAGCTGAGGCCCTTTGCCTCAAGCGCTTCTCTTACCACTGAGAAGTCGGTGGGCGCGGTGTATATCTCATACACGTCGTCCAAAGCGTTGAAATCTTCAGCGCCGGCGTCAAGAGCTTCCATCATGAGCTCGTCCTCATCTATGGAAGCGCTGCGCTCTACCACTATGAGACCCTTCTTGTCGAACATCCAGCTTACGCAGCCGGTGGCGCCCATGCTGCCGCCGCTCTTGTCGAATATATGGCGTATCTCGGAGGCGGTGCGGTTACGGTTGTCGGTAACGACTTCTACGATTATTGCTGTACCGCCGGGGCCGTATCCCTCGTAGGTGATCTCCTCGTAGTTTACGCTGCCCATTTCGCCCGCGGCCTTCTTTATGGAGCGGGAAATGTTGTCGTTAGGCATATTGTTTGCCTTTGCCTTGGCTATAACGTCCCTCAGCTTGGAGTTGTTGTTGGGGTCGCTTCCGCCCTCTTTAACGGCTATGGCGATCTCTCGGCCTATCTTTGTAAAAATCTTGCCGCGCGCGTTATCTGCTTTTTCTTTTTTATTTTTGATATTGGCCCATTTGGAATGTCCTGACATAGTAGGTTTCTCCTCCTAAATAAATCAACGTCTCATTATAGCACCATATACGGAGATTATTCAAGTATTCTGCGCTATCTCATCGTATTTTTGCTTTAACTTTTGCATATCCTCCCATGCCTCCCGCTTCTTGGATTCGTCCCTCAGCAGCGCGGCAGGATGATATGTAGGCAGTATCCACACTCCCTTCTTTTCTTTCCACACTCCCCTGTCTCTCGTTATCCTTACATTCGAATCGTAAATGTACTTCGCCGCAGTAGCGCCAAGACATACGATTATCTTAGGCCGTATAAGGGCGAACTGCACTCTTAAATAGGGCAGGCATGCGTCGGCCTCGCTCTCCTCCGGGGTACGGTTGTTTGGCGGGCGGCACTTGACTACGTTGGCGATGTATACTTCCTCCCGCCTGAACCCTATTGCGCCTATCATCTTATCTAACAGCTGCCCCGCCCTGCCAACGAAAGGACGGCCGGACAGATCCTCATCCCGCCCAGGCCCCTCGCCTATGAACATTATAGTGGCTTTAGGGTCGCCTTCACCTATCACTATATTGGTGCGCTGCTCGCAAAGTCTGCATTTTTGACAGCCGTTAATTTCGGAATAAAGCTCTTTCCAATAGTACTTTGTCATATCCAGCCCTCTTATTATAAAAGTTATAAAAGTGAGTTTTAACTATCTTAAATGGATCCCGCATTATAATTTAGAAATATTTACATCTTTTGAAGCGAAGTAATGGCTTACAGTTCATTTTACACCACTGAGCAACAATAACACAAATAAAACTGCCCGATTTTTGAAATCCACCTATAATTTCAATTGCAAAGGCAGAGGAAATACTATATAATTAAAAATTATAGGTGGAATGGATATTAGTTTTAATCATCTTAGCACTTTAACCGTAAACAGGCAATACGGGAACAAATAATTCCCCGTTGGCTTTTGCGGATACAATACAACCAGGAGGAACAAACAACAACAATGCCGGCCGATCTGGATCTTTACAGCATATTCTGTACCGTCGCCCGCTGCGGCAGTCTCTCACATGCTGCAAGGGAGCTTTACGTGAGCCAGCCTGCCATCAGCCAGTCCATGCACAGGTTAGAGTACATGCTGGGCTGCACTCTCTTTACCCGCACCAGCCGTGGCATAACCCTGACAAGCGAGGGACGTATGCTTTACAGCTATGCCGATAAGGCAATAAGTCTCATATCAGCGGCCGAGGACAAGCTGAACCGCATGCGCACATTGCAGTCAGGCGGCCTTATGATAGGCGCCAGCGACACTCTGTGCCAGTTTTTCCTGCTGCCCTACCTTGAAAAGTTCCATACAGAATATCCCGAGGTACAGCTTCAGGTCACAAACCGTACTACCCCTGACACCGTCGAACTGCTCAAGGTCGGCAAGGTAGATATAGCCCTCGTCAACCTGCCGGTAGTAGACAGCGCCCTCTGCGTCCGCGATGTTCTCAAGGTACACGACGTATTCGTAGCTTCTGACAGGTTCGCCCACCTCAAGGGCCATAAGGTCACCATGGCCGAGCTGGCCCGTGAGCCTCTGGTACTCCTTGAGCAGGCTTCCAACTCCAGAAAATATCTGGACGACTTTGCTTCCGTCTGTAGTGTGACGCTGCACCCCGAGATAGAGTTGGGCGCTCACAGCCTGCTGGTAAACTTCGCCAAAATAGGCCTTGGCATAGCGTGCGTCACTTATGAATTCGCCAGCGAAGCCATAAACAGCGGAGAGCTGTTCAAGATAGACCTTGCAGAGCCCATGCCTTCAAGAGGCATAGGACTTATCTCTCTGGAGGGCGTACCTCTTTCCGCAGCCGCGGAGAGGTTCATCAATATCGTGATGGAAAACCGGAACGTTCAGGCCTAGCACCAGGTATATTATGGAATCAAGACAGCCGAGCAACAATCATGGAAATACCGGAAAAAAGGGAAAGCACTCGCTGCTTTCCCTTTATGGATATACGCTCTGCCTGCTGCTGTTGGGCGCGGTAGTATTTGGCCTCACATACAGTGCGGGCGGCGCTAACGTATTAAAAGACGAGGAGCTGCGCAAGGCTGAAGAGGAAGCAGCGGCAATAGAAGCCGCCAAACCTACCCCTACTCCCCGTGCAGTCTCCACCGCCACTGCGGGCAGGCTTATCCCCTTCCTCGAAAACAGCCTGTGGGGATACAAGAACACATCGGGCGAGATAGTCATACTCCCCGCCTTTTCCGCCGCAAACGAATTTGACGGCAACGTAGCCTTTGCCGCAAAGGACGGTCTGTACGGCTTGATTGACAGATCCGGCGCGTGGATAGCCGAGCCGGCATGGTCATCGGTATCCGACTTCGCGGAGGGTATGGCAGCGGTTGAAAAGGACGGCAAGTGGGGTTATATTGACGCTTCCGGCAATATAAAGATAGACTATAGCTACAGGGAGGCCGGCCCCTTCGGCTGCGGAAGGGCCGCCGTCCGCACAGCTTCCAGCTTCGGCTACATTGACGTTATGGGCAACATTGCCATATCCGAAAAATGGTCCTCCGCCAATGTATTCTCAAATGACCTCGCCTTCGTCTCTCTGTCCTCCAAGAGCTATATAATCGACAAGGTGGGCAAGGCGCTCATAACCCTCAACGCCGGCTCTTCAGGCGAAGGCTATAAAGAAGACTTTGCCCTGATAACCGACAGCGGCGGCTGCTATTATATAAACAAATACGGCAAGAGCGCTTTCAAAAAGACATACTCCGCCGCAAGGCCCTTTTCGGGAGGATATGCGGCTGTGCGCATCGACGGGCAGTGGGGCTTCATAAATACCGGCGGCGCCACGCTCATAGCTTCTCAATACGCTGACGCCCACTCATTTTCCGGGGGTTACGCGGCGGTTAAGAACGGCGAAGGGCTATGGGGCTATATAGACCCATACGGCGAGCTTAAAATCGACTACCGTTACTCCGAGGCCGGTGATTTCAAAGACGGTTTTGCGGTATCCATGAAGGATGGAAGCTGGTACATAGTAGACAAGAGCGGCAGCGAGGCGCTGCTGTATTAAAAAAGCGGCGAAAGCCGCTTTCAGAGTGTCAAAAAAGTGGCTGAATGCCACTTTTTTGAGTTTTACGGGTTTTGCCTCTCGCATTCGCTCCCGGGCGGCAAAATCCGCAAAGTACGAAAACCTCTGGGTTTTCATCCGTTCTGACGCACATGTCGTCAGAGCCGGATTAAACATAAGGGGCTGCGGCCCCTTATCAACCCTGGGGTTTTTTGACAGACTGAAAGCGGCGAAAGCTGCTTTTTAGTTTTGGTTTGCTATGTATGCTTCCTCTGAAGTCCTTCCGCCATATACGCCCAGCAGCCAGTCCTCATCTCCGACCTGCACGTCTATCTCCTCATCGCCTATATCCTTTACCCTGAGCTTCACTACGGCGGTCATTTCCTCCAGTCTGCCCGTCACCTCGCTCTCGTACGCGGGCCAGTATACCTGCAGGCGTATCTCGTCCTCAGTGCCATAGACGATTGGCGTAAGGGCTTTTTCCACGTATCCGGCTCCACGGCCCACGGTATCCCATTTGCCGTATTCAAATTGCAGCAGGCCTTTTTTGTTCACGGTAAATGCAGCGTAGCGCTGATCTCCTCCGTTCCAGTAGCCGTATATCTTTTCCCACAATCCTCTTACGTCGTCCGCCTGGGCAGGGCTTTGATTTGATTCCCCAGCCTCCGGCGCTTCCTCAGCAGTTTCGGGTTGTACCTTTTCTTCGGGCGCTGCTGTACCAGAGGGCGCAGTAACCGTAACGTCTATTGCCGAATCCTCCTGCCCAGCACAGCCCGCCCAAAGGAGCAGCGCAAAAACAGCCGTTATAATGATGATCCCCGTGCCCTTCTTCATTGTATCCTCCAATCAAAGCTATATATCAACTAAAGCATACCCTATTATGTGCAGCTTTGGAATACCCGCAGGGGTTTTTCAGCAAAATATTTGTTTCGCCCGTGTAAAATACCCTTGCCAAACACCTTTCCTTGTGTTAGAATAGCAATGTTTGATTTTAGCATATATGCTTACTGTCGGTAAGGAGGTGTAAATACATGAGTAAGTTCTGTGAAGTTTGCAACAAGGGTGTTATGTCCGGTAATCGCGTAAGCCATTCCAACAGAAAGACCCCCCATGCCTGGGCCCCCAACATTCAGCGCGTCAGCGTAGTAGTTGATGGTACCGTCACCAAGATGAACGTTTGCACTCGCTGCCTTCGTTCCGGCAAAGTTCAGCGCAGCGTCTGATTTTCAGCCAATGCAAATATAACAGACCGATTCTAGTCGGTCTGTTTTTTATACTGTACCATCAGTTGACAAGGACACACAAGGTTTTAGGAGCCAAACAGCACGGCATA
>ERZ780226.494-NODE-494-length-35796-cov-10.553118_pt1 | contig 35796 bp, 30 predicted proteins | sample MGYA00511165_ERZ780226 | MGnify/ENA primary metagenome ERZ780226 (study PRJEB29588, sample SAMEA2152373) | human gut metagenome | biome: human gut; feature: human-associated habitat; material: faeces | place: Denmark | collected 2008/2010 ...
CACATGTCGTCAGAGCCGGATTAAACATAAGGGGCTGCGGCCCCTTATCAACCCTAGGGTTTTTTGACAGACTGAAAGCCCCCGGAAATCCGGGGGCTTTCTCAATATATGCTGCGAGGCCATCTATGGGGCCTGAGCTTTATGACGCAAGCAGCTTCTCAACATTCTTATCCGTTCCCAGCACCCATATGGTGTCGCCGGTCTCCATGACATTGTCGCCGTCAGGCACTATGGGCTGCACACCGCCATGGCTCAGGCCTATGAGCACGCAGGAGTATTGATCCTGTATGCCGGAATGCTTTACGGATACGTTGCAATAGGGTTCATTACCATTAAGCTTTATCTCGGCGCAGCGGAGCGGCACCTGCCGCTCGCCCCTGCCCATACCCATAAACTCCTTCAAGGGAGTTACAGTGTGCTTTCCTATGTCATGGTTAGCGCAGTATTTCTTTATATGGCGTTCTGCTCCCATGGCAAATATGTGGTCTCCGGCTTGCAGCACCGTGCGGCCTGCGGGCAGCATCATTATCTCCGTATCCCGCTCTATCTTGAGCACAAACAGGCCATTGTTCTTACCCCATCCAATATCCATAAGCGATTGGCCCACGAATTCATCCGGAACTATAAAGGAGAGTATCTTATAGCTCTCGTCGTATATTTCCATAGTTTCAGGCATTGGCATACCGTCAGCTACAGCCATGCCGGCAAACAGTATCGATGCCCTTTTGAGCTTTGAATAACGTGCGCGCTGGCGGCTGTCAAGCACATACAGCACTCCGCCTATGGCCATCCAGCAGAGGAACAACACCGTTGCCAGCTTGCCTATCCATACAGGCTGCCCGGGCATCAGCAGCAGAACCAGAAGCACAGCCATACAGAGTCCCGCAAACCAGGCTGTCTTTGCCCCTCCGGGTATCGTATAAGGGCGCTTGAGGCCTGGCTCGCTGCGGCGAAGCTTTATGAGACAGAAAGCTGTGAGCATCCAGCTGACAACGTATCCCGCCGCCGAGAAGGTGGTAAGATCGCCTATAAGCCCACTGCCGAGGAAGGGGCCCATAAGAGAGGCGATAAGCGTAACCTTTAACGCGTTTACCGGAGTCTTATAGACCGGATGCTGCTTTGCAAGTACATCGGGCACAATGCTGACACGAGCCATCGCCATGAGTATCTGCGAGGAGGCCATCATGAAGCCGTTCCATGTGGTAAGCAGGCCGCATATGGAGCCTATAAGTATCAGCAGATATAAGGATTGGCCCAGAGGACCGGGGTAAATATCACGGAATAGCAATGCCGCCGCCGGACTGTCAAACCCGATGAACTTCTCCCAGGGCATCGCCCCTCCCAGGGTAAAGAGCAGCAGCGCGTAAAACAGACAGGAGCTTACAACTGTCAGCACAACTGTTTTGCCGACTGACTTTATGTTGCCGCCGGCGCTTTCGATTCCCTGCGGTATGGTCTCAAACCCCGCTATAAAGAATGGTACCGAGGCAAGTATAGACAGCATACCGCCTAAAAAGCTGCTGTGTGATCCCTTGCCAACGTTTTCGTAAACCGGGCTTAAGTTGGCAAAGCTGAACTTGCCCATGGCAAATATCATAGCCAATACGCCGCTTCCCACAAGAACAAAGCACAGCACCCTCTGGAGCGTGGCGGAAGCGGAAACGCCCTTGCGATTTATGCAGTACAGTATTACGGAAATCACCGTGCCAACGATTATATGACCTATGTATATATCCGCCCCGGCAAGCGTATATAAAGGTTCGCCATGCTTGAGCACCGGGAACAATATGCTGAGAATATCGACTACATATATGGCTTCCCAGGGTATTATGGTTATGAATGCACCGAAAGCCGTCCAGCCGGATATGAAGGCGGTATTATCGCCAAAGGCGCGGAAGGCATATGCCATTCCGCCGCCTGTTACGGGCAGCATTGCACAAAGCTCGCAATAGCAAAGCGCTACCGGTATCATCATAACCAGTGCAAGTATGTAGCCCAGCGCCGCGGGCAGGGGGCCGCCGCTTCCTGCCATCCAGCTGTTTATGGATACAGCCCAGCCCACGCCGACTATGGCGCCAAAGCCTATGCAGAAAAAGTCAACGGCAGATACCTTTTTTGTCTCGTTCATTTCGCGTGCCTTCTTTCCAGTACGATTACTAATCGTTAGCATTAATAATTCTCATCAATCAAATTGCCGCTTTATATCATAATCGCGGTTAAATTTTTTGTCAATGCATAAAAACCTATTTTTATGAGTCATATTTTTCACACAGTCGGCGTGCGGCAGCCCTGCGGCGTCAATGGGCAAGGATAATAAAAAAGCGCCGCGGCGATCCTTGCGGATATGCGGCGCAATCATGCTTCCTAAGGGGTGATTCTTTGCGCTATGCCTGCGCTTCCTCGGCAAGCTCGCGGAAAATAGGCAGGCTGCGCTTTATCATATCATGTGAAACGCAGGTACTGAGGCGGAAATGGCCGGGGCAGCCGAATTCATTTCCCGGCACCACAAGAAGATCCTTCCTCATAGCCCGAGCGGCAAATTCTTTTGCGTCCCCGCCGGGCGCTTCAACAAAAAGATAAAACGCGCCCTTGGGCTTAACGCATTTGTAGCCGTATTCCGCCAATGCGTCGTAAAGGGTACGCCTGTTCCTGTCATACGCCTCCACGTCGGGGCGTAGCTTTACGCAGCGCGCCAGCATCTGCTGCATGGTGGAGGGGGCGCATACATGGCCCATGCTCCTTGACGCGCCGGATATGGCAAGCAGGAGCTCATGGCTGTCCTCCGCCTCGTCCGTCACGCAGGCATACCCTATGCGCTCGCCCGGGAGAGACATCGACTTGGAATATGAATAGCACACTATGGTATTTGCATACAGCTTGGGTATGAACGTGACCTCGGCGCCGTCGTATACCAGCTCGCGGTAGGGCTCATCCGCTATTATATATATCGGATGCCCGTACTCCGCGCTTCTCTGCTCAAGCAGCCTGCCCAGCCGACACAACGTCTCCCTGCCGTATACCGCGCCGGAGGGGTTATTGGGGGAATTCACTATCACAGCCTGAGTATGGGGGGTTATGCGCTTTTCCAGCTCGTCGAACCGTATCTGGAACGCCTCGGTATCCGCCGGCACCGTCACGAGCTTCATTCCGCTGCTTTCTGCATACATCGGGTATTCAGGAAAGTATGGTGCGATCACTATTACCTCGCTGTCCTTTACGGCGATAGCCTTCAGGGACGCTATAACGGCCGCTGCCGCGCCGCAGGTCAGCAGCAGGTTATTTGAGCTTATATTCATGCCGTACCGCTCATTCAGATCCTCCGCTATGGCCTCTCTGGCTCGCTTATCTCCCCCGGCAGGCGTATAGCCGTGAAGCATAAGGCTGTTCCCCTCCTGTATAAGGCCGGTTATGGTATTATCCACCTGCTTGTGTGTGGGTATAGAAGGATTCCCGAGCGAATAATCAAATACGTTTTCTTCGCCGACCTGCTGTTTGCGTTTTAGTCCGAACTCAAATATTTCACGTATGCAGGACTGTTTTGATCCCAGGACGTACATTTTTTCCGATATCATATTATCCCCACCTCGTCTTTTTGGTTAACCCCGCGCCGCAACCGCTCCAAAGGCGATCGACGCCAGCTTTGTCTCCGCATTGTCTGATCTGGATACCAGTACTATGGGTACCTTTGCCCCAACGATTATTCCCGCGCTCTTTGCGCCGCCAAACAGCGACATGGCCTTTCCCATTGCATTGCCCACCTCATAATTGGGGACCAGAAGTATATCAGCCATACCCGCCCCGGGGGCATTGTATTTTTTATGCGTGCAAGCCTCCCGGCTTACTGCAAGATCCAGCCCTACCGGGCCGTAAACCTGCATATCATACTTGCTCCAGCGCTCCGACATTCCCGCAAGCTCCTGCGCATCCACCATAGACTGTATCTTTGGGTTTACCGTCTCGGCGCCGCATATGCAGGCTGCATACAGCCTCCCAAAGCCTATGCTTTTCATCGTGATGGCGGCGTTTTCCAGTATCTCGGTCTTCTTTGCGAGGTCTGGGAAGGGGTTCATGCCCCCGTCCGTAACCGCCATCAGTCTGTGTCCCGCAGGCTGATAAAGCATCACATGGCTTATCAGCCTTTCGGTGCGTATGCCGTTTTCCTTATCCAATACATCACGCATAAGGTCGGCAGTATTCAGTATTCCCTTCATAAGCAGATTTGCCCTGCCGCTTCGCACCGCGCCTACCGCCTTTGCGGCGCAGTCCGCGTCGCTGTCAGCCGGAATAAGCTCAAAGCCGCTGTCCTCCTCGCCCAGTTCACTGAGTATGCTCTTTATCCGTATTACATTTCCCACCAGTATGGCATTTGCGATATTCTTTCGTTTTGCCTCGCAAACCGCCTTCAGTACCTCCTCATCGTGGGCCGCGGCTACCGCTATTACTCCGGAAGCCATGCCCGACGCCGTCCTTATAAGGCTTTCTATGGTGATCATCTTAACATCTCCTATCAGTATTCAGAGCATTTCCCGCCGTGGAGCACCCTCAGCGCCCCCTCGGCCAGGCTTCTCATTTCCTCCTCACCCGGCAGGCAGATAACCGGCGCCACTTTGGAAATATATGAGGTTATCTCTCTGCACAGGCTCTCGCTGTACGCCATACCTCCCGTATATACTATGGCGTCCACCCTGAAGCGCAGTACAGCTGCCATGGAGCCTATATCCTTGGCAAGCTGATAGGCAAGGGCGCGGAATACCAGCGTTGCTTCCTTGTCACCGTCATTCATCTTTTTTTCCACTTCGCGGAAATCCTTTGTTCCGAGGTAGGAATACACCCCCGCCTCCGAGCCAAGCATGCGCTTCACTTCCGCCTTTTCCCGGCCGGAATAGCACAGCTCCACTACGGCGTTCACCGGCAGCGCGCCGCCCCTGTCCAGCCCCATACTGCCATCGTCCTTGACGTTATATACGTCCACTACCCTGCCCTTTTCGTGGGCCGCCACCGATACCCCGCCGCCCAGATGAGCAACGATGAGGTTCAGCTCCTCATACGGCCTGCCCATTTGCTGCGCCGCCCTGCGCGCCACCGATTTGTGATTGAGCGCATGGAAAAAGCTCTGCCGCTCCATGCCCTTCATTCCGGATATACGCGCAACATCCTGCATCTCGTCCACACAGACCGGATCCACAAAATATGCCGGTATTCCTGCGGGCTTTGCAAGCTCCTCTGCGATATACGCTCCCAGGTTTGCCGCATGCTCGCCATAACTTGGATTGAGTATGTCGTGTATCACGTTGTCGTTTACGGCGTATGTACCGGACGGAATATGGCGAAGCAGTCCGCCCCTTCCGCATATGGCGTCAAAGTCGGATACCTTAAAGCCGTTTTCCTCCAGCGCATCCAGTATCAGCTTTTTCCTGTACGGCATCTGCTCAGCTATATGACTGAATTTCGAAAGCTCCTGCGCGCTGTGGCTTATACTCACCCGCATAACTTCCTTTTCTTCGTCAAATGCGGATATTTTTGTTGACGTTGCCCCCGGATTTATCACCAGAACCTTCATAAGCATCCCTTCCGATCAGGCTATACGGCCCCGTATCCGGCGCGGTAGGCCCTGATGTTCATATCCCTGAATTTTTCCGGCACGGTATCCGCTATCACCGCTTCCCAGTCTATGCCGTCCATGCCCAGCACCTTTACCATGCTGCCGAAGAGCACTATATTCATGCACTTGGGATTGCCCATATCCTCCGCTATCCTTGCCGCGTTCAGCGTATAGCAGTTAAATCTGCTCTTCATGGCTTCTATGCAGCCCTTGGGATATTCGCACATACCCGCCGCCGTGGTGGAGGATTCTATCTCAAAATCGTTTATAACGGCTATCCCGTCCAGCTTGAGATAGTCGGCATAGCGTACCGCCTCCATCTTTTCAAAGGCCACGACTATATCCGCCGCGCCCTTGCCTATCACCGGGGAATATACCTTTTTGCCCCAATGCACCTGCGTGGATACGCTTCCACCGCGCTGGCTCATGCCGTGGACCTCAGACATCTTTACGTCATATCCGGCGCGCATAAGTCCATTTACCAGAACCTTCGCCGTCAGTATCGTTCCCTGGCCGCCTACGCCTACAAGTATCGCGCTTTTATTCTGTTCCATGGAAATTACTTCTCCCTTCTTGAAATAGCGCCCTTGGGGCATACCTGAGCGCAGACGGTGCAGCCTATGCACTGTGCGGCGTCTATGTGCGCCTTGCCCTCATTTACCATGACGGCAGGGCAGCCGACCTTTAGGCACATTTTGCAGCCTATGCACTTTTGCGCATCCACCTCGCATAACCCTATATCGTGCTTTATCCTCTTTATCAGCACGCAGGGACGGCGGGTTATGATAGCCGCCGGGACCTCGGAAGCCATGGCTTCCTCTACCGCTTTTTCCATGGCCTTAAGATCCTGCGGATCCACTATAATAACCTTTTCATAGCCAATGGAAGCAAGTACGTCCTCTATCCTTATCTTTTCCGCCACATCCCCCTGCAGCGTATAGCCGCTGCCCGGGTTATCCTGATGCCCCGTCATGCCTGTTATGGAGTTATCCAAAACCACGGGAATAACCTCGCCCTTGTTATAGATTATCTCCGCCGCGCCCGTCATCCCGCTGTGGAAGAAGGTAGAATCCCCCATTATGCCGAATACCTTTTTATCCTTTACGCCGCTGCGCTCAAAGGCCTTCGCCATGCCCATGGCAACCGTAAAGCCTCCGCCCATGCACACGCAGCTGTCTAAGGCGGAAAGGGGCGCGGCCGCTCCGAGCGTATAACAGCCTATATCCCCTGCCACTACCGCGTTCTTGTGGCGGGATATGGTATAGAAGAAGCCGCGGTGGGGGCATCCCGGGCAAAGCACCGGCGGACGCGGAACAGGCTTCACGTCAAGCTCCACGCTTGCGGCCTTCTCGCCGAAGAGCCTTTCTTTAAGTATCTGCGGGTTGAGCTCGTACATATCGCCTATGAGCTCCTTGCCCACGCATTCTATGCCGGCGGCCTTCATCTGCTCCTCCATAAAGCCGTCGAGCTCCTCTATGACGTAGAGCTTATCGACCTTCTTTGCAAAGCCTCGTATCAGCTCGATGGGAAGGGGATTGGTAAGCCCCAGCTTAAGAAAAGACGTATCCTCCGGGAAAGCGTCCTTTGCGTACTGATACGCTATGGAGGCGGTCACAACGCCTATTTTGCCGCCCTTCATTTCTGCTACATTAAGCGGGCAATCACATGCGTACTCCTCAAGCTTCTTCATGTTTTCTTCCAGCTTCGCCCTGTTTGCGTATGCGTTGGCGGGGGTGGATACGAACTTGCGCACGTTGCGCGCATATTCCTTTGCCTTGTGCTCCTCCCTTTCGCCAAAGGTCACGATGCTCTTTGAATGGGCTATCCTTGTGGTCGTCCTGAACAGCACCGGCATATCGAAGCGCTCTGATATCTCGTATGCAGTATGCATGAAATCGAGGCACTCCTGAGAATCCGACGGCTCCACCATAGCTATCTTGGCGGCCCTTGCGTAGTTCCTGTTGTCCTGCTCGTTCTGCGATGAATGCATGCTCGGGTCGTCTGCGGATATTATTACAAATCCTCCGTTGACTCCGTTATAAGCCGCGGTAAAGATGGGGTCTGCCGCCACATTTACGCCGACGTGCTTCATGGCCGCGAGGCTACGCACTCCGGCGATGCTGGCGCCGTATGCCACCTCCACCGCCACCTTTTCGTTTGGCGCCCATTCGCAATACAGGTCATCTCCATATTTGGTCAGGTTTTCAAACACCTCGGTGCTGGGCGTTCCCGGATATGCGGAGCATACCCTCACCCCGGCTTCATACGCGCCTCTTGCTATTGCCTCATTTCCGTAAAGTAGATGCTTTTCCAAATTTATCTGCCTCCCATCATACTAAAAGAGTTGTTCCATAGCTGAATTGACTGACTTTTTTCTATTTTCCTGCTTATATTTTATTGCAGCTTATTGCGCTGTGTAAAGCGCGACCTTATAATAGTGATATTAGCAAACCTTATTATAAAGAGGGACAGTATTCAATGAACATACTTCAGTTAATATATGTCCTGGAAGTTGCGAAATATCACAACGTATCCAAGGCGGCAAGCAGGCTCTACCTCTCCCAGTCCGCCCTTTCCCAGCAGATATCCCGGCTTGAAAAGGAGCTGGGTTACGAGCTTTTTTCCCGGGCATCCCACGGGTTTTACCTTACGGAAAGGGGCAGACAGTTCTGCGATGCGGCGCAGCCCGCAGTAGACAGCTGGCAGCGGTTTCAGCGCAGCATAGGCTTTGAGAACAGCAGGTGTAAAAAGAATCTTCGCATCGCCATGGGATCGCGTGTGTATTCAAACGGTCTTTTTCAGGATATAGCGTCTTTTTTTGATAATCTTCCGGATTTAGAGGTAACCTTCATAACCGAGGCGGGCTTTGACTACCTTGCGGGACTTAAGGACGGCTCCATAGATCTTGCGCTGGACAGGCTTCCGCCCCACAGCCTTATGAACGATTGCCCCCCTCTGGATTGCTGCAATCTTATAGGTGAAAGCCAGTGTGTCCTCATGTCTCCTATGGATCCAAGAAGTACGCTGGAGTATATTTCCCCCCGGGAATTGCAGGGCAGTGCCATGATAACCGGCCTGGAAGGCTCCATCGAGGACAGAACGCTGAAGGAAACCTTCAAAAAGCACGGCATATCCCCCGGTCGCGTATACCGTTCCGACGGTATACATACGGTCATAAACCTTATCCGCAGCGGCAAGGGGGTAGCCATAGGGCCCCGTTCCTTCGCTTCATATTATGGCGTAGCGGCAGTGCCTCTCAACCCTCCCGGGCTGGTTTATCTCAGCTTTATCTGCCCCGCCGACCGCTCCAGCTCCCCCGAGATAGTTATGTTCCGCAAATACCTTCTCGATATATGCGGTCACAGATTCTGACGGCTTCTCCCCGCTTTTTTTCGATGAAAAAAGGGCTTTCTGACGCTTTTCTCGCGGCAGCAGGCCCTTTTTTTCTTTGTCTTATTTTTTTATTGATTTGCCAGGCTCACGTACTTGTCGTACAGGAAGCCGTACTGCTTTCCGCACTTTGCAAAGCACCATCCGTCGGATACATAGTATACCGTCACATTCTCTCCCTTATCCAGCTTGCCCAGCTTCTTGCTGCCGGTGGAAGGGCCGCTCCTGATGTTCACCTCGGAATTCGTTACGCATTTCTGCGGAGTTATTCCTGAGCTGACCTTTTGTATGTCCACAGTACCCGCCTTTGTGGGCTTGAGATAATCGGAACTGATAAAGCCCGCCTGTCCGCCGTATACGACGTAATACCAGCCTCCCGTCTGGCCTATTATCTCCACCTCGGCGCCCTTTTTAAGGGTTTCGTAAACCTTGGTATTCTTCGTATTGGGGCCGCTCCGGAAGTTCACTTTGGAATTGGTCTCGCCCCTGGGCAGCACAACGCCGGAGCCGCTGTCCACATTCGCTGCCGTATCCTTATCATTCTCACCGGTGCCTACGGCCGTGCCTTTATCGTGTACAGTGCCCGTGACGTACTTCGCGTATATGTAGCCCCTTGTACCCTTGTATTCCACAAGGCACCAGCCTTTTTCATTAGCGTATATAGTAACCTCGGTGCCCTTGGGCAGGCGTGCGAGTTTCTTTGTACTGGAGGAAGGGCCCTGCCTCATATTCACCTTGGTATTGGTTTTTCCAGTGCCTATGGCGTCGTCGCTTTCCGCCCTGCCTGCATTCTGCTGCTCTCCCCCCGCATATGCTTCCGTCACCTTTACATACTTTGAGCTTACAAAGCCCTCCGTTCCGTCAGAGGTCTTTACGGAGTACCAGCCATCCTTTTTGCCATAAAGTATAAGCTCTGTATCCTTTTTCAGAGTAGCTATTATCGCTGAATCGGTATTGCTGCCCTTGCGCAGCCTGACGCTGCCAGTGGTAACGCCCCTGCCGGCAGCATCCGAGCCGCCGTTTACCTTCTGTGTGCCTGTCTGCTGTATGTAATCCTTGTGTACGTATCCCTTCAGCTGCCCTGTCTGGACGCTGTACCAGTTTCCGGACTGACCGAGTATGTATACTCCGGTGTTCTTTTCAAGCTTCTTTAAGGAATTATACGACGTGCCGGGGCCTATGCGCATATTCACTCCGGAGGAAGTCACCCGGCCTACCTTTACCGTATCTCCGCCGTCGTCCTGCTTCGGAACAGTCGCGGCATCGTCCTGAGATTTGATATTCTCCTGCTTCTCCCCGCCCGTGACCTTTACGTAGCTTTCGCTGATATATCCAAGCTTGCCGCCTGCCTCGCCATAATACCAGCCTCCGGTCTTGCCGTATATGCTTATGCTGGTGTTTTTATCCAGCTTGTCTATGCTGGCATAGGACACCGCGGGGCCATTGCGGAAGTTTACCCCCTGCCCCGTCACTATGCCTGAGGCCACAGATTCCGGAACCAGTATTATATCTGCCGCTTCACTGTCATTATCGCCGCCGTTTGCGCCATCGGCCTTCGGTACCTCTTCCTCTTCATCGGCGTCTGACTTCTGCGCTGGGTAGCCCGTTATGCTCACATATGTGGATATGACGTACCCCTTCTTGCCGCTTGGCGTGGATACCAGATACCAGCCCCCCGCGGAATCGTATATGTACAGCTGCGTATCTCTTTCCAGCTTATCGATGCTCTCATAGGAGGTGCCGGGGCCTGTCCTCATATTCACGCCGGAGCCGTTCACTGTACCGTATGCCCGCACGCCCTCCGGAGCATCTGCAGCAGGACTGCCGGACGGCGCCGGGGTTGCCTCAGCCTGCGGCCTTTCGCCCTTATACTCCAGATACTTTTCGGATATATAGCCGCTCTTGCCATCATACACTGCCTGAGCCCATCCATCGTTGCTGCCGTATACGTATACGGTGCTGCCCGCGGGAACGGTGCATATGCTGCTGTACTTTGTGCCTGCTCCGGAACGCAGTTTCACGCCGCCGGTAGTGACCGCTTCGACGCAGCTTCCGGAGGGAGTAAACTCCACGCTGCTGTTTTTATTGATAGGATCCTGCGGCGCAGATACATCGATGCTCGCAAAGGAAGCGCCAGGATAATAGAATTTCAGTATTTCCCTATAGCTCATGCCCGCGCTTCCCATTGCCTGCGCGCCCCGCTGGCTCATTCCTACGCCGTGGCCAAAGCGCACGTGGTATATCTTATAATACCCCGATGAGTCCATTTCGCCCCAGTATGCGCGCAGTGTCTTGTCGTACACCACGCCATAGCTTTCGAACTCGCTGGTATAGAACTCCAGAGTCACTCTTTCGGATCCCATTCCGTTCTGGCTGGCCGCAAGCTCTATGCTGCACTTTGACATACAGCGGCTGGTGCCTGAGTACTTGGGTGAATGTACGGATACGGAATATATGCCGTCTATCTGGTTAACCTGGTAGCCCAGCGCCCTCGAAGCCTTGTCCAGCAGCATATTCATCAGTGCCGGGCTTATCTCGCCGCCCATGTTCACCGGGAGCTTTATGGTTTCCATCTTGCTGTATGCGTTGCCGAGATCGTATGGATCGAGACGTATATCGTAGCCGCCGTCGCTCAGCCGCTTTGAGGGCCACGCCTGGCTGGGCAGCAGAGTCTCGCCTCCGTTGCTGGCAGCGTAGTAGGTACACAGCATTCTGCCGTTTACTGCAAGTATTTCGTCAAGCGTACTGTCCACCGCCTCTATCACATTGGTATAAGAGGCGTTATATCCCTTGTATACCTGCTCCGCCGAGGTGTCGCCTATATAGTAATCTCCCGATGTGGTCATGTTGGAAAGCACGTAGCACTTTGCCGCCACCGCCTGTGCCTTCAGGGCCTCTATAGGGAATGTATTGCTCATTTCATACCCTACCACACCGTAAAGGTAGTGAGCCAGCGGTACCTCGTTTACCACGCGTATATAGCCGGAGGACATCACCTTTAAGTTAAGATGGCCCAGGTAGCATCTGCCGTTGAGCTTAATATAACCCGCCTCACGAGATACCCTTTCGCGCATTATTGAAAGCGACTGGCCGGTATATATCTCCCCCTGGGAGCCGGAATGGTAAAGCGTCATGGTACCGTCGCCGTTGCTGCGCACCGTTACTGTGCCTCCGGTAAACTCCGCGCCGTTTTCCTTGATAAAATACTTACCGGAAGCATACATGGTAAGCACGGTAGCATTGTTGGTGGAAAGCTTTACCTTTATCCAGCTATAGTCTGCCGCCGCGTGGGCCTGCTGCGGCACAGCGCAAAGCAGCAGCACCGTCGCCATTAGCATCGCCATCAACCTTTTCATCATGCATTACCCCTATATAAAATATAAATTGATCGAATCGTATCGAATTATATAGAAATATACCATATATCGGGGTAATTGTGTACTTTTGCACAATTTATTTACAAATTTGGGACAAAAAACCGGCTGTTAAAAAATCCCCCGGTTATCCGGGGGAGTAAGCAATTCTAGCGTTATACGGTTCAGATGAGGTTCTTCTCGTTTTCCTTGCTGAACATATGCAGCACGTTGCCGCCGAATGTAAAGTTTACCTTGCTTCCGTAGCCGAACATCTGCTGTGCGCTGCCGTCCAGGTCTATTGTGGGGATTATCACCACAACATCTTTGCCATTGGCGTTTACATGGAGATGCACGGAGCTGCCCATCATCTCGGATACGTCCACGGTTGCACTGATGTGCGCCGCCGCGTCGTCAGAGCAGAGCATTATGTGCTCCGGCCTTATGCCGAGGGTTATATCCTGTGGTTCAACATTATTGGCCCTAAGCGCCTGCTGCTTTTCTTCGGGCAAGTGAACCCTTGCACCGTCCAGCTCTACATAATATCCGCCGGCGTCCTTATCCAGTTTTGCATCAAAGAAGTTCATCTGCGGAGTTCCTATGAAGCCCGCCACGAAGAGGTTTGCAGGGTGGTTGAACACCTCCTGAGGGGTGCCTATCTGCTGAATGAATCCGTCCCGCATTATGACTATGCGGTCGCCCAGGGTCATAGCCTCGGTCTGATCGTGAGTAACGTAGACGAAGGTAGTATCTATCCTCTGGCGCAGCTTTATTATCTCCGCACGCATCTGATTGCGCAGCTTTGCGTCCAGATTGGAAAGAGGTTCATCCATCAGGAATACGGCAGGGTTGCGCACTATCGCGCGCCCTATGGCCACACGCTGACGCTGTCCGCCGGAAAGGGCCTTCGGCTTCCTGTCGAGGTACTGGGTTATGTCCAGTATCTCCGCCGCTTCCTTTACCTTGCGGTCTATCTCGTCCTTGGGTGTCTTCTTTAGCTTGAGGGAGAAAGCCATATTCTCATATACCGTCATATGAGGGTACAGGGCGTAGTTCTGGAATACCATGGCGATATCCCTGTCCTTGGGAGCTACGTCGTTCATAAGCTTGTCGCCTATGTACAGCTCGCCGGCGGTAATGTCCTCCAGTCCTGCTATCATGCGCAGGGTCGTGGACTTTCCGCAACCGGAGGGGCCTACCAGCACGATAAATTCCTTGTCTGCAATGTCAAGGTTGAACTCCTGCACCGCTACGACGCCCTCATCGGTAATCTGAAGATTGTGTTTCTTTTCAGGCTGGTCCTTGGCCCTTTTCTTGGGCGCACTGTTTGGATAGACCTTTTTGATGTTTCTGAGGCTTACCTTTGCCATATTCTTTTTTCGGCTGCGACCGTTCTGCCTCCGCAAGGAACGGCCTCGGGATAAAGGCAATTATCCCATTACGACAGGTCTCCACACTGCCGCACCGCCAGCCGCGGCGGATCCTCTCCTTTTTTAGCCCTTCACGTATTATTTAAGTGGAGTAACACGCGGGGGTTAAATAGGTTTATTTTATTAAATATATCATATTTACCCGGGCCATTTCAACGGTCATGCGAAAGAAAAATGGCGAATTTGTTAAAGGATAAACTTTTCTTGAAAATGCCCCTGCCCATGCTATAATTATTGTGTTGAAATATAATCCTATTGATAGTTTTTTTATATTCCTTCGGAGGACTGCCAATGTATTGCCTTGACAACATCGACAATATAAAAAATACCGTGCGGCCTAAAAAGACCGCCCACGTTTACGTGCCCTACAATTGCGGCAGGAAGTGCCCCTTCTGCGAATCCCGCAAGATGTACGATACGCTGAACGTCTCATTGGATAAGACCCTCGAGGTGCTCCGCCGCATAGCGGATTCCGACATCGAGGATATAATGATAACCGGCGGCGAGCCCTGTGACAATCTTGATTATCTCGGCAAAATGCTGGATATACTCAAAGACAAGATCGTCTACGTAAACACCCTTTTCCCCTCCGAATCCGCAAAAGACATCACCCACATGTTCGATGTGGAATATCCCTGCGTAAAAGGCATAAACGTCTCCCGCCACCTCAGTACATACGAAAAAGACTCTGCCTTCCTCTATGCCCCCGCCACTGACGACGTTCTGGGCAATCTGAAGGTTCCCGTCCGCATAAACTGCGTCATACAGGACCGGCGCGCCCCATTTTCATGGGTGGATTCCGTAGTACGGCGCTGGGAAAAGCAGCACGATCACAAGCCCAATCTTGAACTGCACTTTCGGGAGAACTTCAACGAAGTAACGGCGGAGAACCTGCACATACAGGACAGCCCCTTCCTGAAGACACTCTGCGAGAACTACAAATATCACTACTACAACATGGGTACTTCCTTCGATGACGTATCCTTCCTGTCGGACAGCGGCATGACGGTATATTACCACAAGATACTGCCCTACAGCATATGCAAAATAGGCCCCCTCACCATACTGCACGAAATGGTGGTCTTTCCCGACGCCGAGGTATGCACCGACTGGGACGGCAGCAAGGACGGGCTGGAAGAGTACTGCAAATGGGTCAATTATAAGCTATAACCGCAAAAAAGGCCGGATCGATCCGGCCTTTTTGTTTTGTCGCGTCATATTTCCTTTATCATGGTGAACATGCCAAGGCGCCTGCCTTCCCGGCTGTGTATTGCGTTGGGAAGTTCTCCCGTCACCCGATAACCCAGCTTTTCGTAAAGGCATTTCGCCCTGTCGTTGCCCTCTATAAATTCCAGTTCCATCTGGCTTATGCCCATGGCCTTAGCCTGCTTTTCCAAAGCGTTCATCATTATAGTGCCGAGGCCCTTACCCCAGTATTTGCTTATCACGCTTATGCCCACGCTTGCCCTGTGCCGCACCTTGGACTTCTTCATCCCGGCACAGTTGAGTGAGCAGAGGCCCACAAGCTCGCCGTCTATATCACATACCAGCATCAGCGTGCCATCCGACTCATTGGTCATCTGTATAAAGGCCGCTTCGCTTTCGTCGCTCCGTATTATCTCGTCCGGGTAGTGTATAAGGTATTCGGTCTCCCCTGCGCAGATCCGCATGAGCTCCAGCACCTTGCCGCCTTCGCTGGGCTCCGCATTGCGAAGAACTCCGTATCTCTTATCCTTCAGCCGTATCAGCTCAGCATCGTACCTCATCAGGCGTCCGCATCCTCCTGTCTCGTCCCGCGCCTGCGCTTGCCCTTCAGTGTTACATCCAGCTTTAGGGCATTGTGTGGACATACGGTAACGCACTTGCCGCAGCGTATGCAGTCGGTAGAGTTAGGCTCCTTGTATACGGGTATATCCAATCCGCAGGCCTTCTGGCAGGCGCCGCACCCCACACAGCGGCTCTTGCTCACCCGCATTCTTACCAGCGATACAGGGTTCATCAGGCCATATATGGCGCCCAGAGGGCAAATATAGCGGCAGAACGGGCGGTACATGAGTATGGAGCCTGTTATTATCACAACCAGTATGAAAAGCTTCCAGGTAAACAGCCAGCCTATGACGCTTCTCAGCTCCTCGTTGAGAGCAAGCAGCGGTATGCCTCCCAGCAGCGTGCCGGAGGGACATATCCACTTGCAGAACCATGGCATACCCACGCCGTATGAGCCCTTGGCAAGCATGGGCAGCAGTATGCACATAACCACGAGTACGACGTAGCGTATCTTGCGCAGGTATTTCTCGCCGGGCAGCCGCCGTATTTTTTTCTTTGGCGGTATCTTGAAGAGCAGGTCCTGCACCAGCCCGAAGGGACATAGCCAGCCGCACACTATCCTGCCGAACAGCGCACCTATGGTTATAAGTGTGCCCAATACATAAAACGGGAATCCATGTGACCTGCCCGCCAACGCGTTCTGCAGTGAGCCCATAGGGCATGCACCCCATGCGCCTGGGCAGGAATAGCAGTTCAGGCCCGGAACACATATATTCTTTATGCCGCCCTGATATATGGTGCCGTTTATATAGCCCGAGGCATAGCTGTTGGTCAGCAGCGTCCAGCAGGCCTGAAGGTATATCCGCGCCCTAATAAAGGGGTGGCTCTTCTTTTTGCTTTTATTCTTATCCAAGGCCGATACACTCCATGCAGATCATTATGGCCTTTTGCATGACGGCATTGGCCTCGCCCCTTACCGCACCTATGACGATAAAGGCCAGACCTGCCGCTAAAAGTGCCAATGATATAATACTACGCTTTTTCATTCATCACCGTCTCGATAATATCTATCCATTTCTGTTTGCTCTTTGCGCCGTGAACCACCGTTACGAGCCTGCCCTCGGAATCGTAAAACTTCGTCGTGGGCACCGTATTTACGCCCTGGAGCATGGTTTTTATCACGCTCTGGCTGGCAATAATGTTGGTAAAATTGCCTCCCGCGCTTTCAAACATCTCCTTGGAGCTGAGCACCATGTCGGGATTCTCCGGCATCGCGTCCGCCGAGAGGCCGATTATCCTGAAGCCGCTGCCCTTGTATTCCTTTGCCAGTTCTGAGAGATCACCCATCTCTTGCAGACAGCTCGGTCAGGTACGGGTCCAGATATTCACCATAGTTATGCGGTTCTTGCTGAACAGGCTGCTGCCGGTGCTGCTGCCATCCAGCGTAGTCGTCTCGAAGCTTATGGCATTTGAGCCGCTCTCATAGGAGAGGGACTGTTTTGTATAGTTGCCCGCATAGGGCGTCTTTACTTTTTTCTCAGGCTTAGGCGTCGGAGTAGCTTCAGCCTTCTTGTCGTCCTTTTTGTCGTCCTTTTTGCCTTCCTTCTGCTCCTTATTGCCGCTGCTCTGCTTGTCCTCCCGCTTTTTGGGCCGCTTTGTGGGTTCAGGCGTAGGTTCGGGAGTAGGCACTGGGGTAACGACGGGCTGTGGCGTAGCATATCCGGTTATGGCGACGAACGTAGTGTCATCCCCGTACTGCTCGTCGTCCAGATATCCTATATCCACCATCACGAAGGTATCCGCTTCTGTCTTTTTTGCGCAGCCAAAGGAGCATAAAAAGCCTGCCGCCAGCACTGCCGGCAAGGCTCTTTTTGCCGCCCTATAAACAGGGCCTTTTTTTATTCCGGCCCATAATGAAGAATTTTCCTTCCTGTACATGATTTGATTATAAGTCCCGTAAAAAAGGCTGTCAACAAAGAGGGAGCGTTTGGGGAAAAAGTTAACAGTTAAGCCATAAGGTCAGCAAGTATGCCGGTATGCTCCAGAAGTATCTTGAGGCCCAGGAGTATGAGCATCACTCCTCCTGTCATCTCGGCTTTTGACTTGTATTTCGTCCCGAAAACGCTGCCTGCCTTTACCCCCGCCATGGATATGATGCAGGTGGTGCAGCCTATAATGCCCGCCGCCAGCGCTATGTCCACATCGAAAAAGGCGAAGGTTATGCCCGCGGCAAGGGCGTCTATGCTGGTGGCCACCGCAAGCATGAGCATGGTCTTAAAGGAGAGCGAGCCGCTGTCCCTGCCCGCGTCCTCGTCCCTTGAGAGCGCCTCCCGTATCATATTTGCGCCTATGAGTGAGAGCAGTATGAATGCCACCCAGTGATCTACCGACTGTATGGCATTGCTGAAACGGGAGCCCAGGAAGTATCCTATCATTGGCATAAGCGCCTGAAAGCCGCCGAACCACAGGCCCACTATGCCCGCCTTTCCCATATCTATGCGTTTTACAGCAAGGCCCTTGCATATCGACACGGCAAAAGCGTCCATGGACAGGCCGACGGCCAGAATGAGTATCTCCAATACGCTCATCAGCTTTTGTACCCCTCTCTCGGTAAAAACCGCAAATGGCTTGTAATTATATACTCATTTCATATTATAAGTCAAGGGCGTCCACATGATGAACGTCCCTGACCTTAGCTATGTATTACTTTTGCAGCTCCGCAAGGCGATGCTCCAGCTTGGCGAGCATATCCTTAGCCACATCCAGCTTGTTCTTTTCCTCGTTGATGACCTTCTCGGGAGCCTTGGCAACGAAGCCCGGGTTGCCCAGCTTGCCCTCTGCGCGGGCGACCTCGCCCTTCATTCGATTTATCTCCTTGTTTACCCTCTCTATTTCCTTATCTATGTCGATAAGCTGATCCAGGGGTATGAAGGCCTCGCCCATGGCGCATACGGCGTTTACCGCTCCCTTGGGTATGCCGTTCTTATCCTGCTGAACTATCACGTTCTCCGCGCCTGCCAGCTTCATAAGATATGCTCTTGCCATCTCGAAGGCGGGGGCGTTTTCGGCGGGGGTTACCATGTACACGGCGGTGCGCCTTGCGGGAGGCACGTTCATCTCTGCACGGAGGTTCCTTATGGAGCGGATAACGTCCATCACGCCCTCCATCTCCTCTGCCTCCTCAGCAAACTGGAAGTCATTGGTGTACTTGGGCCAGCTTGCGCGCATGATGGTCTCCTCCGCGTTTGGCAGGCTTTGATACAGCTCCTCCGTAATAAACGGCATGAAGGGGTGCAGCAGCTTCATGGAGTCCCCCAGCACCCGGACCAGTATAGCCTTCACATTTGCCTTGGCGCTCTCGTCCTCGCCGTAAAGGCGGGGCTTTGCCATCTCTATGTACCAGTCGCAGAACTCGGTCCAGATGAAATCATATACCTTCTGCGCGGCGACGTTGAGCTCGAAGTTGTCCATATTGGAGGTGACTTCACCTGCAACGGCGTTGAGCCTGTGGAGTATCCACTTGTCGGCGATATCCAGCTTTGCCATGTCTATATCGTCTATCTTCTCATCGCCAATGTTCATCTGAACAAAGCGAGAGGCGTTGTAGACCTTATTGCAGAAGTTTCTGGCGGCCTCCACCTTTTTGTTGGAAAAGCGCATGTCGTTGCCCGCGCTGTTGCCGGTCACCAGGCTGAAGCGCAGGGAATCCGCGCCATAGTCCTTGATTATCTCAAGGGGATCTATGCCGTTGCCAAGGGATTTGGACATCTTGCGGCCCAGCTCGTCCCGGACTATGCCGTGTACATATACCGTGTCAAAGGGTATCTTACCCATGACCTTAGTTCCAAACACTATCATTCTGGCTACCCAAAAGAAGATTATGTCGTAGCCGGTAACCAGAGTGCTGGTGGGGTAGAAGTATTCAAGCTCAGGGGTCTTGTCCGGCCAGCCCAGCGTGGAGAAGGGCCACATGCCTGAGCTGAACCATGTATCCAGCACGTCTTCGTCCTGATGGACCTTTGCGCCGCAGACGGGGCACTTTTCGGGCGGGTCCAGAGTTACTTCTATATGGCCGCAGTCGGGATTCTCGCAGTAATAGGCGGGTATCCTGTGGCCCCACCAGAGCTGGCGGGAAATACACCAGTCCCTGATGTTGTACATCCAGTTGAAGTAGGTCTTATTGAACCGCTCGGGCACGAACTTTACCTCGCCCTCCTCCACTACGCGGATAGCTTCTTTGGCAAGGGGCTTCATGCTCACGAACCACTGGAGGCTGGTGAGGGGCTCGACGGTATTATGGCAGCGGTAGCAGACCCCTACGTTGTGGGCGTAGTCCTCTATCTTCACAAGGTTGCCGCTCTTTTCCATATCGGCCACGATAGCCTTGCGGCACTCCATGGTAGTTATGCCGGTATAAGGCGCTCCCAGCTCGTTCAGGTGTCCGTCGTCGGTGAATACCCTTATGCGGGGCAGGTTGTGGCGCACGCCTACTTCGAAATCGTTGGGGTCGTGGCAGGGAGTGATCTTAACTGCGCCGGAGCCAAACTCCTTCTCCACGTATTCGTCCGCAACTATGGGTATCTCGCGGCCCACTATGGGGACTACGACGGTCTTTCCGATAAGATCCCCATAGCGCTCATCCTCGGGGTTCACGGCTATGGCGGTATCGCCGGGTATTGTTTCTGGGCGGGTGGTGGCGCAGATTATGGAATAGCTCTTGTCGGGCGCGTCGTAGCGGACGTGCCAAAGGTGGCTGGCCTGCTCCTCGTACTCCACCTCGGCATCCGAAAGCGCCGTCTGGCATACGGGGCACCAGTTGATTATCCTGTCGTCCCTATATATAAGGCCTTCTTTGTAAAGGTCTACAAACACCTTGGTGACCGCCCTGTTGCAGCCCTCGTCCATGGTGAAGCGTTCACGCTCCCAGTCACAGGAGGAGCCCATTTTACGCAGCTGCTTTACGATGGTCCCGCCGTACTCGCGGCGCCACTCCCATGCGCGCTTGAGGAATGCCTCGCGGCCTATGTCGCGCTTGTCTATGCCTTCCTTGGCCATCTCGGTGACTATCTTTACCTCGGTGGCTATGGAGGCGTGATCCGTGCCGGGAAGCCAGAGCGTCTCGTAGCCGTTCATGCGCTTATAGCGTATTATGGAATCCTGAAGGGTATTATCCAAGGCGTGGCCCATGTGCAGCTTGCCGGTTATGTTTGGCGGCGGCATAACTATGCAGTAGGGTTTCTTTTCGGGGTTGGCTTCCGCATGGAAGTAGCCCTTCTTTTCCCATTTTTCGTAGAGCCTGCTTTCCACGTCGGAATGGTCATAGGTCTTGGGCAGTTCTTTGCTCATGTCTCTTCCTCCTGTATTTTAAGAAATAATATGCAATAAAAAATCCGCCCCGTCTTTGCAACCAAAGGACGAGCGGACCCGCGGTACCACCTTTATTGAGCGCAATGCGCTCCTCTTTTGCGCCGTAACGGGGCGCGTCCGCCGGGAACTACTGTTATTTCACCCCCGGGGCTCCTAAGCGACCTTCTGCCCTCTCCTTGCAAACAGCCCTTTCAGCCGGCGGGGCCGCCTCTCTTGTGCGGTATGAGCGCATACTCCTCTTCATCTTTGCCATTATTTACCATCAGTTGACAAGGACACACAAGGTTTTAGGAGCCAACCAGCACGGCATAACTGTGTCGTCCTCATTTGAAATACAACCAGTATTTCTGCACTCGTCCTCCTTGTTCTGCCATACTCTTTGGCTTCTAAAACTCGAAGACCCTAAAGAGCTTGTTTTGAGGGCGATCCAAGGCCGAGGAGCGCAGTACTACTGGATGTAATACAAGCGACGAGAACGCAGGAGCGTCCCAAAACAAGCCTTTAGGGCTTGTGTGCTCTTGTCAACTGATGGTAGCTTTAGTTTATAAAAAAGCAGGGGCTTTGTCAAGCCCCCGCAATTATATTACGCCGTTACGCCTCGGGTATGAACCTTACCTTGCCTATCCAGGGTATCTCATAGTACTCCCGCTTGCAGGTACGCACTATGGCCATTATCATAAATACCACGCCGGCTACCATGCCCGCCACGCCGGCTATCCAGCCCAGGAAGGGTATTATCATCACAACAGAGCTCGCCATGAACCACAGCAGCAGGCATATCACCTGGTTGACATGATGGCGCACATAGTTGGAGTCCTTATCCAGTATGAGCATCACTGCCGCAAGAGGCATGAGCACGTAGGACAGCGCCGCCAGATTGCGGTACTTTTCCACGTCGTTATTAAGAGCAGCGTTGTCGTTAATGTTTTCCATATATGTTCCTCCGTTAATAAATTCTGCGTCTTTCTTACCATACCTTACACTTTATATCTATATTCGCCAAGGTTCAATAGCATTTTGTCCTATTTAATAAAACCTTAAAATCATACCCTGCGCAGCCCCTTGGGAATGTGATTTTTAAGCGTCCCCTCCACCGCCTTGCCGAAGCCTACCGGGAAGCCGCCTACGCAGAGCGGCATATATCCCTTCAGCCCCCCGGATATGCCTATGGTGTTGCCTCTGAGAAAGGCGTCCAGCCGCAGGTCGTCCGTTGTAAGATCTATCGTGTTCCTATACTTGCCGCCGTGGGCTGCCATAAAGAGACTGTGGGCGGGAGCAAACCTGCCCTTCAGCATATCTCCCGCGCACACCCCGGCGCTGAGCAGCCTTACCGCTGACAATCCCGCCGGCAGCTCTCCGTCGATCAGCAGTACCCGTCCATCCTTTATCATATATGCCTTGCCCTTTGGCGGCTGGTCAAAGGTATGCTCTATAAATCCGAAATAGTCCTTCTCCCTGCAGGGCATAAGCTTCATATCCGGCTGGGGCGTACGGTCATCGCCAGCCTTTTTCAGCCGTGCGACAAAATGCCCCTCCCCCTGGCATGTATGTGGGTACAGCCGCTGTGTCAGCTCTATCTCCATATCCGGAAACTCCGAGGCGAGCCAGTTTACGTTGTCCTCATTTTCCTCCCTTGAAAAGGTGCAGGTGGAATATATCAGCTTGCCGCCGGGGCGCAAGGCTTTATACGCGCTTTTGAGTATAGCCCGCTGCCGCTGGGCGCAGGATATCACGTGCTCCTCAGACCATTCGGCTATTGCCCCTTCGTCCTTTCTGAACATGCCCTCCCCGCTGCACGGGGCGTCCACTATAACTCTGTCGAAGTACTCCGGCAGCGCCTCGCAGAGCGCGTCCGGATGGGCGCAGGTGACGGCGGCGTTTGTCACCCCCAGCCGTTCCAGCGTAAAGCCCAGTATCTTTGCCCTGCCCGGCACTATCTCGTTTGCTACGAGCAATCCTTTGCCCTGCATACGCGCCGCTATGCCGCCGCTCTTGCCGCCCGGGGCGGCGCATAGATCCAGCACCCTCATACCCGGATTTATCTCTGCCGCGGCGATGGGAGCCATGGCAGAAGGTTCCTGAATATAGAACAGTCCCGCTATGTGGTAAGGGTCATTGCCTATGCCGTCCGGGGACTCATTGAGTACAAAGCCCTCCTCCAGTATTTTGGAACGTTCAATTTTATAAGCAAGCAGGCTTTTCAGCTCCTCCGGGCTTATCTTTAGCAGATTTGCCCGACCCCCCCGCACGGGAGGCTTATCGTAGCTCGCAAGGAAATCCTCCAGATCGCCGCTCAGCATTTGGCTCATTCTTTGTATGAACTTTTCCGGCAGCCTTATCATAGTAAATTACAAGTACCTCTCCAGCCTTTCCCAAGCCCTGTCGTACATCTCCCTGCCCTTTTCCATGGCCTCGCGCCCCATCTCCTCCGCCTTGCCGTATATTTCCCGGCTCCTCTGCTCAAGGCTTACCCTGCGCTCATAGGCGGCGTTCATGCGGGTCTGCACCTCCGCCATCATCGCAAAGAAGGGGTCTGTCCATATGCGGTCGCGCTCGGTGTTCCCCTTTTTGTAGTTGTCTATCACGACGCCGTAGCGGTCAACGGCCCGCCGCACGCTCTCTTCCCATGAGATATACAGCTCGTCCATAGCGGCGCCGCCCATGTTTTTTACAGCCTCTTCCTCGCGGCAGGCAAACTTTACCGCCTCTGCCATTGAATCGGCGTTTTCTTCTATGAGATAGGCATTTTGCAGATGTGTGGTGCCCTCTGCTGCGCAGCTGCCCTTTACCAATACGCTTGGCAGCCCACATGCGGCAGCTTCCCTGACGACTATGCCGTTTGTATCGAATGTGGAGGGGAACAGGAACATGTCCGCCGCGCAGAAATACCGCCTGAGAAGCTCCCTGTCCCTAATTGCCCCGGGGAATATACATTCCTTCTCGAGCCCTAACTCTTTGGCGTACTTCTCCATCTCCGGCCTGTCCGCGCCGTCGCCCACGAATATCATCTTAAAGGCAAAGCCGTCCTCCTTTGCCTTTTTAAGACCGTCCAGCGTTATGCGTATGCCCTTGTACCACATCATGCGGCCTACGTACATAAAAACCCGCTCGTCCGGCCCTATGCCGTATTGCCGGCGTATCTCCATAGCCTCCTCCGGCGTTACGCGTCCCTTCGGAAAGTCCACGCCGTTTTCCATGACGATGTATTCCCCTTCGTAGCCTATACCCCGAAGGTTCTCACCTGCTCCCCGGCTAACCACCCATACCTCGTCGCAGGACTGTATATTGGCGCAGAGATTGTGCAGGGCGGCTTCCTGTATAAGCTTTGAGCGCACCATATCGCATATGTTTACATCGAACTTTGTGTGATAGGTGAATACCACCGGTATATCAAGCTTTTCCCTGAGGGTACGCGCCATAAGGGTAGACACTACGGGACAGTGGGTATGTATTATGTTAAAGCCCGCCTTTTCCAGCTTCCCGAATATCTTTGCGTCAAAAGGCACGCCCGCCCTGTAGCCCACCAACTGTTCTGTGCTGAGGCTGGGGTAGCGCACCACGTCAAATGGGTAGTCGTCCACAGCGCCCGGGTATTCCGGCGTCACCACAGTGGCCTTGCCCAGATTTTTTGTGGATATTATCTCTCCGTAATTCACCACGGCGTTGGCCACGCCGTCTATCACAGGTGGAAACGAGTCGTTAAGCAGGCATACGTTTATCTTATCGTGCATAGTGCTTCCGTCCGTTTACTTTAATTTTATTTATTATACAGGCTGGAAGGATTTCTTTCAACCGCGTGCAGACCGATTTCTTGTCGTTCTTTCAAAAACACTTGTATTTATTTTATATACAGTTTATAATATTTAACAATCCGGTTCCCTCTTTGAGAGCCTTAAAAGGAAAGGTAGCACAATGAATTACACCTGCACCAGGGACAACAGCATCAGCATTTCCGCTTCAAAGGCCATACTCGCCGGCATATCTCCAGATGGCGGACTGTTTTTGCCGGAAGAATTTCCAAAGGTATCGCTGAACGATATATCAAAAATGCGGAGCATGACCTACCCGGAGCGGGCGGCGTATATAATCGGCCTCTTTCTTACCGACTTCACAAGCGATGAGCTCAAAGCATATACCGCAGCGGCATATTCCAAATCACGCTTCGGCGAGATACCGGCGCCTGTAATTGACATTGGCGGCGAAAGCATACTTGAGCTGTTCCACGGCCCCACCTCCGCCTTCAAGGATTTCGCCCTTCAGCTGCTGCCCTATCTTCTTACGGCCTCGGCCAAAAAGCAGGGCATAAGCGATAAAATCGCCATACTCGTAGCCACCTCCGGCGATACCGGCAAGGCTGCCCTGGAGGGCTTTGCGGACGTCGATGGCACCGGCATATGCGTATTTTACCCATACGGCGGCACCAGCGAGATACAGCGTCTCCAAATGACTACACAGCAGGGAAAAAACGTCCTCGTCACGGCCGTAAAGGGCAATTTTGACGATGCCCAGTCCGGGGTCAAGGCGATATTTACCGACAAGGCCTACACCGATGAGCTTAAAGAGATGGGAATCCGTCTCTCCTCCGCCAACTCCATAAACTGGGGCCGGCTTGTGCCTCAGGTGGCTTACTATTTCTCCGCCTACTGCGACATGGCAAACGCCGGCGCCGTAAAGTTCGGAGACGAGATAAACATCGCCGTACCTACCGGCAATTTCGGCAACATACTGGCGGCTTACATAGCCAAGCTCTGCGGCCTGCCGGTAAAGCGCTTCATCTGCGCTTCCAATAAAAACAACGTGCTGACTGACTTTATACAGAGCGGCACATACGATAAGAACCGCCCATTTTACCTTACCACCTCCCCCTCAATGGATATACTTATATCCTCCAACCTTGAGAGGCTCCTGTACCTGCTTTCCGGCAGGAACGACGCCGAGGTGCGCGGCTATATGGCGGCGTTGGCTAAGGATGGAAAGTACACAGTCAGCCCGGGACTGCATAGGGCAATAGCGGCGGAATTCGCCTGCGGCTTTGCCGACGACGCAGGGGCAGCCGAAACAATAAGGCGCACCTTCGAGGAAAGGCGCTATCTGGCCGACCCCCATACCGCCGTTGCCATAGCCGTATATGAGGAGTATAAGCGCAGCACCGGCGACCTCACGCCCGCCGTCATAGCCTCCACCGCCAGCCCCTTCAAGTTCTCCCGCAGCGTTTTGAAGGCGTTGGGTAAGGATACCTCCGGCAGCGAGTTCGACCTTATAGACAGGCTGGCCGACATATCCGGCCTTACTATTCCCTCACGCCTCGCAGGCCTCAGGGGCATGGCCGAGCGTTTTACAGGCTGCATTGAGCCCGCCGATATGAAGTCCTTCATCTCCAAAGGGCTTATAAAGTAGACAGACTTTTTACCGAAAGGCATCTTTCATATGAAATACGTAGTAATGCTGGGGGACGGCATGGCGGACAGGCCAATACCCTCCCTCGGAAACAGAACCCCCCTGCAGGCGGCCTATAAGCCCTATATGGACTATGTAGCAGCCCACGGCGCCTGCGGCATGACACACATGGTGCCAAAGGGAATGCCCCCTCAGTCCGATACCGCAAATCTTGCGGTAATGGGCTACGACCCCGAAGTTTACTATCGTGGCCGCTCGCCTCTGGAAGCGGTCAGCATGGGGGTGGAACTCGCGCCCACGGATATAGCCATACGCTGCAATATACTCACCCTGTCTGATGAACCGGATTATCTTGACAGGACCATGATAGATTATTCGGCGGGAGAAATATCCAACGAAGAAGGCAAGGCGCTGGTGGAATACCTTGCGGAGCGCATGAATACCGAGCAGCTTGAGCTGCACGCCGGCATAAGCTACCGCCACTGTCTGGTGATACACAACGCCGAGCTTGGCACCGACCTTACTCCGCCTCATGACATAACCGGCAAGCCCATAAGAAACTGTATGCCGGCCGGCCGGTACGGCCAGCTTTTATCCGATTTTATGGTGCGCTCCAGCGAGCTTCTGCGCGATCACCCAATAAACAGGAGGAGGATAGCCGAGGGCAAGAACCCCGCCAATTCATGCTGGTTCTGGGGCGAGGGCACAAGGCCGGAGCTTGTGCCCTTCCAGGAGCTTTACGGCGTAAAGGCCGGCGTTATCTGCGCGGTAGACCTTCTCAAGGGGCTCGGCATATGCACCGGCATGGATGTGCCCTTCGTGCCCGGCGCAACAGGCGCAAAGCGCACAGACTTCGCCGCAAAGGGCAAAAAGGCGCTGGAACTTCTCGATAGTGGCCTCGACCTCGTATACGTTCACGTAGAAGCACCGGACGAAAGCGGCCACGCGGGAGACGTAGAATGCAAGGTGGAAGCCATCGAAAACATAGACAGGCACATTCTGGGTTATCTTATGGATAACCTGAAGGCCCGGGGCGAGGACTTCGCCGTCATGCTGCTGCCGGATCACCCCACCCCAATAGAAATACGCACCCACAGCTCGGATCCAGTGCCCTTCGTGCTGTACGACAGCCGTCGGGAGTGCATCCCACGCGCCCTTTCCTACTGTGAGGCCGAGGCGGAAAAGACAGGCCTTTTCATAGAGAAGGGGCATACTCTCATGAAGAAATTCATATCCCTTGATTTTTAAGGAGGACTCCGCCATGCAGAGCAATTATCTCATAGTGGATAGGCGCATACTTCCGGATTACTACGAAAAGGTAGTTCAGGCCCGAGACATGCTTCGGGAGGGCCGCGTAAAGGAGGTAAGCGAAGCGGTGAAGCTGGTGGGCATATCCCGCAGCACCTATTACAAATACAAGGATTATATATTTGCCCCCAGCAACGAGACTGCCTGCAAAAAGGCGGTATTCGCCTTCATGCTGTCACATCAGCAGGGCGTATTGAGCGAGGTGCTGAACAAGTTTTCCGAGCTTGGCGCAAACATACTGACCATAACCCAGAGCCTGCCCATACACGGCAACGCCAACGTAGTTATCTCCGTGGATATGACAAACATGACAATGGCTCCTGACGGCATAATGGACCAGCTCATGTCCCTGCGCGGCGTGCGCAGCTCAAAGCTCATTGCAATAGAATAATATGTTTGCCTGTATGCCTCGCATTTTAGCGGGGCTTTTTTTGTGTAACTGACTGGGCCGCTGCGGAATAACTTAATCATATGTAAACCCCGCCTCTCGGGTGGGCTGACTGGAGGACGTATGACGCAGAAACTTTCGGATATAGCTCCTGGGAAGTGCGCCGCGGTATGCGGCATCGTAGCAGAGGAAAGCATGGCCCGCCGTCTTATGGATATAGGCATGGTACAGGGTACGGAGGTAGAGTGCCTTATGAAAAGCCCTTTGGGCGATCCCGCGGCATATCTCATAAAGGGCGCGGTGATAGCCCTGCGCCGTGAGGACGCTGCCACGGTGCTCATAAGGGAGGTATAGCCATGGCAGAGTTTACCGTAGCCCTGGCAGGCAATCCAAACGTAGGCAAAAGCACGCTTTTCAACGGGCTCACAGGTCTTAAGCAGCACACCGGCAACTGGGCCGGCAAGACCGTATCCACAGCCGAGGGCTGCTTTGACTACAACGGCAGCAGGTATAAAATAGTGGACCTTCCGGGCTGTTATTCCCTTATGGCCCGCTCGGCCGAGGAGGAGGCGGCGCGGGATTTCATACGCTCGGGCGCGGCTGACCTCACTGTGGTGGTCTGCGACGCCACCTGTATTGAGCGCAGCCTCAATCTTGCCCTGCAGATAATCGCGGAGACTGACAATGTAATGCTCTGCGCCAACCTCATGGACGAGGCGGAGCGCAAGGGCATAAGCCTAAACCTGCCCCTCATTTCCGAGCGGCTGGGCGTGCCGGTGACGGGCATATCCGCCAGGAGCAGGAAAGGCCCGTCCCAGCTGCTGCCCGCAATGGAAAAGGCGCTGAAGGAAGGCCTGCACCCGCCAAAACCCGAGAGCACCAGTCCCGAATATCTTTCAAGGCTTGCTGCGGAGATATGCCGCGGAGCCGTATTCTCTGGGCCGGATTCGCTCAGGCGCGACAGGCAGATAGATAAAGTACTTACCAGCCGCGTGCTGGGCTTCCCGATAATGCTCGCGCTGCTTGCGCTGGTGTTTTTCATCACCATAACCGGGGCTAACTATCCTTCACAGCTGCTTTCGGACGTACTTTTCAGCGCTCAGGATAAGCTCATCGGCCTTTGCATATCCGCATCTGTACCGAAGCTTATATACGAGCCGCTGCTTCTCGGAGTATACAGGGTATTGGCGTGGGTAATCTCCGTAATGCTGCCGCCCATGGCCATATTCTTTCCGCTTTTCACTCTTCTGGAGGACCTGGGGTATCTGCCTCGCGTCGCCTTCAACCTTGACCGCTGCTTCAAGGGCTGCCACGCCTGCGGAAAGCAGGCCCTCACCACCTGCATGGGCTTCGGCTGCAACGCGGTTGGCGTCACGGGCTGCCGCATAATAGACTCTCCCCGGGAACGGCTGATAGCCGTAATAACCAACAGCCTGGTGCCATGTAACGGCCGCTTTCCCGCCCTCATAGCCGTCATATCCATGTTTTTCGCAGGCGGCAGCGGCTCGTTGGTAAGCGCCCTGCTGCTGACGGCCCTCATAGTTTTTGCGGTCGCTATGACGCTGCTGGCCTCACGGCTGCTGTCGGCTACGCTGCTTCGCGGGGTACCATCCTCCTTCACGCTGGAGCTGCCTCCATACCGGCCGCCGCAGATAGGGCGGGTGATAATCCGCTCCGTACTGGACAGGACAGTATTCGTGCTGGGCAGAGCGGCAGCGGTGGCAGCCCCTGCGGGACTCGTCATATGGCTCATGGCAAACATAAGTATTGGCAGCGGTACGCTTCTTTCCCTTTGCGCAGGCTTTCTCGACCCGCTGGGCCGCCTTATTGGCCTGGACGGAGTGATACTCATGGCGTTTTTACTGGGCTTCCCCGCAAACGAAATAGTGATACCCATAATGCTCATGGCCTACACGGCCCAGGGCATGCTGATAGATTATCAGGGACTTGGCGAACTCAGAGCCATACTCGTGCAAAACGGCTGGACGGCAAAGACGGCCCTGTGCTTTCTGATATTCGCCCTGATGCACTGGCCCTGCTCCACGACGCTCGTGACGATAAAAAAGGAAACCGGCAGCCTTAAATGGACGCTGGTTTCCCTCCTGACGCCTGCGCTTATGGGCGGGGCGCTGTGTATGCTGGTAAATCTGCTGTTTTATATTACGTCCTTATGACGTAGCCCTCCTTGCGTGGCTTGGCCTCCGGGTGCGGGCAGTCGGCATAGCCCAATATGCAGCTGCCAACGCCTACGTACTTATCCTCTACGCCCCAGCCGCGGAGCATCTTTTGGCCCTCAGCGGTATCAAACATCTCCCGGGCGCGGTTAATCCAGCAGGAGCCAAGGCCTATGCTGTATGCGGCGTTCATAAGGTTGCCCATGACGAGGCAGCCGTCCGCAAAACCGTTGCGATTGGTACTGTCCGCAAGCACTATTACTACTGTAGGCGCACCGTAAAAGGGATCTCCGTCAGGATCGGCGGTAAACGCGGCGTTCATCTTTGAGAGCCGCGCTATCGTGCCCTTATCCTGCACCACTACCATGAGGGGAGACTGGGTACCCATGCCTGTGGGCGCGTAGGTGCCCGCCTCAAGAACCGCATTGAGTTCCTCGTCTTTTATCTGTTCTGTCTTGTATTTTCTTATGCTGCGGCGGTTTTTAAGCGCTTCCAATACCTGATTCGTCATAGTCCCCTTATCTCCGTAAAAGATTATATTTTAGCCTTGCTTTACGAGCTTTTTAAACATCTCTATGTCCTTCTTGAGAGCCTCTAAACTGCCCCGCCAGAAGTCCCTGCCGGATACATCTATTCCGCATATCCCTGCGCTGTCCTCCACGGAGAGCATGGGGGTCTCCCGAAGCATCGCCTTATACTTTGGCAGGAAGTCCGCCCCCTCCTTAAGGTACTTTTCGTACAGGCCCCGCGCCAGCAGGCCGCCGAACGTGTAGGGATAGTTATAGAAGGCGAGGTCGGTGCTGTAATAATGGACCTTGCAAACCCACATATACGGGTTGAGGGTGCTTTGGTCCAGGCCGTCGCCGTATGCCCTCTTCTGCGATGCGAGCATTATATCGCACAGCTCGTCCGGCAGCATGAAGCTGTCGCTCCTTCTCTCGCATACCTCCTTTTCAAAGAGGAAGCGGGAGTATATGTCGCATACTACCAATGCCGCGTTCTGGAGCCTGTTCTCTATGAGCATTAACTTCTCATCGTCGCTCTCCGCGTGGTCTATGGCGTAGCTCACCAGCAGGTTCTCGTTGAAGTTGGAGGCTGTCTCCGCCACCGGCATGGAGTAATTCCTGTTCAGCGCGCCGTTGTTCTTTATCTGCATCTCGTGGAAGCCGTGGCCCAGCTCGTGCGCGAGGGTAACGACGTCCCCGAACAGGCCGCCGAAGTTGGTCAGTATCCTGAACTCGCCCGTGCCGAAGGCCGGCATGCAATATGCGCCGCCCACCTTGCCCTTGCGGGGATATACGTCTATCCAGTCCTCGGCAAAGGCGCGGCTTGCCGTATCCGCAAGCTCCCCGTCGAAGGTTGAAAATACGTTTACTATATATTCCCTGGCCTGCTCTATGTTGAAGGTGCGGTTGCTGCTGCCCATAGGCGCGAATATCTCATGCCACGGAAGGCCGTTTTTATATCCCAGGGCCTCTCCCTTGGCCTTATAGTAGCTGTGGAACACCGGAAGGTACTCCTCGATGGCTCCCCAAAGCGCGTCCAGCGTATCCCGCTTCATGTCCGCCATGAACAGGGACTTATCCAGCACGCTGTCAAAGCCCCTCAGCTCACATTCGCTTATGCTTTGCAGCTTTATGCTGTTTAGCGCGAAGGCGACGGGGCCCTTTATCTTATCATAGCACTTGAGCTCCGCCTCGTATGCAGCCTTTCGCACGCTGCCATCCGGGTCGTATGCAAGGTTCCGCAGCTCAGTCAGGCTCAGGCTCTTGCCCTTTAGCTCCTCGGTGACGCCGGAGGTCTCGTAAGCCTGCAGCTTTTCCCATGTCTTGCCGCCGCTTACGTCGTATTTCGCGGCAACATCCTCGCCGTCGCCGGTGAGAAGATGCTGTGTCCTCTGCTTTTCCCTTCGGAAGTAATTCCTGTATTGGGTCAGGCCGGGCTCGCCCGCCATCGCTTCATCAAGCTCCTCTATCGAGATCGAGGCTATGTAGCGGGTTATCTCGGACATGGCCCTTGCCGCCGCGCCAGAAAGCATATTGACCCTGCCGTTTGCAGAGGCCGCCGCTCCGTCTGAGCTATCCGTGGTCTGGCGGAACAGGCAGTAATCGGAAAGGGCGCAGGAAAGCAGCTTGTGCTCCTCCAGCAGCGGCACTATCGCCATGAGGTTTTCCTTCGGGCTGCGGCCCGCGAGCCTTTTCGCCTCCGCCCCAAGCATGCCGTTTACTTCATCTAGCCGCGCCATATCCCTTTTGAATTTGCCGCTGTCAAAGCCGGTATACAAAGCGTCGAGGTTCCATCTTCCTTCGTTCATTTTATTTGTCCTTTCTGTTTATTACATTTATCTGTATGCTCTCCATAGAGTCGAGCGCCACTGTATTGGCCCTTGGGTCAAAGCTTGCGGTACAGGCCGCGTCCACGGTTATCTCCGCCTCGGGCAGCGCGGTCTTTAACAACGCCGCGTTGGTCAGTACGCATATGTTGGATACGAGGCCTACCAGCTCTATCCTTTCATAGCCCTTTTCCGCGGCTATCCGGGCAAGCTCCATGCTGCCGAAGGAGGGCTTGTCTATTATAATATCCCCCTGCCGCACCTGCTTTGCCGTCTCGCCGAACAGCTCATGCCCATGGCTTCCCTCTATGCAGTGGACAACGGGGAGCTTGCGGCCCTCCTGAGTTTCAAGGTAGTTTTCTCGATGGGTGTCCCTGGTGAATATGACGTCGGCGCCCCTCCTGCGGTATTCCCGTATCTTTTCAACTATAGGGCCGTCCAGCTTTTCCGCGCCCTCAAAGCCCAGCGCTCCATTCACAAAGTCGTTCTGGTAGTCGATCACAACAAGCAGTTCTTTCACTCCACATGCCCTCCGCTAAATAATATTAAATCAGATAAGCGCCGTATACGCGCACCACAGCAGCAACGCTGCCATTATGACGCTGAATACCTTTATATGCTCCGAATAAACCTTCCGCACCGCCCTGCCGAAGGAACACCAGATAAGGCTGGCGGCTATCATGCATGCCGAATTTATACAGGCCACCAGCAGTATCGTTACGAATTCCGTAGTGTAGGGAACCACGTATATGGAAAACACGCTAAGGCCGCCCATCCAACTCTTGACATTGAGCACCTGCAGCAGCACGCCTCTCTTATAGCCTGATTCGCCCGTCTGTACAGCCTCGTCCACATTATCCTGCTTTTTTCTGAAGCCGTCCATAAGTATGTGTATGGCTAAATACAGCATATATGCCGCCCCCAGCCACTTGAGGTACGGCACTATTTCTGGCAGCACATCGGCCAGCGCCACATTCAGTATGCCGCATAACAGCATCTTTATGAAAAACATCGCAATGCTGGCCGTCATGAACTTCCGAGCTCCCCTGAGGCCGCAGTGCGCCCCGAGATACATGCACATTATGTTATTGGGTCCAGGAGTTATGCAGGTTATAACGATATACAGCATCAGCGGCGCGTAATTCATGTCTTATCTCCTACTCTCCAGCTTGGCATATATATATTTGGATTATACCACATAAAAGAAGCCGGGAATAGTCTTCCCGGCAGAAGTGTCCGTATGTTACCCTACTACGCCGCACATAGGGTTTATTTCTTTTCTTTCTTTTCCATTTCGTCATTATCCAGCCCCAGATCCGGGAACGCCTTGGAAATACGGCGATAAGTGAAGCTCTTTTTCCGTAGGTTCTCACGGAATTCCCTGGCCTTTTCCCGCCTGTCAGCCTGAGCTGCGGCGGCGCGGGCATCCCTGCGGTTCCTTTCGGTTTCCCGTATGCTCTCAAAGAGCTTCCGTTCCTCTTCCCGGTTCTTTTCTATAAGCTCCTTCTCCTGGGCGCGGTGCATGGCGCTCATATCTATGAGGTCGCCGTAAAGCTCCTTGGCCTCATCGGTACGCCTGCGCACATTGATGGCGGCATGGGATACGTTTTCGCCTATAATATCGGATATTTCGTGTATCTCCCTCGCGGCGGCGGTTATGAGACGCAGCTTCTTCTGCATGTTGCATATGGCGGCCACTGTAGCGCCCAGATCGACGGCGGTCAAGCCAACCATGATACACGCAAGCACGGTACCCGGCTGATGTGGTATGCCGTTTATCAGGTTCATCACCATGGGGTGTATTATACGCACTATGAACGTGGCGGCAAAGCCCCAAATCAGCGAAAACTCAAGACAGACATAGCCGTGTATGTTGAAGCGGTTATTGGTATAATCCCACCACTTGGCGTGAAACAGCTTCTCCAGCACCCAGCCGGTGATGTATTCAATTACCGTGGTAACTATAACGGAGCCTAAGAACAGTATCAAAAGGTTGTCCTTCAGGTCTATGAGGAGGTATATTACCCCCACAAGGCCAAAGCCGTATATGGGGCAGATGGGGCCGTTGAGAAAGCCCCTGTTTACGAACCTGCCGTGGCGCAGCCCAGCGAACGCCACCTCCGCGCACCAGCCCATGAAGGCATACACAAAGAACATCCAAACGAGCTGATACAGGCTGAATTTCACCATATCTTCACACAGACCCTTTCGTTTTTCTGACGTTCGTATTATACAGGCTATAAGGGCAGGTTTTCAAGGGTGAACTTTATGCACAGCACGCTGACGGCAAAGCCCGCAATGCCTCCTATGAGCCAGTTGCGCTGGGCGGGAGGGGATATTCGCTCCCGCTTTGCCTTTCCCCACGGTGCGTAGAGTATGAAGAATATTATAATGCTGAGGGCGAAAGCCGCCACCGTGTCAAGCACGGAATGCTGCTTTACGAAAACGGTGGATATGGATATCACCACGGCAAGCAGGGACACCAGCACCTTGGAGCCTGTCCTTTTCACGGTTGGGCAGTTAGCTACTGCCGCGGCGCACATAAAGCTGCCCACAACATGCATACTGGGCAGTATATTAAACGGCGGATCCATGGAGTATATGAGTCCCACGAGCCTGGAGCAGAAATTATCCCTCGGAAACGCCGCGGGTCGGAGATCCTGAGCTATCGGGTATACCCAATACACCAGCATACAGGCGGTATAGCCTATCATCATGAACAGCATATACTTTATAAAGCTCGTTTTATCCTTGAGCAGAGTATACAGGCCTACGCCTATCAGCAGGAAATACCATGCGCAATAGGGTATTATGAAGTACTCGCAGAAGGGTATCCGGTAATCAAAGGCGAAATGTACTGTCCTCACCGGCACCTGCCTCGCTTGAAGCAGACAGAATACTATCAGATAGGCAGGCACATACAGCGTAAGCCATACCTGCCTGTTGTGGGCTACCCAACTTTTTATTGTGTCCATAACGCCCTTTTTGTGCGCTATTCCCGATGTCTCCATATTGCACTTTGCCTTTCCCTTAATGATAACGCGTTCCGAATTATATCGGTAATAGATATAATACTTCCCAATCGAAAAAAAGTATACCCCGTGATGTGAAAAAATCATTAAACATCACTTAAAATGAGCAAAGCAGCCTCTTAATTCGCATAAATAATATATCATTTAAAATAAGTGTTGACATTATGCCGAAAATATGTATAATAAATTGTGCTTGCTCGATTCGTCTAGTGGCCTAGGACACCGCCCTCTCACGGCGGGAACAGGGGTTCGACTC